>Ga0265338_10004264_pt1 | contig 19428 bp, 11 predicted proteins | sample 42126metaG_FD_193579 | JGI IMG/M metagenome (GOLD analysis project Ga0265338, IMG submission 193579) | Rhizosphere microbial communities from Carex aquatilis grown in University of Washington, Seatle, WA, United States - 4-21-26 metaG | ecosystem: Host-associated > Plants > Roots > Rhizosphere...
GAACGATACCATTGTGATTGTTCCTGTTGATTTGGTGGAAAAATATACGAAGTTTGATTGATTAACGGACCAAGTGTTGTTCCAGGAAATCCATTGAACCAATATTTTTCAGTTCCGTCATCAACACCAGATTTTATAATTCCATCAAAAGGAACACCATTAAACCATTGTTTATTTCCACCATATGGATTGATATTTTTTATCATCAATCCTGTAACAGAAATACGTGGCCCCGTTATTGGAGCAATGGCTCGATTAATGTCTGGTTTGTAATAACTGAATTCAGGTTGATTTACAGGGAAAATATATGTTTGGGTAGCAGCACCGCTCGTTGCTCCACCCAAAGTGACCATTGTTTGACTTGCTTTTTGACTATTAAAATCGGCTGTAATTTGATCAGCCGAAATGGTAGAACCAGCAATTCTAATTTCTTGCGCACTTCCATCTGAATATGCGGATGGTCCTGTAGCACAACCTATCGTCCAACTACCCACTGATGTAGATGCTGGTGTTCCGGCTGTTATAGTTGCTTCTAAATTGCCATCAACATACATTCTGAAACTTGTTGCATCAGTTACACAATGAAGTAAATGCCAATTACCATCGTTGATATTAGATGTACCATTAGCAGGACCAATATTATTAAAATATCCAACACCTTTGTTTGCAGTTCCAAATCCACTTCCAGTGTAATCAATTAAAATAATTCCGCCACAGAGAGACGTAGTAGTTCTCGTGTCGATAGGAATCATGTAATTATTTTGAAGATTTGATGCTGTTTTACACCATGCGGAAATAGTCATCGGATTAGAAGGTTGAGATCTTCCAATACCTGATACATCTCGATTTGGACCAGCAATAAACTGACTACTTGCTGAAACAAACGATTGAGCATTACCCCAAAGTCCAGCAACTTGTGTTGGATATGTTCCTGATGTGCTGTTTAATCCATTAGAAGTCGAGTCATTATATGGACTACTTGCTTCACCAAGATGATAAACATTCCAATAACCTGAATTCCATGCAGCACCAGTAGATCCACCTTGAAAAGAACTGATAGAGACATTTCCATATTGAACGTAAATGTGAGTATCTGATGAATGACTTAAAGTTGGAACTTGTACCCATGCCAAAACCGCTCCGGTTGTAGCATTGTAACTAACCATTTCCCAAGAGAGTAAGCTTGTACCCGCCGCATCACTTGAAAAATTAATATCGTATCCACTGCTGTTTTGAACAGCACCACCATGCGCAACAGTTGCAAAATCACTTTCAGTGAAATTGAACAACATCGGCCAACTGGACGTGTCGCTTCCACCTGCCTGCGTATGGTCGATTGTGATTTGTCGATAAAAACTGTAGGCCATCTGAGGCTACCTATGAAGCCACAAAATCGTCTACATTTATCCAACCGGCTGTTCCATCACAGTCAACAAAAAATTCCAATACTGAATCATCTGTTACCATAGAAGTTGTTCCAGAAACAGAAGTCCATGTTCCGGTAGAACCGGCAAAAGTAGCAATTACAGTATCAAGAGAAATACCGGCACTAACATTTTTTCTCACAATAAGTCGTGGAGGATTTCCATTATATGCTGCACCATCTCCTACAACAGAAGTTCGAATCCAAACTGTCATGGTAATTGAACCCGTATTTTGAACAGCAGCCTTCATTCCATAAGCAGGTGGAGAACTAGGCATTTTTCCAGAAGCATTACTTGGAGTGAGTCTTAAAGAAGGAGATGCAGTATGATAAATCGTGGTATCAATTGTTCCAATACCATTTGCCATATAAAATTTATGACTTCCTGTTGTCTGTGCATCTTTTTGTGAACTGATGAATGATTGTGGAATTACAGCATTTGCAGTGGTCATTCCAGAAACGGGTGTGGAAGATGCAAGGTTGCAATTTTCCATGATGATTCGGCAATATTGATATAATCCAGTAAATTGAATATCAGCGGTTGTATGTGCCGTCTTAATTCCTGAAACAGCACCAAGAGTTGAATTGGTCAAATATAACAATGTAACTGTTTGTGATGCAGCAGCTATTGAAATTCCAACAGGAGTTGAAAATGTTGTATCACCAGAAAGAACCAATGAATCAAAGAAACATGGACCTATACCGGGTTGATTTATTTGTATGTTTGTCGTAGAATTTCCAAACATTGTTAATCCATTAAATGAAACTCCTCGATAACCTGCAATAGTTAATGGCCCTGCATTTCTCCAAACAACCCAAGTGGTTAATGGATTAGTACACCCATTAACCACTAAAGTTCCAGCAGTAGTGTTACTATGAATGTTGAAATTATTCATTGTGGTATTAAGAGCATTGGCTCCTGTGAAATCAACACCATTTCCTGAAGTTGAATTGATCCAAAAATTGGTCATGACTGCACCAGGACCACCACTATTATTAATTATTGCATTTGAACCACCTTTCATCATCCAAATATGGTCAAAAGTACTTGCATTTGTATTTGTTTGTGCTTGTAAATTGATACATTGGCCAGCCGAATTGTAAAATACACAATATGAAACAGATAAAGTACTTAATGTTCCATTCACAGTCATAAATGCAGCAATAGTTCCACCTGTAATATCATGAAATGAACAGTGATCTATTCCAACTGTTCCGATACTATTCTGTGGATTACAACAAGCAAAGGAAAATTCAACATAACTAAGAACAACATTTGTTCCTAACGGTGCTAATGAATCAGCAGGAATTGTTAATACTCCTGTAACTGAAGTTGATACACCTGTAAATTTCACATTTCGTGTTAAATTTATTATTTCGCCTTGAGTTGGTGATGTCCCGCTATGAGCATTTGTTAAACCCGAATTTAAAGTGATTGTTGTTCCAGATGCCGCTCCATTCAAGGTTCTTGATTCAACATCTCCTGGTGTTCTTGATGTTGATGCAATAACGATTGTATCGCCGCTATTCCAACCGGTAGAAACATCGGTTGTAATTGTTGTATTTGTTGCTGAAGCATCTGCATTTAAATTACAAGCAACAACGTTTCCATACGTACTATCACCATAAGCACTAAGAGTTGCTCCAGGAGATAAAAATAAAACAGTATCTCCCGAAGCGGTTGGATGTTGATTATATAATGCTGTACTTGAAGCTGGAATTTTTGTTGATCCTGTTCCAATATTTAATGTACCTCCACCATAAATTCTTTGTATTCCTTTGACATTGAATTGATAATTGGTTGAAGCTGATGTACCAAATGACATCGTTCCAAACATACTGATAGTAAATGTTGGAACAGTGGTCCATGGAGTTGTATTACTTCCGTAAACATTTGTTCCTGTATCATCCATGGTTACTGTATAAGCTGAATGAGAACCTGCGGCTGTATTTGATCCCATAATATGCATGAAATCACCAGCACCAGGAGCCGCATTAGTTGTCGTTCGTAACATCCTTGACCAATCTGCGGCTGAACCAGAAGTGAATGGACTAACTGGTGTTGTAGTTGCGGATAATTTAATTGCAACAGTATAAGCCGTTGCAGCTAATAAAGTAACGGGACTTGCAAATTGAAAAAAATACCAACCTGAACTTCCACCTGTAATGGTCAAAGAATTAAAAGCGGCCATATCAGAAACATTCATTGTAACGGCTGTTCCTGTTACTAATGAACCTCCCTGATCTAACTGAACTGTGATTGTATTAGTTGGTGAACCAGAATTTCTTGCAAGAATTTTAATTGCAATTCCATCAATGGTAATTGCTCCAGGAGTAAACGCTGCACTCAATTGAAAACTTGTCGTTAATGCTGTGTTTCCACCTTCAGTGTCACTCAATGAAGTTGTATCAACTACACTCCAAGTTCCTGAAGCTGTTAAATTACCCGATGAATTTGAAATTAAAGTTGCCATTTATGCGCTCCAGTCATCTACGTTGATCCAACCGGTTGTTCCGTCACAATCAACAATAAACTCCAATACAGCATCATCAGAAACAGCAGCCGTTGTTCCTGTTAACTGTACCCAAGATCCTGTTCCACCCGAAAGTGTTGCCAACACTGTGTCTGTTGTAATACCTGCTCCTACATTTCTTCGAACAATCAATCGAGCCGGGTTTCCGTTATATGCAGCACCATCACCCGCAACTGATTCACGAACCCATACTGAAGGAGTTACTGTACCTCCACTTGCAACAGCACATTTCACTCCCATATCCAAAGGAGCAGAAACCATTTTAGTAGCCGCACTGTTAGGTGTTAATCTTAACGATGGAGAAGCACTATGAAAAATTACAGTATCAGTTTTTCCTATTCCAAATGGATTAATAAAACGATGAGCACCTGGAACTTGTCCATCTTTTTGGCACATAATGAAAGATTGTTGAACACATCCTGCTCCTGTTGATTGATTTCCATTAAATCCAGATGACAATGTAGTAGATGCCAAAATACAATTTTGCATGTAGATTTCCCAATATCCTAATAATCCAATAAATGCAAATTCAGCCGTTGAATGCCCCTTAAAGATTCCTGAAGTCACACCAAATGTTGAATTTGTAAAATATGCAATTCCATGTGCATCAGTGGCACCAATTCCTGATGGTTGATTGAAAGTAGTATCACTGGCAAGAATAGCTGAATCAAAAAATACTGGACCAGTTATTGCAGGTGAGCCTGCAAATGCTATTCCTGTTCCATTATTTCCAAATGAAAGCAAATTATTAAAATATGTGTTATGACATCCTTGTAATCCCAATCCAGTACTATTATTTCTCCATATTTTAAAATTTGTACATGGATTTGTAATTGTTGGAAGAACCCAAGATGTTCCTGCTCCTGAATTACTATGTGAGGTAAAATTATTAAATGTAACAACAGCATCCGTTAAATTATCAAATTGCCAAGCATTTCCTGCTGAAGTAATGGTAATGTTTGTATAATTTCCACCAGCAGCATTGCAATATACTCCCTGAGTGACTGTTTTCATTATCCAAACATGATCCATTGTCCAAACTGTATTGGTTGCACCCGGTTGCATATTCCATCCAATACCGGACATATTGTATACAATTGTATATGAAACCGAAATAGCAGCGGTAAATGGAGAAGCAGATCCTAAATTAAAGCCTGGACCGGCACCAAAATCATGATGAGATCCATGATCAATATTGAATGTTCCTGTAACGGTTCTTACATCAAATCCTGTTTTTCCAGCCGTTCCAGATCCCATGAAAGTGATTTCATAATAACTCATATTGACAACTGAAGATGCATCAAAGAACATATAACCACCAATACTGGTTGACGTTCCTGTAAATAAAACATTTCTAGTTAAATTGGCAACTTCACCTTGAGTAGGGGAAGTTCCACTGTGGGCATTTGCAACTCCACCAGAAAATGTAAGTGTTGTTCCTGATGCATCGCTAGTTAATGGAACTTTTTCAATTTGTCCTGCGGTGGTTGTGGTTGATGCAAATACCACATTATCTCCATTTTTCCAACCTGTTGCAATATTTGTTGTACAAGTTGTTCCAGCGGCAGATAAATCAGCGGCTAATAAAGCAACAACATTATTTCCATAAGTGTTATCTCCATACACATTGAGTATTCCAAAGTTAGAAATGATTAATCCACTATCAACGTTTGCTGTAGGAGTAATAATCCATTTTGCCGCCCCAGATTGTGGGACTCTTGCACCTGATTGACCAAGACTCAAAGTTCCACCATAAAAAACTCTGGTAATTCCTTTGATGTTAAATTGATATGTAGTGGCGGCTGCTGTAGCAAATACTAAAGTTCCTCCCTTACAAATCGAACATGAAGGAACTGTATTATATGGAGAAGTTACACTTCCGTAAACAGTTGCAGCCGTTGTATCCATTGTGACAACATAACTATTTCCTGTGCCTGCACCTGTATTATTTCCCGCAACAACAATTATATCACTCGTACTCGGAGTGCCATTTGTAGTTGTTAACAACATTCTTGCCCAATTTGCACTTGATGTGGAATACAAATTAACAGCCGTAGTTGTAGCGGATAATTTAACTGCAACTGTATAAGCAGTGGCCGCTGATAACGTAACTGGACTAAACGAAAATACATACCAACCACCTTCATTTGTAGCTGCTGCACATACACCAATATCGGAAACGTTCATGGTTACAGCAGTACCGGTTACTAATACACCAGCTTGATCTAATTGAACTGTTATTGTATTTGAAGGTGAGCCAGCCGCTCGTGATGCAATTTTGACTGCAATTCCAGAAATTGTAATTGCACCAGGGGTAAATGCAGTGCTTAACTGAAATGAAGTTGTTAAAGCAAGATTGGCCGATTCAGTATCATTAAGCGAAGTTGTATCTACAGTACTCCAAGTAGAGGAAGTATTGAAATTTCCTGATGCAATCGAAACGTAGTTGGCCATATTTTGTTCTTTTTTGATGCCTAAATATCAGCGTTCTTTACTATTTACCATGACACTAAAATATCTCTTTGCCGTTGGATTTACAGACGGCACCACATATTTCCAGAATCCTGATGACACTCCACAAATCGCAGAATCCGGTTCAGCATTTGCCGATGTTAAATTGAAAATGGATGAAATTGCTTGGTTTTCTTTATACCAACCAAATCCAACCGGAACATTCAATGAAAATTGGGAAACCCAAACCGTCTTGTCTGTGAATTTGCTTCTCGGCATTTTTCAATTTGGAAATGCAGGACACATTTTCACAACTGAAGATCCAACTCGAAGACTTGCCCAAGATGCAAAGTTCAAATTGATTTTTTTCAGACGGCACACTCATCGCTTAAATGTGAATAATGAGGAACTTAGCCATACTATTGAATACGTTTTAGGTTATCAAACTACGGATTCTACTGAAACGGGTTATCAACAAGTAATCGCAATTACGTAACTTTACGGCATTTATATCCTTTATGTTGAGAAGATTTGCCTTGAGCAACATTAAACATTCTGGTTGCCGTCAAATGATGGTCATCACAAAATGATTTTAATCCTTTAATAATTTGAATACTCCCATTAGGAAATGTGATTTCATACGTTTTTTCCCTAGATTTTGCCATGTTAAGACAAGATTGTTTGGAGAACGGTAATCGTTTACCTCGCATTTTTTGTTTTGCTTCTTCTGTATGGTGTTTTCCAAAGAAGTGATTTTGACTTCCTAACATTGCTTTTGATTGTTTGGTACAAGATTCTTTCGATTTTTTGCGACCTGTATTCTTTTCACTTATTAATTTACGAGTTTCTTCAGAACATTCACCGCCATCACCACCGGTAGTCATATTATATCCATTGCATTGTGGGTCGCCCAAAAATGTATGGAGAATTTTGATCCAATGGATTTCTCTCTTTTTAAGTAAACTAATTTCACATGTTTCTAGAATTGAATAATCAAAATTTTCAATTCCATATTTTCGCAATGCTACATGAAATATTGATTGACTTCCGTATAAAGCATCAGAGTTATGTCTTTTTTTACGTTTTTTTGGATGTTTTGTGTATCCAACATATTGTTTTCCATTTATTTTATTGGTATAACAGTAGATAATTCCGTAATAAATACGTTCAGGCATGACGGGTTACTCCGTTGTGTTTAGGATGGCATGTGACGCTAGTAACGTCCTGTCATCCGTTTCTATTTATACCCAATCTATATACCAATACAATGAAAACAGAACCCAATTTTTTTGGAAAAGACGGATTTTACTGGTTCGTTTGCGTCGTTGAAGACAGACGTGATCCATTAAAATTAGGTAGAGTTCGTGTTCGTATTTTAGGTGCTCATACAGCAGATAAAACTCTTATTCCTACATGTGCCTTACATTGGGCATATGTTTATCAACATTCTAACAATGCAGCCATGAACGGACTCGGATGGTCAAATAATGGAATAGTTGAAGGAACTTGGTGCTGGGGATTTTTTAAGGACGGACCATCCGCACAAGATCCTGTAATTTTAAGTGTCATTCCCGGTATTCCTGAATTAGCTCCTGATCCATCAAGTGGATTCTTCGATCCATCGAAACCATTCCATGATTACAATTCCGCTCCTCGAAAAATCAAAGAACGATTTTACCCAAATGATGGTTCGGGTGCCCAACTTAAAGACGAAACAACCGCTTCTCTCTATCCTAGAATTTCTCACCCGTGGGGATGTGTTATAGGAGAGTCAGATACAAACCGGCTTGCTCGTGGAGAAAATACAGATGACACCATTATAGGTGTTCGAAAACGCCAAAGAGATGTTCATATTCCAATCGCTTTTGCCCATACCTCTCCTACACGTCAATGGAACGAACCCGAATCGTCCTACGCCGCTGTATACCCCTACAATCACGTTTTTGAGAGCGAGTCGGGACACATTTTTGAAGTAGATGACACTCCTGGTGCTGAACGGCTTCATTTTTATCACAGATCGGGAACATACGTCGAAATCAATGGTGGAACTTCTGGTGATTTTCAAATGAAAGTTGTCGGCAAACGCTTTGAAATTACAATGGAACAGGCGTACAGCCATTATCAAAATACCTTGAATGTCACCGTAGACGGCGAAACCAACATTTATGTCAAAAAAGACGTGAATTTACAAGTAGATGGAAACATGAATGTTCATGTTCAAGGCGACTATACAGAAAAAATTCAAGGTAATTATTTGACTGATATTGGTGGAAATCGAGTTGTTCATATTAAAGGCAACGATGAACTTGATGTCAAAGGAAACGAAACACTAAAAGTTGCCGGAACAGTAAGTGAATCATCCGGTGGAAACTTTACTATTGCCGCTGGTGGTGAAATTACAGAATCAGCGGGAGATCAACTTAGCTTAACTTCAGGAACTTTGCTTTCTGGAGATGCTCCTGAAATTCATTGGAATTCGGGATTGTCCAATTCCGTTACACCAGAAAGTCCAGCCAACCCATCAATTCCATTGTTTCCATCGCCCACTTCGTTTGTGGAAACTCGTTTCGAGACGGGACCCGACCCCACACAAGAAACAAAGCCTGACCCATCCCCTAAAGATTCATCACAGAACGATTGCTAACCATTTTTGTTCCATCTAAATACGTTAGATGCCACAAACAAATCCAAACCGTTATATCGATCTGAATTTGTCTTTCCTGAACAACCCGGTCACGAAGGATATTTCTGTTCTCACAGATGTTGACGCTGTTAAACAATCTGTGAAAGATTTGGTTTTAACTCAACACTTTGAACGTCCTTTTCATCCTGAATTGGGGTGTAATGTTACAACCATGTTGTTTGAAAATGCAACGGCAATTACCGCTATTAGCATCAAGCGGGATATTCAAGATGTCATCACAAATTTTGAGCCAAGAGTTCAACTTCAAAATGTAGTGGTTAATGTATCACCCGATCAAAATGGATTTGATGTGACTATCACATATTACGTATTAAACATCGCTGAAGTTCAAACTGTTAATTTCTTTCTTCAGAGGCTCAGATAATGTTTACAATCTACAAACATACTAATACCGTCACAGGAAAGTCTTATATTGGGTATACGTCCTTAACAATGGAAGAAAGATGGAAACAACATATAAACAATGCAAATTCTTATAAAACCACGTTCACACACAAACTATGGAATTCTCTTCGAAAATATGGATCTGATTGCTGGAATCACAAAAATCTTGATTTTACCTTCAATGAACAAGAAGCTAAACAAAAAGAAATTGCATATATTCAAGAATACAATTCTTTTGAAAAAGGATATAACAGCACAATCGGTGGGGATGGAGTAATGTCTGGTAGAAAACACACACCAGAAGCAATTGAAAAAATTAAAGAAGCTAGCCGAGGACGAATTTTCACAAAAGATCGTTGCCGAAAAATTAGTGAATCAAAATTAGGAAAAAAACGTTCTCCAGAAATGATTGCTAGGATGCGTACATCGTTAATGGGCAAAAAGCAATCAGAAGAAACTAAACGGAAAAAAAATGCAGCAGTTAGTGCCGCATTTACAACAGAAAGAAAATTACAAACATCCAAACGATTTTCAAAATTATTCAAAATTATTTCTCCTCAAAATGAAATTTTCATAGGGAAAGGATTAAAACAATGGTGTGCTGAAAACAAAAAAACATATCATACATTCAAAACTTCAGCATCAAAAAATCGCCCTATTTTATATGGAAAACATAAGGGCTGGCAGGTGAACTATGAGTAGTACAACCAGCATGTCAATTGCTTTCCTCGATTTCGACAATATTGTCGCAAGTTTAAGAGACTATCTTCGTTCGCAACAAACTTTTAAAGATTATAATTTTTCAGGTTCTGGACTTAGTGTTCTTATTGATCTTCTCGCATATAACACCCATTACATGGGATTTTATAATAACATGATTGCGAACGAGATGTTTCTCGATTCAGCCAATCTTCGTTCATCTGTAGTGTCTCTTGCAAAAATGTTGGGTTACACAACTCGTTCCGTAACATCCCCTCAAGCTGTTGTTTCAATTTCGATTAATCCAAATGATAGTGCAACAGCCGCTGTAATTCAAAAAGGAACCCAATTCACAGCCCCAGTGAACGGAAACAATTATACATTCGTTACAAACCAAGTTTATAGCACAACCATTAGCAACGGAAAATTTTCATTTCCTGAAGTTGTTTTGGTCGAAGGTGTACCGTACACATATCGAATTACGGTTGATTCTTCCATTGTTGGACAACGATTTATTATTCCGAGTTCAAATGCCGACATGTCCACATTAACAGTTCAAGTGCAAACTTCACAAACCGATACAACTGTTCGAACTTTCACTTTAGCAACGAATTTGTTAACCGTAACAGCAACCACACCAGTTTATTTTCTTCAAGAAGTTGAGAATCAACAATATCAAGTCTATTTTGGAGATGGCGTCATTGGCGCACCTGTAATTGATGGGAATATTGTTCTTTTGAGCTACATCGTTTCGGATGGAACGACATCAAATAGCGCTACAACGTTTACACCCGCATCCACAGTGGCCGGGTATCAATCCTATTTGACTACTGTGACAACATTAGCATCCGCTGCTGGTGGATTGGACTCCGAAACAATTGACGAAATCAAATTTCTCGCACCTAAAAACTACGAAACGCAAGGACGTGCGGTAACCACAAACGATTATGCAACGATCATGCAAGAAAACTACACCAATTTAGATTCTGTTGCGGTCTGGGGTGGTGAAGATATGAATCCTCCACAATATGGAAAAGTTTTCATTTCTATTAAACCTGTTTCTGGATTTGTTGTTACTCAAACGACAAAAGCACTTGTGGTTTCTAATATTCTTCGTCAGTATAATATCGTCTCAGTAATTCCTGAAATCATTGATCCCGATTACATTTTCATCATAGTAAATTGTGTTGTAAAATACAATCCAACTGTTACAACAAATACTGTTGGGCAAATTCAAAGCAACGCTTACAACGCAATTATTGCTTATGCAGACGGGAATTTAGATAAATTTCAATTGGAATTACGATATTCAAGGTTTCTTGCATCAATTGATGAAAGTGATCCGAGTATCACAAACAACTTAACAACCATTCAGATGAAAAAAACATTTGTTCCTAGTTTAAATGTTATGGCGAATTATCAATTGACAATGAATAATCCTGTCATTCCGGGTTCGATGACTTCTACAAGTTTCATTACAACTCAAGATCCATTGGTTTCTTCTCCGTATGCCACTGGAAAAACATATACGATTGGAGACGACGGAGAGGGCAATTTGACATTATTACAATCTGGCATTGGTATTCCAACTTCTGTAGTAAGAAAATGTGGAACTATCAATTATACTACTGGTCAGATTTTGATTCAAGAAATTATTCCTGCGCAAGCAGATGCGAATGGAAACATTAGCCTCATTATGAGTCCTGCACAAAACGACATCATTCCATTGCAAAATAATATTTTATTCATACAACCATCGGATATTACTGTAACGGCTATTCCTAATCCGCCCATTACAAACTAATGCCAAAGATTCCAAAGACCATTTCACAAATCGTCGAGAACCAACTACCTGAATTTGTTCGGGATAACTATCCTCAATTTATTGCTTTTCTTCAAGCATATTACGAATTTGTAGAACAAAATGGCGCAACAGTTTATACAGCAAAAATCTTGGATAGCAGTCCAAATCAAATTGTGTTGCCGAATACAGCATCAACCGTTTTGAATGCATATCAAAAAATGAATATCGTTTGTTTAAATGGGCCTACCAAGGGACATACTCGTTCCATTGAAAGTTACGATCCAACCACAAATACAATCACAGTGTTTCCGTCGTGGACTCCAGGATTCATCCCGTTGCCAAACACAACCATGGCAATTCGAGATAATTTTTTTCCAAATAAACTTTTGGAATATCGAGACATTGACAGAACGTTAGATCAATTCATTACATATTTTAGAGATGAATTTCTATATCAGATTCCGGGTGACATTTTAGCCGATCCACGAAAACTTTTGAAGCACATCAAAACGTTTTATCAAGGTCGTGGTAGTGAAAATTCATTTCGATTTTTGTTTCGTCTTTTATACAACGAAGAAATCAACATGTATTATCCGAAAGTTGATGTTCTCCGAACAGACGACGGAATATGGGTTGTTGATCATGTCATGAGAGTAACAACAACAGAAAATACTTTTGATTGGACATCTCGTCAAATCAAAGGTCACACATCAGGTGCAACAGCAAGTGTTGAAGCTGTGCATCAAAAATATATCAATGGAAATCTTGTCAGTGATTTGTATTTGTCCAATATCAATGGAACATTTGGAAATACTGGAAATGGAGAATATGTTAGCATCATGTATCCATTCGTTCCACCACCACAAACAGATTTGGGTGCAGTTTCAGATTTATTAGAACCGGCAACAATTAACAAATTCGAATTGGCTTATCTTCTTTTATCAAGCTTGATAATCACGAATCCAGGTGATCAATATCAAGTCAACGATCCAATTACAATCACACAAATGGGCGCATTGCTTCCAGCAAGCGCTTATGTTAGCGCTGTATTTCAAACATTTTTTAGTGGTAGTTGTCAAGTACCACCATCACCTTATTATTTGGAACCGTATTGGGGAGCGAATACAGAAATAACCCAAGACCCAACAGGACAAACAGACAATACATGCATTCCTGGCTTGTATTATTTCGGAGATGTGTTAGTAACATAATATGGCATCTCAAACATTTACATCTTCGAGTACATGGACTTGCCCAGCAGGTGTAACTTCCGTTACAGTTCAATGTTGGGGTGCAGGTGGTGGTGGAGCCGTAGGCAATAATGGTTCTGATACATCAAGTGATCCAAATCCTGATTGGAGATATGTAGATTTTGGAAGTGGTCCAGGTGGTGCTGGTGGAGGGTATGCACAAAGTGTAATTTCCGTAATACCTGGAAATACGTATACTGTTAATGTCGGTGTTGGTGGTGGTGCAGGTGGTGGTACTGGTGGTGATTCTTGGTTTAGTTCATCTAGTACAATAAAAGGAGCAGGTGGAAGTGGAGGAATTGCACTTTATAATGATCCCGTTCCTACTTATTTCAATAATGAATATGTTCCTGGATATGGGTATGTTACTGGCACTATTAACGTAAACACAGCGGCTGGTGGTACTGGTGGTGTACCTGGAACTAATATAGGAACTTTAACATATACAGGAGGAACGGGAGCAGGTTCATATAGCGCCCCTTTTCGAAATCCATCTGGTGGTGGTGGAGGAGCCGGTGGAGCGACAATTTCTTCTAATGGTAATAATGGTACAAGTGCAACTTCTAATGTAGGAGGAATAGGTGGTACTACAAATGGTGGTCAAGGTGGATCAGATGTTTCTGGAGTACCCACAGATGCTTCTTTAGGATTAAATTCAAGTGGTGGAACCGAAGCGGGTGGTGGTGGAGGAGGAGGTGCCGTAACAGGAATATCAGGATCTAATCCTGCAAATGGTGGAGATGGTCAAGTTTTATTAACTTGGAATTCCATAAGCACTCAAACACAAACTGGTAAATCTGATATCAGAAAAACGGGTGTTCAAAAAACTCAAATTGGACAGTCTGATATTAGAAAAACGGGTATTCAAAAAACTCAAATTGGACAAGCCGATATTAGAAGGACTACTCAACGAACACAAATTAGTCAATCTGATATCAGAAAATCCGTACAAAAAACGCAAAATGGTCAATCGAATATTAAATCTCCATTTGCCTTTAAAACACAACTTGGTCAAAGTGATATTCGAAAATCAGTACTTCAAGCTCAAAATGGAAGATCAGATATTCGGGCAACCACACTAAAAACGCAAACTGGTGTTAGTAATCTTATTAAAAAAACCACTCGGGCTCAAACAGGCCAAGCAGACATTTTTAACATAACGACACAAACCCAAATTGGTCAAAGTGATATTCGAAAAACAGTTTTAAAAACTTTATCTGCTCAAGCAGACATTCGAAATACTACAACACAAATTCAATATTCACAATCGTTTATTCTTCCGTTTTTAACGCAAAATGAAAGCAAAACCTCGATTTTAACTCCTTATGAAATTATTCTCGCTTCCACTGAAAGTAACACAGATGACTTCTTTGTAGGAGATCAAATTTCTTTAGTCAGTGGATCTGGAGTTGGTCAACAAGGAACAATTACTTCATATAACGGGACAACCAAAATTGCAACAGTGAATTTTGCAATGAACCCGGTTCCTGATAGCACTACACAATATTTCATATTACACAACAAAGGTGGTATCAAAGCCGTTTCTATTACAAATTTTGGGTTGGGGTTTACAAATAGTAGTTCTGCTAATGTCCAAATTACATCTCGATTTGGAACATCTGCCGTCTTAACTCCAAGTTTTGGAATGGTTGGTACAAGTCCCGGACGATGGATCGTTGGACCCGAAGGAACAACTCCAGATGGTATTCTCGATTCCAATAAAGTCATTCAAGATTCTTTCTATTGGCAAGATTTTTCATATGACATTCGTTCCAATGATACCATCGACAAATATCGAGATGTTGTAAAAACTTTATTGCATCCAGCCGGAATGAAAATGTTTGGTTCTGTTTGGGACCAAAACAAACCAAAAACTAAATTTTTAGATTTAGGGGCACCTTCACATGAAATCGATATCAATGCTCAATTATATGATCTTGATATTGATGTTGTCGCCGAACATACAATCGAAATAGACATTCAAAATGTAGTCATTGGAGCTAAAAATTTGGATTTGGATCGCTTCAAATTTCTAGTATTTCCTCCATGTGAGAATTTTAATTTAACTTATCCATATCCTAATTTAAACTATTGGACACCAACAGGACCGGGTAATACCCAAATCAATACATTTGCAAATGTTGTAATTGGATCGATTATCAATTATCCAGGAAACAGAACCAAAATTTGTCCTGATGCCTACATTATTGTTGGTGCGCCGAACCAAACTCAATTGGGTCAAGCTTGTATTCGTAATATTACAATACAAACTTTATCAGGTAAAAGTTCGATTACACAACTTTCAACACAAACACAAACAGGTCAAGCTTCTATCGTTTATCGTTCAGGAGACGGCACAAGATTAGGCTTGTTGAGATTGGGTGTTGGACGACTTGGACAAGGGTCATAAATATAAGCATCCAGAGGAAAAATGGCAGAGCAATTATCTAATTACATCGCATCTACGACCGTTGCAGTTGGTGGATACACATCCGGTTCAGGCGTTTTGAATGTTCTTTCCACTACTGGAAATTTTCCAACACATCCTACATTCACAGTGATTGTTCAAGATTTTGCAAATAATCCTGTCGTTTTGTTAAGAGTTACTGGAATTAATAGCAGTACTCAATTTGCTGTAACTGCTGAAGGCCCAGATACAAACGCTCTCGCCGGATTTGCTGTATATTCTGTTTTATCTTCAGCGGCTTTGCGACAATTATTTGCAGATCAAATTAGAATCAATGTAGTTTCTTTTTCGGCTACACCAACATTTGATTTTTCATTAGGAACCACGCAACAAATTACTTTAACAGGAAATGTAACATCATCCACAGCAACAAATATTGTTGCAGGAAAACAAGTAACTTTCATGATTATTCAAGATGCTGTTGGCAATCGATCACTAGTTTGGCCAACAAATGTAAAAGGCGGAATTACTGTGTCTTTAGGAAATGCAAATCAATATTGTATGCAAAATTTCTTAAGTCCAGATGGAGTAACGTTGTACGCAACAGGTAGAGGAGAATTTATTTAATGTTCAAAAAATTATTCATTTTGATGGCACTTTTGACAGCATGTGCTTTTGGTCAAGTTGTAATTGATGGTGTCCCTGCAACAGTGACGGGACTGGACATGCCAACTCAATCGACACTCTCTTATTATGGAGCCGATTCCACAGGTGTGGCAGATTCTACAACTGCTGTTCAAAATTGGATTAATTACGGAACCAATACAGCAGGTGGTGGATATGGAAATCCTATCATCTGTAATGTTCCTGGAACGTATAAAATTACTGGAAATATTCTTGTTGCAAATGTTCTTGCTTTGAACGTTTTTTCAAACGGTTGTACATTTTCTTGGGCTGGTAACAATTCCACTCCAATGTTTACATATGCAAACGTTGCGTGGAGTTATTGGCAAGGCGGAAAAATTACAGCCGGGACGGGAACTCCACTCGCTGAAGCATTTCGTTTGACCAATCAATCTGGTTTTTCCGTTGCTCCTTCAGGCGACCGATGGGACAACGTTGTAATTGACGGTGTAGCGGGTCATATTAATTATTGTTGGAGAAATGCTACAGGAACAGGCGGCGACAATAATGTTTCTGAAATGAAATTCTATTCAAACATTTGTGCCAATTATGGCGTTTCTATGTTCTCAATTGAAGGTTCACAAGCTGTTAATTGGGTAATGTACGGAAATCAATCAAATGGTGACGGATACGGACAATATACAGTTAGTGGTGGTGCTTCGGCTGGTGCTGCAGCAAGCTTTGTATGGAATGGTGGTTTCTTTGGTGGAAATACAGTTGCCGATTTTAGAATTGGTCAACCCGCTTCCCCAGGTGAACAGACTGTCATCGAAAACATGCAAGAAACAGAAAATTCAAATCGATTTTTGATGACAGATGCAACCGGATCAGGAACACCCGTTTACGTATTAAACGTAAATTGGTCTTCCAATAATTTGAACGCAGATGGAAAAATCATGATTTTGCAAAGTCCTGGTCCATTTGGATTCGAACATGATTATTTTGGTTCAAATTGCGCTACGGCTATGACTGTGGTTTGGGGTGGTTATACTATCGGCGGGACCCCTCCAATTTTAGATTTGATTGATACTACTTTCGTTTCAAACAAAACAACAACCGCAACATTATTTCCAAATTCACCACCAACTTTAGCAACCAATTCTTATATTGCTCAATCTGGAACAGTATTTGAAGCAATTACAGGTCAGAATTTAGCATATAATGCTTCAACTTATACCGCTACTGCTATTGGATTGCCAACAACATCAGGTGTTACACCTGTAGGAACTACAGGAACATGTAGTTGGGGGTATGCTGTTGATGCTTTAGATAAAGCCGGTAAACATACCGCAATAAGTGCCACGGCTGTTTCTATTACGCAAACAAGTAACTGTACTTTGAATTCGAGTAATTACAATAACATCACAATCAACGGATGGGGCAAAGATGCCGACAAATATGAAATCAGAAGAACTATTCGTGGATCATTTGTTTCTACAGGACCAACTTATTCATCAGGCGGAACAGCAACCGGTACTGGAACTTGTGTAGTTACTTTCAGTGGTCATCAGGATACGGGTGGTATTGCCGCTACAGGTACAGTTTCTGTTAGCTCTGGCGTCATTTCAGGAGCAGTCACGATCACTAACGGCGGATCAGGTTACACAGGCGTTCCTACATCAGGTGTGCTTTCATTAGGAACTGCTTCGAGTTGTTCAGGAACAGCAACATTTACAGGTGGTGCTTTCACAGCTTCTACTCCATCAACAGTTGGTTTGATTGCAACTCTTAACAATGTTGTCGGAAACAGTCTCATCACATCCGATAAAGGTGCTGCCGGAGACGGAAATATTGCTCCTTCTCCTAACACAGATCAAACAGGATTTTTCAATGGATCGTTCAACGGAAATGGAGCACTCATTACAAATTTGAATGGTCCTTCAATCACAGGATTGAATCCCGCAAACATGCCATTTACTCAATTGGGTACTGGTGCAATTGCAACTGATATTAATACCAGAACCGACAAAATGGTTTATGTAACAGATTTCTTAAGTCCAAATGAATCGAAACAATTAATTGCAACTGTTACAGGTGCATCAAATACAAGTCCAATTGTAATCACAGCAAGTAATTCATTTGCTAATGGCGATCACGTTTTCGTTACAAATGTCAGTGGAAATACAGCAGCCAATGGATTATGGGTTGTTTCTAACGTTTCATCGTCAACATTTACATTAACTGGTTCGACAGGTAATGGTGCATGGACTTCAGGCGGAACAGTTTATAGTGACGCAACAACAGGAGTACAAAATTTCATAAATGCGGTTGTTGGAAGTCCATTAACCGCAAATCATGGTGGATTAGGATATTGTCCAAATGGAATTTATTATATTTCTTCTACTATTTTGGTTGCAAACAGTTTAGGATTTCGTATGCTTGCATCAGAAGGTTGTAATATGGCTTGGACCAATTCAACTGGTGGCCCAATGTTTGATTGGGCAAATATGGCCACAAGCATTTGGGATGGTGGAGAATTTAGCATTACTCCATATTCTCCTTCTGCTCTTAATGAAGTGTTTAGAATTGAAAGTAGAAATGATGTTACCGTTCCGGCAAATGTAAATCCTAGTCAAGATCGATGGGCAAACATTAGAGTTGATGGTTACGATAATACTCACTCTATAGCAATAGCCTTCAGAGATTATATCGGAACTGGCGGCGATAATAACGTTGACTTTATGAGCTTTGAACACGTTCGTTGCGTTGGTTATACTCTCACATGTGTCTCGATTGAAGGAACGCAAGCCACTGGTTATCGCTTCATAGATTTCATTTGCCAAGCTTATCAGATTTGGAGTACTCCAAATAATTCAACCGGAAATCCTGCAACACCATCAAATATAAATTATTGCATTTCTGGTGTTGGACTCGGTGCAGGTACAGGTTCAAAGTCTTATTTTACATGGGAAGGTGGATTCAGCGGATCTAATGGTGGAGCAGATTTTCTATTAGGTGCTCCATCAAGTCCAGGTTATGGGTATATAATCGCTAATTTTTCTAGCGAACAATCCAGCCGTTTTTTTGTTACTCAAGGCGGTGCTGTCCCAGTCACAATTGACACATCTAATTGTACTAGCTACCGACA
>Ga0265338_10004265_pt1 | contig 19426 bp, 20 predicted proteins | sample 42126metaG_FD_193579 | JGI IMG/M metagenome (GOLD analysis project Ga0265338, IMG submission 193579) | Rhizosphere microbial communities from Carex aquatilis grown in University of Washington, Seatle, WA, United States - 4-21-26 metaG | ecosystem: Host-associated > Plants > Roots > Rhizosphere...
TAGGCGGTGGGTGAGGAGGTCGGCGATCTCTACGGCTACGCGTTCCTGCTCGAGCGCCCGTTGCTGCACGCGCTCCGCGCCGGCGATCGCGCCGTGCTTCTGATCGACGAGATCGATCGCGCCGACAGCGAGTTCGAGGCCTTCCTGCTCGAGTTCTTGAGCGACTTCCAGATCACGATTCCGGAGCGAGGCAGCGTGCGGGCGGCGCGGCCGCCGATGGTCGTCGTCACGTCGAACCGCACGCGCGAGCTGCACGACGCGCTCAAGCGGCGGTGCATGTACCACTGGATCCCCTTCCCGGAGCCCGAGCGCGAGCGCGAGATCATCCGCGCGCAGGCGCCCGGCGTGGACGAGGCCGCGGCAGCGGCGCTCGTCGAGGCGGTCGTCGCGATCCGGACGCTGCGGCTCGTCAAGCGGCCCGGCACGGCCGAGACGATCGACTGGGCGCGCGGCGCGGCGGCGCTCGTCGACGAGGGCCGGCCCTGGGCCGAGGCGCTGCGGCGCTCGCTCGGGCTCCTGCTGAAGGAGCAGGAGGACATCGCGGCCGCGACCGAGCACGTCGAGGCGCTTCGCGCCGAGGGGGAGAGATGACGGCCGCGGCCGAGCACCTCCACGGCTTTCTCGCCGCGCTGACCGCGGCCGGCGTCGCGTCCGGCTCGCAGAAGCAGGTCGACTTCCTCCGCGCGGTCGCGGTCGCGCCGCCGCCGTCCTCGCGGCGCCTCTACTGGACCGCGCGCGTCACGCTCGTCCGGCGCCGCGAGGAGATCGAGATCTTCGACCGCGTCTTCGAGGCGTGGTTCGGTGACGGCGCCGTTGCGCTCGTCCCGCCGGCGCAGCGCTCCGCGGCGCGCGAGGCCGCACCGCCGCTGCGTCGATCTGCAATCTCCGAGGCGGCGGACGCCGTCGACCGCCGCAAAGGCGCGGGGCGCGACGCGAGTGTCGACGACGTCCTCGGTCGCTGCAGCTTCCCGCCCACCACTGAGCAACAGCATCGCCTGCTCACGGACGTCGAGCGTGCCCTGGCAGACGATCTGCCGGCCGCCACCGCACGCCGCCGGCGTCCGGCGCGGCGCGGCGACGTGCTCGATCTTCGGCGCGTGCTGCGCGGTGCGCGCCGCAGCGGCGGAGACGTGCTGCACCTGTACTGGCGCGACGTACCACGGCGCCCACGGCGCGTGCTGTTGCTCGTTGACGTCTCCGGCTCGCTGCGCGAGTCGTCGGGCGAGTCGCTCCGCTTCGCGCACGCGCTCGTGCACGCGGCGCCGCGGACGGAGGTCTACACGTTCGGGACGCAGCTCACGCGCGTGACGAAGGCGCTGCGCAAGCCCGACGTCGACGCCGCACTGGACGCGCTCGCCGATGTCGTCCTCGACGTCAACGGCGGCACGCGCATCGGCTCTGCGCTCGAGGAATTCCTCGCGGACGCGCGCCGCTCGTCGGCCGCTCGCGATGCGCTCGTGCTCGTCGTGTCCGACGGCCTCGAGCGCGGCGACCCGCGTCCGATGGCGGCTGCGGTCGCGCGGCTCTCGCGCCTCGCGCACCGCGTCGTGTGGTGGTCGCCGCTCGCCTGCGACCCGGGCTACACCCCCACGACGCGCGCCATGGCGGCCGTGCTCGACGACCTGGACGACCTTGCGGGCGTCCGCGACCTGAGTTCCGCCCTCGCTGCCGTGCGGCGGCTTCCCTCCGTCGCTGCCGGCCCGCGGCGGGCGGCAGCGCGGGCATGGCCGCCGCTCGCGACGAGCGGAGGACGGCCGTGAGCAGAGCCGAGACGTTGACTCCGGCCGCGATCGGCGTGCGCGACGTCGTCGACGCGCATCACCACATCTGGCGCATGGCCGACATGCCGTGGCTGCAGGGCCCGATGATCCCGAGGATCTTCGGACCGTACGAGCCCGTGCGCCGCGACTACCTCGTCGACGAGTACGTGCGCGACGCGACGGCGGAAGGCATCGACGCCGGCGTCTACGTGCAGCCGAACTGGGCGCTCGACCGCGTCGTCGACGAGATCCGGTGGATCCAGGCCGTACACGACGCGAGCGGCTGGCCGCATGCGGTCGTCGGCTCGGCCGACCTGTTCGATCCGGGTGCGGGCGCCGTCTTCGAACAGCAGCGCGCGCTCTCCCCGCTCATGCGCGGCACGCGGCTGCAGCTGCACTGGCACGAGGACGAGCGCTTCCGCTTCGCCTCCGGGCCGGCGCGCATGCACGACGACGTGTTCCGCGCCAACATCGGGCTGCTCGCCGGCCTCGGCTGGCTCTTCGAGCTGCAGGTGTTCCCCGGCCAGATGGCCGATGCGGCGCGCTTCGTCGCGGACTTCCCCGGCACGACGTTCGTGCTCGTGCACGCGGGGATGCTCGAGAGCGCCGATCCCCGGCACCTGACGCCGTGGCGCGCCGGGCTCGAGCTGCTCGCCCCGCTCCCGAACGTGATGGTGAAGCTCTCGGGGATCGGGACGTTCGTCCACCGCGTCGACGAGGACCTGATTCGCCTTGTCGCGACGACGTCGGTCGACCTGTTCGGCGCCGAGCGCTGCATGTTCGGCAGCAACTTCCCGATCGAGAGCATCTGGACCGACTTCCACACCCTCGTGCAGACGTGGCTGCGAGTGCTCGCGGATCTCCCGGTCGACGACCGGCGCGACGTGCTCGGCCGCACGGCCCGCCGCGTCTACTCGCTGCCGGAGCCGGTGGGATCGTGATGAAGCGGGCTGCGCTACCGGGCGTCGAGCGCGCTGTCGAGCGCGTTGCGCATGTGGTCCAGGTGCGCGAGCATCGCCTCGCGCGCGGCGAGCGGGTCTCGGGCCTCGAGCGCCTTCACGATCTGCACGTGGTCGCGATGGGCCTGTGTTCGCACGGTGGGACGCTGCGAGGTCACGGCCCGGGACTCTCGTGCAAGGTGCCCGACGCTCTCGAGGAGCGCGATGAGGAGCTCGTTGTGGGACGCCCGGTGAATCGTGCGGTGGAACTCGATGTCGAGCTTCATGAACCGCTTGAGGCTGCCTCGCGCGGCGTGCAGCTCCGACAGGATCCGGTGGAGCTCCGCCAGCTCGTCGTCGGTGATGTGCTCGGCCGCAATCTGGATCGCGCCCGATTCGAGGATGCGCCGCACGTCGAAGAGCTCGCGCAGCACCTCGCTGTTGAGGTTCACGATCAGCACGAGCGGCTCGACGATCCGTGCCGGGTCGAGGTCGCTGACGAACGTCCCGGCGCCCTGTCTCGCCTCGAGGATGCCCATCGCCGTGAGCGCGGAGATGCCCTCACGCAGCGTCGGCCGGGAGACGCCGAGCAGCTCGATCAGCTGCCGTTCGGCCGGGAGCTTCTCGCCGGGTTTGAGCGCGCCGCTGACGATCAACCGTGTGATCTGCTCGCGTGCGTCGGAGACGATGGAGCGGCGCGCGACGGGGGTCAGGCCGCTGGCGGGCATGTGGCGCGAGCATACCAGAGTACGTTAATGGCCAGACCATCTAAATGGCTTGACATCTATACAACTCGGGCATATCCTCGCCCCATGCGCGGTTCCACGACGGACCGGGTGGGTCGATGACCCAACTGGGCGCGAGCACGTATCTCTGGGCCTCGCCCTTCGGCGACGCTCACCTGGATCTGTTCGCTCATGCCGGCGAGCTCGGCTGCGACGTCCTCGAGATCTGCATCGAGGATCCTTCGCTCGTAACGACTGCAGCGGTGCACGCGGCGTCGGAGAGCTCCGGCGTCGCCGTCTCCGTCTGCGGTGCCTTCGGTCCGGAGCGCGACGTCTCCCACGACGACCCGGCGCTGCGGCGCGCCGGGATCGACTACGTGCGTGGCTGCGTCGACGTTGCCGCGGCCGTCGGATCGCCTCACGTCGCAGGGCCGATGTACTCGGCGACTGGGAAGACGCGCCTGCTCTCACCCAGCGAGCGCGAGCGTCAGCGCGGCTGGGCCGTCGAGAGCCTCGCGGAGGTGGCCGAGTACGCGGCCGGGCGGGACGTCCGCCTCGCGATCGAGCCGCTCAACCGCTTCGAGACCGACCTCGTCAACACAGTGGAGCAAGGGCTCGACCTGTGCGAGCGGATCGGCGGCGCGAACGTCGGGCTCCTCCTCGACACGTTCCACATGAACATCGAGGAGCGGTCGCTGCCGGATGCGATCCGGCTCGCCGGCGGCCGCGTCTTCCACTTCCACGCGTGCGAGAACGACCGCGGCGCCCCGGGGAGCGGCCACATCGATTGGGACGGTGTGCTCGCCGCTCTCGCCGACATCGACTATCCCGGTCAGATCGTGATCGAATCGTTCTCGCCGGAGATCCAGGAGATCGCGCGTGCGGTGTCGCTCTGGCGGCCGCTCGCGGAGTCGCCGGACGCGCTCGTGCGCGACGGTCTGGCGTCGCTGAGGAGAGGACTTGGGCGTGCGCAAAACCGTTGATCTGGCGACCGTAGGAAGCCGCAAGCTCGACCATGGCACGCGCGGATGTAGTCGCTGCCGCCTCCGGGAAGTCTCCATCGGATGGCGATGCCGGTGACGGATTCCGTGCAGCCGAGCCTTCTCGAGGTCGAGCACGTCGGCAAGCACTTTCCGGGTGTGCGGGCTCTGCACGACGTGAGCCTCACCCTGCGCGCGGGCGAGGTGCACGCGCTCGTGGGGCAGAACGGCGCCGGCAAGTCGACGCTCGTCAAGTGCATCTCCGGTGTGCATCCGCCCGACGAGGGGCGGATCGTGTTCGAGGGCCGCGAGATCACCACGTACTCCCCGAAGCACGCTTACGACATCGGCATTGCGGTTGTCCACCAGCGCCCGCAGCTCCTGCCCGGGCTGTCGGTGACCGAGAACGTGCTCCTCGGCCACTACCCCACGTTCGGCGGCGCCATCGTCGATCGCAAGCAGGGGATCGAGCGGACACGTGCCCTGCTCGAACGCTTCCGTCTCGACATCGATCCGCTCGCCCCGGTCGCGCGGCTTGCTCCGCCGGAGCGGCAGCAAGTGGCGATCGCGAAGGCGCTCTATCGCGACGCGAAGCTCGTGATCCTGGACGAGCCGACGGCGGCGCTCGACGCAGAGCGCAGCGAGCGGCTGTTCGCGTTCATCCGCGACCTCACGGAGGCGAATGTCGGCGTCCTGTACGTCTCGCACCACCTCGAAGAGGTGTTCGGCCTCGCCGATCTCGTCACCGTTCTCCGCGACGGCGAGCTTGTTGCGACGCGTCCCACGGGTGAGCTCACGCAGGACGAGGTCGTGACGTTGATGGCGGGCAGGCGACTCGAAGTGGTCCGTGGCGCAGGCGCCAAGGTGGCCGAAGGCAGGAAGACCGCGCTCGAGATCGAGCATCTCCAGACCGACGTGCTGCACGACGTCGACTTCGACGTGCACGAGGGCGAGGTCGTCGGCATCACGGGAGTGATCGGAGCGGGCGGACACGAGATCGCCCGCATCATCTTCGGGCTCGATCGACCGGCCGCCGGGCGGGTGCTGCTCGCGGGGAAGCCGTACGAGTCGCGCGGCCCGAAGCAGTCGATCGCGAACGGCGTGTTCCTCGTTCCGGAGGATCTTGCGCGCGACGGCCTCGTTCCGGAGATGTCCATAGCGGGGAACGTGACGCTCGTCGACCTCGGCTCTATCACCCGTTACGGGGTCATCTCGCTCGCGCGCGAGCGAGCGGTCGCAAGACGCTTCGTGAACGAGCTGAGCATCGCCACGTCGTCGATCGACACGCCCGTGCGCAACCTCAGCGGCGGCAACCAGCAGAAGGTGCTGCTGGCGAAGGCGCTGACGGCAGAGGCTTCGCTCCTCGTGCTCGAAGAGCCGACGCAGGGCGTCGACGTTCACGCGAAGGCGGAGATCCATCGAATCGTGCGCGATCTCGCGGCGCAGGGAAAGGGAGTCATGGTCATCTCGAGCGACGTCCGGGACCTCTTGCTGTTCGTGGACCGCGTGATCGCGCTCCGCGCGGGACGCATAGTCGGCGACACCGCGGCGGCGGACACGAGCTACGCGCAGCTGCTCGACCTCACGGTCGGCGCAGCCGGGGCGGTGGCGTGATGAGCAGCGAGTCCGGGACCGGCGCGACGCCCGTGGACGTACAACGGCGCTCCCTGTTGGGTCGGCTCCGCGTGGACATCTACGCGGTGTGGCCGATCGCGGTGATGATCCTGATCATCATCGTCACCGCGCTGCGGTCGAGCCGGTATCTGACGGTCTTCAACTTCGAGAACATCCTCAGCCAGATCGCGCCGCTCGGGATCGTGACAATGGGGCAGGCGGTGCTCCTCATCTCGGGAGGGCTCGACCTGTCGGTGGGCTACAACATCGCCCTCTCGAGCATCGTCACGGGTCTCTTGCTCGAGCACGGGTATCCGCTGTGGCTGGCGATCGCGGCGGGTGTCGGCGCGGCGACCGGCGTCGGCTTCTGCAACGGCGTGCTCGTCGCGCAGAACCGCGCGCATCCGTTCATCATCACGCTCGGCGTCTCGCTCTTCCTGTTCGGGCTCGACACGCAGCTGACGGGCGGCGCACCGGTCAACGACATGAAGGGGCTGTACACGGCCTTCGGCGGCAACCTGCCGCCTGGCTTCCCGTTCTTCGGCCTGCCATCGCTGACGATTCCGTTCGTGATCGTGATCCTGCTCGCGTTCGCATTCCTGCGCTGGACCCCGTTGGGGCGTCGTGCGTACGCGATCGGCGGCAACGAGGAAGCGGCGTACCTGTCCGGCATCCCCGTGAAGCGGACCAAGATCTACCTGTACACGATCATGGGCGCGATCGTCGGCCTCGCGGGAATGTGCCTGGCGGGCGAGATCAACGAGGCGTCGTTCAACCTCGCCCAGAACTTCGAGTTGGAGTCGATCGCGTGCGCAGTGATCGGCGGCACGGCGTTGTTCGGCGGCCGTGGCGGTGCATTCCGTTCGCTCCAGGGCGTCGCGTTGTGGGGAATTGTCCTGAACGCGATCGTCTTCGCCGGCTTGTCCAGCAATTACCAGCAAATGGCGCTCGGAGCCATCATCGTCGTCGCGGTGATGGTGACCCGGGCGCAGCGCTGACCAGGGAGGTGGTCGTAGCTGCGAAACAGATCGTGTTCTGAGATTCCCCGCAAAGACAGGAGTGGAAAAGGAATGTCGAGAATCGTTCGAATCGGTGTCGCCGTTGCGGCCGTCGTGGCCATGGTGGCGGTTACGGGTGCCGTGAAGGCACCGGCACAGGGCACGACCCATGCGAGCAAGGGCACCATCGCCTTCCTGCTCTCAGGCCCTGACCTCTATTACCAGGACGGCCTCAAGGGAGCGCAGGCGGCTGCCAAGAAGCTCGGCTACGACGTCAGGGTGTATCCCAACCCGAACATCAGCCCGTCGGTCGAGCTCGCAAACGTGAAGAACGCAATCGCGCAGGGTGCAGTCGCGATCGACGGCTACTCGGTCGGGCTCTCCACGGAGGACGCCTCGATCAACGCGGCCGGACAGGCCGGCGTTCCGATCTTCTTGATGTACGGCTACTCGAACAAGTACCTCGGGAAGAAGGACGTCGTCGGGTTCGAGCAGGTCAACCTCGTTCCCTACGGTGTTCCGGTCGGCGCGTACATGAAGTCGCGCGTGACCGGCCAGGTCGCCGTGATCACCGGCCAGCTCGGCCGCGGCGACGCCGAGGGCTACCGCACCGGCTTCCTCAACGGGCTCGGCTGCACCGGCAACACCACCGCCGGCAACCCGACTCTGAGCTGCGCGGGCGGCAAGATCCAATATGTCTCGACCGAGACCGGGCACTGGCTGCGCCCTGACGCCTACAAGGCGATGCAGGACATCATCGGCAAGTACCCGAACCTCAAGGGCATCTTCGTCGAGAACGAAGACATGGCGGTGGGCGCGCATACGGCCCTCGTCGCTGCGCACAAGGACAAGCAGGTCTTCGTCGTCTCGCAGAACGGAGCCCCGTACGGCCTCGCCGGCATCAAGGCCGGCTGGCTCAAGGCCACCGACACCTGCTCGCCCGCACTCGAGGGCCTGATGAGCGTCCGCTTGATCGACGCCTACATCAAGAAGTCGGTGCAGGGCGGTCATCTGTACTACAGCCACACGGTGTTCGTCACCAAGGCGAACGCAAGCAAGGCGGTCGGCTGGAACTTCTTCAGCAACGCCAAGCTCGTCAACCAGTACATGGCTCTCCCGCTGCTGAAGCCGGTCTCGAACCCGCCGAAGTAGCAGTCCACGGCAATCGGGGAGGGGCTCCCAGCGGAGCCCCTCCCCGGTCACCAACAACGCCCAGGAGTCGTCGATGCCAATCGTCAGTGTTCAGATGTTTCCCGGTCGCACGACCGTGATGAAGGAGTTTCTCGGTCGCGCGATCGTCGATGCGGTCTCCGAGATCGCAGGCCCGCCGCGCGAGAACGTGCAGGTGCTCTTCAGGGACGTGCCGACCGAGGAGTGGGCGATCGGGCCGACCCTGGTGTCGAGCCGCCCGGCACTGCCGCCGCCGGACTATGTCCCAGCGCTCGTGTCCGTGTCGCGCGTCACGTTGAAGGACGGAAAGCGCGCGGACTACATCGCCTGGCGCCGCGACTCTCTCTTCCCGTTCCTCGCATCCCAGCAGGGATTCCTCTCGTCGACGTTGCTGTTGACGGACGACGCGAACGAGTTCTTCGTCGTCGAGAAGTGGACCTCGCCGGAGGCGCTCGAGCGGCACACCGCCGAGGCGCGGACCGCCGAGCTGAGAGGCGAAGAGTCGGAGCTCGTCTCCGCGTCGGTGGACGGTGGGGTCGCCGGACGCGTGATCGACGTGTTTCGGGGGCGCGGCTGACGTGACGACCGCTGAGGTGACGGTTCCCACATCGCCCGGTGAAGCCGCCGAGCTCTTCGGCGACGGCGTCGCCGTCACGGTCGTCGGCGGCGGGACGATCGTGGTTCCGCTCGTGACGCACGGACAGCTTCATCCCGTGCATGCGCTCATGCTGCACGCGTCGGGCCTCGATGAGGTCGTGGACGGGGACACGCTGACGGTGGGCGCGACGGTCACGCTCGCGCGGCTCGCGGAGATCGCCCCCGAGCCCCTTGCCTCGGCCGCACGAATTCCCGATCTCGAGATTCGCGGCCAGGGAACGGTCGGCGGGAATCTCCACACCGGCGGCGACCTGCAGCCGGCGCTGATCGCGCTCGGCGCGCGTGTCCGCTCGGTGGGCGCGGGCGGCGAGCGGATCGAGCCGGCGGAGGACTTCCTCGCGGGCGACGAGCCGCGACTCGTGCTCGCCGTCGAGCTCGAGCGGCCTCTCGCAGGCGTCTACCTCGAGCAGCGCCGAACGCACTCGCGCACGTACGCCGTGCTCTCCGTCGCGGTCGCACGGCGGGACGACGGTGTTCACGTCGCCGTGGGCGGCCTCGCGGAGCGCGCGCACGCGGTCGCGTGTCCCTCGGTCGAGCGGGCGCTCGCCGGAGGCGCGACCGCGCGCGACGCCGCGGCCGCCGTGCTCGCGGACGTCGCGCCGGAGGACGACCCGCTCGCGTCGGCCTGGTACCGCAGGCGCGTGCTGCCCGTCCTCGTCGCGCGTGCGCTGGAGCAGCTGGAGGAGTCGAGATGAAGCTCGTGGTCAACGGCCAGGAGCGCCTCGTCGCGGCCGGGCCGCTCACCCCGCTGCTGCACGTCCTGCGCGAGGAGCTCGGCCTTGTCGGCGCGAAGGCCGGCTGCCAGCACGGCAGCTGCGGCACGTGCACGGTGCTGATCGACGGCGAGCCGCGGCGTTCGTGCCTCACGCCGGTTGGAGCGATCGAGGGCGCAAGCATCACGACGGCCGAGGCGCTCGGCGATCCGGCGAACCTCTCCGTCGTGCAGGCCGCGTTCGACGAGCACTACGCCGCGCAGTGTGGGTTCTGCACGCCGGGGATGCTCCTCGCGGCCACTGCATTGATCGAGCGCAAGGGCGGTCCCTTGGAGCGCGACGAGGTCGTCGAGGCTCTCGGCGGCCACTACTGCCGCTGCACGGGCTACGTGAAGATCGTCGATGCGGTCGTCGCGGCGTCGCGCGGCGAGACCGGCACGCGTGCGCCGTCCACCCTCGAGATCAGGGCGGTGGGCTCGTGAAGGCGGTCGGAGCGAGCCTTCCCCGCTACGACGGGATCGACCACGTCACGGCGCGAAGCCGGTTCGTTGACGACTTCAGCCTGCCGGGCATGCTCTGGGCGAAGGCGTTCCGTTCGCCCGTCGCGTCGGCGCGGATCGTCCGTCTCGACACGACGCGCGCCGAGGCGATGCCCGGCGTGCACGCGGTGATCACGCACGCCGACGTCCCGACCAACGTCGTCGGCCACCAGGAGGTGTGGGGGATCGCGCCGGACGAGCCGTTGCTCGCCGAGCACGAGGTCCGTTTCGTCGGCCAGCTGATCGCGGTCGTCGCCGCCGAGACCGAGGCGCAGGCGCTCGACGCCGTCCAGGCGATCGAGCTCGAGCTCGAGGAGCGCACCCCGTTCCTCGACGTGCGCAACGCCTGGGACGCCGGCCGGCCGCAGGTGACCCCCGACGGGAACGTCTTCTTCTACTACCCGGACCAGCCGCAGCGGCAGATCCGCAAGGGCAACGTCGACGAGGCGTTTGCCGCGGCGGACGTGATCGTCGAAGGCGTGTACCGGCCCGGTGCGATCGAGCAGGCGCCCGCGGAGCCGGCGGCGGCACTGGCGATTCCCGAGCCGAACGGCCGCGTGACGATCCACTCGACGAGCCAGGCGCTCTACTACTCGATGGACATCACCGCGCGACACCTCCGAATGCCGATGGGAATGCTGAAGTTCGTGGGCGGCACCGTCGGCGGCGGCTTCGGCGGCAAGATCGACACGAAGACCGAGCCGATCACGGCGGTGCTCGCGCTCAAGACGCAGAGGCCCGTGAAGTGGAGGCACACGCGCGAGGAGGAGATGCTCTGCTCCACGACGCGCGCAGCGTGGCACGTCGAGATCGCCGACGCGGTGACGAACGACGGGTGGATCCTCGGACGCAAGACGCTCACGCTCCACGACGCGGGTGCGTACATGATGACCTCGGCGTACGCGTGCTCGAAGCACTCGTTCCACCTCGCCGGCGCGTATTCGATCCCCGCCGTCTCGTTCAACACGTTCGTCGTGATGACGAACCACGTGCCGACGGCTGCGATGCGCGGCTTTGGCGTCACGTCGGCATCGTTCGCGGTCGAGACGCACATGAACCGAATCGCGCAGGTGATCGGGATGGATCCCTGGGAGCTGCGGCTGAAGAATGCAAATCGCGTCGGTGACAGCTCGCCGTCGCGCGTCGTGTACGGCAACCCGTCGACCGTCTCGACGCTGCTCGCCGCGGCCGAAGCCGCGGACGTGGTGCTCCCGCCCGACGAGCGGGCGATGACGAACGCGAAGCGGGAGGGAGCGCTACTCCCAGCGCACCTCGTCGAGCAGCAGCGCGAGCCCGTGACGCACCCGCTCGTGTGGCGCGACAACCGCCCCGCGCTCGAGGGAGGCGTCTGATGGCTCTGCACCGAGGCCGCGGGATCGCGACGATCGAGTACCCGACCGGCATGAACCAGGGCGGCGACCCGTCGCAGGCCTGGATCAAGGTCAAGCCGGACGGCCACGTCGACGTGTTCTCCGGCACGGTCGACGTCGGGCAGGGCTCGAAGACCGTCCACACACAGATCGCCGCCGACATGATCGGCGTCCCGTACGACACGGTGACGATGAACAACTTCGACACAGACACGTCGCCGGTGAGCTTCGGGACGTTCGCGTCACGCGGGACGTTCATCGACGGGAACGCGATCGCCGTCGCCGCCTATCGCACACGTCAGCGTCTGCTCGAGGTCGCCTCGCGGATGATGGAGGTCGATCCGGAAGACCTCGAGATCGCCGACGGCGACGTCGCGGTGCTCGGTGCGCCGGAGCGGAAGGTGAGCGTGGCGGAGGTCGCCGCGACCGCGTCCTGGACGTACGGCGAGATGATCGTCGGCTCGGGCGCGTGGATGTTCCCGCACGTCGAGCCGGACAAGGAGACCGGCGAGTGCGAGCCGCACGCGGCGATCTCGTACGCATCGTGTGTCGCCGATGTCGAGGTCGACGACGAGACCGGCGAGGTGCGCGTGACGAAGCTTGTGCAGGTCTACGACGTCGGCCGTGCGATCAACCCCACCCTCGTCGAGGGGCAGATCCAGGGGGGCGCCGTCATGGGGCTCGGGCTGGCTCTCCTCGAGGAGTCGTATCCGTATTACCCGGAGCTCTCGCACCGCGGGCCGGAGTTCGGCGCGTACGCGGCGCCGGGGATGGCGGACCTCCCCGAGCTGAAGAACGTCGCGCTCGAGGATCCCGACCCCGTCGGCCCGTTCGGCGCGAAGGCAGTCGGCGAGATGGCGAACAACGCGCAGAGCCCCGCGATCGTCGCCGCGATCCACGACGCCGTCGGCGTCTGGGTCACGGAGCTGCCCGCGCGACCGGAGCGCGTCCTGCGCGCGCTCGACGAGTCGCGGCAGCCGCGGCGAGACGGTCGGCGCGTGATCTACGACGAGCACCTCTCCGTCGCCGTGGTCTCCACCGCGGAAAACCGAGCAGAGGGCACGTGGAGGTTCCCCCTCGTAAGCGAGTAGCCATGTCAGAGATCATTGAGCGAATCACGTCCCTCGGCGTCGTCCCGGTCATCGAGCTCGGCTCGGTCGACCAGGCGGAGCCGCTGCTCGAAGCGCTGAGTGCAGGCGGCCTCCCCGCCGCGGAGATCACGCTGCGCACGCCGGCCGGTATCGAGGCGATCCCGTTGCTGCGCACGTCGCACCCCGACGCGCTCGTCGGCGCCGGAACCGTGCGTACCGCCGACGACGCGCGGCGCGCGATCGAGCAGGGCGCGCAGTTCATCGTCGCGCCGAACACCGACCTCGAGGTCCTCGCGGTGTGCAGCGACCTCGGCATTCCGGCCGTCCCAGGCGCGTGCACGCCGACCGAGATCGCCACTGCCGTCAAGGCCGGAGCGGCGCTCGTGAAGTTCTTCCCCGCCGGCGTTCTCGGCGGCGTTGCGTTCCTCAAGGCGATCGCGGGGCCGTTCCGCGACGTTCGCTTCGTTCCGACCGGCGGTGTCAGCCCCGCGAATCTCGCGGAGTACCTGCAGCTGTCGTCGGTCGCCGCCTGCGGCGGCACGTGGCTCGCAAAGCCGGCGATGCTCGCGGAGCGCCGCTTCGACGAGATCGAGGCGCTCGCTCGAGAGGCGACGGGCATCGTCGTCGAGGCACGCGGTGGCTGACCTGCACCTGCGGCCGGCCGCGGATTGCCGCTGGGACCTCGTCGCGCTCGGCGAGGTGATGCTTCGACTCGACCCCGGCGACGACCGCATCGCGACGGCCCGCTCGTTCCGCGTCTGGGAAGGCGGCGGCGAGTACAACGTCGCGCGCGGGCTACGGCGATGCTTTGGCCTGCGTACGACGGTCGTGACGGCGCTCGCGGACAACCCGGTCGGCCGGCTCGTCGAGGACCTGGTCCTGCAGGGCGGCGTCGACATGTCGCACCTTCGCTGGGTGCCGTACGACGGCGTCGGCCGCTCGGTCCGGAACGGGCTGAACTTCACCGAGCGCGGCTTCGGCGTGCGTGGCGCCGTCGGCTGCTCGGACCGCGGGCACACGGCGGTATCGCAGCTCCGCCCGGGCGAGATCGACTGGGCAGCGATCTTCGAGCGCGAGGGCGCCCGCTGGTTCCACACCGGCGGCATCTTCGCGGGCCTGTCGGAGACGTCGGCCGACGTTGCGGCCGAGGCGATGCGCGCCGCGCGCACCGCGGGCGTCGTCGTCTCCTACGACCTCAACTACCGGCCCTCGCTCTGGCAGGCGATCGGCGGTGCGACGCGCGCCGTCGAGGTCAACCGCCGTCTCGCGGAGCTCGTCGACGTCATGTTCGGCAACGAGGAGGACTTCGCCGCGGCGCTCGGGTACGAGATTCGCGGGGTCGACGCGGCGTTCTCCGAGCTCAACGCGGCGAGCTACGAGGCGATGCTCGAGGAGGTCGTACGCGACCTTCCGAACCTGAAGGCGATCGCGACGAGCCTGCGCACGGTGCGGTCGGCGACGTCGAACGACTGGGGCGGGATCTGCTTCGTCGACGGCCGCCTCCATGAGGCGGAGCTGCGCCACGACCTCGAGATCCTCGACCGTGTCGGCGGCGGCGACTCGTTCGCATCCGGGCTGATCTACGGGCTCTTGACGGAGCTCGACGTCGACGAGTCGCTCGCGTACGCCGTCGCGCACGGCGCGCTCGCGATGACGACGCCGGGCGACACGTCGATGTCGACGCTGGCCGAGGTCGAGCGGCTGGCAGCCGGCGGCCACGCACGCGTCCAGCGGTAATGCACTCGAAGGACAAGGAGCAGCGATGAACAGCACGCAGGAGACATGGCTCGTCACGGGAGCGTCCGGGTGCATCGGCGCCTGGACGGCTCTCACCCTTGTCCGCGAGGGTGTGGCGGTCGTAGCGCTCGACCGCAGCGCCGACGACCGGCGGCTCCGCATGATCGCGAGCGACGACGAGCGTGCACGCATCGTCTCGGTGCAGGCGGACATCACCGATCTCGCCGCGCTCGAGCGGATCCTCGCCGAGCACGCGATCACGCACGTCGTCCACCTCGCAGCGCTGCAGGCGCCGTTCTGCCGGGCCGACCCGCCGGCGGGCGCCATGGTCAACGTGGCCGGCACGACGAACCTGCTCGAGGCGATCAGGCGCCACGGCCTGACGACGCCGCTCGCGTACGCGAGCTCCGCCGCCGTGTACGACGGAGCAGGCGAGGCGTTCGCGCCGACGACCGTCTACGGCGTCTACAAGATCGCCAACGAAGGGACGGCTCGCATCTACTGGCAGGACCACCAGGTGGCGAGCATCGGCCTGCGGCCGCTGATCGTGTACGGCCCCGGACGCGACCAAGGGATGACCGCCTCGCCGACCGAGGCGATGTTCGCGGCAGCGCACGGCGAGGCGTTCACGATCACCTTCGGGGGCTCGACGCAGCTCCAGTACGCGCCCGATGCCGCCCGTGCGTTCGTCGACGCGGCCCGCCGGCCCGCCGCCGGTGCCGACGTCTTCAATCTCGGCGGCCCGGACGTCTCGGTGCCGGAGATCGTCGCTGCCATCGAGGCCGCCGTGCCCGGCGCGGAGGTCGCGTTCGACGACGTGGCGCTTCCGTTCGCCTCACGCCTGCCGGAGCCGTGGTTCGACATGCCGGTGACGCCGCTCGAGCAGGGTGTACGCGAGACGATCGAGGTCTTCGCCCGGATGGCCTCGTAACGACGATGTCAGTTGCCGGCGGCGGCGCGGCGCTCGCGGCGCCGGGCCATCTTCACGAGCAGGTTGTCGGCGATCCCGGGCCGGCTCCACGGGCAGCGGGCGATGCAGATCGCGCACCCCGTCGTCTCGGCGAAGTACGGGATGCAGCGGTCGAAGTCGACGTACCACTTCTCCTCGCCGCGAACGAGCTGCTTCTGCTCGGCGATCGCGTCCGGTGGGCACGCGTCCGTGCAGATCTTGCAGTTGTGGCAGAAGTCGTCCGCTCCGAACACGTCCGGCTCGTCCGCGAGCAGCGGCAGGTCGGTCGAAACGCAGGAGAGGCGAAAGGACGCGCCGTGGGTGCGGTTGATGATCGAGCCGTGCTTGCCGAGCTCGCCGAGACCGGCGGCGATCGCTGCCGGGATCATCAGCAACGCATCGGCGCGCGGGCCGGGGAACGACTCCGCGGGCCAACCCTGCTCGCGGATGAAGTTGCGCAGCGTGTTCGCGGAGCGCGCGGCGCGCGTGTACTGCCGGCCGACCTCGCGGCCGCCCGGCACCCCGGGCGCCTGGGAGATCTCGTCGTAGTCGTGGGCGAAGCCGAGCACGATCAGCCACTTCTCCGCGATCGCGAACCCCTCGTACACCCAGAGCGGGTCCAGCCGCGCGATCCCGACGAGGTCGGCCTCGTTCGCGAGCGCGAACGTCTTCACGGCCTCCGTCCACTCCGCCGGGCTGCGCTCGACACGCTCGGCCGCCACCGGAATCGGGTCAGGCCCGCGCGGGAGCAGCTCGAGCGTCACCGGGTTGCGGCTGAAGGCCTCGGCCACGCCCTCGCCGTCGTAGAAACGGCTCACGACGTACTTCTGCAGCTCCCCGTGCGTCTGGAGGGATGCCTCGTGCCAGAAGAACGGTGACGGCGGGCGCTGCTCGTCCTCACCGAGCCCGTTGACGGTGTTCCCGGAGACGTCCGGGAAGTGCGACAGGATCTCGGCCGGCGGCTCCCACCGCTGCTTGTTGCGGCCCACCCGCGGTCTTATACCACCGGCCGAAGCTCAGCTCGGCTCAGGTTCGCGCCGACGTCAGTCTTCCGGCGACGCAGCGCTCGTTCGCCGGCCGGTGACCAGGCGTTCGCGGTCGAAGAGACGGGAGACGATTCGCCAGGCGGCGATGTCGGCGACGAGCAACGCGAGCGCGCAGGCGATCGCGAGCGTGACCGAGGGCTTGATCACCTGGAACGAGAGGAGTGAGGTCAACGCAAGCAGCGGCAGGCCGCCGACGGTCGCGAGCTGTTGAGCGACGCGGACATCGCTGGCGCGGGTGGAGATGCCGATGCCGACCCAGATCGACCAGAGTGCCAGGAGCGGTGTGAAGAGGATCTGAGCGAGCAGTTGCGGCGGATGGAAGATCACGGTGCGAACGACGTGGGCCGCGCCGAACCGGACGCTGATCAAGACGACGAAGTAGATGCCGTAGGCGATGGCGACTGAGGGCAGGAATGCGGCCACGGCTTTTCCAACCAGCAACTCCGATGCACGGACCGGCGCGGTGAGGACCGGTTCGAGTGTTCCTTGATCCCGTTCGCCAATGACGGAGTAGGCGGCGATCACCGGCGGGATGACAATCGGGATGATCAGCATGAGAAGCGAGATCACGCCGACGGCGGCCTTGACTTGAAGGCCGGAAGCGGAAGCGGGGATCCTGAAGATGGTGATCATCGGTGTGATCAGGAAGATGAACGGCAGCACCCCCATCGTTACGATCACGAAGCGGTTGCGCCGGAACTCGCGCACTTCCTTGCGCACGACTGAGACGACTCGCTTCAGGCTCACGATGCTGCCTCGACGTCGTCGTCGATGAGCTCGAGGTAGACGTCCTCGAGCGAGTGCCGCTCCTCGGCAAGCGAGAGCAGGTCCGCGCCGGCGGCGACGACCGCACGTGTCACTGCCGGCGCCGCGACGCGGGCGTCGCTGACGGTCAGCGTGTAGCGGCCTGCGTCGTCGGCGCGCCAGCCGTCGACGCCGGCAACCGCGAACACTGCGTCCGGCGAGACGAGCGGCGCCAGCGTGCGCACGACGAGCGACTTGGTGAACAGCCGGTCGCGCAGTTCGTCCGGGCGGCCGATCGTGCGCAGGCGCGTGTTGAGAATGGCGACGCGGTCGCAGAGACGCTCCGCTTCTTCGAGCCGGTGCGTGGTGAGAAAGACAGTGACGCCGTGCGCGCGGAGGCCGTCGATCAAGTCGTTCACGTCGCGTGACGCGACGGGGTCGAGACCGGAGGTCGGTTCGTCCAGGAACACGATCGCCGGCTCGCTGAGCAACGTACGTGCGAGCGCGACACGTTGCCGGAGCCCCTTGGAGAGGCTGCCGCAGGGATCGTTCGCCCGGTTGGTGAGGTTGACCGCCGCCAGCGCCTGCGCGATCCGAGCCTTCGGTTCTGCGAGCTCGTACAGCCCGGCGAAGAACTCGAGGTTCTCGGCCACGGTGAGGCGCACGTAGAGGCCCGGATTCTCGGTCATCACCGCGATTCGCTTGCGAATCTCGACGCCGTTCGCCGGGTCGAGCTGCAGCCCCGCGACGTGAGCCGTGCCGGAGGTGGGGGCAATCAGGGTCGCGAGCATGCGCACGGTTGTCGTCTTGCCCGCGCCGTTCGGCCCGAGAAAGCCGAACACCTCGCCTGCGTCGACGCTGAACGAGACGTCGTCCACCGCGAGCCGCTCACCGAACCGCTTTGTCAGGTGCTCGACGACCAGCGCCGGCGTACCCTGCGAGCTCGTCGACCTCGGGTTCGACGTCAGCGCACGAAGCGCCTGCCGCTGCTCGGCCACGTTGGCGTCGGCCTCCGGCTCGGGCCCGGTCGGCTGATCTGCCGCAGTCACCTCCTCGGCGGCCCGGGCACCGCCGGTCGCGAGGGCGACGACGGCATAGACGGCAACGATCAGGATCGCGACCGGCGCGCGGGCCGCAGAACCGCGGAGCAGGAACAGCTCCGCGATCACGCAGGCTACGGCGACCAGTGTGATCGTCCACCCGTGCCAGTCGGCCGGCTGCCAGCCGAAGCCGATCCGTCGACGATGAAACCATCGCTGTGACCTCATCGACCCCGTCCTAGACTAGGTCGGCTTGGCACCGCCGCGAACAGGGAACTGATGTCAGCTTCCCCGAGCAGGGCCGCTGCGGCGGTTCCGGGCGGCCTTTGCGGTACTTCGTCCGCGGGGAGCCGGTCCGGTCGAATCCCTGACGACGAGCTCGGCTGCGATCAGGTGCTGGCGAGGCGGCGGGTTCTGCACCGTGAGCTGCTCGATGAGCATCTCGGCCGCCATCCGGCCTGCTTCGAAGGCCGGCCATTCGACTCCGGTGAGCGCAGGCGTCAGCATCTCGGCGAACTGGGCCTCGATCACCGACACGATCGAGAAGTCCTCGGGAACGCGGAGGTCGGCCGCCCGCAGGGCACCGAGCAGACCCGTGAACTGCCAGCCCGTGGTGATCGCGGCCGTGCACTCCGGCTCCGAGCGGAGCAGCCGTGCCGCGACTGGGAACGCCTCGCGCGGCGCATGCGAGCAGGGGATGTGGATGCCGCGAATGCCGAAGTCGGGGGCGCGTTGCTCGAAGACGTCACGCGCGATCAGCGCCGCCGTGTAGCCCGCGTCGAGCAGATCGGGCGGGAAGTTGAAGAGCGCGACGCAGGTGTGACCGAGCCGGGCGAGGTGCGCCAGGCTCGTCTCGACCGCGTCGCCGAAGTCCATGTCCACGTAACTGATCCCGGTCATGTCGTGGGTGCGCCCGATGAGCGTGAAGGGGCAGCCGTCTGCCTGGAGGCGCGCGACCCTGGGGTCGTCCAGCAGGGTCTCCATCAGGATCACGCCGTCCGCCCGTCCTCTGGCGACGAGCTGCGCGATCGTGTCCGGGTCCGTGGCCGCTGTCGAGAGGAGCAGCGCGTAGTCGCTTGCGCTCGTTGCCAGCGTGGCGCCGGCGACGAATGTCTGCTGCACCGGCAGGAGCCGCCACTGTGGCGAAGGCATGAAGAGAGCGATCGTGTGCGAGGCGCCGCTCGCGAGCGCGCGCGCAGGCCCGTGCGGCCGATAGTCGAGCGCCTCGATCGCCGCCATGACGCGCTCGCGTACCTGTTGCGACACAGACCGCTTGCCGCTCAGGACGTACGAGACGGTGCTGAGGGCGACGCCGGCGCGCTCGGCGATCTGCGCCATCGTTGCCGGCCTGGTCT
>Ga0265338_10004268_pt1 | contig 19414 bp, 14 predicted proteins | sample 42126metaG_FD_193579 | JGI IMG/M metagenome (GOLD analysis project Ga0265338, IMG submission 193579) | Rhizosphere microbial communities from Carex aquatilis grown in University of Washington, Seatle, WA, United States - 4-21-26 metaG | ecosystem: Host-associated > Plants > Roots > Rhizosphere...
TATCGATCTGTTTCGCGGCGGCGTTCCCAGCCATTTCCAGTTTCTTCTCGATGAACCCCGTCGACATCACCCTCTGCACGGTTCTCATCTACTTCCTCATCAAAACGGTAGATTCGCCTTTTCCACAACGATGGCTTGCGCTAGGCATTCTCGGGGGGATTGGGATGCTGAATAAATACACCTTTCTCGTGTTGGCTTTTTCGTTCTTGATTTCTTTCGTCGCAGCGAGGCGTTGGGACGTGCTGAAGACAAAATGGCTTTATCTCTCCGGACTGATGAGCCTGTTGATTTTCTCTCCGCATATCATATGGCAAATCGAGCACGGCTGGCCTACGCTCGAATTCATGCGCAACGCTACCAAGTATAAGAACCTGTCTTTGACCCCGTTCGCATTCGTGGGTCAATTGATCATCGGATTGAATCCGTTCACGCTCCCGCTGTGGCTGTCAGGCCTCGGGTATCTTTTCTTTGGGAGGGAGATGAAGAAGTATCGTTACCTTGGATGGATGGCCGTTGTGTTTCTTCTTGTCTATATGTTCCAGAACTCAAAATTCTACTACGTACTACCGGTGTTTCCTCTCCTGCTGGCTTCCGGTGCTGTGGCGGTTGAAATCTTCTCCATTCGCCACAAAATAAGTTGGCCAAGGCGAGCACTGATCTCAGCGGTGGTAATCTCCGGCAGCATGCTCATGCCGCTTGCAGTTCCGTTGCTGCCGATCGAACAATTTGTTTCTTATGCAAAAACTCTCGGCCTTTGGAATCTCGTCAGAATGGAAAAAGGCGAAGGAGATATGCCGCCGCTCCATTTTGTTTATCGGTTTGGGTGGGAGGGGTTGGTCGATTCGGTCGGAGTAGCGTATAACGCACTCCCTGAGGACGAAAGGAAGAAGTGCGCAGTCCTCGCATCCTGGTATGGAGTCGCCGGAGCGATAGACCATTTTGGCCCCGGTCATGGTTTGCCGCCCTCTGTTTGCCCGCGCAACAGTTACTGGACATGGGGACCCCGCACTTACTCCGGGGAGCTAGTACTTGCTGTTGGTTATGACGCCGCGTACCTGGAACAATTCTTCGGCAGTGTAAAGCGGGTTGGGTTTTTCAAAAAATCGTACGGTTACGATGCGGAGATTTGTCTCTGCAGAAAGCCGATGGCACCGCTCTGGCAGATGTGGCCTCAATTCAAAAAGTTCATTTGAAAGCATGATCGAGAAATGTCATCGAGCCAAGATCAGCGTGCGCATGAGTTTGGCGATCCCGTCACGTGTGGAGCACAGGCTCAGCTTCAGCGGCGCCAAAAGCATCCCTTCGGAAGAGTCCGAGTAGTTTCAGTAGTGCGCAAGAATGGACGCCCGCTCGCGCGAACATGACAAAGCAGAAAGCTAATTCAGGCACAACACCTTCATGTTCACGGCGAAGAGGGCGACTATCGGGGACAATTCTCGGCAACCGCGGGATTCCGGCGAAGTTCAACGCCAGACTCCACGTAAAGAACGACGTAGTATTGGCATCTCGCTTAACTGACCTGAGCAGGAATGCAGATCATGAAACGACATGAAACAGAATCAATTTCCGCAACCAGAAAACTTCTGTTCTTCTTTGGAATAATGTTGTCGTTGCTCTCCATGATCCAATCCAAGGGAGAGGCGCGGGCCATTTCGGAAGTTCAAGGAAAGAAGATTGCCTGTTTCCTTGCCGACGACTTCCCGACAGTGGACGCTCCGCGCATCGATCCGATCGTCTTGAGACGATCACTCAGGGAATTCGATGTCGAATATATCGCAAATGTGGATTCTGTCAGCGTCCGCCTTACAAACGCGCGATTTAAGGAACTCGTTCTTCCCTACGGAAGTGCTTTTCCGGTTCAAGCATGGCCCGCGATATATGATTTCCTTTTGCACGGCGGCAGTCTGGTCGTACTTGGAGGATCTCCCTTCCACCAGCCTGTCATCAGGGAAAGGGGAAAATGGGTTTTCGGAACAGCCCAGCCCACGTACGCCCACCGTTTATTGATCGGACCGGCAGATTTAATCCTCCTGAACTCGTCGCCGTTCTATAATAGCAATTCCAGCATGATAGTTCCTGAGGGATCCGATTTCGATGCAAGCTCGTTGTCACTTCCCACAAAGGTCTATGAGCTGACCGTCCGGTTCACGACTCGAAATGACTATGCGAACGAAATCGGCACCGCCGGACCTCGCGATGCCGTTATGCTGCCGCTTGTTCATATTGTCAACGGCAACGGCCTGCCGGTCGCCTCTCCCCTCGTGGAGATCGACCGGCTCCTCGGCGACGAAGCGGGAGGCCGATGGATTCTCGAAACCTCGGACGCGATCCTGAGTGCATCGGCAATTGAGTATTGCGTCGGCAGGGCGCTGGAAGGATCTGCAAGGATCGAGAGCAATCCTTTCCAGGCGTGCGTCGACGAAAATGGAATCCCTGAAGTCAGAGTAAATGAATTCCGTCCTCTCCCGGACAATAACGATCTTCCCTCTTCGCACGCGAATATTGTCGTTTCAAACTCTCAGGGCAAACAAGTTTTTGAATCATCGCTGGAATTGCGAGGCACGGCAGAATTCAAGTCAGGAATTGTGCAGATCAGGCCCGCCAAACCGTTAGAGCCAGGCTTCTACAAAGTGGAAGTCGGAGATCGGGGTGCGAAATGGAGACCTCATACATCCCTCTCAGGATTTTGGATAAGAGATACAAAACTCATGTCTTCGGGCCCTCACCTTTCCGTCTCACGGGATTGGTTGTTGAAGGATGGAAAAGTATTCCCCATCATCGGCACAAGTTATATGGCAGCCGACGCAGGAAGGAAATTCCTGATGGAGCCAAACCCATATTTATGGGAAGCAGATTTTGCGCGGATGGAAAACCTTGGGATCAACTTCGTCCGCGTTGGTCTCTGGACGGGGTGGCAAAAAATAGTGCTGGACCCTGGAGCGATGGACGAGGGATTTTTGAGATCGCTGGATGCGCTCATTCATACCGCTGCCAGGCATAATATCGTCATCTGTTTTAACCTCTTCGCATTTCTCCCGCCGGCAAACGGTGGAACGAATCCGTACCTGGACCCGCGCGCGATCGAATGGCAGCATTCGTTCGTCTCATTGATTGCATCGCGGTACAAAAATACAGGTTGGATCAACTATGATCTCATCAACGAGCCGTCGTATTCGCCCCCCGACAAGATCTGGAAAGAGCTGCCGATTGGCGATGAGTATGAACGTGCTGCCTGGAATGGATGGTTAACGGAGCATCATCGGGGTGATCCGGCTGAAACCCTCGACAATTGGCGCGACGGGAGCGGCGACCTGTTCTCCATGCCGGGCTCCGACGAATTAGCCTACCAGCAGATCAGAGAGTACCGGCGGCCGAGGAAGGGACTCGATTTCGAACTCTTCTCGCAAGATGTCATAACGCAGTGGGCCGGAGATCTTCGCGGCGTCATCCGTTCTGCAGGCGGCGATCATTTGGTCACGCTCGGACAGGATGAGGGGGGAATGTCCCTCCGCTCATCGCAGCAGTTCCACTTCCCATCTGTCGATTACACTTCCATGCACACATGGTGGCTCAACGACCATCTCTTGTGGGACGCAGTATCGTCGAAGGTTCCGGAGAAGCCAAATCTCATTTCCGAAACCGGGTTGATGCGCCTGGAGAACATCGACGGCGAACCTTGGCGATCCCCTCTCGCTGCGCGGGAACTCCTCGAGCGAAAATTCGCCTATGCGTTTCAGGGGAGGGGTGCCGGCGTTGTCGAGTGGTGCTGGAACATCAACGAGTTTATGACCTCCGAAAACGAGGTAGGCATCGGCTTAACCCGGGCAGACGGCACTATGAAGATTGAAACGGAAGTGATCAAGGAGTACTCGGACTTCTTCAGCAAGGCCGCTCCCTTTCTTGGCGACTACGAAAAAGACTCGGTTCTGATCGTCATCCCGGATGCCAGATTGTTTTCGGGATTGCCGGATGCCATGACGGGAGTTCAGATGGTTGTAAGAACATTGGCAGACAATTTCGGGATAGTTCCGACTCTGCTGTCGGAGTTCAAGTTGTCGGAAGAGAGGCTAAGAGGCATCAAACTCGTCATCGTTCCGGATGCGGGAATGATTTCAGACACCGCCGCGGTACAACTCTATGCAGCTTCGTTAAATGGAACAAAGGTCCTTTTCACCGGAGCCGTCGAAGGAAACGAGTACGGAAAGCAATCGCGAGCATTCCTATCACTGGGACTCTCCCCCGAGAGCCAGCCGGTAAGTCATTATGAATCAACGCACTGGAGCACGGTTTCTGGAGATCGGAATCTGCCCGTTACTTTCAGTTCGGGGAAAAGCGAATACCTTCGCAAGAGCAACTCGCAACAGCTTGATACTCTGAGAGGAAACGTCCTCAACGAGCCTCTCCCGATTGAATTAGCAGCGGAAAAAGAACCGGTGAACGCGATGCTGGATGCAGTCCTGAAATATGCCGGAATCCATTCCGATATTAGGGACACGCGTGTGGCGACAAGAATATTAGTATCGGGGACATCGGCGCTTATTGTTTGCGTGAACGAATCATCGGTTAGTGTTACAAGGCAGGTCTCCTTCGGCGGGCACTGGATCGATATTCCCGTCGAGGCCGGGCGTACAAGACTTGTCCTTGTAGAAAGGCGAAGTGGAAAGATAATTGCCGCGACCGATGGAGAGCAGATCGGGCAGAAATGAGTGCGAGATACGAGTTCTAAGTGATACGTAATTGGCAAGACAACCATCACAGGACAACTGCGCAAGATGAATCGCAGAACATTCATCAGGACCACAGGCCTTTCTCTGGCTGCGACGTTTATCAGCGATTCCGCGTTCGCCTTAGGAAGTCAGCAACAGGAACAGTCGATCCATCTGCCGGATGAGGTATATGGAATCATCGACGGCGAAATGATCCGGTTGGAGAAAGGAGGAAATGAACTTTGGACTTATAAAGATATCAGCGTCCGGCTTCAGAATACGGAGACCGGAACCGCGGTATTGATTCATGCGCCGAAGGTGAGACTCTCCTCCATCACCCTCGAATGGAAATATCCTAACGAAAGTTCTCCCCTACTGTTGAACGATCATTGGGAACGAACCTACGGAGACATTTCGTGGCACGAGCCAACAGACCTGGAGATCCTCCCTTGGTATTTTTTGGAAGTGAACCGAGGTACCGCTAACGGATTTGGAGTAAGAACAGGCGCAAGCTCTTTCTGCTTTTGGCAAATCGCGAAGGGAGTCTTGAGTCTGACAATCGACACCCGATCCGGCGGGAATGGAGTGCTGCTCGCAGAGAGAGAGCTAAGAGCCGCGGAGATAGTAACCGTCTCTGGTGAATTGGATGAATCCCCTTTCCAGACTGCAATACGATTCGCAAAGCTAATGTGCGAAAAACCCCGGCTGTCGAAGGATCCGGTCTACGGGATCAACGATTGGTATTTTAGCTATGGAAACAACTCCGAGAAGCTGATCATGAAGCACACGGAAATGATGGCTCCGCTGGCAGATGGACTGGCGAATCGGCCATTCTCGGTGATCGATGCCGGCTGGTTTCAGAATCCCCCTTCGCTGCCTGACGATTGCTGCTGGGGAGATACCATGGGGATGGCAAATCACAAATTCGGAGATATGGCATCGCTCGCCGGCAGGATACAAAATACCGGCATGCGCCCGGGACTCTGGACTCGACCTCTTTGTGCGAGCTACAAAGATCCTGCATCCCTGATCCTTCCTGTCATCAAAGGGAGGGAAGAAGGCAAGCCGGTGCTTGACCCGACGATTCCGGAAAACCTGGAGAGGATACAAAACTATTTCAAACTCTATCGCCAGTGGGGATATGAATTGGTGAAATTCGATTTTACCTCTTTCGACCTTTTTGGCAAATGGGGATTCGAGATGCTGAAGGATAAATCTATGACGTCGACCGATTGGAGCATGCACGATTCCAGCAAGACCAACGCGGAAATCGTGTTGGATCTCTATCGTGCCATTCGTGGAGCCGCCGGTGAAACGTACATTATCGGTTGCAACACCTTCAGTCATTTATCGGCGGGCATTTTTGAGCTGAACCGCATAGGCGACGATACTTCAGGGAATGAGTGGCAAAGAACGCTTACCATGGGGGTGAATACATTGGCGTTCAGAGGGATCCAACATAATACGTTTTACGCCGCCGATCCTGACTGTGTCGGCATCACTCCAAAGATCCCGTGGGAGAAGAACAGACAATGGATGAACCTTGTGGCGAAGAGCGGCGTCCCCCTCTTTGTCTCTGCACGGCCAGAGGCAATAGGATCGTTACAAAAGAAGGAAATCAAAGAAGCATTTGATCTTGCATCACGAAAAATGCCGATCGGTGAACCTTTGGACTGGATGGAGACACCTCTTCCGAAGAAATGGAAATTGAACGGCGAGGTTGAGGTCTTTGACTGGAGCTGAACGCTCTCCCGCGTTAAGCTCAATCATACTCAGACACCAAGAGGTGTCCCAGTTCGACGACGCCGAGGCTTTGCACAATTGTCGTTCCGACGGTCCCAAGGGATCTTCCAAAGGAGGCCCTTAGACCATTGGGGGAAAAGTCAGCATCGAGAGCGCATTCTAAGATTCCGGATGGAGTTTACCCCGCGTAATCGGGCGCCGGATTAACGAGAATAATTCGAACGGACAATAAAATGAACGCGAAAGTAATAACAATCATCGCAATTTCATACGCCTACGGATTCCTGGAATTCTACATTGGCCGGCGTCAGAGGCGAACCGGCAAAATCGTTCAATCTGGAGATAAGGGGAGCCTATGGCTCTTAACTCTCTCAATCGCGATTGGATATGCCCTTTCTTTCGGGGTTGGGGCGGCGGGGATTGGCAGGATGGGTCACTGGACCGCTTTCTTTGGCGTCGGACTTGCTCTGATCATCGTTGGCTTGGGGATCAGAATCTACTCCATTAAAACGCTCAAGCAGCAATTCACCTATACGATCACTGAGATTGAAAACCATTCGTTGATTGAGTCCGGGCTCTACAAGTGGATCAGACATCCAGGATACTTGGGGCAGCTGATCATTTTCGCAGGAACAGCGCTCGGACTATCGAATTGGCTCTCCGTCGTCTTGATGATGACATCGGTCATGCTTGGTTATTCGTACCGGATGGGTGCCGAGGAGCGATTTATGCGGGAACATTTTGGCGATGCCTACGCGGGGTACCAGAAGCGGACCAAAAGGTTGATTCCCATGGTCTACTGAGTTGCTGGAACCTCAAAAATACAATCGCGGGATATTTTCGCATTGGGGCTCTACTTCTTGAGTTTAGCCATTGCTTCCCGGAAATTTTTGGTGAGTCTCTCAGCGCGGTCAGTCAACACGGAATATTTTTCTTCTTCGATCGCCTTCTTGTCAAGCAAATCGCTTCCTATCCCAACCGCGACTGCTCCGGCAGCAACCCACTCCCCCACATTTTCGACCGTTACTCCTCCCGTCGGCATGAGCCGAATATGCGGGAATGGTCCGGCGATGTCCTTAAAATACTTCGGGCCTAGCGAAGTTGCGGGAAATACCTTGATGACATCCGCCCCTGCGTTCCAGCCGGTGAGAATTTCGGTGGGCGAAAAGCAGCCGGGCATGCAGACAACGTCCTTCTCTTTGCACACAGACAGAATCTCCAGATTGAGAGCCGGTCCCACCACGAACTTGGCCCCCGCCTTGATTACGTCGAGCGCACCGGACTTGTCGGTGACTGTTCCGGCTCCGACGAGCACATCTGACGGGGCGTTGCGCGCCATTTCCGCGATGACATCGACAGCTCCCGGAACCGTCATCGTTATCTCAATGCATTTGACCCCGCCGGCTCTGATCGCGTCGACAACTTTAGAGAGCCGCTTCGGATCTTTCATGCGGATAACCGCGACAACGCCTGAGGCTAGAATTTGAGAAAGAACTTCTTGTCTTGACATGGAGATCCTCGTGAGATCAATCGTAGGTTGAGATTAAAGTTGAGTAAGGGAATCCGCTTCCCTCTGCTAGCGCGCCATCCAACCGCCGTCGACAATCAAGACGTGGCCGTTGACATAGTCAGATGCAGGTGAGGCGAGAAACACCGCCACCCCTTTCAGGTCTTCGGGCAAACCCCAGCGTCCCGCCGGAATCCGGTCGAGGATAGATTTTGCCCTAGCTGCATCTTCACGCAGCGGTTTCGTATTATTGGTGGCCATGTACCCGGGTGCGATAGCGTTGACGGTGATGCCCCGAGAAGCCCACTCGTTTGCCAACGATTTGGTTACCTGGGCGACTGCTCCCTTGCTGGCAGCGTACGATGGGACAAGGATGCCCCCCTGGAACGCAAGGAGAGACGAAATGTTGATGATCTTTCCGTACTTCCTCTTCATCATGTCTTTCGCTGCCGCCTGGCAAAAGAAAAAGACCGTCTTCGAGTTAATCGCCATGACATCATCCCAGTCTTTTTCAGAATAGTCAATTGCAGGCGTGCGTCGAATGATGCCGGCATTGTTGACCAGGATATCGACCTTCCCGAATTCTTCCAATGTTTGCCGCATGATCATTTCAATCGGCGCGATCGTGGAGAGGTCAGCAATGATATTGATGACACGCCTCCCCGCAGCCTTCACCTGTTCGGCTGTTTCCGAACAGCCGGTCCTGTCAACGAGCACGATATCCGCGCCCGCTTCTGCAAGCCCTATCGCCATCCCTGCTCCGAGTCCTGTGCTACCTCCTGTGACAATTGCCGTTTTACCTGATATGTCGAATCGATTGTTCACTGTGCCCTCAAATGTTGGATAGTACCTTTTCCGGAAGAATGACGTGGACGCTTTTCCCGCCTGAAAACGGCGGGATCAGCATGACAAACACAACTGCACTGAACTGAATGTCTTCTTTTGAGATGGCATCTAGACAATATATGTCGACGACGCTGTCTCTCCGCCGCGGCCGGTCCAATTCGTATGGAAGAATTCGCCGCGCGGCTTGTCGACTCTTTCATACATATGCGCCCCGAAATAATCGCGCTGCGCTTGCAACAGATTCGCCGGAAGACGTGCGTTTCTGAACCCATCAAAATAATTGAGAGCCGTCGCCATGGCCGGAACCCAGATGCCGTTAAGAATCGCAGTCGAGAGGACACGGCGCCATGCATCCTGCGAGCGGTCGATCGTCTCCTTGAAGAACGGATCGAGCAGAAGATTTGAGAGTCCCGGATTTTTGTCGAACGCTTCTTTGATCCTTCCAAGGAATTTGGACCGGATAATACATCCACCCCTCCAGAGGAGGGCGATACCTCCGTAATTCAAATTCCAGTGATACTCTTCGGCCGCCGCTTTCAAGAGAACATACCCTTGCGTGTAAGAGACGATCTTGGAAGCATAGAGCGCTTGCGCCAGATCGTTAAGGAAAGCCTTCTTGTCACCAGTGAATTTCGGTTTCGGCCCCTGCAGGATCTTTGATGCGGCCACCCTGTCTTCTTTCGTCGCCGATAGACAGCGGCCATAGACCGCTTCGCTGATCATCGTTAGAGGGATTCCAAGGTCGAGCGAGGAGACGCTCGTCCACTTTCCCGTTCCCTTCTGCCCGGCCGTGTCGAGAATCTTGTCGACAAGGGGAGAGCCGTCGGCATCCTTGAAGGCGAGGATGTCCCGTGTAATTTCGATCAGGTAACTGTCGAGTTCACCTTTGTTCCATTGTTCGAAAACTTCGTGCATTTCCTGGGCCGTCATCCCGAGAAGCTCTTTCATGATTTGGTAGACTTCGCAGATCAGCTGCATATCGCCGTACTCTATGCCATTGTGAACCATTTTCACAAAATGTCCTGCTCCGTTTTCGCCGACCCAATCGCAGCAGGGAGTCCCGTCGGCGACCTTTGCCGCGATCGACTGGAAGATCGGCTTTACATACGGCCAGGCTGCCGGTGATCCGCCCGGCATGATTGATGGTCCCTTCAAGGCCCCCTCTTCACCGCCGGAAACGCCGGTTCCGATGAAGAGAAATCCTTTCGACTCGAGATACTTCGTGCGGCGAATGGTGTCTGGGAAATGGGAGTTGCCTCCATCGATTACGATGTCCCCCTTTTGAAGATGAGGGATGATCTGTTCGATGAATTCGTCCACCGGTTTGCCGGCCTTCACCATCAGCATGATCTTGCGGGGTGTCGAGAGAGCCCCGACAAGCTCTGCGATTGAGTGTGTTCCGATAATCTTTTTGCCCTTTGCTCTGCCGTTGACAAAGTTATCGACCTTTTCGAGAGTGCGGTTGAAGACCGCGACTGTGAAGCCGCGGCTCTCGATGTTGAGGACCAGGTTCTCACCCATGACTGCAAGTCCTACTAATCCGAAATCTGCCTTTTCATTCATTATGATAGTTTTCGCTTTCTGATTGCTGTTATTCTTGGTTTATGCCTAATTGAGTGTTCATGTCTGCTGCAAACTTACCGTTGGATGCGCGCCGATCCTCCCTTTGCAAATGCGCGAACCTGCTCGACTGTCGCCATTGAGGTGTCGCCGGGAAATGTCGTCAACAACGCGCCGTGTGCCCAGCCAAGCTTTACTGCCTCTTCCGGCGTTTCGCCCGACAACAATCCGTAGAAGAATCCGCTGGCGAATCCATCGCCGCCGCCGACCCGGTCGAGAACGGCCAGATCGCATGTTGGGCCTGTGTACGTCTTGCCGTCGATCCACGCCACGGCACTCCAGCTGTGATGGTTGGTGGAATGAACTTCCCGGAGTGTGGTTGCGACAACTTTTACCTGGGGATGCTTCGCGATGACCTTATCTATCATGCCGAAGAATGCGCTGGGATCGAGCTTTGATTTCGCTGCGACTTCCGGCCCCGGAATCCCGAGTCCCTTTTGCAAATCTTCCTCGTTGCCGACTAACACGTCTGCGTTCTCGACAATACGAGCAACAACCTCGACAGCCTTCTTCTCTCCCCCCCAAATATTCCAGAGCTTCTCCCGAAAATTGAGATCGAAGCTGACAACAGCCCCGGCTTTTTTAGCCGCCTTCATTCCTTCGATAATGAGTTCCCCCGTCGTTTGAGAGAGAGCAGCGAAAATTCCGCCGCTATGAAACCAGCGCACGCCTCCTGCAAAAATGGCGTTCCAGTCAAAATCTCCCGGCTTCAATTGAGCTGCCGCTTCGTTGCAGCGGTTGTAAAATACCACGGGGGCTCGGACGCCCTGTCCGCGATCGCTGTAGACCGCCGCCATGTTTGGGCCGTTCACGCCGTTATGTTTGAATCGTTTATAAAACGGTTTCACTCCCATCGCTCTTACCCGCTCCGCGATCATATCGCCGACGGGGTAATCCACCATCGCCGTTACGATACCGGTGTTCATACGAAAGCAATCTGCCAGGTTTGCGGCGACATTAAATTCTCCTCCACTCGTGTGAATCTGGCACTCAGTTGCTTTTCTGAACGGAATGATGCCTGGATCCAACCTGTGAACGAGCGCTCCCAGGGAGACAAGATCCAATGCTCCGCCGGATTGAATTTTCAAACCATTACTCATCTATTACTCCTTCTTCTTTTGTCTTTTATATGACCGGGTCCGGATAGAACGCCCCGAGGCGAGCGCAGAAATCGAGTTGTTGCAACCGATCAGTCGCTGCCCAGGAAGATCGGACGCAAGTGTCGTTCATAAATATTCTCTGTGACTCCCTCGCCGATGGTAGCCTCCGATTTGTCGAGGGCTCCGATAAACCGCTCTCCCATTTCCGCCGAAACTTTGAAACCGATGTGAATCAGTTGGCGGAGAGAAGTATTGTACTGAGGGTCTGCCGGATCGTGCTTCAACGCACGGACGAAATCGGTGCTCCCCCATTTGTTCACCTCTGCGGGTTTCGGCAGCTTATCGATGCGCACGTCAATCACCGTCAGGTATGGTTTTGCGAGCTCTTCAAAGCGGAGATATGACTGGGCGTAAATCTCCTTTGCGATGCGCAGCCCTTCACCGCCGGACTTGGCGAGACCGATCACTTCTTCGAGCCACGTCGTCCCCGCCGTTTTAAGGTGAATTCCGGCGTCGAATTTCTTGATAGATCTATTGATTGTCGGGTAGATGGAAAACTTGTCGCTGCCGGAGTGGATGCTAATTTTCAGCGTCTCCGGGAACCCGAACTCCTTGATGGCGAGACTGATGACGGCGAGGTCTTCGTCAAATTCCTTGCCGAATTGCCCGACGTCTCCCACGTAGTCAATCCCCTTCAGGAATTGGCCCGTGAATTTCGGAGCGATCGTCTGCAGCGGCACTTTCTCTCTGGAAAGGGCCGCGAGGACGAAAAACAACTCCACCGGCGTTTGCGGGGTGTTGGTCTCGTCGGTTGAGACCTCGGTAATGAAACTATCTTCCCCCTTCCGGGAGGCGATGTAGCGATAAACCTTTCCGGCCTCTTTAGCCGCAGAGAGATACTTCTTCCCTACGCTGACAACCATTTCTTTGCTGACATCGAGGCCATTCCTGATTCCCGGTATTTTCAGCGTGCCGATATACTTCGCGCAAAATTTTGTAAAGTCGGCAAGGTCGTCCGGTGCAGGTTCCATTCCGATGAAATCGGCGACGTCCAGCGTAAAATAATTGCTGGGCCCGATGAACAGGTCTACAGAATTGATGCCGATGTGGTCGGCATCGACGTAGTACGACGAATCCCATCCTAACGTCTTCACCGCCCGGTCGGCTTCCAGCCTCGTAAATTGAGGAACCGTGCCGATGAGGGTGTGTTCACGATTGGATTTATTCCAGACGGGAACGACATTAACGCCGTTTTCACGGGCCTTCACAAATGCCGCAAGTTGTGCTACGCCCTGCCGTCCAAAACGATCGCCGATACCGATAGAGTATTTTTCAATTTTCATTAGGTTCTGTCTTTCTGGTGGTCTCTATTCAAAAATGATGGAAATCCGTTCAGCCTCGTGCCGCCGACCTCTTTTACGTGCCGGCCAGTCTCACCGTTTGATCCTTGCACTCCCGCCCCCCATCACGTGCCTGATCTCCTCCATGGTGACCATGCTCGTATCTCCGCGTGTGCTCTGCAGGAGCGCTCCATGGGCTGCCCCCATTTCGACGCAATCCTGCGGAGCCATGCCGTGGAGGAGGCCGTATACAAATCCGCTGCAGAACCCGTCTCCTCCCCCGACACGATCCTCTATTTCGAGATTAGAAAATTTGCGCGATTCATAGAAAACTCCGTCGTAGTACATGATCGCGGACCAGTTGTTGACCAGGCCGCTGACGACTTCGCGCAGCGTCGTGCCCACGGCCTGGACGTTTGGGAAGGTCTCAACCACCCGCTTCACCATTTTCTTATACCCCTCGATTGGAAGGAATTTCAGCTGCTCATCGGTCCCTTCCACGTTGAAGCCGAGCACCTTCTGAAAATCCTCCTCGTTGCCGATCAACACATCGATGAACGGCACGAGTTTCTTCGTCTCCTCGATGGCCTTTTTGCTCGACCAGAGCTTGCTCCGGAAATTAAGATCGTAGCTTACGATGGCTCCGGATTCATGCGCCGCTTTCATCGATTCATAGGCCACTTGGGCACAGCTGTCGCTCAAAGCAGTGAAGATTCCCCCAGTGTGAAACCATCGCGCTTTCCGGCGGCTGAAGATGCGCTTCCAATCGACGTCCGAGGGCTTCATATGGGCGACCGCCGTATTCCCCCGGTCATACATCGTCACGCTTGCCCGAACGCCTATTCCCACCTCGGTGAAGTTCAAACCGATCCGGTCGGTTCGCCCCGATCCATCGTACGGCACCCAGACCACTTCGCTCACATCCATGCCGCTCGCGCGCGCGTGGTTCTTGATGAATGCTCCAAGCGGATTATCGACAAGCCGCGAGATCCATCCCGTCCTCATTCCATAGCGGGCAAGAGCGTACGCGACGTTATACTCTCCGCCTCCGGCGTACGCTTCAAAGACAGGAGTCAGCTCGATGCGCTGATGCCCGGGAGGGCTCAGGCGTATCATGCACTCGCCGAGAGAGAGAAGATCGTATTCAGTTTCTGCAGCAGATTGAATTTTCAATGCCATCGTTTGATCCGATTGATTGTATGTTCCGCGTTTTGATCTCTGAATTATTTGAGACGGTAGAGAAGCTGCCCCGCATTGTCGACAACCAACAGATCGCCGTTTTGTTTTGCCTTCCACTCGGCGATGTCGATGGAGCGGAAGTCGCGATAACCAAGGTTGACGGACCTGCAGACATCTTCAGGAATGGACGTGGCCAGGGTGACGTTGATGCGGGGCGTCTCCACACCTTTCTCGAACGTCCCCGTTCCCCGCACATTCGTCGAGTGTGCCAGGATGAGCTTCGACATACCCGAAAATTTGCTCCACTGCCGGACGAAGTAATCGCGGACGTGGTAACCGACCTTCCGAATCTCTTTCCCGTGCGTGTAAGAGATTTCCTTGATGTGGGGGGCATAAATGATCACCTCTCCCCCATCCGCGATGATCGGCTCGTGCTTGTACATTACTTTCCCGGCTACCCAGATATCATCATAGATAGACGGTGCGATGCCGAGTACTTTCTTGAACGGGTGGTCAACATACTTGATGTGGACCTTTGCTGAACGCTCCGCAGCTTTCGCCCACGCTTCTTCCGGGCTGCCGATGTAAAGGGAATCGACGGCATGATCATCGACGACGAAAGCGAAGCATGTCCGCGGAACGGAGATGAGCGAGGCCGACCTGTTAATGACTCGTCGAACGGGAGTGTCCATGACACCGTTCACTACCGGATTCGTCAGCAACGCCCCGATCCAATGAAATGTCTGGATGATTTCTTCTCCTCCGATTCCCGGGAAGAAGTATTTGTTGCCCCCGGCAAATCCGACCGTCTCGTGCGGAACGACCGGGCTTACGAGGATAAGATGGTCGTAATCGAATATCCTTTTGTTGATGGTGATGTCCACCGCATCGGTGAAAAGCCCCTCTGAAATCTCCGACATCTCAGATGCCAGAATCCTCCCAATCGTCCGCAGCTGAGCCGGATCATTGTGAGAGTGGTTGAAAAACTTTGTCTTCGTGTATTTGGATTTGTACTCGTCCGGGGTGATTCCCACATGCCTGAGAATAGCGTCGAGCCCCAGCGGATGGTGCGTGCCGGTAGCAATCAGATAGTCGAGGACAGTCACTTTTGGTCCCAGGATGCGGCCGAGCGTTCTGAAGAACACAGGGAGCTCAGCATGCCGGGTGGTGTCCGGGATAATCACCAGGACACGCTTCCCTTCCAGGGCGAGCGGAGAAAGGGCCCGCTCACTGAGGCTGTAGATTTCTTCTTCCATCTTCTGACGCGGAATTGCGTCGTTCCCGACCATCATCAGAGCTTTATCCTTTGTTTATATCAACACGGAAACCAATCGTTTTGAGCGTATCGGCCAGCGAAGTCAGCGACCCCGGCAGCTCGACAATCGTATTGAAGAATTCACGTCTCACGCGGTACTCCGACCGCAGGCGGGCGAAAAACGCACGCCGTTCTTCTGCAGGAACATCTATGATCGCCTGCATGGAGCGATGATCGCTTTCGATATCGTAACACTGCTTGATGACCTGCCGCAAGACATCTTCGGAGGAGCCGGAATTCCCGGCTGCGACTATTCGCTCGACTGATGCCTTTGGCGAAGAATTGCCGGGAGCCCATTGTTCAGGCTGGCCGAAAAACTTGCAGGCCGCAGAGTACGTCATCCTCACGGCAGAAAGTTTTCCATCGAAAGAATATCCGGCGATATGCGGCGTGCCGATATCAACTTTTCTTAAGAGATCTATCTCGATAAGCGGCTCTCCCTCCCATACATCAAGGATCGCTCCTCCGAGGTGTTTCCGTTCGATGGCCTTCTTCAACGCCGCGCCATCGACGACGGCGCCGCGCGCCGTGTTGACAAGGATGGAGCCTGGCTTCATTTTCCCGATGCGCTCTTCGCCGAAGAGGTGAAATGTCGGATCGGTGCCATTCTTCGTGAAAGGCACATGTACCGTGATGATGTCTGCTTTCATCAACTCATCAAGCGGCAGGAAGACCGGGTTCCCAGTTTCGCGGGCGAGCGGCGGGTCGTTCTGGAGAACCTGCATCCCCAACGCCTTCGCATTCCTAACGATCTTGCTTCCTACATTCCCGACCCCGACGACACCTAAGGTTTTGCCGGAGAGTGCAAACCCCTTCCGGCCTCCGAGCGCAAGGATTGCTGCCACAAAATATTCGGCTACCGAATTGGCATTCGAGCCGGGTGCGCTTGCGAACCCGATTCCCTGGGAACGAAGATATTCAAGGTCGACGTGGTCGGTCCCGATCGTAGCCGTTCCAACGAACTTCACCCGGCTCCCTTCCAGCAGTTCCTTCGTCACTTTCGTTTCCGATCGGATGATGATCGCATCGGCATCGCGGACAACTTCTTTGGTAATCTCGCGAGTCGAACAGCCCTGCACAGTTCCGAATTGCCGAAAGGCCTCTTCTATGTGCGGATTTTTCTTGTCGACGACAACGAGCATTCTTGATTCTCAATTACGACGTATGATTATCGATCAGGTCGGACATGAATGCCCGCCTTGTTTGAAAAATACCACGGACAATTTTCTATGGGGTCGGACATGAATGTCCGACCTACAGAATTAAATGCTGTACTGTGTTCCTAAATCGTCATGCTGGTAAATCCCCCGTCGACGGCGACGACCGCACCGGTGACGAACGACGACGCCCTTTCCGAGGCGAGCCAGAGGAGCGCTCCGGACAGCTCGTCCGGTTCGCCGTACCTGGCCATGGGGGTATGGGCAAAGATCGATTTGCGGCGCTCTTCCGTCAGGATCTTGCGATTCTGTTCCGCCGGGAAGAATCCGGGCATGATCGCATTAACACGAATCTTGTGCTGGGCCCACTCCTTGGCGAGGAAGCGGGTCATATTGTTCACGCCGGCTTTCGAGATCGAATATGTGAAAACCTTGGAAAGCGGCGGCCCGGAGGAGACGGACGATATGTTGATGATGCTCCCCCCGCTCTTCTGTTCGATCATCTGCTTTGCAAAAACACGGCATGAAAGAAACACCCCTTTAAGGTTCGTGTCCAGGATCCTGTCCCATTCCTCTTCGAGAATATCGAACACCGGCGTGGGTGAATTAACGCCCGGGGCATTGACCACGATGTCGACTTTTTCCCACAAGGAGACGACTGCCTCCCTCCCCTTTTCGACGCCTGTGACAGAAGAGGTGTCAATCTGAATTGCTTTCGCTTTTCCTCCCGCAGTCTCGATGGCCTTGACAACGCCCTCGGCTCCCGACGCGTTCTTGTGGTATCCAATCGCCACCTTCGCTCCTGCTTGTCCGAGTGCACGCGCCATACTCCCTCCCAGCACTCCGCTTCCGCCGATAACGACGGCAATTTTTCCTTCAAGCCCAAAAATATTCTCTATATAAGACATTTGTTATTTCGATGAGTTTGACTATCTGTTGTCTATTGTTTCCTCGATATTCCTACAGAACAACCGGCTTGGCCTTGGAGGTCAGGAGAGTCATAAGCCCGAGCGCCACGAGATACGCCGAACCGCAAATAATAAACAAGATCGTATAACTTCCGGTCGCTTCGACAATGTAGCCCGCGGCTGCCAGGAAGATCATCCCACCAACTGCGCCGGCAAAAGCGCCGATTCCAACCACCGAGCCTACGACTCTTTTCGGAAACATGTCGGAGGGGAGCGTAAAGATGTTCGCGGACCACCCCTGATGCGCTGCCGTCGCAACGCCGATGATTCCGACCGCCAGCCACATGCTGGAGATGTTCGCGGCAACGACAACGGGAATGACCAGCACGGCAAAGATCAACATCGTTAATTTCCTCGATCTGTCCACGGCCATTCCCCGCTTGATCATCGCCCCGGAGAGGTAACCGCCGCCGATGCTTCCCACGCTTGTCATCGTGTAGATGACAATGAGGGGAAGTCCGAGATGGGTCAGGGTAACGCCGAAATTATTGTTCAAATACAGACCGAGCCAATAAATGTAGAACCACCAGACGGGATCGGTGAGGAATTTGCCGACGACAAACGCCCACGTTTGACGATACTTGAGAAGCGTCAGCCAGGGTATTTTATCCGATGAGGTATCCGCAGGATCGCTGAGGATGTATTCCAGTTCTTTTTTCGAAACTCTCTTTGCGATCTCCGGCCTTTCATAGACGATCATCCACAGGACAAGCCAGAGAAAGCCAATCGAGCCGGTCGCGACGAATGCGGATTGCCAGCCGAACGTCAGCGTGAGCCACGGAACGACAGCCGGGGCGATCACCGCCCCGATGTTTGCACCGGAGTTAAATATGCCGGTCGCAAGAGCCCGCTCTTTTTTCGGAAACCATTCCGCGGTCGCCTTGATGGCCGATGGGAAATTTCCAGACTCGCTCAGCCCAAGGAAAAAGCGCGCAACGCCAAAACCGAAGACCGTGGTCGCAAGAGCATGGGCCATTGCCGCAACGCTCCAGCCGGCAATCGATAATGAATAACCGATCTTCGTGCCATACCTGTCGACAAACCAGCCGAACAGTATAAGTCCGATCGCGTACGCACCTGTAAAAGTGGTGCCGATGTAGCCGTACTGGATCGGGGTCCATCCGATTTCCTTTTGCAGCGTGGGAGCGAGGATGCCGAGGATGTTTCTGTCAAGATAGTTTATTGTGGTGGCGAAGAAGAGAAGGCCGCATATCGTCCACCGATAGCTTCCGATTCGCTGATGCTGTTCCAATGATTCGGTCATAATATGTTCTATGAGTCTTATTGAAAGTCATCGATCACAGAGCGGCGGATCCGCAGAGTTGTTAAAGCGCTAGAATAGGTCTTTCATTGATACAGGATCCATGTCGGAGAATTCCTGATTTTCCCCTCCCATTCCCCAAATGAACGAATAATTTCTCGTTCCAGCTGCTGAATGGATCGACCATGGGGGAGAAATAGCTGCCTGTTGATTCCGCAGGATCAACGACCTGGTCTCGGAGGGTTTGCCCATGAGATGCACTACGAAAGAGTCCTCATCCAGGCCGAAGTAAAGATACACTTCCATCCTGCGCTGATGCGTGTGGCTCGGCATGGTATTCCACACCGAACCGTCGTTCAGCTCAGTCAAGCCCATCACCAGCTGGCTGCTCTTGATTCCATCGCCGTGAACAAATTTCGTGATCGTTCGAACGTTGGCGTTGTGCGACGTTCCGAGCGGAGACTTTGAGGCATCACTGAAACGGGCATGAGACGTCGGATACGCCGCGTGCGAGGGATAGGAAACAAAATAGAAGAGCGCGGGCCTTTTCGGGTCGATGCTAGCGCATTCGATTTCCCTCGATCCTCTTCCGACATACAGCAGATCTTTGAACGCCATCTCATACAATGTCCCATCGACCACGATTCCCCCCGGTCCTCCGATGTTGATGAT
>Ga0265338_10004271_pt1 | contig 19408 bp, 17 predicted proteins | sample 42126metaG_FD_193579 | JGI IMG/M metagenome (GOLD analysis project Ga0265338, IMG submission 193579) | Rhizosphere microbial communities from Carex aquatilis grown in University of Washington, Seatle, WA, United States - 4-21-26 metaG | ecosystem: Host-associated > Plants > Roots > Rhizosphere...
TCCGCTCCCCGCGCCCGATGCGCCAGAAGCGCCACCGTTGCCGCCGTTCGAGGGGGAGACGCCCGTCCCGGCGCCGCCCGTGAGGCCCGAGCTGCCATTGACCACGGAGGCCGCGCCCGTGCCGCCGCTGCCGCTGCCGCCGAGCGAATGCGTCGAGACTCGCCCCGTGCCGCCCGCAGCCATACTGCCGCCCGTCGTGTTGGCCGTGCCCGCAGAGCCGTTACACTGAATGGCGCCCGCGGAGGCGTTTCGAGCGTCGAAGACGAGGCAGGCGAGCTTGTAGCCGTTCGTGTCGATCGAGGCCGTGCCGCTCAGCGTGATCGTGCCGTAGAAGGTGTCGTGCGAGAGCACCGTAGTGCCGGAAGACGCGGTGAGATCTCCGTCGCGCGCGTCCCCCGTGTACGCGCCGAGTCCGGCCGCGGTAGCGAGCGAGGTTTGAGCGCCCTGCGCGCCCTGTTGCCCCTGCGCGCCTTGAGCCCCTTGAGCTCCGCCGCCCGGCCCTTGCGCGCCTTGCGATCCCTGAAACCCCGAGCCTTGCGCGCCCTGCGCGCCCTGAAATCCTTGTACGCCCGTCGCGCCTTGCGATCCCGAGCCCTGCGCGCCTTGCGCGCCCTGCGATCCTTGTGCTCCGGACGCGCCGCTCGAGCCCTGCGCGCCTTGCGCGCCCTGCGCGCCAGTGGTGCCGCTTGCGCCTTGGGATCCGGTAGCGCCTTGAGCGCCCGCCGCGCCGCTTGCGCCTTGCGCGCCGTTTCCGCCCTGGTTGCCTTGCGCGCCAGTCGATCCCTGCGCTCCGGACGCGCCTTGCGCGCCCGTGCCCGTCGCGCCTTGACGCCCTTGCGCGCCCTGAAACCCCTGGCCGCCCTGCGCGCCCTGCGCTCCCGAGCCTTGAAAGCCTTGCGCCCCTTGGTTGCCTTGAGATCCCGTCGCGCCTTGCGCGCCGGCTCCCGTCGATCCCTGAGCGCCGAGCCCGCCCTGCGCGCCTTGATTCCCTTGCGCGCCCTGCGCTCCGCCGCCCGATCCCTGAAACCCCTGCGCGCCCTGCGATCCCGTCGCGCCTTGCGCGCCCGAGCCCGTTGCTCCCTGCGCGCCGCCCGATCCTTGAAAGCCTTGAGCGCCCTGCGCTCCTTGCGCGCCGCCCGTCGATCCTTGAAAGCCCTGCGCGCCTTGCGTGCCGGTCGTACCCGCGGCTCCAGTATTGCCCTGCGCACCCTGTGCGCCTTGAAACCCTTGGAAGCCCTGCGCGCCGACGGCGCCTTGCGCGCCCGAGCCCTGCGACCCCTGCGCGCCGCGCGAGCCCTGGGCGCCCTGCGCGCCCTGCTGACCTTGCGTGCCGCCCGTCGCGGGCACCCAGCGACCGGGGCCTGCGATGGGAGCGATGACGAGCGGAGGCGCGGGCGCTTGCGTCGAGCTCCGGTGAAGCTCGTAGTGGAGGAGCTCTGACTGCACGAAGCAGAAGCAGCCGTCATCGAGGAGCGACGTGTTGACGTTCTCGAGGGAGTTTGCGTCCCCGAGGAGGGTGTCGCACGCCCCGATGTTTCTGCTGGCAACGCTGCTTCGATCAGTCACGGGAAATCAGCCTCCTTGTGCCGCTGGCAGAAAGCCCTCGAGCGCAATGACCTGCGCGCAGGCCGCATCGAGGGCGCCTGCGATCATCGCGTTCTGCTCGTCCGACAGCGAGAGCTCAGAGAACTTCCTATCGAACGAGAAGCTCGTCCCGTCCGCGTACGTGCCGCTGATCACGACGCGGGGGTGGTTCGGGGGGTCGGAGGCCGCGTCCGCGTGGTAGATCGTGATGCGCTTGTCGAGCACTCCGGGAGCGATCGACACGAAGGTCACTGGGAGTGGTTTCGTCCACGGCGGGGGATCTGGGGTTTCGTCAGCCATCAGGCGGCTCCTTTCAACTTGTGCACGAATGCGAATTTCTTGTGATCGTGGCCGGACTTCCTGAGCGTGCCGATCAGGCAGGGGAGGCAGACCGCGAGGTGCTCATCCTTGTCCTCGTGCTGCCACTCGAGCGCGAAGTCGCGCCCGCACTCGGGGCAGTGAGGCTCGGCGGGACCGAGGGTGGTGTTCGTGCCGGAGGAGCCGAGCCAATGGAGAGCGCCGGCGGTCGAGTAGAGGAAGCCGCCTGACGCGGGGTTGCCGGTGGGGGTCGAGCTCGCGTTGCCGATGAAGATGCCGTTGCCCATGGCCTGGTCGTTTGCGGCCTGGGCGTGGAAGTGGACGTTGCCGTTGCGCGTCGTGCCGGTGCCGCCACGCACTAGCGTCGCGCCGCCGATCGTCGTCGTGCCCGAGCAGTCCTGCCCCGAGAACGTCATGACTACGCCCGTTGCGCTGTTCGTGCTGATGGGCAGCGGTGAAACTTGGCCGGTCGACGTGAAGTAGAACTTGCCCGGAACGCACTGGATCTGCGTGGTGAAGATCTGAAGCTGCCCCACTCCACCCAGCTCGAACACCATGGCGCTCGCTCCACCCGCACCATTTAGGATGAGCGGGATCGTCGACTCGCCGACAGTTAGCGTCGTGGCGTTCGTGACTCCGTAGTCAAAGACGGTTTTGGCGCCGACTCGGAGCTCGAGATTGCCGGCCGTATTTCCTGTGCCCGACGCAATGAGGAGCTTGCCGCCGACGGTCGCGCCCGTGCCGGTTTCGTTCTGGCCACGGATCGTGAAGAGCGTGCCCGTCGCGCCCGCCGTCGCGTCGTCAATCGGCGAGATGACCGGCGTCGCTTTGGCGAAAGCCAGGTCCACCTGGAGCTGCGCGAAGCTCGCGGTGATACTGATCTTCGAGGTGCCCGCGACCGCGAGGTTGACCTGCGAAGCGTTATTGACCGTCGTGATGTTCGCGGTCGTCACGCCCCAGTCGAAGATCGTTAAGGCGCCCGCACGGACTTCGAGGGCTCCTGCCGTGGCGCCCGTGCCCGAGCGCAATAGCGCCTTGCCCCCAACGGTTGCGCCAGTGCCGGAGGCGTCGCCGCCGTGGACGTTCATCTGGCCGCCCACGCCCGCCGCGAACGTATTGTCCTGAGCGCGGACGCTGAGCGAAGCGCCGGTCACCGAGGTCGTGTTGTCCGCGTACCGGATGAGGGCTGCGGCTCCACTCAGCGTGATCGGGAACTCCCACGTGACGACGTTCACCTGGAAGAGCGTGCTCGACAGAGACAAGCGCCGCGTCGAGGTCGGATCCCCGAAGGTGAGTCCTCCTCCGAGGAGGTTCAGGTTCGAGCTATTTACGTCACCGAAGTTCTGCTGATTGATGACCGGATCGGAGCCGTACACCGCGAGATCGGCGGTGTTCGTGACGTTCCGCATCATGACGGTGTTCGCGCCGAAGGGCAGGCGGATGTTGCCCGTCGCGGCCGGCGCGGCCCCGAAGGTCACGAAGTCCGAGCTTGCAATCGCGAGCTGGAGCACCGTGACCCCAGCGCTCTTCAGCGCGACGCTCCCCGAGGACGAGAGAACGACCGAGGTGACGTTGGCGGTGTTCTCGCCGATCGTGATGAGGTTCGTGGAGCCGGTGTAAGAAAAGACGTTGGCGTTGGCGTTGTCGCCCGCGTTCCGCACATTGATCGCGAACGTCGAAGACCCGCGAATCGACGCCGTGCCCGAGGCCGCGGATCCGGCTCCGCTCCCCGCAACCAGGCCGAGGCGGATGGACGCGGTCGCGACATTCGCCACGAACTGATCCGTGCTCGCGTTCGCGACGACTTGGCCGGCGACAGCGATGCCGCTTCCGGTAACTGTGACGATCGGAGTCGCGCCGAAGTTGAGGCTGATGGTGCCGGCGATCGTCGTGCCCGTCCCCGACGCGAGGATGAGCTGGCCACCCGTCGAGGTGACGCCGCTCATGTTTTGACCGTGCACCGTGAAGGTCGTACCGGTACCGGAGGCAGTGTTCAGGTCGGCCGGGCCGACGAGGGAATTTGCGGCGCCGAAAATCAGCGACGTAAACTGAGTCGTGATGCTAATGCCCGAGAGCGTCATCGACAGGCCGCCCCCGATCGTGAGCGTCACCTGAGCGCCGCCTCCGATGGTGGTCCTGCCGGCCGTTGTCAGGTCACCGAAATTCTGATTATCGGCACTCGTCGTCGATCCTGAGTAGACGAGGAGATCGCCCGTGCCCGCGAAGTTACGACTAGTAACCTGCGCAATGCCGCTCTGCGAGGCCGAGAGCCGTAGCTGCCCCGCAGACGACGGAGCCGGACCGATTGAGAGGAGGTTCGTGCCGGCGAGGACGCCGTTCGTGTGATTCCAGACCAATCCGTCGAAGTAGAGGAGCTGACCCGTGCTCGCGCTCGGCAGCAGCATTCCTTGGAACCCCTGCGCGCCTTGCGATCCCTGAGCGCCAACCGCGCCCTGGAACCCTTGCGCGCCTTGCGATCCCTGAAACCCCTGCGCGCCCTGCGCGCCTTGCGCGCCCTGCGTGCCAGTCGCTCCCTGAAATCCCTGCGCGCCCTGTTGCCCTTGCTGCCCCTGATTTCCCTGCGCGCCCTGAAAGCCTTGCGTGCCAGTCGCGCCCTGCGCGCCTTGAGCGCCTTGAAAGCCGCCGCCTTGAAAGCCTTGCGCTCCCTGGAAGCCCTGCGTGCCAGTCGCGCCTTGCGCGCCTTGCGCGCCGCCGCCCGATCCTTGAGGCCCGGTCGATCCCTGCGCGCCCTGCGCGCCGCCGCCTTGGAAGCCCTGCGCTCCCTGGAAGCCCTGTTGCCCCTGCGAGCCTTGGCTTCCGGATCCTGGCGGCACCCGCGGCGTGCCGCTCGCGGATGCCCCCATCCTGGAACGAATCGTCATGGGGCTAGGGCGGTCGCGATAGGCGGCGCGCTCTCCTCGCCTGACGCCGTCGTGATCTGGAACACCAGCCCCGGGTTTTTCTCCGAGCGGTACGCCGCGTCCTCGAGCCTAAACCCGTGCATCCCGTGATGGACGACTTCGGGGCGCGTATCGAAGAAGAGCGGAACGCCCGCTGCGCTCGCGCGCAGACAAAACGAGAAGTCCTCCCGGATGTATTGGTTCTGCAGGACGAGCGGCATGAAGAAGGCGTGGCAGAGCATCCCGCCGTCGACACCGACCGGAAAAAAGATCTTCGGTAGCGCGTGGTGCCGCGCGATGCGCTCGCAGGCCTTGCGATGAATGGCGGTAAACCCCATCCCGAGCGTCTTGGCGGGGTAGAGGCCGCCTGCCGCGTAAAACTTCAGCTCGGCGTCGGGGCTCGCGGGGGAGCCGACCAAGATCCCAGAGCCCGTGAGCGATTTGCTGAGGTAAGCGCCGCCGACGACGCCTTCGGTCTCGTGGCATGACGAGACGAGGCGATCGTAGCCCGCGCGGGTAAATTCTACATCCGAGTCGATGAAGACGAAGACGTCGTGCTCTTTCTGCCGAAGCCCCGTCTCGAGCAAGGTTGCGCGCGCGGCGTCGATGGACGAGTCCTGACGGCGCGCCGCGACGCGCACCCCGGACTTTCGCACCGACTCGTGGTGCTCGTAGGGAGCCGGGCCGTAGTACGTGATGAGCGCAAGGGAGGCGGGCGCGGTCATGGCAGAGCCGACAGCTGCTCCACCACGATGCGAAGCGAGTATTGGAGCGATCCGGCGGTGATGCCCGCCGCTGTCACCACGTAGCTGATGTTACTCGCGGTACCGACCTCGCATACGAATGCGTCCTGCACGATGCCCGTCGCCGTGATGTTGATGCCCGCGAGCGACTGCGTCGCCGTCGAGCCGTCGTCGCCAATCGACCCCACCGAGAGGGTGAGCTGCCCAGCTGTCCCTGGGGTCGTGATGGCGAGCGCCATCGACACGCGATAGAGCCCGCTCGGGGCTGACGTGACGAGCGTGCCGAAGGTCGTGCCGTTGAGGTTTTTGACGCGGACGTTTGCCCAGCGCCCGACGGGGAGCACCCAGGGGCCCGCATACTTGTCGTTGTTCGGGACGGTCATGTGGTGACGTTCTCCACTCCGACGAAGACGAAGATCGCGTTGTCCTCAGAGGTCTGAAAGACGTAACGAGCCGGGGCCGGATCGGTCGGGCCAATCGCACGCATCGTGACGCCGCCGAATTGCACCGTCAGCGTGTGGCCGTTCGTGCCGTACACGTCGATGGGCCTCACCTTGAGCGCGGCGCTCCCGAGCGCGAGCTGAATGGTCTTGTCGGCGCCGAGCGTCTTCGGGGCCAAGAAGAGGCGCGGGTTCATGGTGAAGTCGAAGGTCGACAGGATCCCGTCGATCGGGAACCCGTTCTGCTCGCCTTCGTCGAGCGCGATGAAGGCGTTCGCGGAGGAGCCGATCGCGCCCTGCCCGTTGCCCGTCGTGAAGAGACTGCGCTCGGAGACCGAGTCGAGCTGGAGCGAGGTGAGCGTCACGGCAAGCGCAATCGAGCCCGACGACTTCGGGCCGAAGGCGGTGTTCCGGATGATCATGCTGCCCCACTCGCCGAGGGTCTGGGTCGTGGTCGCCGACGCATTACCGACTCGGCAGTTGTCCAGCACGATCGTGTCCGTGTTGATCGAGCTGCCCGTGAGATCTCCGTCGATCGAGCAGTTGTTCAGGCGGATGGTGGCCGCGACGATGGGAGCGGCGAGACCCGCGGGGAAGAAGCAGTCCTCGCAGATCATCGGGCCCGAGGCGGGCGCCGAGATAAACGTGCAGCTCTCGTAGGTGCTCGGGCTAGTGGCACCTGCGCGCTTGACGTTCACGACGCCGTTGATGTAGGCGTTCTCGGCGAAGACGGCCGTCGAGGTCGTGATGGCTTCCGTGCGCATCCCCGTCGCGCGCGGGCCGCCGACGGCCGACGACAGGTAGACGATCGTGTTGGAAGCGCCGTTGCCCGATCCCGTGATCGTACCGGACGCATGGCAGTCGATGAGCGCGAGGTTCGCTTGGATGGCCGACGAGTCGGTGAGCGTCGTGCAGGTGAGGTTCTGGAGAGTGAGCGTGAGCCCCGCCGTCGTCGTAAACGTCGTCGTGATGGCGCCGAGCTGCACCGTCTGATCGGTCGGCTCGCAGAGCCCGATCATCGTGATGTTGCGGTTGCCTCCGATCGCGAGCGCCGCCCCGTAAGACGCGGGCGCGATGAGGAGCGTGATGTTGCCTGTCGGGTGAGCCGCGAAGGCTGCGGTCGGCGAGGCATAGGGCTGAGCGATCGATCCCGTGGCCGTCCCGGCGTTGGCCGCGTCGACGTAGAAGACCTGCGTCAGGGGATTGATGGCCGCGCCCTGAAAGCCCTGAGCGCCTTGAGCTCCGGTGCCGGTCGCGCCTTGAAATCCTTGGGCGCCCTGCGCGCCAGTCGCGCCCGTTGCGCCTTGAAAGCCCTGAGCGCCAGTCGCGCCCGTTGCGCCCGCGGTACCGGTCGCGCCCTGGCGACCCTGGCTACCCTGCGCGCCGCCAGCACCGACTGCGCCTTGCGCGCCCGTCGCGCCGGTTGCGCCGGTAAACCCTTGCGCGCCCGTCGCGCCCGTTGCTCCCGTGGCGCCCGTCGCGCCCTGAGCTCCGGTTGTTCCGGTGGCGCCCGTTGCTCCCGTGGCGCCCTGAGCTCCGGTTGCGCCGGCCGCGCCAGTCGCGCCCTGGGAGCCCTGCGCGCCGGTCGTGCCCGCCGTGCCGGTATTGCCCTGACGGCCTTGCGCGCCCTGGAATCCTTGCGTGCCCTGAGATCCTTGAAATCCTTGCGCTCCCTGGAAGCCTTGAGCGCCCTGCGCGCCGGCTGTGCCGAGAGCTCCCTGGAAGCCTTGAAATCCTTGCGCTCCCTGGAAGCCTTGAGCGCCCTGCGCGCCACCTGCGCCGGCCGCGCCCTGAAAGCCTTGCGCGCCCTGCGCGCCTTGAGCGCCGGACCCCTGAAACCCCTGCGATCCTTGAGCGCCTTGCGCGCCGCCGGTGTTCCCCTGGAAGCCTTGAGCGCCCTGCGCGCCTTGAGCGCCGCCGCCCGATCCCTGTGGACCGATTTGCCCCTGCGCTCCCTGGAACCCTCCACCCTGAAAGCCCTGCGCTCCCTGAAATCCTTGTACGCCCGTCGCGCCTTGCGCGCCGAACCCCTGCGCGCCTTGCGCTCCCTGAAAGCCCTGCGCTCCCTGAAATCCTTGCGTGCCAGTCGCGCCTTGCGCGCCGAACCCCTGCGCGCCCTGGAAGCCTTGCGCGCCTTGAGCGCCCGCGTTGCCTTGCGCGCCGAGGGCGCCTTGGAAGCCCTGAGCTCCCTGAAATCCTTGCGCGCCCTGCGCGCCCTGCGATCCCTGCGAGCCCGTGCTCCCTTGCGCGCCCGTGTTCCCTTGGAAGCCTTGAGCGCCTTGCGCGCCGGTCGTGCCCGTGGCGCCCGTGTTCCCCTGAAAGCCCTGAGCGCCTTGCGCGCCAGCGGCGCCTTGCGCGCCCGTGCCGCCCGTATTCCCCTGGCGACCCTGCGCTCCCTGGAAGCCTTGGGCACCTTGAAACCCTTGCGCGCCCTGCGCGCCGGTCGAGCCTTGCGCGCCCGAGCCGGTCGCGCCTTGCGCGCCGAGTCCGCCCTGGAAGCCCTGCGCGCCCTGCGCGCCTTGCGCGCCGCCGCCTGGACCCGTTTGCCCCTGGAACCCCTGCGCGCCCTGAAAGCCGCCGCCCTGAAAGCCTTGTGTCCCTTGCGCGCCCTGGAAGCCCTGCGCGCCCTGCGCGCCTTGCGCGCCGCCGCCTGGCCCCTGAGGTCCCGGCGATCCCTGGGGACCGGTGACCGCTTGGCCCTGGAACCCCTGATTTCCCTGCGCGCCTTGCGCTCCCTGAAATCCTTGAAATCCCTGCGCGCCTTGCGCGCCGACGCCCTGGAACCCCTGAAACCCCTGCGCGCCCTGAAACCCTTGCGCGCCCGTCGCGCCTTGAAAGCCGCCGCCCTGCGTGCCTTGCGCGCCTTGCGCGCCCTGACGCCCCTGCGCGCCCTGTTGACCTTGCGTGCCGCCCGTCGCCGGCACCCAGCGACCGGGGCCCGCGATGGGGGCAATGATGTTCGGGGGGGAGGGAGCGCTCGTGTCGTCGCGGTGGAGCTCGTAGTGAAGGTGCTCGCCTGCGACGTAGCAGAGCGCGCCGTCGTCGAGTGTCGTCGTGACGACGTTCTCGAGGGAGTCGCCGAGGCCGAGCAGGGTTGCTCGAGATCCGATCACGCGATCGGCTAGTGCGCTGCGATCAGTCATGGCTGCGGGAGGCTCCGGGCGCAGGAGTGCGCCGCTCTGCCGTCCTGCCTGCCCCGGTCTTTCCTGAGGAAAGATCTCGGACCAAACCGACCTAGTAAACGAAGCCTACCCCGCCCGGGGGCTGGGATTCAAGTTTTTGGGCGAGCGGGGGAGCGATTGCTCGGCGGGGTCAGCTCGTCGTTCCGCACCCGAAAAAGAGGCTGTCGCCGGGAGCCGCTCCCGCGGCGGGGGTGAGCGCGCCCACGACCACGATCCAGTCGTTGTTTCCGCTGGTCGCGCCGGCGAGGGCCCCCGTCGCGCCCGAGGCAGGAAAAATCTTGTCGTAGACGCCCACGAAGGTGTTCGTAGCGCCTTGGTTGGTCGATCCGTCGACTCGCGTTGTAAACCCCGCGGGGACCGAGGTGAGCGGCCCATCGTTGTTGCTAATCCACAGCACGAGCTCGTTGGCAACAGCCGTGTTGATACTCGCCCCAGTCGGGGCAGCGTTTCCCCCATCGGCTCCAGAAAACGTGTCCCATGGCGTCGTATTATCGACACCCGAGTAAGCGATGATGATCGCTTGATTGATGGTGCCGCTGGCCACCGAAAAGAGCGCGGTCGCCGGATCTGATCCGGAGCACACGTAGGTGAACACCGAGACCTGGAAGCTGTCGAAGAACGTCGCGTTGTGATGGTAGTTGACCCGCTGCGTCCACCCACTTGGGAACGTCCAGTTTTGAAGTGAGTTGTCGTTGAGCGATAGAATCGCAACGCGAACATCCCCAGCAGAACTCGGGGGGCAATTAGCCGTAATCGGACCGCCACCATTAGTTGTAACGCTGGGTGATCCATGGATCGCGATGCTCATGCGAACCCTGTTAGCCCGGCGCCCCAGTAGTTGGTGCCGTCATAGAAGAAGTTGGCGATGTTCACGGCGGCAGCGGTTGTCACCCAGGTGGGTTGCGTCCCGGAGGCCCACTTGACGGACGCGGGCCACGTCACCGTGCGACCGCCCGTCCCGTCCTGCACCATGCGCACCTGCACGTGGCGGGAGTTTGATGGCGCCGTGAACGTAAACGTGACGTTGCCCGTCATCGTGACGAGCTGATTTGGGCCAGTGGTGAAGTTCAGGGTGAGGGCAGTGCCGGAGTTGCCCGCGTTGACTTCATTGACGATCTGATTGGCACCCTGCGCGCCTTGCGATCCCTGAGCGCCAGAGGCGCCCTGAGCGCCCTGCGATCCCGAGCCCGCAGCACCCTGGAAGCCTTGCGCGCCCTGCGATCCCGTCGCGCCCTGCGCGCCAGATCCCGTCGCGCCCTGGAACCCCTGCGCGCCTTGAGCGCCGGCCGTGCCAGCTGCACCCTGAAAGCCTTGAGCGCCTTGAGCGCCAGTTGCGCCCTGCGCGCCAGCGGTGCCAGCCGCTCCCTGGAACCCTTGCGCTCCCTGCGCGCCCGAGCCCGCGGCGCCCTGAAAGCCTTGCGCTCCCTGCGATCCGGTCGCGCCCTGAGCGCCTGTGCCCGCGGCACCCTGGAAGCCCTGCGCGCCTTGAGCGCCAGTTGCGCCCTGAAACCCTTGCGCGCCTTGAGCGCCAGTCGCGCCCTGCGCGCCGGCTCCGCCCTGCGCGCCCGCCGTACCGCCGGCACCTTGAAAGCCCTGAGCTCCTTGCGCTCCAGCGGCCCCCGCGGCGCCCTGGAATCCTTGCGCGCCTTGCGCGCCCGAGCCCGCGGCGCCTTGCGCGCCGAGTCCGCCCTGGAAGCCCTGCGCTCCCTGAGCGCCTTGCGCGCCGCCGCCCGATCCCTGCGCGCCGGTCGATCCCTGAGCGCCCTGCGCGCCGCCACCCTGAAAGCCCTGCGCTCCCTGGAACCCTTGCGTGCCCGTCGCGCCTTGCGCTCCCTGCGCGCCGCCACCCTGAAAGCCCTGAGCACCTTGCGACCCCTGCGTGCCGCCGCTTCCTTGAAAGCCCTGCGCGCCTTGCGCGCCCGAGCCCGTTGCGCCCTGCGCGCCGGTCGTGCCCGTCGCTCCCTGGAAGCCCTGCGCGCCCTGAGCGCCCGTCGCTCCCTGGAAGCCCTGCGCGCCCTGAGAGCCCGTCGCGCCCTGAGCGCCCGCGCCGCCCGTCGCGCCCTGAAATCCTTGCGCGCCCTGCGCGCCAGTCGCGCCCGTCGCGCCTTGCGCGCCCGAGCCCTGAGATCCCTGCGCGCCGAGGCCACCTTGGAAGCCCTGCGCTCCCTGCGCGCCTTGCGCGCCGCCGCCCGATCCCTGAAAGCCCTGCGCGCCTTGAGCGCCTTGAGCGCCGCCCGTGTTCCCCTGGAAGCCTTGAGCGCCTTGGGCGCCCGTCGTGCCCGCGGCGCCCGTATTGCCCTGTCGACCTTGCGCTCCTTGGAAGCCCTGAAAGCCCTGCGATCCGGTCGCGCCCTGGGCGCCCGAGCCTTGAGATCCCTGCGCCCCGAACGGGCCTTGCGCGCCCTGCGCGCCCTGCTGGCCTTGCGTGCCGCCCGTCGCCGGCACCCAGCGTCCGGGGCCCGCAATGGGCGCGATGACGAGCGGAGGCGCCGGCGTCTGGGTCGAGCTCCGGTGAAGCTCGTAGTGCCGGAGCTCCGACTGCACGAAGCAGAAGCAGCCGTCGTCGAGGATCGACGTATTGACATTCTCGAGCGATCCTGCATCCCCAAGGAGGGTGTCACAGGCGCCGATATTTCGGCTGGCAACGCTACTGCGATCGGACATGGGACGGGCTCCAGGGCGCACCAGTGCGCCGCTCTGCCGTCCTGCCAGCCGGCACGCCCCTCATTGAGGCGCGTGGGCCAAACCAGCCTAGTCCGTGGCAGCCTACCCCTCTCCCTGGGCAGATCTCAAGTTTTTGCGGTGGAGGCTGGGGCGGTTTTGGGGCTAGGCTCCCGTACCCAGAGCCCATGCCCCCACTATTTCACTCGCGGACGCCCGCTCTCTTGGTCGTGGATGACTTTTTTTCCGATCCGGACGCCATCCGGGAGATCGCCCTCAATTGCGAGTACGAGGCAGATCTCCGCTACTTCAAGGGCGTGCGGTCGAAGGAGAAGTTCCTGTTCCCGTGGGTGAAGGAGGAGTTCGAGAGGTTATTGAGGGTGAGCATCACGGACTGGACGGATCAGCCCGCCAATGGGTCGTTTCAGAAGACGACGGAGCGGGATTCGCTCGTGTGGCATTCGGACACGCAGAGCTACGCGGCCGCGATCTACCTCACGCCGATCGATCGACGGTCGATGCTGGACGATCGCGTGGACGCAGGCACGAGCTTCTGGCGGCACGCGCTCAATGGCCACCGGAGGCCGCCGACGGATCCCGTGGCGTACGAGGAGACCTACAGCGAGCACAATCTGACGCACCCGGACGCCTGGGAGCTCGTCGATCGCGTGGGCAGCGTCTACAACCGACTCGTGCTCTGGGACGCGCAGCTGATCCACTCAGCAACGAGCTACGAGGGGTTTACTCCCGCGCAGCCGCGGCTCGTGCAGCTCTACTTCTTCAACGTGCGGAAGAACTGAATGCCGAAGCTCGCAATATACACCGCAGCCTTCGGCGATCACGATAAGCCTGCGGAGCTTCCCGGTCTACAAGGCGTGGTCGATTTATTCTGCTTCACGGACTCGCCCGATCTCAAGCTCGATACCTGGCAGATCTTCCGCCGGCCCAATGTCTTCCGCACGCCGCGCATGGACGCCAAGTGGTACAAGATGTCCGCTTGCCATCTGATGCCGCAGCACGAGGTGAGCATCTACCTGGATGCCAGTATCCGAGTGAAGGACCCGAGCCTGATGATCGCCGAGGTTGGTCGGGCGCTCAGTCGCGACGCCCGGGGCGAGCTCGCCTTCTTTCTGCATCCTGAGGAGCAGCGCTCGCTCGAGCAGGAGGCGGCGTTCTCGATGACGATGCCGAAATACCAGGGGGAGCCCTGCGTCAGGAAGTCGAGCACTACCGAGACGCGGGCATGCCGGCTTCTGATCCCGGCTACCATCTATATGCGGGCGGCGTCATCGGACGACGGCACAACGCAGCGGTCGAGCGCTTCGAGAAGCGCTGGTTCGATGAATGCGTGCACTGGTCCTGCCAAGACCAGCTGAGCCTTCCTTACGTACTCTGGCGCGAGCAGCGTGCTCCTGGGATCATCCCGGGAAATATTTACGACTGCTCGATCCTCGGGCGCGTGTGGAGCGGTCCGGGGAAATGAGATCCTAAGTCGAAAAATGGTCGATGTTCATCTAGTCGTCACCCAGCGAAACCGAGCCCGCTCGATCCCGTGGAGCCTCGGCACGGTCCTGTCGCAGGCCTACAAGCACCTTCGCGTGACCTACGTGGACGACGCCTCCACCGACGAAAGCCGACAAGTGATCGAGTCCGTTCTATCGGGCGCGACGGCGCCTCACCCGTCCGTTCATCTTGTCACGAACGCCTCCCGACAGGGCGTCATCGCCAACATCCTGCCCGCGCTGAAGGACGACTCCGACGACACGGTTGCGGTGCTACTCGATGGAGATGACGGGCTCGCTCACCCCTTCGCGATCGATCGCATTGCCTACGAGTACACACAGGACGTGGACTGCTGGTTCACGTACGGATCGTTCTTGTCGTGGCCAGACAGGCAAGTGATCTACGACGGCGCCTACCATCCGGAGTGCCTCAAGGAAAACCACTTCCGGCGCTGGTTCTGGCGATGCGCCCCCCCCGCTCGTTTCGAGTTGGGCTACTGCGCTCGGTGCCCGGCGAATACTTCCGAGACGACGACGGCTCGTATTGGGAGCTTGCCAATGATCAGGGGCTGATCTTGCCGATGCTGGAGCTCGCGCGCTGGCACATCCGGCACATCCCGGACGTGCTGTACCTGTACGACGTTTGGAATTGGCAAGCTCCTCCCGCAGAGCAGCTCGCGGCCCTTGCCGCCCACGTGCGCCGGATCCGAGCGCGGCCAGAGCTACCGGCGCTCGAACGTGCGCCCTGGTAGCCCTTCAGATCTCGACCAACCCCATCGGACTGTACCCGTCCTTCAGCGCAACCAGGTGCGCCTCCACGTACGGGATCGCGTGCTGCGCGCAAAAATCATCCGGATAGAACGTCCGCAGCTTGAGCACTTGAAAGCGCGCGTTGAGCTTCTTGAGGTAGCGCGCGTGCGATTGCTTAGTGTAGTACCAGAAGGAGTTTTCGTTCCAGAAGGACACGTGGGTCGGGTCCTGGAACGCCCCCCGCCCTGCGCTCGCGACCCAGTGGAAATCGCCGCCGTCCATCGCGGGCGTGCGGATGATCGGGCCCGTGGTCGACGGCACACGGATGAGGAAGAAGCCGCCCGGGGCGAGCACCCGGTAGGCCTCGTTCATGGTGTGGATGGGATCTTTCAGGTGCTCGATGGCGTCGTTTGCACGGATGACGCCGACGGTTCCGTCCCCGTACGGCCAGCGCTCGTCGAGGTCGTGACCGAGCGTGATGTCGAGCGGGAAGTACCCGGGCTTGTTGTCGATGGCGCCGCAGAGATCGATCTTATAGAGCGGCATCTCCTCGTCCACGTCGGTCTTGCATCTCGCGTCGTCCGAAAACTTCTCCGCGAGATCGAAGATGTGCCGGTCGTAGAGCTCTTCGGTCTTCTGGCGAATGAGGGCGTTCTTTTGGGAGACCGTCTGCGCCTGGTGCACGCGGTAGAAGTAGAGACACTCCGGCACGTGCCTGAAGACAAGGCCCTTCAGGAAAAACTTCAGCATCAGCTCGTGATCGTCGGCGACCGGGAGATTTGGGTTATGGCCACCGACCGACCAGTAGGCGTCTTTTCGGAAGGCGCGGAAGTGGTTCGGGGCAAAATCGATGAGACGCATGTTGTGCGGCGTGACGGGCGGCGTCGGTTGTCCGAGGAGCTTGTGCCCTTGAAACTCCACCTCGTAGCTCGACCAGCCGAAGGCGGTGCCGTAGACGTTTGGCTCCCAGGTCCCGTCCTTGAACTCCGCCGTGTCCGAGTACGCGAAGTCTGCGTGCTCGAGCGCGAGCGCGGCCTTCTCGAGCGCCGTCTCGTGGAGTAAATCATCGTGATCGAGCTCGAGTAGCATCGAGCTCGACTCGCTCGAGAGATCGCAGCAGCGTCGCTTCAGCGCGCCGATGCCCTGGAGCTTCGCGTCTCCGAAGCACTTCACTCGCGGATCTTTCCGGATATGCGCCGGGAGCACGCCTCCGTGATTCTCGAGCACGACCCACTCGAAGTCCTGCAGCGTCTGCGTCTTCAGCGTCTGCCAGGCGGCGTCGATGTAGCGGTTTCCGGATTTCGACAGCGGAGTGAAGACCGTGATCATGAAGAAGCACGTCCCGTTAGCTGGTCGTACTTCCGGCGAAGATCGAGCACGTCCTGATACGCAGGGGACCAGCCATACGACGAAGGCCCCTCGGAGCGCGCAACCTGGGGGTCGCCCGTGCCGCCGAGCGCGGCGACACCGCAACCCGCAAGCTGCACCTGCAGCCGCTCATTATCGTCCTTGAGCCGCGAGACCTGAGCGAGCAGACACTCACGACCGTCCTGTTCGCTGCAGAAAAAAGAGTCTGAGGGGACGTGTCCGCGAGGGCGCCGACAGCTTGAGCAATTGGTTGTCATGGGGCGCGAGTCTAGGGAGACAGCTTCCTGCTGTCTACCGGAATAAACCGATCCTGCCCGAGCACGCGGTACGCCTCGGGCGCGCGCTCTCCGGTCACGATCTCGAGATCGATCTCGCCCGTCGCCGTGAGCGGAAACTCCAAGGTGTCCCGGTGCCGCAAATCATCCGCGAGCGCCGCACGCGTGCGGCCGTAGGTGTGCTCAGCGCCCTTGTACGATCGACGGTACAGGTAGTGGTATATGGATAGCCCCCGGAGGCGCGCGCCCTGGGCGATCATTCGATCGCACCAGGCGAGATCTTCGGTCCCCCTGACGACGGGAAAGTCGACCGCCGTCTCGGCCCAGCCGCTGATCGCGCCACCCGTGAGCCATGGCGCCGGATCGCTCTCGGCGTAGCGCCGGTAGCAGAGCAAGAGCTGGGGTGCAGGGTCGGTGAGGCCCTCTCCGAGTGAGACGAAGTGCTGGCGCTTACCGACCACGTCGGCGGAGCGCGCGTAACCCGCTACCTCGTCAAGATAGCCCGGGCCGTACCAGTCGTCGTCGTCCATCAGCGAGAAGAAGCCGCCGCCCCGCTTCCGAATGAACGCGAGCGCTTCGTTCCGGGCGTGGGCCGGGTGCGCGGCGGAAGTGATCCAGTGCGCGCCGCCGATCGAGAGCGAGCCCGCGGCGCCGCATGCTCCATTGCCGACGACGATGAGCCGCTTGCCCGCGAAGCGTTGGCGGGCGAAGTTCGCGAGCACGCGCGAGGCGTGCTCGGGGCGCGAGAAGGGCACGATGACCCAGATCACGTCCACCTGCGGATCGCGGGGGCCTAGGTACGGCTCGAGCACGGTCCGGTCAGCGCGTGCCCGTCGTGACCATGATGCTCGTGAACGGGCTCGGCTGGTTTTGACCGTTGCCGTTGCCGTAGGTGTTCGAGAAGGCGAGATCGCCTGGAGCTGCGGCCGTGAAATCCCACGCGGGCGGCGAGCCTTCGTCCGGCGGGATCTTGTAGGCGAGGATGCTCATCTCGTCGCCTTCGGCGTCGCACGTAAACGTGAGCCACGACGGCCCGCCGGTGTTGGCCTGGGACGAGCCCACGTAGGTGCCCTGCTGCCAGACCGCGTTGGCGCCGCTCGGCGTGAGCGGCTGCGTCCAGATCGGGCTCAGGGTCGGCTGCAGCATCTCACCCGTCAGGTGAATGACCCCCGGAAGCCCGAGCGCCGGCTCACTCTGCTCGAACGCGACCGTCCTCGTCGAGCCCGGGATGAAGTAGCGCTTCGTCGCCGACGTCGGAGTCGGGACTGACGGGTTTTGCTCGGGCTGACCGAGCCCGGAAGTCGCGAGGTGGTAGCCGGAGTAGTCTTGCAGCGCCGAGACCTGGCCTTCTGCTTGACCTGCCCGGAAGTCCCGCACGCTTCGGAGGCGCCAGATGATCTGGTACTGATAGAGCGCGTTGACCGTGTAGCCCGCGATGGTTTGCGGGATCCAAATCGTGACACGCGAGCCGTACGGAACCGTGATGCCGGCGATGAGGTTTGGGTCGAAGCCCACGACGCCGCGCTCGGCAAAGAGATCGAGGACGCCAGGGAAGGCGATGGGGATCGTGCCGCCCTTGCCTTGATACACACGCTCGAAGTTCGGGAAAGGGCGAAGGAAGCGGCACATCGTCCACTGCCCGTCCATCAGCACAATCTGGCTGGAGCTCATATTTTTCTCTCTTGTTCCGGCGCGGGGTGGTCAGACGTTACCGACGTTCGTTTTTAGCCACTCGGACCCGTCCCATTGATAGAGCGTGGACTCTTGAGACACGAGCCCAGTGTACTCGGTAAAGCCGATGTTGTAGTTGAGAGCGTCCCAGTTCGAAAGATACTTCATGGGGCCCCACTGATACGATCGCGCAGCCGAAGATCGATCCAGCCGCTCGATGAGCGGCAAGTACCAGGCGGACGTGAGCACGTTCGCGTCCATGAGCGTACCGACACCGCGGAGACCCGGGCCAAACCGTGATCGAGCAAGCGGCCTCACGAGGGGCGGAGCGGGAGGAAAAGCGACGTAGCTCATGGGTTCCTTTTTCTTTGGTGTTCAGTCGCGCGCCTCGCGCGCTCGATAGCCGAGGTAGCCCGCAAGCCCCACACCAAGCACGGTCATGACCGTGGCCTTCATGGCTTCTTTTCGATCGTCGGCGAAGTCGGAGCGCCACAGGGTGGAGGCGCGGTAGGCGTTCGAGAGAGCGCCTGCAAAGAAGAGCCCAGAACCTGCTCCCCAGGGGCCACCGAGAAGCGCGCCTGCGCCGATGCCCACGCCAGTGAGCACGATGGCGCCGCCGGCGCGCCGACGCGCCGCCGTTGGCGTCAGAGCAGGAGCCGGGGCGGGCAACGAAGCTGAGCTCGTCTGCGTGGGGGCCGTCGGCAATGGGGCCGGGCCGCTCGGCGACGGTGAGACCGGGGCAGGATCGTCACCTAACCCCGCATCCCACATGGGGCGCGGGGGCTGCTCGGGATCGAATGGCACAGCCAGGACAATAGCCGGAGGCGGTCTGGAGCGAAAGTTTTTGAGGCGACGCGGCTCGTCCCGGCTTCCATCGGCTCTGCAGAGCGTTCGTTCGTTTTGCGCGACGAGGAACCCGGGAGCTGTCCCCGGCTTCCATCGGGCCCGGGCTCCCTCTGCGCCTGATCGACAGAGGCCGGGCGGGAATGTCCAACATTCGTCCCGGCTTCCATCGGGACCGGGCTCCCTCTGCACCACGCAACGCGCGCGTACTTGTCGTAGACGTGTTGGTCCCGGCTTCCATCGGGACCGGGCTCCCTCTGCGCGTGAGCGCCGAGTCTTGAATGCCCGCGTTACCAGGGGTCCCGGCTTCCGTCGGGCCCGGGCTCCCTCTGCACAACGGTCCACGTAGTAGCTCGCGGCCACGTTGTGCACGTCCCGGCTTCCGTCGGGCCCGGGCTCCCTCTGCACACCGACCTGAAAACGTTGACCGTTGCCGTTCTAATCGTCCCGGCTTCCGTCGGGCCCGGGCTCCCTCTGCACATCATTCCAACCTGACTGGCTACGCTTCAGTAACTGTGTCCCGGCTTCCATCGGGCCCGGGCTCCCTCTGCACCTACCCACTCGCTGCCTGGCAATGCGCGGCTTTCCACGTCCCGGCTTCCATCGGGCCCGGGCTCCCTCTGCACTTGGTAGCGGAAGGCCTGGCCGCTCCGGTAGCGCTGGTCCCGGCTTCCATCGGGCCCGGGCTCCCTCTGCACCGGGGAGACTGCGGGGGACGAGCACGTAGGCCATGACCTGTCCCGGCTTCCATCGGGCCCGGGCTCCCTTTGCACGCCGATGACTGACAAGCTCAAGAGCGCGAACACTAGGCGTCCCGGCTTCCATCGGGCCCGGGCTCCCTTTGCACAAGAGCGAGGGGCTTTGTATCTTGGGACTCTCGCAGGGTCCCGGCTTCCATCGGGCCCGGGCTCCCTTTGCACGCCGCGCCGAAGCGGAAGCGTCGTCGCGCGAAGAAGACCGTGTCCCGGCTTCCATCGGGCCCGGGCTCCCTTTGCACAACTCATTGCCTCGGCGACGACGATTGAGCGCGTCTCGTCCCGGCTTCCATCGGGCCCGGGCTCCCTTTGCACGGGCTTGCTCGCCACCGGCAGAAGGGAGCGCCGCCGTCCCGGCTTCCATCGGGCCCGGGCTCCCTTTGCACGTCCAAGCTCTCGGTGCTGCTCAACCCGTA
>Ga0265338_10004273_pt1 | contig 19402 bp, 15 predicted proteins | sample 42126metaG_FD_193579 | JGI IMG/M metagenome (GOLD analysis project Ga0265338, IMG submission 193579) | Rhizosphere microbial communities from Carex aquatilis grown in University of Washington, Seatle, WA, United States - 4-21-26 metaG | ecosystem: Host-associated > Plants > Roots > Rhizosphere...
GGCTTCGTTGCTCCTCAGTCACAGAGCGCGTGCGGCTATGCTCCTTCGTCGCGTCTCGCCAGAGGCCCTTTCCGGCGCAGCGCACGTTACGAAATTTCTTTGTCACAGTACTAGCCAGCCTCGGCGCTCGTTTTGGGGCGCGCTTGGATTCGCAGGCTGTTGAGTTTTCCAGTGTCGCCAAACCAGACGATGGCGCCACACCGCGCGCACATGCGCGCGGTGGTCGAAACGGAGCTGTCCTTTAGAGTCCAAAACTTTGTCTTCTTGGGCGAAAAGTAGTTCAAGCCCGTGCTCCGCACAGCGCCCTCTATCAAATCATCGTGCCGGCAAACCGGGCAAAGTTCTCGCGCCTTGTCTACGTCCTTTTCGCTGTGAAAGACCTCCATGACGGAGTCCAGATCTTCCTGCCAGAACCGCGTTGAATCGCCCACCTTCCGATAGGTGATCTTGTTCTCGCGCATCCATCGGTAAAGCGTCGGTTCGCCGACATCGAGGAATTCCGCCGCTTCACGGATGGAATACCACTTCTTTTTTTCGGGGTTTTCAGTTGTTTCCATAAAGTTCTCAAATGCTTCTGAATTAATTGATCGTATCACATATACTATCAAATGCAGTTTTTCCTTGCAATGAATATTATTTGATAGTAAACGATAGCCCATGAAAACGCCGGTTTGTTCTTCAACATCTCTGGAGGTTTTATGACGTCTCAATCCCAAACCCGACCCAAACACTTGGTCTTCAAGCTGATGGCCGCTTCGATCGCGGTCAAGAATCCGTTGGTTGCTCGATGATCATGCTGGATCTCCTCGGCTCAAACCAAGGGCGTTAATCCGCCAACTGGGTGCGAATCCGGTTGAATTCCAGGGTGAGTGCCGTGCGGTCGGCGTTCTTGAATTGTTCGGGCAGGAAACGGGCGTCGGAGCAAGCCAGGACGGCGGCCAGTTCCTGCAGTCGAATAAGGCTCGGATCCAGCGAGTCAATGAAGCTGCTGATGGCTTCTTCCACGTCGCAAACCTGGATGTCCAGGTCGCGCTTGTTAAGGACGGCAATCTCTTTGGCGCGCGTTATCACCGAGTCCACATCGCTGCCGGTCAGAGGCTTTGCGCCCATCGATTCTTCAATGAACTTGGCGATCTCGGGGGACAGATCAATTTTCTTAAACTTCATCACCGTTCGGAACAAATCCAGAACGTCCGAACTGCATTGCGCCGGGAAAAGAGGAACGCACAGTCCCAAGCGACCTTGCCGCTTGAGATCAATCGTCAGCAGGTCGGGCCGCGATGTCATCGCGATCCAAAGCTCGCGCCCGCGCAAGCTTGAGTCGCCGATATGGGCCGCGAAGGCCGCGAAGACTCTGCCAGACACGCCGCTGTCGTCGCCGCCACTGGCTCGCGAGCCAAAGACGGCGTCCGCCTCATCCACCACGACAATGACCGGGCCCAGCGCTTTGATCGTCATCAAAATGCGGGTCTGTTGTCGTTCGGTGTCGCCCACCCATTTCGAGCGGAAGTCCCCCATTTCCATGACCGGCAGCCCGCACTCGCTGGCGAAGCAATCCACCAGAAACGACTTCCCCACGCCCACGCGCCCCGGGAGCAGGATGCCGCGTTCGATCACGTCGAGCTTGCTGTTTTTGAAGAGCCAGGCGACGTCGCGCAGTTTCTGCTTGGCCGCCTTGTGCGTGGCGACGGCGTCAAGCGAAAGGTCAGGTCTCGGATCTTTGAATTTCACCAATCCCTGGCAGAACTCCTCGATCAATATTTTCTTGCACCGCGAGACGTGGTCTTGCGTCACGCTCTGCCCATTCTTGACCGCCTCGGCGACGACATTCTGGAGTCGAACAATGTTCAATCCCGAAGTGCGCAGCGCCAGGTCCTCCAGCGACAGCTCGATGCTGGAAGCAGGCTTGCAGCCGGATCCTGCGGGGCCAGTCTGAATCAGGCGCGCATACGTCTTGGACTGCAAATAACGCAACCGTTCGTCCCGGTCGGGCAGCTCGATTTTGATCTGCGCGACGTGGGGATTCTGGAGCAGATCGCTCTGCAATTTGGAGGGCGTCTCGGTGATCAGCACGACGCCCACATCCCGCTGGCGGAATTCGGGCGAAGTGGCCCATTTCAAAAGTGTCACCAGGGCCATCCGTTCTTCGTAGCTGCTGCCGGCGTCTTCGGCCGCCGGGATGATCTTCTCCGGAAAATCAATAATCAGGGTGGCGTCGCTTCCGGACTCGTCTTCACGGAGAAAAAAGCGCCGCAGAACCGGCGCCAGGCGGTTGAATTCTTTCGGCGGCCCCAGCACGGCGTAGTTGGTCTTTTCGACAGAATCGTAAATCTCCAGCCACTTCGCAAAACAGCTCTGCATCTCCTTGGCGGCGAACGTGAGCCCGTCGCCAATATCGTAAAACATCAGGCAACTGCGCTCGGGAAAGAGGCGGTTGCGCAGGAACGCTTTGAGAGGAATATAATCAATCCCATCGCCGGCCTGGACTGCATAAATGTCAAATATATTCCCTGAAATCAGGAACACGGAATAGGCTTCACTATTCCAGCGGCGCGCGAATTCCCTGGCCCACGACTGCAATTGAAGGGGTGGCGGTTTGGTTTCCATGTTCGGTTTACTGCGAGTTGCCTTGCCGGATCCGGACGTTCCGGGACGGCGGTCTTATCACTGGCGGCGCCGGGTTGTCCGCCGCGGCTTCGATGCGGTCCTCTGCGGAAAACCCGAGCCGCTCGCCGCTCTGCGGCATGTCGTCGGCGACCAAATCTTTGAACTGGTCCATCTCCGAGAACAGTTTGTTGGTTTCGGTAAGGTGCTCGACGGTGGCGTCGATGCGCGCCGTCAGCGTGTCAGCGTTGCGGGCGGCGATGGCGTCTGCGCGCAGGAGTTTGATCTGCTCCACAAGCCGATCCTGTTCCGCCAGGACGAGCGTCGCGTTTTCCTTGGCCTCGCGCACGCGGTCCTGCCGCTTGCTCAGGACAGCCAGCCGTTCTTTCTTGGAATCCAGCAGCCGAAGCTTCGCGGTCGTGTTCTCGCTCCTGGCGGTGGCGTCCTTGATGTCGGCTTCGAGCGCGACGATGTCAGACTTGCTGGCTTCAATTTCGCCGGGAAGCTTCTCCCCGTTCTCCGTCGCCAAAAAACTTTCCAGGGACCCTTCCATCACGAGCAGGCGCAGGAAAGTCCACATCAGCTCGTCCAGTTTGCGCAGGCGCGGATCAGCGTCGGTGACGGCGCTGGCGCCGCCGTCTTTGGTGGCTTTTTCGATATCCTGGCATATATGCGCCACATCCGTGTAACGAAGCAGGCGTTCCGGCGTCAGCGAGGCGATGAGCGACTGCCGGCGTTCCAGAAAGGCGCGAACCTGGACTTGGGATTGCGCGGAGGCAATACGGTCTTCATTCCGTTGGACCCATTGCTTGAAGCTCGCCATGTCCGGCAGATAGATCCAGCCCAACGCATAGAGCGCCAGCCCCGCGAGCAAGAGCAGGGGATTCGCGCTCAGGAAGCCCAGTCCGACCGTCAGCGCAAGCAACCACGCGTGATGCGGGCTTTTCAGAAACTTTTTTAAGTTGCTGTCTTGCGGGTCAAACATACAGGCCGGCTAGCGGGGTTCCTTCGGGTGAAGATGATTATGTTCCGCCACAAAATCTGAATAACACGACAGCTCGCCCGTGGCGATCTTGTCCTGTTCCAATCTGTTCAAAAGGTCTCGCGTCATTTCGACAAACCATTTTTTCTGGCGCATTTCTTCGGGAGGCATGTCGGGGCGCGGCGCCTGCAAAACTTCCAAAAGCCGGCCGGGCCGGGCGCCCATGCGAAAAACGCGGTCTCCCAGGTAGATCGCCTCTTCCACGGAATGTGTGACAATAAAAACCGTGGACTGCTGCTCGTTCCACAGTTGGACGAGCAGCTCCTGCATTTTCAGGCGGATTTTCGGATCGAGCGCGCCAAAAGGCTCGTCCATCAAAAGTATGCGCGGCCCCAGGACGAGCGTGGCGGCGATGGCGACGCGTTGTTGCATGCCGCCGGACAATTCCTGGGGATATTTGTCCTCGGACCCTTCGAGGCCGACTTTCTTGATCCAGACGTCGGCTTTGTCGCCGCGGGTCGAACGGCTTTCGCCTCGAATATCCAAACCGAACATGACATTTTGGCGGACGGTCAGGTGTGGAAAAAGGGAGTATTTTTGGTCCACCAAACCGCGTTCCCACGACGGCAGAAGATTGCCGGTCCGCCCCAGAACTTCGATGCTGCCTTCCGTTTGCGGGTAATGCGGCTCAAGTCCCGCGATCATTCGCAACAAAGTCGATTTGCCGCATCCGGATGGGCCGACGATCGAGATGAGTTCTCCCGTGTCGGGCAAATCCTCGACCGAAAAACTCACGTCCTTGATCGCCGGTTGAGCGCCGGGCTCGTGGCCAAAAGTCTTGGTCACGTTGGTGAACTTCACCACCACGGGCAACGCCTTTGGATCGGCGATTTCTGGAGTGTTTGGCGTCGTCATTTTATCGATCGCGATAGGGGAACAACCCTTTGCCGGCGTATTTCCAAACCTGATCGCAAATGACCGCGATCAGGATAATGACCGCGATGATGGCGAAGATGCTGGCGGTGTGGCCGCGCCGCTCGGCTGTGGACATCATGTAACCAAGTCCCTTCTCCGCATTGACGACTTCGGCCATAATGATCCAGCCCCAGCCCACGCCGTAAACGCCGCGCAAATGGTCCCAAATATCCGCACGGGCGATTGGGAAAAGAACGCGCGTGACTTGCTGCCATTGCGTGGCGCCTTTGGTCCGGGCGACGTCGAGATACGCCGAAGGTATGTCCGCCACTGTTTTGAACACCAACGGCAGCAGAACCACAAAACATGCGATGAAGAGGAAAACGATTTTTTGCAATTCGGACATTCCAAACCACGCGAGAGTCAGTGGAATAAAAACGACGATGGGAACGTAGGCGCCGATCAATTGGAGCGGCCGGAAGAATGCGGCTACTCGCGTGAAAGAGGCCATATACAGACCCAGCGGCACCGCCAACAGGGCGGCGAACCCGAACCCCAGAGTCACGCGCAAAAAGGAAGTGGCCGCATTTCGCACCAGCGCCTGTTCGGTGTGGAGCTTGGGAAATTGCTGCAACACTTCCAGCGGGGACGCCAGGATCAGCGGCGAGACCATGCGATCCTCCACCCGCGCGCCGCGAGTGATGAACGCCCAAACCGCCAGCAACAGCGCCAGAAAGCTCACTGTCAACAGAAGCCCAGCGCTTTTGGGAAGACTCTTCCGCACCTGCCACTTGGCGGCCCAAATGACGATCGTCAGGAGTCCCACCAAGCCGAGAATGGCGATTAGAAAAGTCGTCACATGCTTTTAGAAATAAAACTTCGGGCCGAAACATCTGTCTCGGCCCAAATCGTCAATCTGCGACTGCAGTTTGCGTCCGATACAGGCCCAGCTCAGTCCTCCAACCGGAACACTTTGATTTCGACGCGGCGATTCTTTTTGTTGAACTCAGCGTTGCTCGAGTCCGTAAAGCCGGGCAGCGGATTGTCCCACCCATTGCCCACGACCTTGAACTTGTCCGGGTTGAATTTGTACTTGTCCAGCAGCGCTTTTTTCACCGCGGAGGCCCGGTTATACGAAAGCTCGCGCACGAGGTCGGCGGGCACGACGCCTTTCTTGCTCGCATCGGTGTTGCCTTCAATGACGATGTAGGCGTTGCCGAAGACGCCCGCCATTTTTCCGACCTCCTCCAGCAGCGCCGGAATGCCAGTGTCGTAATTGGTGTTCAGAATCGCCTCATTGGGCTGAAAGGTGATGATGATCGCTTTCGTGAGAATCTCCGAGCTGGTGGCCTCCGCGTTCTTATAGAGGGCGCCCGGCTTGAAGGTGGGCTGCGACAAATCAACCACATCCTTGTATTCGGGCGCCAGCTTGGCCACGAGACTGGCGGCCTTGACTTTTCCTGCGGGAATCGTGCTGTCGATCGAACCGATGGATTTGTAGATCGTGCTGGCGCGGTTCCAAACCGTTTCGAAACTAGAGGGATTCATCGGATCTAGGAAGAAGTCGCTGTTCTCGCGATAGTTGACCAGATGCGCGTCGCCTGTGGCGATGCCGCCATCTTTGCCAATCATGTTCACGCAATCGGCCACGGGCAGATTGAAGGCCTTGGCCAGCACGGCGGCGGCGCCAGGCGGGTCCTTCCGGACCTGGTCCATGCCCAGAAAAATGCCGCGCACCAGATTCGCAACGATGTCGGGATGATCGCGATAGAAATCGTTACGCACCGCCCAAACATCCGCCAGCATGTGGTTGGCGCTGGCGGAACTCAGCACAATGCGCGTGCCCGGAACACCGTCGGACACCGTATAAATGTCCGGAGACCAGCCGACAAATGCGTCAAATGAATTGTCCTGGACGAAAATCTTGGCGGCGGACGGGGCGTCCGCGGCCCATTTGAAATCCACACTGGCGGGATCAATGTTGGCGTCGAGCAACACAGACATGATGAAAAAATGGCTGGGCGAATTCTGGGCCAGCACCACTTTTTTGCGTTTGCCGTTTTGCATCCGAAAGTCGTTAATGCTCTTGATGTCGCCGCGGACCACGATGCCGTCGCCTCCGGCGGACCAGTCGATTTGCTGGGCGATGACTGGGGCGGTGCGGGAGTCTTTGCACAATTCCGGCGCAAACAGAGCCATCATATCGAGCGTTCCCCAGAGGACGTGGCTGTGGCCGCTCGCGAATAAATCGCGCGCTTTAACAGGATCGTCGACAATGGCCAGTTGCACGTAGAATCCGAACTTCTTGTAGAACTCGCTTTCGTCATTGGCGTCCATGCCGTGGTTGGCCACGATGATCGGCGCCCAACCCGGCCAGACATTGATCGGAAACTGGACGATCAATTTGCCGTCCTTCATGGTCTTGTCGTAATCGCTCGTCCCAGCCACCCGCGGAATCGTGCTGTCGCTGACCAGGCTGGCGGAGTTGGTGCCGGCCAGGAGCTTGCTGGTGATATCGTTGGCGGCGGCGGTCGCCTGGGCAGCCGCGGCCTGGGCCTGCTGCGTGGCCGCCTTCTGCGCATCGAGCTGCTGCTTCAACGCCTGCGGATCCACCGATGGATTGGCGGAAGTTGTCGCAGCCGGGGCAAGTTTGTCTTTCCACCGATAGGCTCCAAAGGCGGCGACGCCCACGATGATGAGGGTCAGGATGGCTTTTGCAGTCTTTGTCATAAAAAACTCTCCAATGTTTTAGGTTTCCTGGAACTGGGAATTATTCTGCAATTTTCTGGCGCTCGGGCGCCTTGGCCGCGGCGGCAGGCGCCGCGGCGGTCGCTTCCGCATTCACCTGGTTTGCCTTGGCTTTGAATTGATCGAACAGAAGTTTGCCGCGCGCTTTGCGCGCTTCCTGCTGGCGCTGGACATCGGACCCCATGGCTTTGGCGAGATCCATCGTCGCCGTCATTTGTCCCATCCCGCCCGCGGCTGACTGCCGCAGTTGGTCCATGGACTTGTTCATTTCGCCGCCCATGCCTTGCAGCTCAGTGATCGAGGTTTGCATCATCTGGGCCAGGCCTCGCATCGAGGCGCCCATCGCCACCTGGGTTTTGAGCCGCTCAAAGTCGCGCTGGAATTTCTGAATCTCGCGCAAACTGTTCGCGATGATCTCCGTGTTTTGCGCGTACGTGTCCTGCAACATTTTGAGCTGCGCCTGGTTCTCGGTCAGCTCCTGCTCGACCGACGCCAGTTCCTCGGCGTATTGGGCGCCGTTGGCCTCGTCATTGGCGTTGGCGGCGGCTTGGAGGAGACTGCGCACTTCGTCCGCCTTCGCCGTCTGGCGCCGCACCTGGTCTTTGAGGAGCGCCACCTGTCCGGCCAACTGTCCATTGGCATAATGCGCTTTGCCGGCCTTGTCCTTTTGAGCCCGGATGCCCGCTTCGATCTGCGCCTCGTTAATGGCGTCGGTTTCGGTGGACTTCTCGGCCAGAAGGTTCAGGTAAATTAGGAGGCGTTTGATTGATTTCCACATAAACGTTGGTTCTTGATGGTTTCTGGTTTCTCTTATTATTCCGCTTCGAGAAGAATCTTCTTTCCGAGCAAGGCATCAATCTGCGTTTTGAGCTCCGATTCGTTGGCGGCGCTGACCACCGTGGCGCCAAGGTCTTTGACCGGCTTGAACACTTTGGCCGACACGTCAAACGCCACAAAATAAACCGAGGTAAAGTCCTGCCGGGCCTTCATCTCGCCCAGCACGGCCGCGGGCGTTTGGCCTTTGTTGCTTTCGCCATCCGTGACAATAAGAATATGTTTCTTGGCCGCGCCGCTTTGCGCCAGCATCCGGTTGGCTTCGAGGATTCCGTCGCCCAGCGGCGTGCCTCCGTCCGGCGAATGGAAGCCAGCCGCCCACGTTTCGAAATCACTGGCCTTGAAAGGCCGAAGCGGGATGCCGGTCTTGACCGTGGCGTCGGTGAAATAGACCAAGCCAGCGTCAACGGCCACATGCTTGCTCGCGCAATATTCCTGCGTCTTTTGGGCGATCGTGGCGACGGCGTTATTGGCCAGCTCATATTTTGGCGTTGGCTCGCCGCGCACATTAGGGACTTTTTGCGCCATGCTGCCCGACCCGTCGTAGAGGATCACCAACGCCAACGCCGGCAAGCCGGCGCCTGGTTGGTTGGTTTGTGCAGTCGCGGTGAAGGAGCCCGCCAGAAGGGCCAGACCCGCGGAGATGGCTGCGAGTTTCGCGCGCATAATAATTTCCTTTGCTCGATTTGTTCTTAATCGACTTTGCACGGGCAGGTCCCGTGAACTGCCGCGCGGACTTTGCCTATGGACCGCGCGGGTTGCTTTCTGGCTTCGAGTCTCGCTCGAATCCCCCGCGCTGGCATTTACAATTCATTTTATTGATTGTAATGCGGCGGTAGGTTCTAACGATCAACGCACTACAAATAAAAGAAACCTCGCCTATGGTGAGATTCATCCCAAAGCCAGGCCCCGCCGTCTCACCAGTTCTTGGGGAAAGGACAACCAATTTTGCAGCGACAATTCGCCCTGCTTGATCCGCAAAAGCTGTGGCATGGGATCCGATCCCGGATATGGTTTGACAACGGGTCCTGCCCGCCGTCCAATGAGCGCCAGTCAACTGAAATTCCGCTTTACCGATCCGCCGCTCCTGTGAATATCCGCGAAGCGACCAAAAGTTATGAAGCCTGGCTGGGCCGATTGACGCCGCTCGCGCGCGCCGATCTTCAGCTCAAACACGCCCGGATGCGCGAGGATTTATTTTGTTTCTTTCGCGCCGCGTATTACCGCTGGGCCCAGCTCTGGCGGGCGGCCTGCCCGGAACTCGCCCGCGATTTTCCCGTCCTGGCCGTGGGCGATCTGCACGTGGAAAATTTCGGCGCCTGGCGGGACGCCGAAGGCCGCCTGATTTGGGGCGTCAACGACTTCGATGAATGCTGCGAGATGCCCTTCACCAACGATATTCTGCGCTTGACAGTCAGCGCCCACATCGCCGCGCAAGTGGGCGAACTCTCGCTGCCCGAGCCGGGGGCGTGCGCGGAAATTCTCCGCGGCTACGAGGCGTGCCTGAAAGCGGGCGGGCGGCCTCTGGCCTTGGTGGACGCCGCCACGCCATTGCGCGCGATGGTGCGGTATCGGCTCAACACGCCCGAACGCTTTTGGAACAAGCTCTACGCCTACCCGGCTGAGCGCGCTCCCATTCCTTCGAAAATCCGTCGGTTCATCATGGCTTTGTTGCCGGACAAAACGGCGCCGCTGCGGTTCGTGCATCGCGTGGCGGGACTGGGCAGCCTGGGCAAGCCGCGTTTTACCGCATTGGGCTCGTGGTGTGGCGGACCCATTTGCCGCGAGGCCAAAGCGCTCACGCCCTCTGCGGTCCGCTGGGTCGAAGGAAAAAAAGCCGGAAAAACCTATTACGACAGGATCCTCAAACGCGCCGTGCGCTGTCCGGATCCGCTGGTGGCGGTTCGCGGGGAATGGCTGGTGCGCCGTCTGTCGCAGGATTGTTTTCGGATTCCGCTGAGCCACCTGCCACAGAAGCGCGACGAGCGCGCGTTGCTTTTTCACATGGGTTGGGAAACGGCCAATATTCACCTTGGCAGCGCCCCGGCTGCCACGCTCGCCAAACACCTCAGGCGCAAACCGGCCAAATGGCTCGATGACGCCGCGACGGTTATGCGCGAGCTTTGTGTTCGCGATTGGAAACACTGGCGCAAAGCGTGACATGCCGCTGTTGAATCAACTTCCATTGCCGTGGCTGCGCGACTATCGCCCGGGCCGGTTTCCGGCCGATTTAATGGCGGGCGTCAGCGTTTGCGTGGTGATGATTCCCTCGGTCATAGCTTACGCGGGATTAATTGGCCTGCCCCCGCAATATGGCCTCTACGCCGCGCTCGTTCCGCTCTTAATCTATGCGATTTTCGGCAGCTCGAAGCAGGTCATCGTGGGACCGGACATTGCGATTTCGCTCTTGATTGCCGCCGCGGTCGGACCGCTCGCCGGTGGCGATTCGGCGCGTGCGGTCACCCTCGCCGCCGCCCTGGCGGTCTTGAGCGGATCGCTTCTCATCCTCGGCGCGCGGGCCAAAATTGGGGCCGTCGCGGAGTTCCTGTCCAAGCCCGTGCTCGTGGGTTACATGACCGGCGCGGCGCTGATCCTGATCGCCTCGCAGCTCGACAAACTCTTCGGCGTCACGCTGGAGAGGAGTGATTTCTTTCCACGCCTCGCCGAATTGGCCGCCAAGCTTGCGCAAACCCATTTGCACACTTTTGAATTGGGATTGGGGCTGCTGGCGCTTTTGATCCTCCTGCGCCGGGTCGCGCCCAAAATTCCCTCGGCGCTCGTGGTCTGCGCGGTGGCGATGGCGGTATCACGCGGCTTCGGCCTGGAAGAAAAAGGCGTGGCGGTGGTCGGAGCGATTCCGCGCGGTCTGCCCGCGTTTGCATTTCCGGGCATCGGCTGGCGGGATCTGCATTCGCTGCTGCCGGCGGCGGTGGGCATTGCGTTGTTGACATACACCGAGGGCATATTGCTGGCGCGCGCTTTCGCCGCGAAAAACGGTTACCAGGTGAGCCCGGACCAGGAATTGACGGCACTGGGGTTGGCGGATGTCGCCGCCGGTTTTTTTCAAGGATTCGCCATTACCGGCAGCCAGGCCCGCACCGTGATCAACGACGCCGCCGGTGGAAAAACGCAAGTCGCGGGTTTGGTGGCGGCCGTGACGCTCGGGGCGTTTTTGCTTTTTCTGACTCCGCTCATCGCCCATCTGCCCGTGGTTGCGCTCGCGGCGATTCTTATTTTCGGAGGCAGTTCGCTGGTGGAATTCGACGCGATTAAACGGATCTACCGTTACTATCCGCGCTCCGCTGCGCTCGCAGCAGTGACGACGCTCGGCGCGCTGGCCGGCGGCGTGATTATTGGGATCCTGATTGGCGTCGTTCTCTCGCTCCTCGGCCTGATCAATCGCCTCTCCCACCCGCCCGACGCGGTGCTGCGTGAGGCGCCCGGACACGGCTTTCATGATTTTGGCGATTCGCCCGTGGGCCAGACCCTGCCCGGCTTTATCGCTTACCGGTTTTACGCGCCATTGCTCTTCTCGAACGCCTCTTATTTCAGCGAGCGCGTCCGCGCCTTGGTCGCCGCCAGCCCGGTTCCTGTGATCTGGTTTCTGCTGGACGCCCAAGCCATCACAGACATGGATGTCACCGCGGCCGAAGCCGTCCACGCCTTGCGCGTGGAACTGGAACAGAAAAACATCGCTTTGAAAATCGCCCACGCCAACCGGCCCCTCCGCGAAATTCTCGAACGCACGGGTTTGGCCCGCGAGATCAAGCCGGACAATTTCTTTGCGTCCGTCCACGAATGCGTCGCCGCGTTTCGCGCGCGGTCGTCCTGACGCCCGGTCATTTCGGTCGGAAGCGGGCGGATGGCGAGATGTACCCGGATCAAGCCCAGCTTCTATGGCGGTTGTCGTCGGTTCCATTGGCCGACGCCGTAAATATCTCATTGAGCGCCCATCTGGTTGTCGTGTAACTTGCGCTAGTGCAGGATATGCAGCAAGGATGTCCGCGCCTGGAGAACAAGGTCGAGTTTGATCCAGCGTCACCGTCCTCCTGCGGACGCCGAAGCCGCCTCGAAAACTCTCAATGAATTGTGCCGCGCTTGCTTTTTGACGCCCAGGCCGACTTGGTCCGCCATAACGGATGAGCGCCCCATCTTCTCCACCGACGCGCTGTGTTCGCTGTGGCATTGGATTGAGCGCCGCGGTGGCCGAGGGTCTTTGCCCAGCTTGCCTCAACCGCGCCATCTTTTCTGAGGCCGAGCTGGCTCTGCCCGAAGAAGAATTGCATGGGCAGCCGCAACGCATTGGCGATTACGAACTCATCGAATGCATTGCCCGCGGCGGCATGGGCATCGTTTATCGCGCGCGCCAAGTCAGCCTCAATCGCGAAGTAGCCGTCAAAATCCTGCTCGATCAAGTTTTCGCCAGCCCCGAAGAACTTGCCCGCTTCCGCGCTGAAGCCGCCGCCGCCGCCGCCCTGCGCCATCCTAATGTCGTGGCCGTTCACGAAATTGGCGAAGCGGATGGCCGGCGCTTCTATTCCATGGATTTTGTCGCGGGCAAAGATCTGGCTGCCTTGACCCGCGACGGCCCGCTCGATCCGCGCCAAGCCGCCGAGCTGACCCGCAAAATTGCCGAAGCCATCGCGCACACCCATCAGCGCGGCATTCTCCATCGCGACCTCAAACCCTCCAATGTCCTCGTGGATGCCGCCGGCGAACCGCATGTCACCGACTTCGGCCTCGCCAAACGCATCCAGCCCCCGCTGCCCGAGAAACCGAGCCCCGACTCTGCCAAACTGACATTGAGCGGGCAAATCGTCGGCACTCCCGGTTACATGTCCCCCGAGCAGGCCGCCGCCCGGAAAGACATTGGGCCCGCGACTGATATTTATTCGCTCGGCGCCTTGTTTTTTCATTTGTTGACAGGCCGCGCGCCTTTTCTTGGCCCAACCCCCACCGCCGTCTTGCGTCAAGTCGAGGAACTGGAGCCCATTGCTCCCATGCTGCTTAATCCACAGGTTCCGGCCGACCTCCAGACCATTTGTCTCAAATGTCTGAACAAGGAACCGTCGCGCCGCTACGCCTCAGCGGCGGAATTAGCCGCCGACCTTGGCCGCTTCCTTCGCAATGAACCCATCCAGGCCCGGCCCACCGGCTCAGTTGAACGCGCCGTCCGCTGGAGCCGGCGCCATCCCGGCATTGCTGGCATGTCCGGCGCCATCGCCCTGTTGTTGATCGTCGTGGCCATCGGATCCCTCGTCTACAGCCGCCGCATCGAAGCCGGACGCCGGGCCGAAGCAGCCCTCCGCGTCGAAGCCGAAGAACGCCTGCGCCAGGGCGAGCGCCTCATCAATTTCATGCTCGGCGACCTTTCCGACCGCCTCCAACCAGTGGGGCGCCTCGACATTCTCGAAAGCGCCTTGCAACAAGTGGACCAATTCTACGCCGACATCCCATCCGATCATCTCTCGCCCGAAAGCCAGCGTCACCGCGCAAACACTCTTTTTCAGGCCGCCACCATCCATGCCGAACAAGGGCGCCTCGCCGAATCCATCACCAATTATCACGCGGCCATCGACGGCTACAGCCGCCTCCTCGCCGCTTATCCCACCAACCTCCAATGGCGATTCGAGTTGGGCCGCGCCCGCAACGATCTCGGCATCGCGTTCCTGATCCTCCACCAATACACCAACGCCCTTCCTGTCTTGCAGGAAACCCTCAAAGAGCGCGAACTGCTGTGCGCCGGCAACCCCACCAATACCCAGTGGCTGGGCGGCTACGGTTCCACCGCCGTCAATCTCGGCACCATTTTTCGCTATCTGCAGCGCCCGTCCGAAGCCATGGACTGTTTCGCCAAGGCCGAGGCCGCGTTTCGTGAATGGCTCCGCCTGGATCCGACCGCCACCGCGCCAAAAGATCGGCTTGCCACACTCCGCAGCAGCCAAGGCCGCCTTTACATCGATCTCCACCAACTCGATCTCGCCGCCGCCGCCTTTAATGAAAAGATCCAAATCCTTCATGACCTCCTGAAGAAAGACGCCAAGGACACTCGCCGCCGGGCCGAACTCGAACTCGGCCTGGCCTACCTCGCCGAGTTCGAGATGAGCCGATCCAATTACCTCGCCGCCCTTGCCCCGCTCGATGAAGCCGTCCCCATTGGAGAGCAGCTTTCGGCCCGCGATCCCTCCAACCGCGAATGGCAGGGAGCCTTAGTCTCCAACCTCACGGATCGCGGAGAAGTCTTGCGGCGCTTGCAAAGGTCCGACGAGGCCTTCGATTCCTTCCGCCGCGTCTGGGAAATGTCCGAACCACAAGAGAGCCTTGCCCGTCCCTATGCCGAGTGGATGGACAACTGGCGACAATCCCTCAAATCCGGCGAAGCTTTGGAACTCCAGCGCGCGGACCGCGCCCAATCCCAGGGCCTCACAAACAAGGCCGCCGAATTCCGCCTTGCCGCAGCCAGCCTCCACGGCAAATGGCAAGCGCTGGCTCGCTGGAAGTGAGTGGCCGGAAAACGCGTTGGCGGGATGTGGCCGTATGTAAAGTCGAATTTCATTCTCTATGGGCGAAGTCTTCTGAATGGGGTTCAGACTACGGCCTGGCACAAACGGATTACCTGCTGGGAGGCCGGGCAACGCGCGAGCGTTCCGGCGTGATCAGGAAAGTCAGCATGGCGCCTCCGATAAGGAGCGTTCCGGCGCAAATAAAAGACGACTGAAAACGTCCCCCGCTTTGGGTGGTAAGCATCTGCTGCACTTTGGGGAAGATCAGACCTCCAATTCCCCACGCGGTAAAGAGGACGCCATAGTTGGTCCCAAAATTTCGCAGGCCCCACAAGTCCTTGGCAAGGGACGGAAACAACGCGAGATTCGCGCCGTAATTGAAACCGATCAATGTGGCCAGGAGCACGACAGCGACGGGCCAGGCATCCTTATGGGAGGTCACTGGGATGGCGGCGAACATGAGACCGGCCTGAAACAACAGCGCCAGTAGCAGTGTCCCGCGCCGCCCGATTTTGTCGGACAACAACCCGGCGCTAATACGGCCGCCGGCATTGCCAACAGCCATCACCGCCACGGCAATGAACGCATTTTCGCCCATGCTTTTCTTCGCCATGCCGCTGACGCTGCTGATGACCATCAGGCCCGCGCCGGCGCCAATCGCGTAAATCAGCCATAACAGATAGAATGTTCTGGTGCGCAGAATCTGGCTTGGAATGAAATTGTTGGCGGAGGACTTGGCAATTGTGGCGGACGCTTCGGGCGCGGCCACGAATCCTGCGGGCGGATTTCTAAGCATTTGCGCCAAGCCGCAAACGACGGCCGTAAACGCCATCCCGAATAGGAGCATGGACTTTCTCAACCCAAAATGAACGAGGGCAAACTGTGAAGCCGGCGCCAAATAAACAGGAGCCAGGCCAAAGCCCGCCACGACGAGTCCGGCAACGAGCCCCGTCCGCGCGGGCGGAAACCATTTCAAGGCGGGGGGCGTGGCTGAGGAGTAGCCGAAACCGATTCCCAAACCGACCAGGACCCCAAAGCCCAATAGCCACGAAGCATAACTGTTTGTCGTGGAGATCAAAACCATTCCAGCGCCGAGGAGCAATCCGCCGGCCGAGGCGGTCACACGCGGTCCGAATTTATCCTGGCATCGGCCTGCGAGGATCATCGTGAAGGAAAAGACCAGGCAGCAAAGAGCGTACGGATCATTGAGTTTGCTCCCCTCCCAGCCAAAGTCCTTTTCAATGGCTGTTTTGAACATGCTCCAGGTGTAAAGGACACCAAGGGCAAGATTGATTCCGAGGCCCGAGAATGCAACCAGCCAGCCGCGATTTTTGGTGGGAGTCATTGACCGAATACAATAACGAATCGCCCGGTAAGACACAATCAAACAAATGGCGCGGCTTTAGCTGAACGCGGCATTACCCGACCATCTTCAACGGGATTCGTTTCACCGCGTTCGTGGCGCTCGAATTCACCCGGGACGCATGTGACCCTATGCTTGTCGGACAGCGGCGGCTTATTTTTCGTGTTTCTCGTGGGTGCGATTGAAAGCGCCGGTCAAACCGGTGACGGCTCGGCAGGAGCCTCGCCCTGCCATGCGATGCGTGACCGGCAGTATTAATCGCACCCGTTTCTCGTTTGTTTGTTGCCAAAATAATTAGGACTTTGGTATGCTCGCGACGTTGCCGACAGCCTCTGCGTCTCTAATCCCACTTCGACACATACGATATTATGAAATCTCGCATTTACATTTTTTGCATGATCCTGGCGATCTGGGCTTATTGCGGCGCGGCGAGGGGGCAAGGCACGGCATTCACGTATCAAGGTCTGCTTTACGATGGCGTGAAGCCAGCCAGCGGCGCCTATGATCTACGTTTCAGCCTTTACAACGCCGATACTGGGGGAGCCCAAGTGGGATCGACCCAGCCCCATTCCGGCACGCTGGTGAGCAATGGCCTTTTCACCGTTTCGCTGGACTTCGGCGCGGTTTTCACCGGCAATGACGAATGGTTGCAGATCGACGCGCGAACCAATGGCGCCAGCGTTTTTGTGCCCCTCGAGCCGCGTCAACCGTTGACACCGATGCCTTACGCGCTCTACGCGGAAGGGGCGAACGCGGCAAACCTTTCCGGGGGAGTTGCCGATACGAAACTTCCTTCCAACGTGGCCCTGCGCGCGGGCGGGAATATTTTTAGCGGCGCACAGGCTATCGCCGGCAGCGCGAGCCTGGAATTTGGCCATGGTGACGCCAAGCAGGCCGATGCGGGCAAGATTGGTTACGAGGAATCTTCGTCGGATTCATTGGACATTGTCGGCGCCGGGCTGGACGGGACGTCCCGAAAAGTGAGAATGTACGCGGAAGGCGGGGTCAACTTGAACGGACCCTTGCAACTCAATGGGTCGACGATTTTGAATAACAACGCCGGGGCTGATCAAATCCAGTTCCAGCACGGACGCCATTCGCATTACAAAGCCGTTGCGGTTCGTCTCTGTTTATGGACCTTCGCACGTGGGGCGCTAGCATTGGCTTGAACTATAGGACGCATGCCGAGGAAACGGGAGCGAAGCTTCCCGAATTTCCGGTGGTCTTCTTCAAAGGCCTCAACACGGTCCAAAACCCGGGTGATCCGATCCTGTTGCCTACTCATCTCAAGAGCGACGAAGTGGACTACGAATGCGGACGGGCCGTCATCATTGGTCGGGCCTGCAAAAACGTGTCGCGCGAAAACGCGGCGAATTACATTCTCGGTTACACTTGCGCTAACGACGTGAGCGCCCGCGATTGGCAGATCAAGCGCGGCGGCGGTCAATGGTGTCGCGGAAAATCATTCGACACATTCAGTCCCCTTGGGCCGCTTCTGGTGACGCCCGACGAAATGCCAAAACCCAATGATCTGAGAATCCGGACAGTATTAAACGGGCAGGTGATGCAGGACTGGACCACCAGCGACATGATCTTCGACGTTCCGGCGTTGCTTGAGTTTCTGAGCGGCAGCAGCACGCTGCTTCCCGGCGCCGTAATCTTGACTGGCGCGCCGTACGGGGTTGGCATGGCGCAAAAGCCGCCACGTTGGCTTGCCGTCGGCGACACCGTCACCGTCGAGATCGAGAATATCGGCGCCCTCGCCAATCCTGTGGTTGCCGAAATGCCGTCGCCCGTTTGATCATCGGTTGTCACGACAGACTTTAAAAATCCTCTGCTGATTTGAGTGTTTCGCCGCCCCCAGAATCATGTCCGATCCGATGCCGCCCCGGCTCCTTCAACCATATCTTTGACTCTGCCAACCGCCTTCGCTGGCGGCAGCGTCAATGAAAATGAGATGGATGATTCCGGCCCCCTGCGCGGCGCTGACGGGTTCGGCGGCTCCCGGCCAGGAGACTCCGCCGCCCCTCCGTTTGATGCTTAACATCTGCGTGGCGTTTGTCGCCATCGTCTGCGCCGGCTGTTCCTCATTTCACTACGCGCCGAGTTACCGCGAACCCATCTCCGTCCCTGCGCCGGCGCCCACCGGACTCGCCGTCGCCACCGGTCAGGACATCCGCCCGCCCGAGGCAAAACGGCCCGACTGGGCGTTGCCCGCCGAAAATATCGTCGCTCGCGCCCTCGCCAGTGAAGTCAAACACTACAACCTTTTCCGACGCGTTAAAATTCATGCCGACGACGCCAATCCCGCCAAATATCCGCTCATCGTCGATTTTCGCGTCCGCCAATTTGGCTGCGTTCCCCAGCCCACCCTTCTCCAATCCACCGGGCGCGCCTTTCTCCAGGCGCAAGGTCTTCACGGCTTCTTCGCCGCCGGCAGCATACCAGTCAAGTATAGCGTGAACGTTGACGTCGAATTCTCCCTTCGCGACGCCGTCACCCAGCGCATCCTTTTCACCCGCTCCTACTCCTCAGGCGGCGAAATCACGCTCAACGGCCACCAGAACGCACGCCCCAAAATGGAGCGCGTCAGCGCGGCCCTGGAAGAGGTCGTCACCCGATTCACCCGCGACCTTGCAAGCCGGTAAGTCTGAACGCCAGCCACGCCAGCGACCTCGCCGCCCGCTCCCGTTGGACCGAATACTTGTCACTGGTTCGCCGGCGTGGCGTTCCACTTTGGCGCCAGCAAAATCGCCGCCGCCAAAACCAACACGGCCAGGACGTTGAAGACACCGCTCCATCCCCATCTCGCCAGCGCAAACCCGGGCAGCATGCCGCCGGCGACCGCCCCCAGCGACCCGAGCCCGTTTATGAAGCCGGCCGCTCTGCCTGCCCCCTCCTTGGTCCCAAAGTCGACCGCCGCAATCCCCGCAATCATCATGTCCGGCGCATACACCAGGAAGCCCGCAACGCACAGCCCGCCGGCCAGCGCCCATCGCGTGTGCGGCAAATGGTCAATCATAAGAAAAGTCGCCGCAAGCAGCGCCAGGCTCACAATTGACAGCGGCACGCGCCGGGATCCGAAAAACCGGTCCGACGCCCATCCCGCAAGCACAATGGCAAACGGGCCCGACACCTCAAAGACGCCGCTCAATATCCCGGACTCCGCCATCCCCACGCCAAGGCGGTCGCTCAGATACTTCGGCGCCCAGAACAACAGCAGATACCTCGCGGGCTTGACAAATAAATACGCCATCCCCAGCACGAGGATCATCGGATTGGCGACGATTTCGCCAATCACGTTTCCTTGCTTCCGGTTTTCCTTTGCCGGCGCGCTGAATTCGCGCGGCGCCGGCGCCCCTTCGCAATGGTAGAGTTCCACCGCAGGCAGCCCGACGTCCTCGGGGCGGTTCCGTTGGAAAATAAAAAACAGGCACGCGACAATAAGCAGGC
>Ga0265338_10004274_pt1 | contig 19398 bp, 17 predicted proteins | sample 42126metaG_FD_193579 | JGI IMG/M metagenome (GOLD analysis project Ga0265338, IMG submission 193579) | Rhizosphere microbial communities from Carex aquatilis grown in University of Washington, Seatle, WA, United States - 4-21-26 metaG | ecosystem: Host-associated > Plants > Roots > Rhizosphere...
CGTTGACGCCCTCGAACCGGAACCCGTGCTGGGTCTCCAGCTTGCGGACGTAGGCGCCCTTCGACACGCCCCCACGCGGATTCGCACCTCGAACGCTCAAGTTGCGGAACGTGATCTGCGAGCCGCTCTTGATCCACCACTCGGCGCGGTTCGGGCCACCGCGCGTCTTCGCGAACACCAGTGCACCCTGACCGTCGACGGTGAGGCTGCGGCGATTCCTCAAGAACAACGTGCCGTCGACGCGGTAGCGGCCCCCATGCCGGAACTGGATGACCCGGCCGTTCGGCACTTTGTCGATGAATGCTTGCAACGTCTTGGTGTCGTCGACGCGGCCGGTCGCGTCGATCGAACGCGGGACGGCCACCGCCCGCGCGGGCGGCGGGCCCGGCGTCGTGCCCCGGTTGGGGGTCGTCACCGTCGGTGAGGTGGTCGGTCCGCTCGCCCGCCCCGACCCGCCGGGCGCGGGCGGTCCCGACCGGCTCGACGAGCCGCTGCATGCGGCCACGAGGAGCGCCGCGACCGCCAGGGCCACGGCTCCCAGCCAGAAACGACTCCAGGCTCGCAACCTTCGGGTCGATTCAATCGTCATGGCCGCAGCACAATTCTATCGGGACGCGGCGGCCCTTCCCCAGGCGCCCGAGCAACCGAGTCGGGCCGACCTCGAAGCGCGCGTCGCCGAGCTCGAGCGTGTAGTCGCGACGTTGACCTCGCTTCAGCAGGAACGCCGCGCGGAGCGTCGGATGCAAGACCTCGACCCCGTCGCGCTCACTCGGGCATTGCATCCGCGCGGCCGGCGCGGCGCGCGAAACGCGAAGCGAGGCTCCTCGGCCGACGGCACGCTCACGATGCGCGCCGTGCTCTTCCAGCCGCCCGCACCGCGCTGAGACCCGGCCGGCTCGCAACCTCGCGACCCGCGCGCGGGCAAAGGGCTACGCTCGCCCCGCGTTCGGCCCACGGCCGAGCCGGCCCTCGTAGCTCAGGGGATAGAGCATCGCCCTCCGGAGGCGTGTGCGCAGGTTCGAATCCTGCCGAGGGCGCGTTTCTGACGAGTGCGGTTCGTAGTGGTCAGCACGAGCAAACGGGCGCCGCTGCAGATTCGAACCGCTTCTCACGACCACGTTCGCGAGGCAGGGTCGGAGCCGACTCGATAGTGCTGTCGCTCCTCGCCCGACGTCCGTCCTGAGGACAAATCGCGTCGTCACTACGCGAGACGCGTCGCGGCGACCCCCTCACGTTTGGGCGTGGAGCAATCGGTTGACGAGGAGGCACAGGGATGAAGGCGACGTTCGTGAAGGGTGTGGTCGTCGGCCCGCGGTCGCGATGATCACACTGGTCGGCTCGGCTGCGGTCGCAGGGACGGGCGTCGGGAAGGTCTTCAACCTCGGCGAGAGCAATCGGGTCAACGCCCGCTCGCAGCTCGAAGGCGCGACGCCGAGCGCCGTACTGAACGTCACGAACTCCGACAAGTCGTCGACCGCCAGCGGCGTGTCGATCGACGTGCCGAGCAGCGACCCGCCGCTGGTCGTGAACTCGACGACCAAAGTGAAGAACCTGAACGCGGACCTGCTCGACGGTCAAAGTTCGTCCCAGTTCCAGGACGCGACGTCGACCGCATGCCCGAACGACACCGCTATCGCTTCGATGAAACCGAACGGCACCACGACATGTAGCAGTTCTGTCGTGCAGCCGATCGACGACCATCTCCCACCGACCAACGCGTTCTCCCCTGGCTTCGCGTTTCAGCCGAGCACGCTCGGGCTCGGCTTCGGCTGCACCATGACCACCGCGTCCTTCGGGTTCGGGAACAACGGCAGTGCACCCGCGACCCTGAGCTCCACCGACTTCAATGGCACCTCGACGTTCATGGGAAACCAGTCGCTCACCTCGACGGGCGGCATCGTCGCCACTGCGGCGCCCCAGATCGTGGGCGAGTACATCTACTACGACCAAACAACGGTCGCGACCGTCAACATCAGCGCAATCAGCGAAGGGAGGACGGCTGCGAGTTCCACGGCACTGTCGAGATTGCACTGCGGTCGTCCTGAGCGCACCGAAGACGGCCTCGAGCTTGCCGTCGTCGCTGACACCGCACCTTCGGATGCATCGAGTACCAGTTCGCATCCTCAACCACAGAGTCTGGACCCAGCGCTCCCGCCAGCGCGTTGGCGGGCCGTGACGCGTTCCAGCCCCTGAACGTCGACGCGGTCGAGTGCCTGCGCTCACAGCGCGCGGACTTTCACGGAGCCGGACTGGACGTTCGCGGCCAAACGAAGCACAATCGGAGCCGAACGATGGCCCCCAATCCCTCGTTCGAACCGCGACCCGCTGCGGACCCCCCAATACCCCCCGCTGCGGGTCCATTGTCAATGTCGCGGCCCGCCTATCCCGTAACCCGCGGGGCGGCGGGTCGTGACGCGTCCAGGCCATCTCTTCGCGCTACTTATCTACTTTGTTCGCTGACGAGGCAATTGACCCAGACGGGCGGCGCTTCCCGACGCTTGTCCACGGCCGCCCCGAAGCAGGGCAGCGTGCCGCGTCGCGTTTCACACGACCTCAATCGTGCCGCAGAACCCATCGACGTCCGCTCGTACATTCTTCGTTAACGGGACATAGTGAAGTGTTTCGCTCTCACGGCCCGTCGTTGGTGTTCCTTCGGCGGGTCGTGCCGTGTTCAGCCGGCGAATCGAAGGGTTATCGCGTACGTTCTGTCCCGATGACGTCGCTTCGAGGCCGCTGCTCTTGACCGACAGTTGGCTCGACGGGACAGCCAGCCGGTCGTAGGTTTTTCGTCGCGAAGGCCCCCCGCTTCGTTGGCACGACCCGCCGCGCGTCTCGCGACAGCATGCGGTGGGCCGTGCCGCGCTCGGCCCACCTCATTCGTGCCATAGAACCCGCAGCGGCATCGGACATATCGTCCGCGTTAGCGAAGTGACCGGCCCGGGGGGATCGGTCCCTTTGTCCTCACGACCTGCCGAGAGGCTTAAGCCCGGCAGGTCGTGACGCGTCCCGTCCGACAACCGGTCACGCGCGCGCTCGGCGACGGATGCGGGACCGTTCACATTTCAGGCCTGGGCCGCAACGCCGTGTGCTGACGGTGCGACCGGCGCTCGCCGGTGACAGCGGAGAGGACTACGAGCATCCCAACGACGATGACGACCACGGTGCCGGTGATTGTCGCTCGCTCGCCGCCGTTCCCGGTGATGTTCTGAGCGTTGCCGTACAGCATGAGGCAAGAACCACCGATGCCGAGCACCAGGACTACGAGCTGCAGCCATCTCATCTTGGATCTCGCGCTGACTGGCAACGTCTGAGGCATGCGCGATGCCGGCAGGCACCACCGACCATCAGCGGTGCGCCACCAGCCGACGGGCCGGTGATCGAGCGGAGGGTGCGCGACGTGCATGTGTCTCCGGCCGTCCGTGGGTTCTTAGGACTTGCGAATAGGGCGTGCGGTACGGGCGCTGCGGGTGCGCCCGTACCGCGTCACGCTCCCTGGGGGGTGGGGGCGAGGAGGGTAAGACGCGGACTCGCAACATCCTCACGCTGGGCGAGCCTGAACGTCGGTCGATGTTTCGAGTCCGACGAGACAGGCGCGACTGGAGACGCCGCGGTCGAGTCCGACGCGGCGCCGATCGTGAGTTCGTTGTTGGAGTCGCAGAGTCGGATCAACCGAGCGCAGTTCGGTCGCAGGTTGCGAAGGACGAGCCGATGACCGTGGTCGGCGGCGTACCGGTGGGCGTAGATCAGCGCGTGAAAGGCGCTGCTATCCATGAACGTGATGGCCGAACAGTCGATGAACACAGCCCGGCGGTAGGCCCAGTCGATCTCCGTTCGTAGCGCTGCGGCGAACGCGGCGGTAGTGAACAGATCGACTTCGACACTTGCCCCACAAACCCCCGGCATTGCTTCTTACCCTTCGTGCGGGCGAGAAAGCCGGGGTCTGGAGCTCGGTCGCGTGACCTGTACCGACCGTACACCACGCGTCGAGCGCGGAATGTGCGGCGTCCTCAACCTCAACAGTGCGATTCCACCTCAGATGAAACAGTGAGGCCGTTGCCAGGTCCGCGATGCACGCGGGCGACGCGCGGGACCGTGCGGCGCGAGATCCGTTTCCATGGACGTGTCGAACGGCCGACCTGTCGACTTCTTCGGGGCGCCGCCGAACGTCACAACGCCGCGTCGCGCACCACCTCGAACGTGGCGTAGAAAAGTCCACGCCGGCGCGCGTACTTTCGAGGGTGAAGCGATCGACCAAGGGGGACGATCCTTCGCGTTCACGGCCCGTCGTCTCTCCGCGGTATGCATCGGCGGGTCGTGACGCGTACAAAAGGATGCGACCCGAAGAACGGACGTCGCTAGCGCCTTTCGCAAGCGCGCCCAACGCGCAGGCGGCCGGGCCGCCGTTGCGGGGTGCACACGAGCCGGCGCTCGTGTCGGCCTTGAGGTAGGTCGTCCCGAGTGGCGCCTGGCTCTGAGTACTCGACACCCAACGGAAAACTTCATGTCGATCGGGATCGCCACACCCCGCAGGGTCGAGCACGAGCCGAGCGGAGGAGGAGTCAGTGCGGACGGCTCCCGCCGCTCGTCGGCGGGATGAGCCCGACGCTCTTCAGGTAGCGGTCGACCTCCGGGGCCAACGACTCAGAGAACGCAATCGTAAGGTGCGACGCGTCCTGCTTGACGATGTGACCGTCGACGACGGGATCGCAGATCGGTAACAGGGGACATACTTGGTCGTTGAGGTTCAGGACATGCACTTTGTCGTCCTGACCCGCGAGCCGTCGGTACAGCTCTTCGAGTGGCAATGGAGCAGTCGGCGCGTTGTAGCGACATTCCTCCAGCCACTTGGCTTTCGAGAGACAAGCAAGTGGATCAAAGGAAGTGTTGTGTCGGCTCGCGGCCGGGATCGGGTCGATGGTGATGACATCGCGGCCGCCGACTTCCAGCGCCGCGAGTGACGCGGTCGTTGCCGCGGCGATGGCGAACGGGCCGGCTTCGTTGCCATCCGGACGAAAGGTCGGGTATTCCAGATTCATGACGACGGTGACGTCAGGTCTCAGCGCGGGGATCACCCGCCGGTACAGATCCTGTTTCCGCTGTTTGCATTGATCGCGGCGGATCTGGGTGTAGAGGTCAAGCTGCCACGGGCAACCGGGCTGTACGCTGACGGAGAGCGTGAGATTTTCGCGCTGGGCGATCGTGGTGAAGAGCGGGACCATCATTTGCGCCGCGCTGTCTCCTATCAACAGGAGATGACGGCCGGTCCCGTGGATCACCGTGCATGCGCTCGCGGGCTCGTCCAAACACGACGTCGCGGTTGGATGTGCCGTCTCGAAGACGAGATTCCTCGGGACTGGGGTGAGCAGTGCGGTTGTGGAGTTCCGCACGACGGGCGCGGTCGCGTTGGCCGGAGTCACGATCTTGGGAATGAGAACAAGTGCCGATACGACGCTGACCGTGAGACCGGTCGCGATCACGATCCCGCGGTATCGGTCGAGGCGCCTCGATGTTCGCACCGGCTGCTCCAATATGTTGAAGCTGAGGGACGCCAGCGCAGTCGCGACGAGGCACGCGATCCCCACCGTTGCGATCGAGCTCAGATGGAACGCGTTCGTCGCGACGAGGATCACGATCCAGTGCCAGAGATACGTCCCGTACGAGATCTTGCCGAGATAGACGACCGGGCGAGTCGAGAGTGCCCGCTGCACGACTCCACCGCCGGCGGCCTCGATCGCGACCAGGAGCACGCACGTGGTGATCGTGACCGCGATCCCACGTTCGATCGCGTCGAGGTTGATCCATGATGACGCGAGTACGAGCAGGCCGACCACACTCGCGGTGGTCGCGAGTCGCATCGACCTACGGAATCGCGTCGCGCTATCGACGACCGTTGGAACCAGCGCGAGCAATGCGCCGGCAAGGAGTTCGTAGGCCCGCGCGTCGGTGCCGTAGTAGGCGTGGTTCGGATCGGCCGTTCGCAGTGAGAGCGCCCAGACCATCGACCCGATCGCTGCGATCGCGACCGCGATCGCGACCGCGCGCAGTCGGGCCGCGTGATCCAGACGACGGGTGAGCGCCAGAACACCACCCAGCGCCAACGGCCACACCAGATAGAACTGCTCTTCCACGGCTAACGACCAAAAGTGCAAGAGGGGGTTCGTCGCGATTGTCGCCCCGAAGTAGTTGCTCGACTGGTGGATGAAGTACCAGTTGGTCGAATACAAGAACGCAGCCTTGAACGACCCAACTGCATCCGAGACTTCCACCGGCGACGCGATCGCCGTGTACACGAAGGCCGTCACGATCAGCGTCACGAACGCGGCCGGCAACAGGCGGCGGAATCGGCGCGAGTAGAAGCGGCCGTACGCAATTCCGCCGCCCCGAGCGACGTCCCGCAACAACAACTGCGTGACGAGAAAACCCGACAGGACGAAGAACACATCGACGCCGATGTAGCCACCTGAGAAGGACTTACTCCCCGCGTGGAAGAGCACCACCAGATACACGGCGACTGCGCGCAATCCATCCAGATGCGGCCGGTACACCAGCGGCGAGGTGCTCTCGCTCGACCCACCCAAGGCAGGCTGGTCGACAGGATCGTCGACCAGCGGCCCCCCAGGCATCGCAAGGAGCCTAACAGCACCTCGCGCACACCGAGGAGCAGGTTGGGACTCCAAATCGCCGTCACTCGATGAGATCTAACTGGGAAACAAGTAGCCACCCGTGAGGCTCATTTCCAACAGCGCAAGAAGATCGTCGACGTCACATTTCCGATCGAGCGCGCGGATCCGGTGTGCTGAGCGTCTCCCGCACACGGACCGAAGCACCTCGAGGGTTGCGCGCGTAATCGCGCGTGGTGCGGTCCGTGCGCACCGAGAGTTCGTGCCTCGCTGCCGGCCACAACACGAGCGCCACGTCCTTGTCGCCTCGGAACTCTGCGTGGGCGGCTCCCTCGCAGACCGCGCCGACGCAAACCCGCTTGACCCCGCGGCTGCGTGCCGCGTGGTGTCCGAGGCGTGCCGCGGATTCGAGCACCTTCACCGGCATCAGTTGCTTCACCTCGACATGCGTCCTGCGAACTCCTCCAACTCGCGCGGCTGGCGTGTGAGGCGATCGACCGAAGCGCACGCGAGCACCGCTCGTCGCCGTGGCCGCGTGCTTCCCGTCTGCGCCCGAGCACGCGACGACGAGCACCACCATCGTCGCACAACAGGCCGACAACGAGCGCGCCACCTCACCCGCGAGTATGACGCCCGCCGTCGAGCCCCACGCCTCGTGCCGCGCGTGACCGCGCGGCGGCCCTCAGGTCACCGGCTCGGGATGCCGACGTTTCTTCGGCGCGGCATCGCGGCCGGGTCGAGAGGGCGCAGGCATGAGAAAGCTCATAGTGGCTGCGGCGGTCGCGGTGGTGCTGGTGGTGGCGGGCCGCGGGCACACCGCCGGATCCCAGACCGCGACCCGACCGCCCTCGACCGCGAGCGCGCCCGCGACCACGCGGGCGCGGCTCACGAGCTCGGCCGCGCGACCCACCACGACGCGGCGCCGCCCGGCGCCGCCGACCACGGCGAGACACCCCGCGCCAACCGTCCCCTCCACTTCGACCTCGACGACGCGACCGCCGGCGACGAGCACCACGACCACGGCGGTCGCTCCAGCCCGGCACTCGTCGACGACTCGGCCGACCACGACCACGACGATCGGGCCGGCTCAGCGGGCGGCCCTGCGCGCGGTGGCCCTGCAAACGTGCCTCGAGTCGGCGGCGGCCGACAACCTCAAAGTCGTCAGCGCGAACAACGCGTGGTTCCAACAGCAGCTCCACGCCCTCCCGGCTCGCGGGAAGCGCGCGGTCATCCTCCGCAACGCGTTGCTCGTCGACGAGCAGCAGACGCGCGACCTGATCGACGGGCAGTACACGATCGACCAGTCGAACTGTTACATCAAGTACGCGTAGGACCGTCGGGCCGAACGGTTCAGGAGTATTGCTCCACCAGCGGGCGCGGTGCGGAGAACTGGTCGAAGTCACCTACTGCGAAGCACGTGACGGCACTCGGGCACGAGACCGCGTGGAAGAACGCGTCGACCGCGCCGGCCGGGTTGGGGCTGGGGACCGTCGACCACGTCGTGCCGGAGAGGTTCTCGACGAGCGTCGAGTTTCGCCCCGACGTCCCGGAGTCGCCGCCGACCGCGACGCAACTCGTGGCGCTCGCGCACGACACTGACGACAACGCGTTGCGCCGCGTGCCGGGGTCGGCGCTGGTCACGCGGGTCCAGGCGGTTCCGTTCCAGTGCTCGATCAGTGAGTGCAGTGGCGCCGTCAGGCCGGGCGCGGCGGAGGAGTTGCCGACGGCGTAACAATTCGTCGCGCTCGGGCACGAAACTCCCGACAACGTGCTGTACTTGCCGCCCGGTCCGTTGGGGCTCTTCACGATCGTCCACTTGGAGCCGTTCCAACGCAGGACGAGCGTCTCGTTGAAGTTGGCGTTGTAGCCGGTGTCGCCACCGACCGCGAAGCAACTGGTCGCGGTCGCGCACGAGACACCCTGCAGGCTGTTGACGCCTTCCGTCTCGAAGTTCGGACTCGGCCGGCGGCTCGGACTGGGCACGACCGACCATTTCGAGCCGTTCCAGCGTTCCACGAACGTTTCGAGCGTGCTCGCGTCGAGCGCGCCGACTGCGAAGCAATTCTTCACGCTCGTGCACGACACCGCGGTGAGGTACGAGTCGTAGCGCGCGTCGGAAGGGCTCGGCGTGATCGACCACGTCTTGCCGTTCCATCGTTCGATGAGCGGCTTCCCCAGGGAGCCTCCGGTCTGCCCCACTGCGAAACAGGCCGTGACGCTCACGCACGACACACCGGCCAGCGTGGCCGTCCTCACTCCCGCCGGCTTCGGCACCGCCACGACCGACCAGCCCGTCGGGCCCGATCGCTCGATCAGCGCGGACGCGGCGCCCGTGGCACTCACGTACTGCCCGACACCGAAGCAGGTCGTCGGCGTCGGGCACGACACCTCGGAGAGCGTGCTGTTCGACGGCGTTTGTTGAGGAGTGGCCACGACCGACCACCGGGTGCCGTTCCAGCTCTCGATCGTCGCGGAGGTCGCGAGCCCTCCACCGGTGAATCCGACCGCGAGGCAGCTCGCGGAGCTCGAGCAGCTCACGCCGTAGAGAAAGTCGCTCTTGGGATCCGCGTTCGGGCTCGAAACGGTCGACCAGCTCGTGCCGTTCCAGTGCTCCACGAGGCTGAGAGAGGGCTTCTTCGCGCCTTGTCGGGCGTCACCCACCGCGGTGCAGTCGCTCGCGCCGGAGCACGACACGTCGAGCAACTCGCCCGACGCCCCCGTGAGGAATTTCGGGCTCGTTGCGATCGACCAACTCGTTCCGTTCCATCGCTCGATCAGCACGTCGGTGTTCTGCCCGAGCTCGTAGCTGCCGACGGCCAGGCACGACGTTGGTGTCGCGCACGACACCGCCTTGAGCTCGAGGAACGATGCTCCGGCGGGCGCGGGGCTGGTGACGACCGACCAGGCGGTGCCGTTCCACTCCTCGATGAGCAACGCGTTCTGGGAGTTGATGTAGGCCGAGCCCACCGCGAAGCAGATCGTCGACGCGCACGACACCCCGAAGAGCGCGCTGCCGTCCGGGACGCTCGGTGACGCGGCGGCCGACCAGGTCGAGCCGTTCCATTGCACTATTTGTGTGCTCGCGTTGCTCACTGCGAAACATTGCGTCTCGCTCGAGCACGCGACCGATGTGAGATCGTTCAGCAGGGCGGCGCTCGGACTGGACAGGATCGACCACGTCGTGCCGTCCCATCGCTCGATCAACGCCTGAGATTTCTTGTCGATCGAGCCGGCACCGACCGCGAAGCAGGTGGTCGGGCCGGGGCAGGCCACGTCGCTCAGCACCGCGCTCGCATTGGTACCGATGCCCGTGTCGGGGATGGGAAGCGAGACGAGCGACCAAACGGTGCCGTCGAAGTGCTCGAGCAGCACGCCGCCCGAGTAGCCGCTCGCGAAGTCGCCGACCGCGAAGCAGTTCGTGGCCGACGCGCACGCGACGCTCGAGAGGAATCCCGATGGCGCGCCCGGAGGGCCGGCGCTCGGGACGATCGACCACGCCGGCACCGAAGAGGACGCCGGCGCCGTGTAGGCCACCCCCGCCGCCGTGACGAGCAGGATCGCCACGACGAGCCTCGACGCCGTGCGCATCGCGCCCCCCTTCACCTCGCGCGCAACCGTACCCGCCGCCGTACCGAATTACGAGGGCCTACGTTCGCGGTCGTGGTCGAAATGCCACCCCTCCCCGACGCGGTCATTGCGCTGTCCGACGCGCTCCGCCAGGGCTTGAACGCGATCCTCGGCGACGCATGCTCGAGCCTCTTCCTCTACGGCGCGGTCGCGTTTCCCCGCCCGGAACACTGGCGGATCGACTTCGACTACCACGTGCTGGTGCGCCGGCCGCTCGACGAGGCCGACCGCCGCCAGGTCGGCGTGCTCGCCTCGGAGCTTGCGCAGCTGTCGGAGCTGGGCGCCGATCTCGACGGCTATTTCGTGCTCCTCGCCGACGCCGCACGCCCGGAGCCGCCTCGACACCAGCTCGATCTCGAGGTTCGTGACAACGCGTGGGCGTTGCACCGCGCGCACATTCACGCGGGTCGCTACTTCGTGATCGCCGGTGCCGATCCGCGCGAGGTCGTGCCCGTCCCGACGTGGGCCGAGCTCGACGCGGGGTTGCGGTCCGAGATGCACTTCGTCGAGGCGCATCCCGACGCGAAGGCGTTCGGCGTGCTCAACGGCGCGCGCATCCTGTGCAGCTACGAGACGCGCGATGTCGTGCTGTCGAAGTACCAGGCCGGTCAGTGGGCGCTCGAGTCGCTCCCTCCGGAGTGGCACGACGGTATCCGGGCCGCGCTGCGCTGGTACGAACGCAGCTCACTCGAAGGCGACGAGCGAACGCTCGCGGAGTCCGCCGCACCGTTCGTCGCCTACGTCGGCCGCTCGTTGCCGCTCACGTAGCGCGGAAGAACTCGACGAGGATCTCGGCGACGGCCGCGCCGTGCGTGAACGGCGCGAGGTGGCTCGCGTCGGCGATCTCGGCGTAGCGCGCGCCCGGAATGATCGCGGCGGCCTCCCGTGAGCGTGCCGGCGGCGAGTCGACGTCGTGCTCGTACGCCATGATCAAGCACGGCACCGCGATCGTGGGCCAGGCCCGGCCGTGCTCCGGATCCGTCGACCACGCCAGGCACGCTTCGTACTGACCGAGGCGCCCGGGGTTCGGCCACGGCTCGTCGTCGCCGGTGAAGGAGAGCACGGTGTCGACGAACGCGTCGTCTTGCAGGTCCTTGATCGGGAAATAACGCATCGTCTCGGTCGCGTAGAACAAGGGCGGCAGGGCGTAGTCGAGTCGTGCGAGATCACGCTCGACGGTGGTGATGGCCTTCTCCCAAGAGGTCGGAGGGTTGCAACTCCCGAGGAAGGCGCCGGTGCGCGCCCGCTCCGGGTGGCGGGCGGCGATCGTCTCGGCGATCCACCCGCCCATCGAATGGCCGACGACGTGCGCGTCGGAGATCTGCAAGTGGTCGAGCAACGCGAGCGCGTCACCCACCATCGCGTCGACCGAATAGGGCGGTGCCGGCGACGACGACGGTGCGACGCCGCGATTGTCGTACGTGACCACCCGGTACCCGGCATCCACGAGCGCGGGCACGACGCCCACCTGCCAGGCCGAGGCGGGTTGGCCGCAGCCGGCGATCAACAGCACCGGCTCGCCGCCGGCCGGGCCGAACTCGTCGTACGCGAGCGTCACGTCGTCGAGCATCAGTTCGGGCACGGTGTCTTCCTATCGCACCGGTGCCCTAACGTGCCCGCGTGCGCGTAGCGCGGCTCGTGGCGCGGGCCATCGGATGGCTCCTCGTCGCGGATCTCGGTTATCACGGCGTCTTGGCCGCGATCGACGGCGCGCACGCCGCCAACGATCACAGGTGGGCCCATGCGGTCGGGTTGTTCGCGATCGCGGTGGTCGCGACGGCGTTCGTGGTCGTCGCGCTCGTAGCCGCGAAGCGGTCGTTCACGCGCTCGCGCTCGCGGTCACCCGCCCGACGAGTCGATGTGCCCACTCGACCGACTGATGCCCAAGATTGATGCCACTGCCGCGATCGCCTGGGCCTTGTTGAATTCGCCCGCGATCTCGGCCTCAGACGCCGACGAGCTTGCGGCGCACCGGCTCCGGAACGAAGAACCACTCGTGCGCGTCGACGTCGTAGAGACGGGTCGTGATCTCGGGGCGCCGGCGCACGACGCGCGGGTCGGGGCCCTTGGTGGCGATCCCGAACGTCCAGAAGGCGCCCGGATACGTCGCGATCGCGCCCCAGAGCAGATCGGTGCGGGCGAACCGGCCCGACAACGCGGTGAAGCAGTCGCGTACGACGTCGGGATGGAAGTGGATCGACTCGGTCTGCGCGACGAGGAACCCGTCGGCACGCAACGCGCGCTCGCACAGGGCGTAGAACTCGTCCTCGAAGAGGCGGGCCGCGGGTCCGATCGGATCGGTGAGGTCGACCATGATGACGTCGAGCTCACCGGCGAGCTCGGCGATCGACTCGAACGCGTCGCCCGGCCTCACGTCGACGCGCGGATCGCTGAGGGCCTCCCGAGCGACGTCGTAGTGCTTGCGCGCGACCTGCACGACTTCTTCGTCGAGCTCGAGCAGGTAGACGCGCTCGATGCCGGGGTGCTTCAGCGCTTCGGCCACGAGATGGACGTCGCCGCCGCCGACGATCGCGACCGTGCGCGGGTCGGGATGCGAGAACAGCGCCGGATGGGCAAGCATCTCGTGGTACACGTACGTGTCGAGATCGGTCATCTGCACGATGCCGTCGAGCGCGAGCACACGGCCGAGCCGGGGCGACTCGAACAGCATCACTTCCTGGTACTGGGTGCGGCGCTGCTCGAGCACGTTGAGCACGTCGTATGCGGCGTGCGACGCACTGCCCGGCTCGAACTCCTCGAAGCGCACCGGCTCGAGCTCCGCCGGCACGCCGCGCGTGAGGTATCGCGTGTCGACCCGCTCTGCCGCGAAAGCCTCGCGCAGCACGCCGATGATCGCCTCGACGTCGGCGCCGTCGCCGCAGGTGAAGAAGTCTGCGGCGAGATAGTCATGCTCGGGCCAGGTGTGCAGCGCGAGGTGGCTCTCCGCGATCACCGCGATACCCGACACGCCGTGCGGAGAGAACTGGTGCACGAACACTTCCAGCAGGGTCACGCCACCGGCGACCGCGGCATCTCGCAGCGCCCGCTCGGCGAGCTCGACGGAGTTCAGATTCGACGCACCCCAGAACTCGCAGATCGCGTGGCGGCCGACTCCCGAGTGGTCCACATTCACCTCCGTCGAGGTTCCCCTTGCGCTTCGAGCGCCGAAGCGGGCAACGCTATCGAAACTGCGCGCTCGACTCGGTACCAGGTGGTGGCGGCGAGCTCGGGAACGACCGAGCGATCGTGACCTCCGAGGTCCTACAATGAACGGTCTGCCGCGGCGATCGGGGCAGAGCGTGTGCTCATGGTGGCTGTAGCTCAGTTGGTTAGAGCGTCGGGTTGTGGTCCCGAAGGCCGGGGGTTCGAGTCCCCTCAGTCACCCTCGTTCGTGTTGATCCTCGCGTCACCGTTGCGGAGTCTTGCGGCCGATCACGTCGGAAGCGTGGCCCGGAGGGCAGCATCGAGTGAAGAGCAGGTGAACTCGTAGCCGGTGGCCGCGAGCTGCGCGGGCGCGACCCGCTGGCTCACCAGCAGCAACGACTCGACGAGCTCGGCGCCGAATCGCGCCTTCAGCGGAAACATCGGCGTGGGGAAGATCGTCGGCCGGTGCAGCGCGTGGCCGAGCGTGCGGGCGAACTCGGCATTCGTGACCGGGTTGGGAGCGACGAGATTCACCGGGCCCCGCACGGAGTCGTGGTCGATGGCATGACGGATCGCGCGCACGTGGTCGGCGAGGGTGATCCAGCTCATCCACTGCTTCCCCGAACCCTGCCGTCCGCCGATCCCGAGCTTGAACGGGAGCAGCATCCGGGCGAGCACGCCGCCGCTCGGATCGAGCACGATGCCCGTGCGCGCGAGCACCGTGCGCACGCCGGCGTCGGCCGCGGTTTGCGTCTCGGCTTCCCACGCGACGCACACCTCGGCGAGGAAGTCGTCGCCCGGGCCGCTCTGCTCGGTGAGGATCTCGTCGCCTCGATCACCGTAGTAACCGATGGCCGAACCCGACACCAACACCTGCGGCTTGCGCTCCCGGCTGGCGACCGCACCCGCGAGCACCGCCGTGCCGCGCACCCGACTCTCGCGGATCGTGCGCTTCTGCTCGTCGGTCCAGCGCCGCTCGCCGATACTCTCGCCCGCGAGGTGCACCACGGCGCCGACACCCTCGAGTGCCGGTGCGTCGATACGGCCCGCGTCGGGATCCCACCCGATCGTGTCGCCGCTGGAGACGCCTCCGCGCTTCAGCTGGAGCACGCGATGGCCGTCGGCTCGCAGCGACGCCGTCAACGCGGTACCGATGAAGCCGCTCGCGCCGCTGATCGCCACGTCCAAGGCCGCCTCCTCTTTTCTCCCCCACGCTACGACCCTCAGGTACCATGCGCGGTCCAGTGCACGCGCCCCTAGCTCAACTGGTTAGAGCATCAGACTCTTAATCTGCAGGTTCCGGGTTCGAGTCCCGGGGGGCGTACCAGATGACCAGCGCAAACGCGCTGGTCATCTTTTCGTTGCGGCCGAAAACACCGCGTTTGCAAACGGATTGCAAACGGGCTCAGCGAGAGCCGAGGACGCGCTCGAACGCAGCGGCCGCGCGGTCGAGCTCTTCCTCGTCGGGGTGCGGGTACGTCTGCAGGGTGAACGCGACGGAGGCGTGGCGCAGTCTCGCGCCGTTCAACTCTGACCGCGTGATCTCGCCGGCATCTGCTAAAGGCCGCCGCCGTGACCTTTGCAACTCTCGGGGTTGGTGCCGTTGGTGTCGCTTTGGCTTCCATCAGGGCAGGTCGTGTATCTCCAAGTTGTGCCGGAGACGTTCGCGCCGGTCAGGTTTGCGCCGGTCAGGTTCGCGTTAATCAGGTCCGCGGCGGAGAGGTCCGCGTTCGTCAGGTTCGTGTTGGTCAGGTTCGCTCCCGCGAGTTCTGCAGCCGGGCCTACGAGGTATCCCTTGACGAGACGCCATGAGGCGGGGAGTGCGTGGGGTTGTCCCACGATCCCGCCCGAAGAGACGCCTGTCAGATCGGTGCCCGACAGGTCGAGGCCGGTGAGGTTGGCTTTGGCCAGGACCGCCTGGGGTCCGATCAGGTAGCCGCCGATGAGTTGCCAGGGCGAGGGCAGGCTGTTCGGGTCCCCGACGATCCCGCCCGAGGAGACGAACCGCAGGTCGGCACCGGTGAGGGCCGCGCGGGTCAGGTTCGTGCGCGAGAGGTTCGCGCTGTACAGGATGCTGTACGAGAGATTCGCGCTCGACAGGTTCGCGCCCACGAGAGTCGCGTTGTCGAAGCTGCTGTGCCGCAGATCCGCGTTCGGCAACTTCGCGTTCGTGAGATCGGCGGACGCGAGGTCCGCGTGGCCAAGGTTCGCGCCCGAGAGGTTCGCATAGGACAGCACAGTGGCTGCGACGACTGCGCCGGACAGGTTCGCACGGCGTAGATCCGCGTGGTTCAAGTCGGTGCACACCTCATATACGAAGCAGCGCGCTCCCAGCCCATTCGAGACTGCGACCTGCGCGCGAGACAGGTTCGCGCCAACAAGATTCGCGAACCCCAAGTGCGAACCCGAGAACGAGGCTCCGGTCATATTCGCGTAGGAGAGATCGGCCTTGGAGAGGCTCGCAAACGAGAAGTTCGCCCCCGGCGCTGTCGTTCGGGCGAGGTTCGCGCCGTCGAGCCCCAGCGCGGACAGGTTGGCACCCGTCATGTTTGCTTCATACAGGTTCGCGCCGGTTAAGTCGGCACCGGTGAGGTTCGCGCGAGTCAGGTTCGCGAGGACAAGGTTCGCGTTGCGGAGCTTGGCGTAGGTGAGGTCCGCATGTGGCCCTGCCAAATAGCCGGCGACCAGCCGCCAAGGAGCGGGTAACGACTTCGGACTACCAACGATCCCACCCGAGCTCACTCCGCTCAGCGTGTCGCCATTGAACGCAGCGCGCGTGACGTTCGCGGCAGCGAGGCGAGCACGGCTCAGGTTCGCGCCCGACAACACCGCGTCCGTCAAGTTTGCCTTGGTCAGATTGGCGCCGCTCAGATTGGCCTTGCTCAGATTCGCGTGGCTGAGGTTCCGACCGTGCAGGTCACAGCCGTGCCAGTCGACAGCCGGATGTGGCGGCGCGGCGCAGTTGCCCGCCGCCGATGCCGCCGTGCCACCTGCGACGGCCAGCGCGGCGACCAGTGCGACGACGCACAACTGCGATATCCGGCGCTTGGGCATGCCCGGCGCCGGAGTCGCACAAGGCGCGGACACGTCCAGCATGCTCAGAAGTGTCGCACTACGGCGCGCGGATAACCATCTCCTCAAGCGACAATAAGGGACACTCGGGTGTGATCGGCGCTGTCGCACTTGGGACGCACGAGCCGCCGCGAACAGGCAAACTGGCGACATGCGGATCGCTCGGCGCTGGTGGCGCAGGCAGCCGTCGATGCGTCAACGCCGCCTCAGAATCTGGGCGGTTGTCGAGATCGTCGTGGTCCCGCTCGGCGTTTTCCGCTTTCACCGCTACGTCGATTCGGCGTTTCTGCCGCTCGCGATCAACGCTGCGATCATCGCCTTCGGGATCCTCGCTCTCGCCCTGATTCAGGAGTGGGGCCTGGCTTACCAGGAGCGGCACGCGGCGAGCCCGCGTCGGTGAAGTACCGATCCCGAAAGATCGCACTGAGTCACCGTCGGACGGGTTACGAGGCGAACGCGGATGCGTCGCTGGCTCGGGAGTGGTTTGCGGACGCTGGGGTGCATTCGGCGCTGTCCCTCGGCGCTGTGCCCGGCACGGTATTGCCGATTCCGCGCTTGGAAGTACGAACGCGGCGCCTGGCCGCGTTCATACCGGCAGAGGTGGTTACCAGGTGTTTCTGGGTCATTCGGAGAGCACATCGGTTGTGTGCAACCGGTCAGATGCCATCCATCGAGTCCGGTTCTCTCGGCGCGCGGTCAATGGGTTGGGTGGTGAGGTCCGATGGAATGACCAAGACGCGAAGGTGATGAGTGTGTGAACGACCATCACGGCGAATAGGCCAGCGGCGATCATGACTCCACCGAGCACCACGCCGAGCAACCAGGTCAGCACGACGCCCATGACGCCCTGGTACGGATGGGCAAGCCCGAAATCACGCCACCGATGATGAGCAGCGTGAACGTGTCCGCACTAGGCGATACGTGAGCGAGGACGGACAGGACAAAGCCTCGGTAGATCAATTCCTCGGTAACGCCCGCCGTGATCGCCACGAGCACCCACGTACGCCGTTCACCGACAGTACGGGGTAGAAGATCTGCGATGCCGCGCAAGCTGCGTGCGAGCTTGATGCGGCTCCCCGGTCGACTGGCCCTCCAGCGAACGAGAACGGCACCGAACACGACGCCGATCACTATCGGCAACAGGGACGGGATGATCGTCGCCGCCGACGTTGCGAGGCGGATGCCGGATGCCGGATGCCGGATGCCGGATGCCGGATGCCTCGCGATGATTCGCGAAGAAAAGCAGGACGACCACGAGTGAAAGGACGTACTTCCGAGGAAGCGAACTGCGGTAGTACCGCAATCTCGCCGACGGATCGTTCGCGACCTCCAGCCGAAATCGTTCGTAGCGCGATCGGCCGCGAATCGGGATGACGAATACGATGTAGGCGAACAGGAGCGCCGAGACGACTTCGACCGCACCGGTCACCGCGGAGCCGACCTGGTGAAGCCCCCACGAGACTCGGGTCGCATGACTTGCAGCGTACGGCGCCTATCGACTCACCCCGCAGACCGGAGGCGGATCTCGGGAGCGGTTTGCGGACGCTGGGGTGCGAACCGCGCTCGCTCGACTGCGCGCAACGACGGGCGGTCAACGACTTACTGTCACGGAACCGAAGCTCCATTTTCGGAGTCATACTGAAATCGTGATCGCAGGACGGCGTGGTCTGGGTGTGTGCCTCGCAGCGTTGATGCTCGGTGCGAGTTGCTCTGGTGGAAGCGGGAAGCACTCGGCTGAAACAACCACCATGCGGTCCGCGACGAACGATTCGGCCGTGTCGGTCGTCGTCGCCGGATTCAGAAGCCTTCCTTCGTTGAGCGACGCGCAACTCCGGGCTCATCTCGGCGCCGGGCTGCCGGCCAACTGGCTGCCAGTGGATTTCGGCGAAATGCGACTGTGGTACCCGCCCGGCTGGCAGGTGGTGTTCGGTTCGTGCTCCGGATCCGCCGCCGGGTGGATCGCCACGGACACAACGTACGACACATCCTGCCGCTCAGCACCCACCCTGATCCGCCTGGCTCGGTCGTCGACTACCCGGATAACCCGAACGCCGACGCGCACGATCAACGGTTACAACCTCTATGCGACATCTGTCGACAGCTATGTCGTCCCGCAACTTCGTGTCGCCATCACGCTGCGCGGACAAGCCGGTCAGCGCGTCCTCGAAACGCTGGCCTCATCGAGCCGAGCTGTCGCATCGAACTATCAGGGACCGACACCCTCGCACTGGCGCACGATCACGTCGCAGGGGCTTACGTTCAAGGTCCCGGCCACCTGGCCAACCACAACAATCGGTTCCGGGTGTTCGTTCCCGTACGGCAAAGTCGTGCTGCCAACTCCGGTTCCGTCTGGCCCGAGCGGGCCTCCGTCGTGCCCAGGCGGGCCAGATAGCTATTCGCTACCGCCGAACGGAGGACTTGAAGTCGCGAGGGTGGAGCCAATACCAGCGCACCCGCCGGATCCATCCGGCGCGTCGCTCGACATCTGGGCGACGTGGTACACGCTGCACCTCGGGATCGTCGTGCGCGTCGACCGCGCCCATGAGGTACAGATGCAGCTCGGACTCGAGCGAGACGGACGGATCGCCGCCGAGATCATCCATTCCATTCGCGCAGCCCGGTCCGCAGCGTGATCCTCGGGAGTGGTCAGCCGACTGTGAAGCCGCCGCGTCCCATCACAACGGACCGGACTGCAAACGGATTGCAAACGGTGAGATGAGCAATGGCGGTTCGGCACGGATGAGCGCAAACATGAACCCGCAGGTCATCGCGCGTCTACGAACATCAACGAACGCCCGCGGTCGGCCCAAGAGCGACTCTTAATCTGCAGGTTCCGGGTTCGAGTCCCGGGGGGCGTACCAGATGACCAGCGCAAACGCGCTGGTCATCTTTTCGTTATGGCTCGAATATCCGCGGTTGCAAACGGATTGCCCAT
>Ga0265338_10004275_pt1 | contig 19397 bp, 22 predicted proteins | sample 42126metaG_FD_193579 | JGI IMG/M metagenome (GOLD analysis project Ga0265338, IMG submission 193579) | Rhizosphere microbial communities from Carex aquatilis grown in University of Washington, Seatle, WA, United States - 4-21-26 metaG | ecosystem: Host-associated > Plants > Roots > Rhizosphere...
TGCCGGTAATGATCTTCGCGATGGCGTAGAGGCTTGAGTAGGTCTTCTCCTGCCAGACAAAGCCTTCCGGCAGAATGGTCACCGTATGGTGCGTGCCGCCGAATTCCCGGACAAGGACGGTCCCGGACTTCAGCCGTTGGCAGCGCTGATCGCCACCCCTCTTCTGGCCGTAGCCCTCCAGAACCTTAAGTGTCGCCTTGTCGTGGCCACCAAAGGCTTTTTCCTGGATCTGCCAGGCCAGCGTCCTCAATAGCAAATTCCGCCAAAGGCTTTTGGGCGGGGCTTGCGGAATTCCACCGCCCAGGCGGCACGGAGCTCGGACAGCGGAAGGCGGGAAAGGCGGGAGATTTCAGCGGCTATCGCTTCTGGCGAGACAGGCTGGGCAGGCTTGTTCGGTGCACTTCGCATACCCCGAACCACGCTCCATTCGCCGCCGATGTCCAGTCGGATTCGATGTCGCAGCGCGACATGCCAGAACGGTGGCACAGCGTCATGTTGCGGCGTGCAACTTGGCTGGCAGGTTGATTTTCCTGGCTGGGGCCCGAACATTACCCACCTGCCTCTAGCCGCCAGGTTCTTCTTGCCGCAACCCGCTTTGTCCGCCGCCGTCAAGCGCATGCTGCCCTGGTTGGTAGCAGTCGCCTTCTTCATGGAGTCGCTGGATACAACCATCCTTAACACCTCGGTTCCCGTCATCGCGCGCGCATTAGGAGTGACGCTGCTCAGCATGAAGGCGGTATTGGCCAGCTACACGCTTAGCCTCGCCGTTTTCATTCCGGTAAGCGGTTGGATGGCCGACCGCTTCGGTACGCGACGGATATTTACCTTCGCCATTGGTATTTTCACCCTTGGCTCGTTGCTGTGCGGTCTTTCCACCGACATCCACGTGATGGTGGCATGCCGCATCTTGCAGGGCGTGGGGGGCGCGATGATGGTGCCAGTCGGGCGGCTGACGCTCGTGCGCACTTTCCCAAAATTCGAGTTAGTGCAGGCGATGAGCTTCGTCGCTATACCAAGTCTTGTCGGACCGATGCTGGGACCAATAGCTGGCGGCGTGATCGTCAACTATTTCCACTGGCGTGCGATTTTCTTTCTCAACATCCCTGTCGGCCTTGCAGGCCTTATGCTCGTATGGCGGCACCTGCCGGACTTCCGCGAGCAAACTCATCCGCTGGACCTGGTGGGGCTAATTCTGTTCGGCGCCGGCATCGCACTTCTTTCCTATGTGCTGGAAATTTTCGGCGAACACCAACTCAGCACCGGTGAGGTGCTGGGCCTCCTCGCCATCGCCCTCGCTCTGCTGCTGGGTTACGCGCTGCACGCGAAGCGCATACGATGGCCGCTGCTCCAGCTCGCTCTCTTCCGCATCCGCAGTTTCGCTGCCGCGGTCAGCGGAAGCTTCATAACGCGGCTCGGCATCGGCGGAGTGCCCTTTCTACTTCCCCTGCTCTATCAGGAGGGACTTGGTTTCTCGCCCATCCAATCGGGGCTTCTCATCACCCCCCAGGCGATAGGCGCCCTCTCCACAAAGTTCGTGATTCCACGCCTGCTGCGCAAAGTAGGTTATCGCGGCGTGCTGACCTCCAACACAATCGTGCTGGGGCTGATGCTCATGCTGTTCGCCACCATTGGGTTATCGACTCCGGTCTGGCTAATCGTGCTCCAAGCCTTCTGCTATGGCGCGCTGACCTCGACGCAATATACAAGCATGAACACACTGGTCTACGCTGACGTCCCGGCCGACAGGGCTAGCGGCGCAAGCTCAATCGCCAGCACCTTCCAGCAACTCTCTATGAGCTTTGGCGTGGCGGTCGCGGGCCTAACCACCGTGATCTTCGTCCCGGAGCAACTCCATACTGCGTCTGGAGAATTGGTCGCCGCGCTTCACCGCGCCTTCTTGGCGCTAGGCGCCTTTACGATTCTCTCCACTCTGGTTTTCAGCCGGTTGCGCCCCAGCGATGGGGCCGCCGAGACCGAGCAGAAGGATATTCATCTGGGCTAAACATGTATCGAACGGGCTAAGGCATTTTTCGCGGCGTACCACTGGGCAGTAAGCCGCAATACTGGCGCCACGTCAGCACGTCCTGTTCAGTCCAACCCCTAGGAAATTCAACGCTTGTGCCGTCTCCAAGAATGACCGGCACTTCGGCGCGGGGATCTCCGCTGAAAATGTCTCTGAACCCTTGAGGGTGTCCCTTTTCCTTTTGCATGTGAGCCTCGCGAAATCACACGGTAGGCTTGGAACACGTTCGCAGATTTAGCTATGCGCCAAAGATTAATCGCGGCTTATGTAGACAGGAGGAGCCTATCCGCATCAACCTTCTTCAACAATGGCTTGATCTTCGCCTTTGGGGGTTGCAGGCTCACTCAACGCCGTGTGAGAAATCACCTGCTGGGATTCTGTCAGGGCGCTGGACTCGTTTTTGAGTCGGTGGCGGAGACATTCGGATCTTGCTGCTGTGACCCTAAGTCGTCTTTTTGTCGATTGTCTATCGGATCGTTATTCATGATATCGCGGTTGACACGTCCCTGCTCATACTGCAGGGAACGATCGGGAATTTCATAATGTTCCAGCGCCGCCCGATGGGCTTCGAATGCGCTTTCATCTTCGGGGGTCCGCTTGTCGCATCGCGCCGGCGGGAGAGCAGCCTGTTCCTGACACCATAAATCAAAATTCAGGGTTGTGCCGTTGTGATTGAAGTCCGACTGCGCCGACACGGGCGCAGCTGAACTTGCGGCGGTGCCAATCAAAACGGTGATGAGAATGCGGAGCCGCATCCATCCACAACGCGTAGCCAAGGCTTTGTATCTTTGAAATATGTCTTGAATTGTATAACATCAACGCCTTGGCGACTGTCCGTCGCGCCAATCTGCGTATCCTTAACACACAAAGGACGCAGATGGCATTCGTTCAAGAAAAACACTGAATGTAACGAATGCGATAGCGGCGATAACCACCATACTATTCAGAAAATGCCTTTGATACGATCCGTCTTCGGCGTCGTCGGTTTGCATGCCGCCTGCTATATCCGCCGTCCTATTGTGGAGCGGGGTGCGGTGTCTGCTCTGGGATCGAAAGCGATCTCAATTGGTACTCGTCTATGCCGCCGCTTGGCGCAATCACAACGGGAGTACGCTCGATCGGCCCGCGCTTTCGTTAATGCTGCATGACAACGGCGGGTTCGCCGGCTCACAAACGACACATAACTCTCCATCATCTAACTGCCAGAACTCAAAGATGACACTCGCGGGGCGGCTTTTAGCACAATAGCCCCACGCACCGGGGGCGTTTAAGCTGGCACTATGTCATTCGGTGGAGGGCGCGAGGCTGACGTAGGATCTTTCGAATGCAGGATCTTGCGAGCCGAGTACTCCTGTAGTTGTTTGGCAGCAGCGTCGAACGCCTCACGAACAAAGGAAAGAATGCCTCCGCCGTGTTCGTGCTTGTGGTTTACCGTGATGCTTTTGCCAGGTACCTCTAGCTCGATATGCACCTTCGGGAGATAGCCCGCCCTATGGGTATGGTTTTCCAGTTCAATGGTCACCCGACAACCGATAATGTGCTTGTTCAATTGGTCAAGCCTCGCCGCGCGTGCGCGTACGTCCGCTTCGAGTTCGGCTGAGGGTTTCATATTGCGGAAGACAACCTCGAGCGGCCGGTCCATTCCATCTATTCTCTCGATTAAAGGCCGATCCTGCCCGTTACGGTAATTGCGCTCTTCTGATCAACACGCCATGCACTACCCGTGATCCGCCTCGCAGCCAAGCCAACGCTCGGAAATGCAGACGGACAAACGCGGCTCATCGTCCTTAAGTGTGCGCCTTCAGCTTTGAAGGCTGAGTGCGATGTCCGAACACCGCGTCGGCGTTCTTCTGCTGATCTTCCGGCATCGACGAGTATAATGGCGCGAAAGCCGCAGCGAGCTTTCTGATCCCCTCAGCATGTGCATCGACAATGGCTCCATATGACTTGAGGTCATCGATGGCGGTCATTCCCTTCGACATGTGCTCACGGTCCTTCACAGCGCTGGCAATTGCCGAAGCATTCGCCAACATCACCTGGGCGATACTATTCCACTGCGCTTCCTGATCGGTCGCGATTTTGAGTTGGTCATGAAGATGTTTGACGCGTGCTTCCGGCGTTTTATCTTCCGGCATTTTCGTGCTCGTGGTCTCGCTGCGCGAGGCTGCGGTAGGAGTGGTCTCCGCAGGCATCGCTCGGACCGAGATGACCGAGAACGCTGCGCAGAAGGTGAGCGGCACCACTAGGACGAGACGGGCGGTAACAATTGCATTTTTCATAGGATCTCCTCAGATGTGAGTTCGGTGAACGGAATTGGTCGAAATAAATTGAACAGGTGGCTTAGCGATGATGGCCGCCGCCACCATGGCCGCCGCCCGTGTGACCGCCTCCACCATGGAAGCTGCCGCCCCCACGACCCCGACCGCCGCCGCCGAACCCGAATGCCAAGCCAAATCCATCATATACCGGCGCGTCATAACCGTAGTCGTCACCATAAATGTCGCCATACGCGCTGGAAGCCGGGATGCAGCCATAACCATACTGGTAATTGTATCCTGGTGGGCATTGCACCTGTGCCGACGCCGGCATCGTTGCCATCACGGACAATGCGATTGCGCCGCCGAGAATTAAAGGTTTCATCAAAAGGTAGGTCATTCGGCACTCCTGAAATCGCATAACAAAAAAAGATCTCGCACAGGAAGCGGGTCGCGCTCGAGGCTCGGTAGGGCTCTGCCTCTAATAAAGTATTTCATGACAGCTCAGCTTGAAGACCAGCAGTGCCGGCGGATCTGCCGACAACGATAGTGATGACTGCGGCCATAAAAACCAACGGCGGCAGCGTCGTCGACACTCGCGCTCATTCGCGTTAGGGCGAAAATTAAGGCGACAACAACTTTCATTACAGCCGTCGTTTGATGGAAGTGAACGCGGCTCCAACGCCAATGGAAAGCCCGTGATCAGCCATTCGTTCCAGATCGCACAGACAGACACACTTAGAAAATTGAGTGCCGACTAGCGATTGCCATCGCTCCTGATTCATATTGGCAGTTTGCAACACAATTATCTGAGCAGTATTGCTCAGATAATTCGAAATTCCCCTGTGCTCAGAGAAATCAGGCTGCCATTAAGGATGGCTGGCAAATGCATTTTGATCGTTGAAGCGTTGGTATCGCATTGGTCGGAATGCACTTTATTGCGTTACTGCTGGGCCAACCAATTTGCCATGACGCTTAGGAGGCCCATAGCTGTGAAAGAGCCCGTAACACGAGAGTTTCTGGAAGACTTGGTTTTGACGAAAGCGTCAGGAGAATGGGGCTGTGAAAGTATGACGGGCGTGACTGTTGAAAAGGCCAATCCCAGTATATTTGGCAGAAATTGGAATGTTACTCATCTTCAAAACGAAGATTTGCCAGCCGCGGAACACACTATCCAGAAGATCGTGGAGAGCCTTGGAGCACAATACGATCTCGAATGCGACTAAGATGGGCCAGTCATACGACGGTCCCCAGCGCATCGTTGTTCGGAACACTGCGTATAGACATGCAACCCTGCGGCCGCCGAAATTCCGGGGATGAGCAATTCGACGCAGCGGGCGCCGGTAAGGCGCGTTATGCTGCCCCTCAACCTCCTGCCAACGGAACTTTCATGGGCATCATTACCATCGATTTTGAAGCCTCCTGCCTGCCCCAGCGCGGCCCCTCATATCCGATTGAAGTCGGCATTGCCGGCGATGGCGGCTCGTCCGCCTGGCTCATTCAGCCCCATGCAAGCTGGCTTGGATGGCAGTGGTCGGGGGAGGCGGAAAGGCTTCACGGAATAACCCTCGGCCAGCTTCAGCGCGAAGGGCAACCTGTAGAGGTCGTCGCACACGCTTTGCGTGCAGCGCTTGTAGGCCACAGAGCCGTTGCCGATAGCGGCTTCGACAATTACTGGATGAAAACCCTGGCGGAAGCCGCCGGCACCGGCTTACCTGCCTCAATAGAGCATATCAGCGTTATATTTCGCGAACTTAATACGACTGCCGAGGAAATCGCGGTCGCCCAGACCGCAATTGACAATTCAAAAACGCACGAACATCGCGCGCGTTATGATGCGATTTGGCTGCGCGCGCTGATAGGGGAAGTGACCAAGGCCGCCTCACATCGGCTCCCCCCCGAAACCTCAGCTCGACACTGGCGAAACGTTCCGATTTTATCCAATGGAGAATTCCAATGACTGTAGTCCTTCGCCAACCCATAACCAGAACAGACTCTACCCATAAACGGGGGCATTACGGGGAGCAGGTCAAAGGCAGCAGGCCTTAAAACCAAGAGTTCCGTATGGCTCCGCTGGTCTATGCTGCATTGCACCAATAATAGTTGACATAAGACTGGGGTTACATACATACAATGCTGCACTGCGGCATGGATCGTCCGGACAGCAGGCAATATAACCAACCCCAGGGAAAAACACCGTGAGCAAGACGAAGAACATCGAACAAAAAGCATCCTCGGCCGCAACAGCGGAAATTTATGCCGGCGCAGAAACGCTGAAGTCCGGTTTCGAAAAGACCGCGAAGGCCCTTGAAAGCGCCGCGGACTTCAGCAAAGGCAATATTGAAGCTTATATCGAATCAGCAACAGTTGCAGGCGAAGGCTTCAGGACGATTAGCAGCGAGATTTCTTTGTTCTCGAAGAAGTCACTCGACGAATCCGTTGCGGCGACCAAAGCAATCATGGCTTCCAAGTCGATTCACGAAGCGATTGAGCTTCAGTCAAGCTTCGCCAAGATGGCTTTCGCGGCATATGTTGGCCAAATGAAACTTTTGAATGAACTGTACGTGGCCACAATGAAAGACACACTCGTGCCCGTTCAGGCTCGTGTAGAAGCATTCACCAAAATCGCACAAAACGCGACAGCCGCTTAGTATTCCATTAAATCTGTTGCAGAGAGCCCTGTTGGTGACAGCCAACGGGGTTTTCTTTTATTGACCAACCGAAATGACCTACGGAGGCAAAAGCCTGCCTTGCCCCCTGGACCTAGGTCCAATGGGGACGTTTCTCATGGGGACAGAGTAAGGCCGTCAGTAAGCAGGAAGAGCGATCGCGATTCTGGCGGCTCGGAGTGTGGCTGCGTTTGAATGCGAAGGCGCCCGCGTGTAAGGCCATGAGCGACTTGTTTGGCAATGTCCATGGGATGCTTTGCCTTAACCAAACGTTGAATCGTGTGGCGTGCCCGACGGAAGACCGTTGGGCTTTGGCCGAAGGGCCACATACCTCCGCCGTTGCTACGTGATCAAACTCGAGCGAGCGCGGACTCTCGAAATGCTAAAAATGATACCCCAAACGAACTCCAACGGACGCACTCGTCCGCGGCCCAATTTCTCCCGTAATACGCCGCGCCAGCCAGCAAGCCAACAGAACTCATCTAACAATCCCATCCAATGGCAGCAGAAATACAATCACTATTGCGCGCTCGCGCAGGCGACCAACGGCGACGATGCGGTGACGCGTGAGCAGTATTGGCAGCACGCCGAACACTTTCTGCGCATGATGAACGTCTCGGCCACCTAACCGGCTGTCTTTCTGAGCGGCATCCGTCTAAGTAGCGAACTCGCCGGCAATCGCGCCGAACTGAAGGGCGGCGGCAACCAGCACAAAGGAGTGCCAGATCGGCTTGTGAACCGGCAGGCGCTCGGCCAGGAAAAAGCCGACGCCTGCGGAATAAACCAGGCCGCCTGCGAGCAACAGCCAAAAATCGACAGGCGCTAGCGCTACCGATAGTGGTTTCGCCACCGCCAAGATCATCCAACCCATAACGAGATAGAAGACCACGCTCAGCCGCTCAAAGCGGCCTGGAAAAATCAATTTCAGGATCATACCCGCCGTGGCGCACAACCAAATGGCTGCGAGCAATGCGAGACCGGTACCGTGCCCCAAGCGGTTTGCCGCAAACGGAACGCCCGACCGTATTCGCTCCGCGTCGAAATAGCCGTCGCGTCATTGGGTCGATATTTCATGAATGGTGACCGCAGCTGGGCTTAGCGGGCTTTAGCGCCTGCGATGAAACTCTGCGCCGACGCATGCTATAGCGATTCACGCCTGAAATAACATAGCAATGGCTCAGGCGTCAGGCAGAGACCTTTGGAAGGCGGTTGTGAATCGCAGTAGCGGCGATCGCCGCTTCGCCTTCTGCAACGCTGATTTGATTGAGTCCACGGACGAGGTCTCCGGCCGCATACAGCCCGTCGACAGACGTCGCCTGGTGTCCATCCACGAACAGCCGGTTAGAACTATCCATCCGCGCACCCAATTCGCTCGCCAACATCGCCTGAGATGTCGTGCCGAAAGCCGAATAGATGGCATCATACCGGTGGATCTGGGCGTCCTCGACGCCCAAGACCGCCACCCCATCATCACCCACGGTAACTGAACCGATGGCCACATGGGTTACACTGATCTCTGCTACGCGCAACGCGCGCGCCGTATCTTCCGAAAGTGGCGTGATCTCCGCCGCCATCAAAAGAAGGGACAATTTCTTCGTAAAGGAACGAAGGAACAAGGCCTCTGCCGCGGCATGCTCGCCGTTGCCCAATACAGCAATATGCTTGCCGATGCTTTCATAGCCGTCGCAAATCGGGCAAGTCCGGATGACGCCCCGTTTCACGGCGTCGGCCACATGTTCGACGGGCGGTTTGTTTTCAACAACGCCGGTTGCGAGGATTACCGTGCGTGCGATCAGCGTTCGGTTGCCGATCTTTGCGGTGAACAGCCCATTTTCGTCCCGAAGCAAAACATCAACAACGCCTGTTTCCAACACTGCGCTATAGAGCCGCGCCTGCGCGCGAAGGTTTCCCAACAATACGGGGCCGGCGATCCCGCCCGGGAAACCCGGCAGATTGTGGCTTTTCGTGATCCATTCTGCCCGACTCCAACCCTTGTCCACCACAAGTACCCGTCGTCGAAATCGCCCGAGGTAAATCGCTGCGGTAAGGCCCGCAGGGCCGCCGCCGATCGCGAGACAATCCAGGACGTCGCTCATGGTTGCAAGCCGCGATGGATTGCAAAAATCCGTACCGCCGCCGGAGTTTCAAGCAAATTGAAAAGAAGCAATGGATTTCGGCGAGAACGTATCATGCCCGCGCTGCCTGGATGGCGGCACGAAGGCTTTCATACTCATAGGAGCCGTTATGGCGCTGGCCATTGATGAAGAACGCCGGCGTACCATCCACACCACACAGAACGCCGTCCTGGTAGTCCCGCCTTATCTTTGACGCGAAAGCCCGTTTTTCCAGGGATGTAAGAATATCGCTTTCAGAAATCGCCAGCGACTTTCCGAGCTCAACATAGAGCGGAACGCCCAGGCTTGCCTGATTTGCATAAAGCGCCTCGTGCATCTCCCAAAACTTACCGCGCGTAGCTGCGAGTTCCGCGATTTCTGCAGCACCTTCGGCTTGCGGATGGATTTCGGTAAGGGGAAAGTGGCGGAACACGTATCTCAACTGATCATCGAAATTGCTCAGCATTTGCACCACGATTGAATTCGCCAGGGCGCAGTAAGAGCATTCATAGTCGCCATACTCGACAAGCGTGACGCCGGCGGTCTTGGCGCCTTGGACGTGATCACGTTCGGTTACGAGAACATCCAGTGTCATCGATGCTTTCTGTCGAATTGGTTATTGCAGGTCGCCTCTTCGCCGGATTGCGCGGCTTCTTCGAAAGGCCGGGGCTTCATGCTGCTGCATTGACCTTGGTCGCGATCGTCACCGGTGCTTCCTTTGCCGCGTTTCGGCCGGCGATGCGTCCGAATGCAAAGCATTCACCGATGTTACCGCCGCCTTGATAGAGGAACGCATAAATTGAACCGAGTTCGCCAGCCGAGTAGAGCCGCCCGATGGGCGCATCGTCGATGTCTACAATCCGCGCTTCCTTATTTCGGCGGGGCCCGCCCTGGGTGTTCACGAACGCTGGCGTTAACTCCATGGCGTAAAATGGGGGCGTCATCACAGGTGCCATGGTTGCAGGCGCCCGCCCCCACTCGGCATCGTTGCCATCCGAGGCGGAAACATTAAAGCGTGCCACAGTCGCTTCCAGCGCACCCGCCGGCAGGCCAATCTGATCTGCCAGTGCTGGCATCGTATCGGCTTTTTTAATCCAGCCTTTCTCCACCTCGCGGAGGTTGTCGTCGCTCCAATCGTAGCGATTGCCGTGGACGACGTCCCAATCCGCAGTCGCCCTGCCGATATGGCCGGACTTGCGATACGCTTCGTCAAATATCATGTAGATCGGGACTGGTAATACCTGCTGCGCCCAAGCGCCATGCCGCTTGACCTTGCCATGGAGATCCCCGGTAAAACAGGGGTCGCCCTCCATCGTGAAACGTGTGCCGTCCCCAGCGACAAAGATATAGCTTTTGCCGTGAGGGAGATTGAGCCACTGCGCCACCGGAATCTCCGGCGCTTTGAACGACATTAACGGGCCGGAAATATTGTTCATATGCCAAAGATCGGCACCGACCTCAATGCCCATTCGGATGCCGTCACCTGTGTTGTATGGCGTACCATTGGGATAAATGGCCGAGAGGCCATCTACATAGGTGCGAACCATTTCCGGATTGTTCTCGAATCCCCCGCAGGTGAGCACGACGGCGCGATTGGCTTTGATGGCAATCCGCTTTCCTTGCTTTTCGGCCAGCACCCCTACGATTTCCCCTTCCCTCTTTACGAGGCTGATCGCAGGGGTTTCGTAAAGAATCTGGATCAGCCGCTTGGACACCGCTTGTTCAATCAGGCGCCACAAACGTTGGCCGCCCATGGGCCCTTCGCCGTTCATGAGAACGTGCACACAGTCAGAGCCCATGAATTCGGGAAACTCAATGTAGGGAATTTCGGCTGTCTTCATGCCGAGGCTCTCTAACCACGCACGGTTTGCATGCATTTCTTCGGCCCAGACTTGCAGCATCGCGTCCGGCACGTTGTCCATATAAGGACCAGCCATAGCCTCGAAATAGGCTTTCGCCTTCTGAATATCGTCCGGCCAAAATACAAGATTTGCAGACACGCGGCTGTTGCCGCCCTTGTGCTTTTCGGGGGCTTTTTCTAGCAGTAATACTTTCGCTCCTGCATCGTGAGCAGTGATTGCCGTCGTGGCTCCGGCAAAGCCGTAACCGATAACAATGACATCGGCTTCATCGTCCCATTTCGGGTCTGCATCCGTCATGTTCAGTGTCCTTCACGTAACCGCTTAAGCGTTTCATTGTGTTTGGAAAGTGAAGAACGCCCGTGCGGATAACCAATACGGCACGGACGCCGAAGCCGTTGTCTACGCACTGAAATCTTTTCCGATGAATTTCTCCGTCACCCCGGAAATCATGCATTGGGTATTGCATTGCGTGCATGCAGCGCGCGACGAGGTCCTGAACTCCTGAATTCACTAACCTTCGCGGGCAGCCGGGCACATGCCCGGCTGCCCGCCTTCGCATAAGGATGACCTCGATGCCTATAGCTAGCGCGCCGCAAGTGGCCAATCGCGGGACGTCAAGCCCAGCTGGCAGCCAAGTCGTGCAGGGTGACAAGCCGAAGGTCGGCAAAAAAGTCGCTGTCATCAGCATGTGGGCGTTCGCCATCATGAACGTCACGACCATCGTCAGTTTGCGTGGAATGCCGTCGCAGGCCGAGTACGGGGTGACTTCGATCTTCTACTATGTCTTCGCAGCCCTCGTCTTTCTCATTCCGATGTCATTGGTGGCTGCAGAGTTGGCGAGCACCTTCCCCAACCAGGGCGGCATCTTTCGCTGGGTGGCGGAAGCCTTTGGGCCGAGATGGGGTTTTGCCGCGAGCTATTACGAGTGGCAAACCATTGTCATCTGGTTCCCCACCGTGTTGGTTTTTGCCGCCGCAGCATTGGCCTATATGTGGTGGCCACAGAGTTTTGACGAAGCATTGGCCAACAACAAGCTCTATTCGATCGTCGTCCTGCTGGCGGTCTTCTGGTTCGTTACGTTGTTCACGTTTCGCGGCATGCAAGCATCCGCAAAGTTGAGTTCGCTTGGAGGCTTGTTCGGCACGATAATTCCTGGCGCCATCCTGATACTTCTCGGCGCCGCCTATGTCGCAATGGGCAAGCCGATCCAGATGCCGTTGCACACGGGCCTCATTCCGGATTTCAGCAACTTTCACAACATGGTCCTGGCTGCGGGGATATTTCTTTACTACGGCGGCATGGAAATGCAGGCGGTGCACATTCGCCACCTCAAGAATCCTTCGCGCAATTACCCCTTATCAGTGTTGATCGCGACCATAATTGTCATCGCCATATTTGTCCTGGGAACGCTCGCCGTGGGCGTCGTGATTCCGCACAATGCAATCGACCTGAACCAGGGCCTTCTCGTTGCCTATCGCGACCTCTGGTCGGCGGTTGCGGGTTTACCGTGGCTTGGCAATGTTATGGCCGCGATGCTGGCATTCGGCGTGCTGGGTCAGGTGAGCGTTATTGTCGCCGGACCTTCGACTGGACTTCTGGCTGTCGGCAAGGCCGGTTACCTTCCGCATATCCTTCAGAAGACAAACGCACACGGAATTCCCACCAACATCCTATTTCTGCAGGGGCTGATTGTTACCATTCTCTGCACCGCTTTTACGGTGTTGCCGTCCATCCAATCGGCCTATCAGATTCTCAGTCAGATGGCGGTCATCATCTACTTGTTGATGTGCATCATCATGTATGCGGCGGCCATTCGGCTGCGCTATACCCAGCCCGATAAAGTACGGCCGTTCCGGATTCCCGGTGGCAACTATGGGATGTGGGCGATAAGCACCGTTGGGCTCGTCGGCGCGTTGGTCGCGCTAGCCTTTAGCTTCATTCCACCGAACCAGATCAGCACCGGCAGCCCCGTGGTCTATATCGGAATTCTGGTCGTGGGCTGTGCTGTCTTTGCCGCCATTCCGTTCATCTTCTTTGCCTTTCATAAGCCAAGCTGGAAAGCACCGGATTCAGATTTCGAGCCGTTCGAATGGCAAGTTGAAGGCCGCAAGCCCAGCGAGGCTCCTAAAGGTCGTCCCAAGGCGTCGCTGACCGCGCCACAAGGGGTCCCCGTGCCGAGTCTCACCGTGGGTCTGTAGTTCGCCGTGCAGATCTCGGCTCAACAGCGAGAAGTTCGCAGCCTCACGGCTCTATGCCCTCCAACTGCGCCCATACGTCAAACGGACTAGAAATAGAATATGGATACCAGCTCTTTTGTAACGATGGCCGTTGGCCTGTTCGCCATCACAGGCTCCATCGCCATTATCCCAATTTTCGTCGCCGCAACTGTGGGACAAAGTGCGCAACAGCAGCGAAAGACTGCTCTGGTCGCAACGGCAACCTACGTTGTTGCCGGTGTAATAGCGCTATTTGTGGGCAATGCGGCATTAAACCTATTCGGCATCAGTGTCGCGGCTCTTCGAGTGGCCGGCATGGCCATAGTCGCGGTCATCGGCTGGAAAATGCTGAACGCACCGACACCGTCCGATGGCGATGAGGAATCCGCCACCGGAAAAGGAACTCATCACCTGCACGCCGCCTCGAACACCAAGGTTCCAAAGCGCGGCTTTGGCAACAAGACGCACGTTCCGTCACCGCTGGACATTGGTATCATGCCGCTGGGTTTTCCGATTTACGGCGGCCCTGGAGTCCTGTCAGTCATCATTGCCTGGGGAAGCGGGCCTAAGCCGGTCTACCTCGCAGCTTTGCTAGCCATCGCCGCAAACGCCGCGCTCATCATCGTGCTCGATTTTCTCGCGACGCCGATCACCAAATGGATCGGCGCGTCGGGATTGCTCGTGACGGAAAAAGTGTTCGGACTGATCGTCGTCGCGATCGCCATTAGCGGGATGGTCGGGGCACTGTTGGTCCTCTTCCCCGGACTAGCAGGCGGAGCACATTAATATGAAACTTGCGTTTGGCATTGCCGCTTTCATCACCCTTGCCCTCTTGGAGCCTGCCACCGCGCAGGTTATCGCAGGCGACGCCGCTGTCCAGGCGCAGTGGTTTACCGGTACTTTAGAAGCCCCCTCCCCGGCGCTACCAGCAGGAGGCATCCTCGCGGTCGAGCCCTATGCTATTTATACAAGCTTCGGCGGCGCCTATGATAATAGCGGAGCACACCATTCCGTATCCAACGGCACCGATATGTTCACATCGGTTACCGCGATAAAATATGGCATCACGGACCGATTGAGCGTTCAGGCACTGCCGTCATTTTCCCACATGCTGAACAACCATGACAGTTACAACGGCCTCGGTGACCTGCCTGTCGAGGCGGAATACCGGTTTAACGATGAAGATAACCAGACTGGCTTCCCGTCCGTTACCGCGTCCCTGGGTGTCAATCTACCGACAGGCGACTACGAACGCTTGCAGTCGCCAGCGGACGGATTCGGCAGCGGCACCTTTTCGCTCAAGGAAGGCATCCTATTCCAGTCGCTGTTTGACACCTCTGGAGGCCATCCCATGCGCTTTCGCTTCTACGCTGCCGCCTATGAACCGATCAGCAGCGTCTCGATTCATGACGTCAGCGTTTACGGCACCAGCCAGGGATTTAGCGGCCAAGCTCTGCCCGGTCTCTCGTCCGTTCTTGGTATCGGTGGAGGCTATGCATTCACGCAGCGGTGGGTAGTTGCCCTTGATGTGGTCCAGAACTTCGCGAACGGGATTCACCTGCAGGGTAGCGGCGCTCCGGGCGGTTTGACTGATACACATGGGACAAGCAGCGCCACTTTGGCGGTGGCTCCGGCCGTCGAGTACAATTGGTCAGACAGCACGGGCATCATCGCGGGCGTAGAGTTTTCGGTGGCAGGCCGCAATACGCCCTCCTATGTCGCGCCGCAGATAGCCTTGAGTACATCATTTTGAAGGCTAAGCCGTTTGCACCAGGGGTTTCGGACGGAATTTGCCCGTCAACGTCAGTGCCTACCCGCCTATCTATCTCCACCGAGGAACCTTTATGAACCATCTCGCGAACGACTGGTATTTTGGCTGGTTCCTGTGGCTCGGCTTCATATTTCTGATGTTTTCGAGTGTCGGAAACTGGGGCTATACGTATCGAGCTCATCGGAAATATGACGGACAAAGCGGAGGCAGCGCTCTCGATATCCTGAATGCACGCTATGCCCGCGGCGAGGTGACCCGCGACCAATTTCTGCTGCTCAGATCCGATGTCTCGAAAGTTGTCGCATAGTGCGGTCCCAGACACCCCGCTCTGTTCGAGCGTTATTCGAGCCTACCCAGGTGGGAGCCTTGAAACTGAATAATCGAATCGTCATGGCACCTTTAACGCGAAACCGTGCCGGTATCGGCTTGGTTCCGGGTAGGTTCGCGGCCGAGTATTATGCCCAGCGCGCAACCGCCGGATTAATTATCGCGGAGGCAACGCAAATCTCTGCCCAGGCCCAAGGCTATGCGGACACCCCGGGTTGTTACACCGACGACCAAGTTGCAGGCTGGAAGAAGGTAACCGAAGCCGTCCATGCACAGGGCGGCACTATCGTCGTGCAGCTGTGGCACACGGGACGTATGTCTCACACAAGCTTCCAGAAGGACAATCAGGCGCCGGTCGGTCCGTCTGCGATATGCGCGAATGCTAAAACATTCCTCGCCGACCGAGGCTTTGTTGACACTTCGACGCCTCGAGCGCTTGAACTTCGTGAGATCCCAGGCATCATCGAGGACTTTCGCTATGCGTCAACGCGCGCCCTTGAGGCCGGCTTTGACGGGGTGGAGCTTCACGGCGCACATGGCTATTTGCTGGACGCATTCCTGCGCGACGGCACCAACCATCGCACCGCCAGCTACGGCGGCCCGATCGAGAACCGCACCAGATTGATCCTGGAGGTTGCCAATGCTTGTGCGAAAGCAATTGGTGCGAACCGGTTGGGCGTCCGGCTATCCCCTGTCTCCTCGGCTGGCGACTCACGGGATAGCGATCCGCAGCCGCTCTTTAACCACGTAGTGGCGGGGTTAAACCTTCTGCGCTTGGCCTATGTTCACGTGGTCGAGGGTGAGACAGGAGGCGCCAGAGATAGCATTGCGTTCGATTATGACGCGCTGCGCGAGAGATTTGACGGCGACTGGATGGTCAACAATGGCTACGACCGTGAAATGGCGATGGAAGTCGTCACGAGCGGCCGGGCCGATCTGGTTTCATTTGGCCGCCTCTTTATGGCCAACCCCGATTTGGTGCGCCGGCTATCCTCAGATAGCCCGTTGAACGCGCCAATGGATCAGAAGACTTTCTATGGCGGTGGCGCCCATGGCTATGTCGATTACCCGACCCTCGAACAAAGCCGAATGCCGGCGAAGCAGGTTCTGGTTTGACGACACCCACAGAGGATATTTCGCGGCTCCCGCTGTCCAACAGATTTAGCGAAGCGTTCCCAAACAATGCATGGCTCTAATTCTATCTGGAGCGAAACGGCGGCTTGGGTCGAAGCCATTGGCGCCATAGCCGCAGTCATAGGGGCTGGCTGGGTCGCCGCCCGTGATTCACGCGCGGCCCGCGCGCGCGAGGAGCGAGCCGAGGCAGCATCGCTTCGTAAAGAAGAACGACTCGCGCTTGCCACTCGAACAGCAGCGTTGAACCTCGCAATTTTAGCATCAACTCAAATCAATGATCTTCACGTCCAGCTTAAGAATGCCGACTGGCGAGGTCGCGTCACCAGGGTGTCCGCCAGCCGCGCGTTACTCGCAACTGAGCGGATGTTAACCGCCTTTCCATTACAAACGCTGGGGGACGCTCCGGCGATGGTTGCGTTTTCACACTTTCCGGCATCACTGGCCACTGCTGCAGAAGTCTACGTCAATCTTGAAACGGCTGTGCGCGCCGCCACTGAGTCAGAGCGCGGTGCGATTTTTGACCAATACAACAAGCAAATGGAGAGATTGGACGAGTCGACAAAGCGCCAACTAAAGGCGCTCCGGCTGGCCCTGAATCTTGAAGACCTGGAAAAGTGGTCAGATCAGGCGCGATGAGAGAAAGCTGGCCAGTCCGCCGCAGGGAGGGATACCGGTTCGGCTCCCGCCATGTTGGCTAGGACGGCATCCAAGCTGGGCGCTTCACCGCAAATCAGAGGGGTATTAGCCGCATAACCCTGCGCAAGCGGTCTCAGCATCTCGGCTGCGGGCTACAAACGAAATTACCACGTCATTGTAAGAACGCCGCGATATCCGGCCGTGAAAATCTCGTCCTGCTCTGTGGCGCAGGCCACCGACAGGCCAAGGATCCAGTGCGATAATGCCGTATGGATGCTAAAAAGCTGCCCACTGCGTCGGAAAATGTGTCGCAATATGAGCGTGACTGTATGCGCGAGGCGGCCAACTGCGCGCAATTGGCGAACGATGTTCGTGATCGGGCACGACAGTATGAGCTTGAATGCCTGCGCCAAGCTTCAGACTGTACCCAACTGGCCCAGGATGTTCAAAACCGCGCATTGGAGATTCACTTTCTACAAATGGCCAAGGTGTGGACGGCGCGAGCAGAACAGGGTCCCGAGAGTTGCCTAGGCGAGGTAATTCACTAGCTAGGTGCGATGGTCCTGACTATTGGTAATTCGGCGATCCAGGTTGGGCTTCATTCAGTTGAACAGCACTTGCCAAGGGGCTTCTAAGCTATCGTCCGCTGCGAGCCCTCGCAGTACGCTATCGGGAGCGACCTGCGTGACAATTATCTTCTGCGTCGCCCCTTTGCGTCATTCCGAACATCGGTATCTGGCGGCGACAAGAAGGCGTCAAAACGTTCTTTCACAACGGCGTAACATTCGCACGAAGCCTTTTCTAAACCGCGGCGGTCAAGGACGATAATCTTGCCTCGGTGATAGCTGATTAGCCCTGCGTTTTGGAGCGATTGGGCGGCAAGCGTCACGGATTTTCGATTGGCTCCCAACATATGCGACAAGAACTCATGTGTGTAGGGTAGTGCGGCGCCCTCAGCGCGGTCGTGCATCATAAGAAGCCACCGACACATTCGCTCCTCGGTGGAGTGCAAGGCATTGCACGCGACGGTTTGTTGAACCTGCGAGAGCAACGTTTCGGAGTAACTGACAAAAAGATTACGCACATATTCGCTATTTTTGAATTCCACTTGGAGTATTATTATCGGGCAGCGAACCATGCCGCCCTCCATCTGGACGATGCAGCGGTTGAATGAGACACGGCTATACATGGCCGCGAACAGGCCGAATGCGCCCTCCCGCCCAATATTTGCAGTCTCGATCGCGGAGCCATTTTCCAGCACCGTGAGAAGTGAGAGCACGGCACCTTCCGGAAAATATGCGTGCCTCAAAATGCCGCCCGCATCGCAGACCATAGCGCCCAGCTTGAGCCGAACGGGCTGAAGATGCGAAGCAATCCGAGCGCGGCTCTCAGGTTCCAAAGCCCCCAAAAGTCGGTTGCTCTGCGTGAGGTCCGTTTTCTGCTTCAACATGTACTTCGCTCAAGCCCGCGCATTTTCGGATAGAAGCCGAATTCCCGCGCCGGGGATGGTCAAATAAGCTCAGCCCAACAGGGCCCGAATAGGGCAACGTCCCTTGGCTTTTGCCTGAAGTGCGCCGCAAGTACTGGCGGTGGAAGAACTACGCCCATGAAAAGGCTAACCTTATTGCTGCTGATCTTGCTGAGCGCCTGCAGCAAGAAGCCGGACGACGCCTGGCTTGGCTATGGCGAGGGCGACAACGCGTTTATTTCCGCGCCACAGCCGGGCTGGGTGACGGAGATGAAGGTCGAACGTGGAACAGTCGTGCATCGGGGCGATTTTCTGTTTGTACTCGATAACACGCATGAGGAGGCAGCGCGCGACCAAGCCATTGCCGCGCTCGCGCAAGCCAAAGCTAGTCTCGCACAGCAGCAGTCAAATCTGGTTTACGCGCGTATGGAATTGCGCAGACAAAATGGTCTAGCGCGCGATAGGGCCGGCACTCCAACGCAGCTCGATCAAGCATTGACGAACTATCAGCAATCAGGGGCGCAGATCTCTCAGCTCCAGGCACAGATCGCACAAATGGAGGCATCGCTCGCCTCTGCCGCCTACACATTGTCGCAACGCGCGGTCACGGCCCAGACCGACGGCCCGGTGCAGGACATATATTTCCGTGAAGGCGAATATGTTCCCGCCTCGACGCCGGTGTTGTCGATCCTGCCGCCGGCCAACGTCTATGTCCGGTTCTTTGTGCCGGAGAGCCAGCTGTCCCGCGCCCGACTGGGCCAGAAGGTGCGGATTTCCTGCGACGGCTGCGGCGCACCGGTAGAGGCCAGAATAAGCTTTATCGCCCAGCAGGAGGAATTCACCCCGCCGGTGATCTTCAGCATCGGCGACCGCGAAAAACTGGTATTCAAATTGGAAGCGCGCGCTTCGGGCGGGCTGAAGA
>Ga0265338_10004276_pt1 | contig 19394 bp, 14 predicted proteins | sample 42126metaG_FD_193579 | JGI IMG/M metagenome (GOLD analysis project Ga0265338, IMG submission 193579) | Rhizosphere microbial communities from Carex aquatilis grown in University of Washington, Seatle, WA, United States - 4-21-26 metaG | ecosystem: Host-associated > Plants > Roots > Rhizosphere...
TCCTAGACGAAGCAACGAGTTCAGTAGATACACGTACCGAACTGCTCATTCAAAAAGCGATGGACAAGCTGATGGAAGGACGAACAAGTTTCGTCATTGCTCATAGACTTTCGACCATTCGGAATGCGGACCTGATCTTAGTCATGAACGAAGGTAACATTGTCGAACAAGGCAAACACGAGGAGCTACTGAAGAAAGATGGCTTTTATGCCAAGCTCTACAATAGCCAATTTACTGCACCAATGATTGAAGACGTCGTATAATAGTAAGACAATAAAGGAGAGATATGGAAAAAGCCATCAGTCTCAAAAATATCACGAAGATCTACAAAAACGGTGATGAGAAAACGATTGCTCTAGATGGCATCAATCTCACGATAGAAAATGGTGAATTTGTAGCCATTATGGGTCCCTCTGGATCGGGTAAGTCTAGTCTTATGCACATCATTGGGCTGTTGGACACGGCTACAAAAGGTGAATACTGTCTGGACGGACAAGATGTCAGTAAACTTTCTAGTACGAAACAGGCCGAGATTCGCAATACCGAGATAGGGTTTGTCTTTCAGCAGTTTAACTTACTGCCACGTACAACAGTATTAGACAATATTCTGCTTCCAACTATTTACGGCACGATAGAGAATCCGGAGAAAAAAGCATTAAAACTTGCAGATGAAGTCTGTCTCGGCGACAAAAAACACAACAAAAGCAATCAGCTATCTGGCGGACAAATTCAGCGTGTTGCCGTGGCTCGTGCACTAGTGATGGATCCAACCATCATTCTAGCCGATGAGCCGACTGGTAACCTAGACACAAAAACTTCTGTTGAAATCATGCATTTATTCCAAGAAATCAACAAAAAGGGTGCGACCGTCGTCCTCATCACCCACGAGGAGGACATCGCCAAATTCGCAAATCGCGTGATCCGACTCAGAGATGGCAAAATAGTGACCGGGAAGGAGAAATAGGATGAAATATTGGACGATACTCAAGCAATCGCTGAAGGCAATCTTTGCCAATAAAGGCCGCAGCTTTCTAACCGTTCTCGGAATTATTATCGGCATTGGTTCTGTAATTGCGCTTATCTCACTTGGGAATGGAGTTCAGGCGAGTATTAACAGCCAAATCGGGAAACTCGGCACAACAACTCTCACTATCACTCCTGGTGGAGGCCGTTTTGCCGCCGCCAGTAGCGCTAGTTCTGGACAGAGCAAAGTTTCCACTGGTGGCGGAGGAGGCGGAACTCTAGGATCAACCTCAACGCTCAAAGTAGCCGACCTCACTTCACTTTCCGACAAGACGAAACACCCACTGATCAAGGCAGTTACGGGCACTGTTAATGGTACAGCGATATTTACGGTCAAAGGTGTAGAAGAACGCGATACAATAGTTGGTACGAATCTGGCTTATTTCAGTATCAATAATCTATCAGTTGCTACGGGTCGTACACTAAACCAGACAGACATAGATCAAACGTCAAAAGTAATTGTTCTCGGAAATACACTTGCAAGTAACGCTTATCCAAGCACGAACCCGATAGGGCAGACTATTCTAATAGGTAGTGATACTTACACTATAGTTGGTGTTCTCGCAAAGGCGGACGAAAGCGCTTTCTCAAATCCGAATGGGAATGGCTATATCCCATATACTTCGGCAATGAGCACTTTCAGTACGGATACATTCAGCTCGATGTCGGTTCAAGCTGTGGATGCAAACTCAGTCAATGCCGTGAAAACAGATATAACGAGTACTTTGCTTGCCAATCACGGTATCACCGATAGTAAGCTTGCTGATTTCGGTGTCCTTACTTCGGCTGATTTGCTTTCAACTGTCGGGAATATTACCGGTATTTTGACTTCACTTCTGGCTGGTATCGCTGCTATTTCGCTGGTGGTTGGCGGTATCGGAATTATGAATATCATGCTTGTCTCGGTCACTGAGCGAACCCGTGAGATCGGTCTCAGAAAGGCCGTTGGTGCCAAAACGTCAGACATTCTTTTGCAGTTCGTTGTTGAGGCAGTAGTTCTCACATTAGCAGGCGGTGTCCTAGGTATTGGACTCGGTTATTTACTAGGGAAAATAGCCGCAAGAGTCCTCAGTATTACCCCAGTTGTAACATTACAAGCAATCTTGCTGGCTGTCGGTGTTTCCAGCGCTATTGGGCTAGTCTTCGGAATCTATCCTGCAGCTAAGGCAGCCAGACTTAATCCGATTGACGCACTCAGATACGAATAAATAGCATTTAAAAAAGAGCCTTTAAAGGCTCTTTTTTAATATTAGTATTTCTCGACCAACGAATTGGTCGGCGCGGGAATAGGTGAGATTACCGCGTCCGAAAAGACGAAGTTCGGAGCCGCCGAGATTTGGCTTCACAAGTGCTAGGCCAGTTTCATCTAATTTATCCAAGATTGGTAAGTAGAAATATTCTGTTCCGACAATGAAGAAGGGAATGGCTAGCACGATTCGACCGTCAGTCGTTAGTTCACTAGCGAGATTTGTAAGTGCTTTTGTATAGAAACCAGTGAGTTCTGCGGTATCGTGAGCGGCCTGGTCCTTACCTCTGCGGAAAGGTTCGCCGAGGTAACCTTCTCCAACAATGGCATCTGCAGATATCTCTTTAGATGGTGTTAATACGTCAGAGACGAAGACATGGTCAGTTGGCAACTTGTAATCGAGAATATGACGAAGCCAATCCAGGTTCAACTGGGTATCGGCGATATTGTTTTCTGAAATATCACTACCGTAAATATCTCTGTAACCAAAAAGGATTGCTTCCTGCAGGGTAGTGCCACTACCGCAAAAGGGATCGTAAATTGTTGCCTCAAGCGGTTTCTCAGCCAAATTAAGCATGATTTGAGCAAGTTTCGGTGGCAACATCCCATTACGGTCGTTGCGTCTTGGGCGCCCGTAGTCACGTTTACTGTAGGATTTGTAATCTTGAACAGCGATTGTGCGTCCCAGCAAGTACTTGTCATCACTCTTCAGCAAAATTGCCTCAAAACCGCGCTCGATAAGCTTATTTTCATGAACAATTACGCTAGAGAGGTCTAGACTTTTACCTGTGACAAAACGAGCTTTGTACCCGGATTCGATAAGGTGATCTTTAATCTCATAGCCGAGATTTAGAACAACTTTTTTGTTCAGTTTGCCATAGCCAGAGATGCCGAAGTTAACCCTTTTCTCTGATTCGTACGGTACTAAATCGATGAGTTTCTTCTGAATATCGGTTATATTGGTGGACGCTCCGAGCAGCTCAAACATCTTGATGGTGCCGCCGAGGTCACTAATTGAAATTTTTTCTTTGTCTGCTTCGACAAGTTCTACTATCAAGATGTCTTTATCGTAGAGAATTAGCTCAGATTTAATACCTTTTCTCTTTAGGACGGCAAAAATTTCGGCGACACTGAGAGCGTAATCGCGACCAAGGGCAAAACCAAGTTGGATAACTTTTGTGTTCATAATTGTTATTATACTTTATCTAGTAAAAAAGAGCCTTATGGCTCTCTTTGTTTTCATGGAGGGCCTGGTGGGACTCGAACCCACGACCAGTTGCTTAAGAGGCAATTGCTCTACCGACTGAGCTACAGGCCCGGAAAACTTGGATATTATAGCAGAATTAAGCCCTTTTTTCAATGATTTTGGCGCGCCCGGTTGGATTCGAACCAACGACCAATAGCTTAGAAGGCTACTGCTCTATCCCCTGAGCTACGGGCGCTCGGAGCCCTCTGATTATAGCTCAAAATAGCGGTTTTTTCAATTGTTTCCATTGTGAGGGATTTCTGATATAATTACTCTCATCAAAAGGAGATATATTATGTCTGAGGATAAAAAATCTAAATCAACTCTTATTACGACGATATCACTTGTCGTTTTTGGACTTCTGGTGCTCGCTGGAATCATATATTTCGCATGGAATAGGACCGGTGGCACTGCAAATGGCAATAATACACAAACCGTCCAGTCTACCGACACTTCTGATTCCAATAGTTTAGCCGCTAATGTAGATAAACTTGGACCAAATGAGACTAAACTTACACCCGATAATTATGACGCTTTTATCAAGCAATCTGGCGTTGTACTTGTTGATGTTTATTCACCAACTTGTCCTCATTGTCAGAAGATTGCTCCAATTCTGACTGATCTCTCTAATCTTTATGTCGGTAAGGTTCATATCGGTAAAATGTCGGTTGGTGTCCAGGCAAACACAGATTTTATCTTGTCTCGCGAGAAGGACTTTCAGTATGTTCCGGCAATCTGGGTCTACAAAGATGGAGCGCTCAAGGAGAACTGGACTGGCGAAAAAACAGAGGATGAATTCAAAACAATACTAAATAAATACATCTAAAAAATAGGCCCTAGGGCCTATTTTTTATAAAACTTTATCAGTTCTTTTATCTTGTTTGAGACTTCCAGTGGAGTGAACTCGGCTTTTACTAGATATTCAGTAGCGCCAAGCTCGTAGATTGTCTCGGCTGTCTTCTCATCCGAGAGGTTTGTCAGCATCACAACGATGATATCACGGAGTTTTTCGTTGTCTTTGATGTATTTGAGTACTTCGAGGCCGTTTACCATCGGCATCATTACATCTAGAACGGCAATGTCTGGCACAAAGCCTCCCTCAAAAGTATCAATTGCTTTCTGCCCATCCTCGGCAATAACAGTTTCGAAGCCGTCAAGCTCGAATTTACGGCTGTACATATCAACCAGTTGGATATCGTCCTCTGCGAGTAGTATCTTGATGGCCATGCTTAGCTCCTTTCTCACATTCTACTACAAAAACTATTGTAAAAAAATGATAATTTTGATATACTCACTTTTGTCGTTTGACAATAAGAATCCAAGGCAGAGAGGCACAAAGACGTGGGGGTACACCACGACTGACTAACGTCGGTCACGCCCCGTAGGGGGAACAGGTACTCCATCATTTGCCGAACTGCTAAAGATAGCGAGCCGAGGGGCCAACATTAAGAAGAGGATGTCCTCCGATCCACCTACGGGTATCCGGGCAAGAAGCCGGAAGCCGGAAGCGGTGACGCGAGACACCCCACTTGCTGGAGAAGCCCTACGAGCTCGCGACTGTGCACTACATCTGGCGCCAGATGTCTCATCGACGGACCGAGCGTAACTCCCCAGTTGGATACACCTGGCCACATGTACTAGTCGCCGGGGCTGAAATTCTGGGGTCTCACACTCACGCTGCGTTTGCGCAAGCGCGGCACCTCGATGCAGAGCACAGTCAGGTGGGAGGCCGTTCGCGGCCTCCCACCACCCCCTAATTTGACCATGAATGGTCTTTTTTTGTTTTCAGATAAATCTACTCAACACCTTCTCACGGTGTTAATATTGTAATTACTTAAATTTAGGACTGAAATGGCGGGAAAAGAACAATGGGTTCCAGTAAATCTGGCGGATATGTTTCTTACCAACGCGGAGCGATTCGCGGACAGGGAAGTGCTTCGATACCGTGTCGGACATCATTATCACACCCTGAACTATAGTGATCTTCGCAGAGAAGTACTCGGTCTCGCGAAAGCAATTACTGCTCTAGGTATCAAAAAAGGTGATCATGTTGCTATCATCTCCGAAAATAGGCCGGAATGGGTGATTACGGACCTAGCCTCCGTAATGCTTGGTATTATCACTGTGCCAATTCATGAAGTCCTCTCGGCGACGCAGATGGGCACTATTCTCACCGAAATTGAGCCCAAAGCTATTTTTTACTCAGGAAACAGAGTCGGTAATAAGCTTCTCGACATCTCTGATAAAATTTCAAATGTTCAAAATTTAGTTTCATTCGAGAACATCCATGAAGAAAATGGCAAAGTTTTATATTTTAAGGGCCTTATTGACGAACAGAATCTCACCACTGAGGAAGAAGTAGCAATCGAGAGTGTTGCGCTAAAAGCCAACCCCGATGCGGTTTTTACAATCATTTATACTTCGGGCACGACTGGCAGCTTCAAGGGGGTTGAGCTGACGAATAATAATATTATTTCAAATATTGTCGGAGTGCTCGCCGGGGTTCCAGTGTCAGAAACCGACAAGTTTCTATCCATTTTGCCACTTTCGCATGTATTTGAGCGTACAGTTGGCTATTATTTGCCCATTTACTGTGGGGCTACAGTTTCATATATTGAGGATCCGGCGAAGCTGGCCGAAGTGGCTAGTGTAGAGAAACCAACCATTATCCTGGCCGTGCCACGTTTATATGAAAAGGTTTATGCTGCAGTAATGGAAAAAGCCAATGTAAATGTCCTGAAAGCCTTAGTTTTCAAGCTGGCTTTCGCGGCTGGTAAACGTGCTTCCAAGAAGTCCATTGTCTACAAAATGGCTGATAAAGTGGTTTTTCGACAGGTGAAACAGGCTTTTGGTGGTGAAATCCGCTTCTTTGTTTCTGGAGCGGCAACGCTACCGAAAAAAATCGGTCAATTCTTCGACACGCTCGATATACCAGTGCTGGAAGGCTATGGCCTCACCGAAACTTCGCCGATTATCTCCAACAATACCTTGAAAAATCGTAAATATGGCATGGTCGGCCAGAAGCTACCGAATGTTGAAGTGAAAACTACTAAAGATAGTGAGCTTCTGATCAAGGGTCCTAGTGTTTTCAAGAAATACTACAAGAATCCGGAGAAAACCAAAGAAGCCTTCACGTCAGATGGCTGGTTCAAAACGGGGGATCTGGTGGACATTGATAACGAAGGCTTTATCAAATTTCGCACTAGAGCGAAAGAAATTATTGTGCTCTCAACTGGCAAGAATGTTGGTCCAGCACCCATTGAAGAAAAAATGGAGGGGTTGCCACTGATTGACCAAGCCTTCGTCTTCGGAGACGAGAGAAAACATATTGGTGCGCTAATCGTTCCAGATAAGGAGCAAACAAAGAGCTTGTCTGGCGAAGCCTTGAGAGAAGCAATCGCATCTGCCCTTGATGTATACGTGAATAAACACCTTGCTAGTTACGAACAAATCAGAAAATTTGTGGTTATTGAGCATCCCTTCACTGTTGAAAACGGTCTCGTCACGCCTACTTTAAAAATTCGCCGTAAAGAAATTGAACAAAAGTATTCAGCCGAAATCGAAGCCTTGTACCAAGAATAAATTTATTATTTAACTGGAATGGCTTTTCGTTGGTATTTGATTTTTAGTATGATTACGATGAAGATTGCGACGCTGGCGACGATATTCGAGAATATTAGGGGAATAGAGCTTAGCATAAGTCCGTACACAAGCCATAAAATAAGTTCAACAAAAAGAAAGAGAAGGGTTCCATAAGAAAGATCTTCTGCCGATTTTGTTTTCCATGTTTTATAGACTTGAGGTATTACAGAAAAGGTTGACAATACCGCAGCGATCATTCCAATAATTTCAATCATAATCCGAGTATAGCATTTCACTAATTGAAATTACCAATTATTTTTCATTTATCTACTTTTTTCCTTTGCGAGATGTTAATATTTATAAGTAGAATTCAACTTGGAGGGAATATGGATGCAATTGTAAAGTTACTCAATCTAGTTAACAAAGCAGGACTATACCCAGAAATAATGGATGTGAAAGGTGACAATAGTAAGGACCCATATTTTGAGATTAACGGAAAGAACTTGCTCACTTTTAATTCCTGTAACTACCTAGGCCTATCGAACAACGATGAGGTGAGAAAAGTAATTGCTGATTCATTTCTAAAATATGGTGTTCACCCATCGAACTCTACGCTTGTAGGTGGATTATGGGATGTCCATAGAGAGTTTGAACACAGATTGGCCTCTTTTTTCGGATATGAAGACAGCATGCTATTTGCGACAACAAGCGCCGTGAATATCGGCGTTATTCCTGCAATCTCCAATTTGCCGCTAGTTGATGTTTTACCAGCAATGAAGCTCTTGGTAGGTAGCACAGACACAACCATTTTTAGTGATGAGTTGAATCATGCGACAATCGTAGACGGCTGCCGGATTACAAAAGCACCGGTTGTCATATATAAGCACATGGATTTTGCTGATCTCGGGAAGAAACTGAAAGAATGTAAAACAAAAAGAAAAATAATCATCACAGATGGTATCTTTAGCATGGACGGACACATTCTTGACTTGCCCAAGTTGGTTGAGGTCAAAAATAGACACAAAGCATTGCTTTATGTTGATGATGCGCATTCTGTTGGCGTCCTTGGGAAAAATGGCAAAGGTTTGCAAGAGCACTTCGGAATAGACCCCAAAATTGGTATCGATTTTTATGTCGCCTCTCTTTCGAAGGGTTTTGGCATAACAGGTGGTTGTGTATGCGCTAGTAAAGACTTCATCGATTTTCTGCGAGTAACGGCAAGGTCTTATATTTTTTCTAGAACATATCTCGCGCCACTTGCTGAAGGCGGCATCAAGGTATTGGATATCTTGGAGAGTCAAGAGGGTGAGAAATTGACTAAGACACTTTGGAACGGCACAAACCAACTGATTGACGGTCTAAATAAGTTAGGATTCAACACTTTAAACACTAAAACGCCGATTGTTCCAGTTTTGATTGGCGATGAGAAGAAGGCTATTAAACTTTCAAATGCTTTGACTGAGAACGGTATTTACGCCCCGGCTATGCGATGGCCAGCAGTTGGAAAGGGTCAGGCGAGACTTCGTTTTATGGTTACTTCGCTGCACACAGAAAAACAGGTACAACTCCTGCTTAACCTTTTAGAGAAATATGGGAAGGAATTTAAGGTAATTTAATGCCATTGCATACCCTTGTTGTTGCAGCTTTTGCTCTAGCGATATCTTTAACTAATCTGGTTTTAGCTTTCCTCGTTTGGAACCGGAATAGACATAATAAGATTAATATTTCTCTAGCATTTTTCGCACTTTGTACGGGGCTTTGGATTTTTACGAATTTCCTATTAAGATTAACTACAAACTACTATCTTCTTAGACTTACTTTTTCACTAGGAGCTTTAGTCGTTGTGGCTGCAATTATATGGGTAGAGTTTTTCAAAGGTAAAATTAACCTGTTTGATAAAATAACGATAGCCGTGGTCTCTTTCTTTGGCCTAATATTCGCTATCTTGCCCTTTGCAGGCGATGCGATAGTAAAGGGCGTGCTTCTTTCTACGGATCCTTTTGCATCTTTCCAGCAGGGATCATTTTTCAATTACTATGCAACTTTCACGGCCTTAGCCGCAATAATCCCTTTGGTATTGCTGCTAAGAACCTATAGGGATACTAATGGGGCTAGAAAAAATCAGTATAAGTTCATTATTTTCGGGTTAGCCCTTTTTAGTTTTTTCACCATTTTGGTTGATATTCTGCTACCGTTCGTAGGTATTGAAAAATTCTCTTCTCTTGATTCTTTTTTCTCACTATTCTTTGTAGGTTTCGCATCGTATGCAATAGTGAAATATAGGCTACTTGACATAAGGTTCGTAGTAGCTAAATCACTCGGATATTTCGTGTTGTTAATTACTTTGGCTGCTTTATATGCTGGTTCAGTTCTTGGGCTTGAGAGAATATTTCTGGCGGGTCAAGCCAGTAGTTTTAATTTAATTCAAACCATAATACAAACTAGTATCGCTGTTGTAATGGTTTTTCTTTTCCAACCACTGCGTCAATGGGTTACTAATGCCACAGATAAGATTTTCTTTAAGAATTCATATGACAAAGACGATTTGCTAAGTGAACTTTCAAATACTCTCGGTTCGACAATCGTCCTCATCGAAATGCTTTATAAGGTTAGTGATATTTTGACTAGGGAGATGAAGGCATCACGGACACTTTTTGCCCTTATCAAGGACGATAATAGGCTTTATACAGTCCAGGCTAATGGTTACAAAGAGACGCCGGATGTTGATCCGCGCGATATTCTCCATATCACCAAAGACGGTCTCATGATAGCTGATGAGCTGGAGGATAATTCTACGCACAAACGTTTGTTACACCAATATGATGCGGCTATCGCTATTCCCCTGAGGACAGAGAAGGAAGTCGTCGGTGTGCTATTGCTCGGGGAGAAGAGCTCCGGAGACATGTATAATCAGCAGGATCTGAGTGTACTTGAAATCGTGGCACCGGAAATCGCTGTCGCCATCGAAAATGCGAAATCATACGAAGAGATCAACCGTTTCAACATCACTCTTCGCCAGGAAGTGAAGCGGGCCACCTATCGTTTGAAAGAGAAGAATACCCAGCTGATGGAGCTCGATAAAGCCAAGGATGAATTTATCAGCATGGCCTCGCATCAGTTGCGTACGCCTCTTACGGCTATCAAAGGCTACCTGTCGATGCTGCTTGAGGGTGACGCCGGCGATATCAAAGTCAGTCAATACGACTTCATCAATGAGGCTTATAGTGGTGCCAACAGAATGGTTGGCCTCATCAATGACCTTCTGAATGTTTCTCGTATGGAAACCGGTCGCTTCTTTCTGGAGCCAAAAGAAGTAGATATCGAGCGCGTTGTAGAGGAGGAGGTCAAGCAACTTACCAATGCCGCGAAAACGAAAGGCCTATACCTCAAGATTGAGCGAAAAGGCAAAGTCCCACATATCTGGGCTGACGAGACCAAGATTCGCCAAGTGGTGATGAACTTCATGGATAATGCTATTTACTACACCAATAATGGCGGGGTAACGGTGGTGCTGAGCCATGACAAAGATAACTTCATTTATGAGGTCAAAGATACCGGTATTGGAGTTCCTAAAGCTCAGCAAGAACATATGTTCGAGAAGTTCTTCCGCGCTGACAATGCCCGTACGGCCAGACCAGACGGCACTGGTCTTGGTATTTACTTGGCCAAGAGAGTTGTCTCGGATCATGGTGGCGAAATAATCTTCAATTCCGAAGAGGGGAAGGGTTCAACCTTTGGCTTTAAATTCCCTCTGAAACATAAAATTGAAACGAAACCAGTGAGTTCACCAGCTCCACAAGCTACCGTTACGACTCCAACAATGACGGATGCAGTCAATACTGCCGAGAAGAGTACTAAAGAATAGACAAAAAAGAGACCGAGTATTTCCACAAATACTTGGTCTCTTTGGTAGTCCCAAGGGGATTCGAACCCCTGTTACCAGGATGAAAACCTAGCGTCCTAACCCCTAGACGATGGGACCGCAGGATTTGTCATCTCGACCGAAGCGGAGAGATCTCTTTGTAACTGATGATTCCTCGACGCCACTCGGAATGACAGGGGAAATTATAGCAGTAATTAAGCCTTTTTTCAAGGATAACTCAGCTATTACGCCTCTTTATTTTTGATAAAAACCGGTTGTCTTTTTGCTTTTTGTCAATTTGATCGTATACAGTGCCGGCACAAAGAAAGATGAGTAGTAGAGCGGGTAGATATACCTGAATTGGCTGGAAGTGACGATGGGTATGATGACAATAAAGCTCGCTAACCCGATGAGAATATAAGCAGTCAGATATTTCTTTTTCTTAACTATGGCGAGGACCAAGAAGGCGAATTGAATGATAAGGAATAAAGGAGACCAAACCAAGAGGTCCGTAAATTTCCCAAGCCTGGTATCATGGAAGAGACGGTTGAGTTGGCCTCTGAATTGCCAACTAGTAAGCGGACGCTGCATTAGTCCGATGTCGTTGGCGACAATGGTCGGACCATTAATTTTTTCTACGCTGACTAAAGCCATAACCATCGAGAAGCGATCTCTCACAATGCTTGCTGGATTGGTCCAGAACTTTGAAAAGAACATTTGATTCCATTCTTTACGAAAATCTTTAGAAATAAAGTTGAAATTTTTATATTTCGCCCAATAATCAAAGTCCTCAGTAGGGTCAAAATTGCGCCACCTACTCAGAGGAGTCAGTTTTGTCATCAGGGCGAGATCAGAAGCCGAAAAAGAATTCGGATTGTCGTGGTAGATTTGGGCTATAAATTCTGTCTCTAGGTCATAAACCTGCATGTATCTATCCTCTTTGATTTGGAAAAGATTACTGAGAGGTACCTGGACAACAAAATAACCGATTAGGCCAGTGAGTAGGACAGTGAAAACTGCTTTTTTGTTCACAAGTTTAAAAGCATAAAGAAGGAAAGGTGCAAAAATCAGATAGAAAGCGCCGTCGTATCTCATGGAGGCGATGAGAACGAGTAGTAGTCCGAGCAGAACCATTTTTGTAGTCGAAACCTCTTCCTGTTTTTGGAAGAAAAGGGCCACGAATATGACTGATAGGAGTAAGACTAGTGCAGCGTAGCCAGCATCACGATGAATAATTGTATTTGTAATCATGATCGGAATTGAGAAGACAAAACCTAAATAACCCGCAGCAACGAGCCATTTGTTGGCTTTTTTCCTTAACAAAAACACGGAAAATCCGGAGACTAATGAGGCGGAAACAATGACTTGAATAATCGCCGCAATGGCTGGCGAGTCCCAGATGTGCCTCAGATAGAATAGATATATGGTGTATAAGTACGGTTGCAAATTGAAATAGCCCGAACCAAGGACGGACTGTTTCCATAGCGAGATTGAATCGGGGGTCATCGCCCCCGGAAAGAACGCAGCGAGCCAGAGTAACTGAATAACCAAGCAAAAAGCAAATAGTATGAAGCCGATGACATACCAATTTGAGAAAAAATTCTTTAACTTATTCATTTATCGCTACTTTCGCTTTTATCGTATACAGTGCCGGGACGAAGAAAGAGGTGTAAAAGAGCGGATACATATATCGAAATTGAGCCGCGGTGACCATAGGCATGACCGCTAGAAAACTAATGAGCGCAATTACAGAATAGAAAATCAAATAGTTTTTCTTCTTTATAAGGGCGAAAGTTAGGAAGCCAAGGTGTACTAGGAGATAGAAAGGTGACCACAGGAAAAAGCTTATAGCATAATTCTGGTAGTAGGTCATATTCACGAGTTTCAAACAGAAATCTCTGATATTGTACTTGGCAAATGTATCCGGTAGAAAACCGCTATATTCTGAAGGATCAAAGGCTGATATCTGCCACAGACCGAGTTCATTACTCTTTATGTGGGGATAGTTGATGCGGCCGCCCGCAATTAATGTTTCAGCCATTTGTAGGCGTCCGCTGAGGTAACAAACTGGGTATTCTCTAATTTTTTTCCAAAAAAGTTTATTCCAGCTAGAGGCAAAGTTAGGATCGGCGAAAAGTGCCCTTTTGAAGGTGGGACTATAGTATGATCCGTCCCAGACAGGATCCAATTTATCCCAGTTTACTAGAGGAGAAAGAGTGGTCAGGGTAGATTTATCAGCAGTCGAGAAGTTGGTTCCATGCTGTTTGAAAATTACCCCCATTAATTGAGTTTCAACGTCATACAACTGGATGTATCGATATTCTTTTACTTTTAGTAGAAACGGTAACGGGACCTGAATACAAAAAAACAAGGTGAGGGCAGTAATTATGGTAATTAAAAGATTTCTTTTGGTTGCTAGTTTATAGTATTTCATCAGAAAGGGTATCAGGAGCAGATAAACTACGCTTTCGTACCTAATGGAGGCAATGAGGGCTAGAATAATGCCGATAAGATAGAAATTGATACTGCGTGTTTCCTCCTCCTTTTTGAAAAACAGTCCAACAATGATAATGGACATGAATAGGATTAGTTGCGCATAAAGTGAATCTTTGTGCACAAAGGTATTCGAGATGTTGACAGTAATGGAAAAAACGAAGGCAAAGTATCCCAGGAGCACGAGGATTTTGTTTGCTCCTTTCTTTAGCAGGAACATTGAAAAATAAGTGACCAGAAAAGACGAAATCAGGATTTGTAGAATGGCGACAATGGCTGGTGAATCCCATATCCGCCTAAGTAAGAACAGTAAATATGTATAGAGGATTGGTTGGAGGTTGTCGTATCCCGAACCTAGTGCGGACATGCGCCAGAAATTGATTGAATCTCCATTCATAGTGGCTGGATAGAAAGCACCGAGCCAGAATAATTCTATTATCAGACAGAAGGTGAATAGCAAAAAACCGATTACATACCAATTTTTGGAAAGTTTCTTTAGCACATACCAATCATAGCATCTTTTTGGTTTTGACTTCATTTTTTGCTCTGGGCGAAGTAGAATAGATTGGTAATAGGAGGATAGAAGTGAAACTGGCAATCAATGGTTTCGGCCGTATCGGCAGACAAGTTTTCAAAATTATTACCGATAAGTACCCGGATGTAGAGATTGTGGCCGTAAATGATCTGACGGATGTCGCGACACTGGCACATTTGCTGAAATATGATTCAAATTATGGTGTTTGGCATGCTCTAATCACGCCTGGTGAAGGTGCTCTAGAAGTAAATGGCAAAGAGGTAAAGGTTTTCGCCGAGAAAGATCCGGCAAATTTACCATGGAAAAAGCTCGGGGTGGACGTCGTCGTTGAATCAACGGGTTTCTTCACTGATGGTGAAAAAGCCAAAGCCCATCTGGCAGCTGGAGCAAAAAAAGTTGCTATTTCAGCACCCGGGAAAAATGTCGATATTACAATAGTCCTCGGTGTGAACGAAGAAAAATATGATAGTGCGAAGCATCACATCATTTCGAACGCTTCCTGTACCACGAACGGTCTGGCTCCAATCGTGAAGGTGCTAGTGGACAATTTCGGTCTAAAAGCTGGGTTGATGACGACAATTCACTCATATACTAACGACCAGCGAATATTAGATTTGCCTCATGAAGATCTGAGACGCGCTCGCGCTGCCGCAATCAACATTATTCCGACCTCGACTGGCGCCGCCAAAGCGTTGAAAGAGGTAATTCCCGAGGTAGAAGGTAAACTAGACGGTATCGCTTTACGCGTGCCAACCCCGACAGTCTCAGTGACTGATCTCACAGTTGAGCTTGAGAAGGCCACCACAATTGAGGAAATTACCGCCAGAATGAGAGAGGCTGCGGCTGGTCGTATGAAGGGCTATCTCTCGGTTTCTGACATTCCGCTAGTTTCCATGGACTACAAGGGGAATGAATTTTCCGCCATTTTTGATAGTCTGATGACAAAAAACATTGGTGGAAACTTCTTCAAGATTATTGGTTGGTATGATAACGAATGGGGCTATTCTTGCCGTCTGGCGGAACTAGCCGTGTTTATCTCTAAATAGAAGACATATGAGAAGGATTCAAGATATAACAGATCTCGCCGGAAAACGCGTTCTCGTCCGTGTCGATTACAACGTGCCCATGAAGGATGAAAGAGTAACAGACAATGAACGCATCCTAGCAAGCTTGGAAACTGTAAATTATCTGACAGAACATGACGCTATAGTTGTCCTTTGTTCTCATCTAGGTAAACCGGGTGGAGTGGTGTTGCCGGAACTTTCCCTGGCTCCAGTCGCTAAGGAACTGGAGAGATTGAATAAAAAAGTTATTCAATTTGTGTCAGACTGTGTTGGTCAAGAAAGAGATAATACTGTTTCTAAAGCAAAAAACGGAGATATTATCCTGCTTGAGAATTTGCGTTTTCACAGCGAGGAAGAGGCCAATGATTCTCTTTTTGCACAGAAACTTGCCAGAGGTTGTGATCTATACGTGAACGATGCTTTTTCGGCCTCACACCGTGCTCACGCCTCGATAGTCGCAGTTACGGAATGTTTGGAAGCTTATGCTGGGTTTGAATTTCAGCGTGAAGTGGACAATCTCTCAAAGCTTTTAACCACTCCTACTAAACCGTTTGTCTTCATATCAGGCGGGGCCAAGGTCTCTGACAAAATCAATATGCTCCTGAACCTGGTTGATAAGGTTGATGTGATGTTAATCGGCGGCGGAATGGCTAATACTTTCCTTTCTGCTAAGCACCTAGAAGTCGGCTGCTCACTTTATGAGGAAGAGTTCTTGAAATCGGCTAGAGATATCAATCTCGCAGCTCAGGCCAAAGGAGTGCGAATCATTTTGCCTTGCGATGTTGTCGTGACTAAGGCAATTGTTGAAAATGCGAGAGGTCACGTCGTGCCTGTGACTGAAATTGAAGATATGGATATCATCGCCGATCTCGGCCCCCAGTCGACTGAGATTTTTGAGAAAGAGATCAAAAAAGCGGGAACTGTCTTTTGGAATGGTCCACTTGGGGTTGCCGAATTTCCGGCTTTTGCTAAAGCTACTTTGGCTATAGGGAAAGCCATAGCGGAGTCCGAAGCCTATTCGGTGATTGGTGGCGGAGATACTATCGCAGCACTTCCGGAGGAAATGAAGAAAAAATACAGTTTTGTCTCGATGGCAGGTGGCGCCAGTATGGAGTTCTTGGAAGGTAAAGAGCTTCCGGGCATAAAAGCCTTAGGTTAAAAACTACAAATTTGTTATAATTAGGGGAAATCGGAGGGAAAAATGAATAAGAAGCTTGTGGTGGGTAACTGGAAGATGAATCTGACGGTGCCCGAGAGCACGGTTCTCATCGAAAAATTGAAAAAGGAGCTTGCGAAACTGACGGACATCGATGTCGTTATCTGCCCTAGTTATTTGGATATATACCCAGCTTCCAAAGAACTTGCGGATAGTAATGTCATCTTGGGCGCTCAAGACGTTTTCTTCGAAGAAGAAGGCGCCTATACCGGCGAGGTTTCTCCGGTAGCTCTATCCCATTTTGTGAAATACGTCATCGTTGGACATTCCGAGCGAAGAATGCACTTCGGTGAAATAGACAAGGTTGTTGCTAAAAAAGCCGCCGCCGCCTATGCACATGATCTTATCCCCATAATCTGTGTTGGTGATACACTGCACGAAAAAGAAGATGGTTTATCTAAAGTGGTTGTAATGAATCAGCTAGAAACGGCCATCTCACATCTGACTGCAGAAGAAATTGCTGAGATTGCGATCGCTTATGAACCAGTTTGGGCTATCGGAACTGGACAAGTTTGTAAACCTGCTGACGCCGAGAATATGGCCTCGAATATTCGCGCTCTTATAAAGGCACTTTATGGTGGAAAGGCGGCGGAAGGTGTCAGAGTTCTCTATGGGGGTAGTGTGACTGACGTAAATGCTGGCGATTTCGCCAAACTGAGACAAATCGATGGTGTTCTAGTTGGTGGCGCTAGTCTCGATCATGAGAAATTTACAAAAATAGCAAAAGCATTTGAGCCGAAAAAGAAGAAATGATTGTAACTACTAAGGAATTATATATAAAAGCGAAAGCCGGAGGTTATGCTGTCGGTGCTTTCAATGTTTCCACTATCGAGGCGATCAAGGGTGTTCTGGATGCTGCTAGAGAATTAAACGCCCCCATAGTTATAGAAACGAGCGAAGGCGAAATGAATTATATGGGGGCTAAGCTCGTAGCCGACGTCGTCCGGGACCTTGCGACAAATCTGACAATTCCGGTTGGTATTCATCTTGATCACGGTCAGAGTTTGGCCAGTGTTCAGGAAGTGATTGAAGCCGGCTATACCTCAGTTCATATTGATGCATCTGCGTTACCATACGATCAAAATCTAGAATTGACTAAAAAAATTGTTCAGTATGCCCACGAACGCGGCATCACAGTAGAGGGTGAACTTGGTCACGTTGGCGGTGCCAGCGAAGTTCATGATGAGAGCGCCAAAATGGAAAAAAGTACTTATACAGATCCAGTGAAAGCAGCTGAATTTGTGCGAGAAACCGGTATAGATATTTTGGCCTCCTCAATTGGTAATATTCACGGTATTTATGAGAATGAGCCAGAGCTTGATTTCGAGCGTTTACAAAAGATCGGTGAGATCGGGATTCCTTTATCGCTACATGGCGGCTCCGGAATTCCAGAAAAGCAGGTCAAAAGGGCGATTAGTCTCGGTATCACAAAAGTAAACGTGAACACAGAACTCAGAATGGCATATACGAACACGTTGCACAAAGAGCTTGATGCTAATCCTGATGAAATTGTGCCATACAAGTATTTACCAGAAGAGATTGAAGCGGTCAAAAATATTGTTATAGAAAAAATTAAAATGTTTGGTTCGGAGGGGAAAGCGGTATGAGCAAGAATATAGTTTGGTTTTCGGAAGTCGGAAAAGATGATGGCGCCCTTGTTGGTGGTAAAGGAGCAAATCTTGGTGAGCTCACAAAGGCAGGGTTGCCAGTACCTCCTGGTTATATTATCACGGCCGATGCCTATTTTGATTATATAAAAGCAACCGGTCTCGCGGAGAAGATTAAGGCCGAGCTCGAAGGCTTTAATAAAGAAGATTCAAAGGATTTACAAGCAAGAGCTGAAAAGGTAAAGACTCTGATCGTAAGCACGCCACTACCAGAAGAGTTGAAAGCGGAAATTGTCAAAGATTATCAGAAACTAGCCGAGGACAGTGGCACACCTGTTTCCGAACTTTATGTCGCTGTTCGTTCTAGCGCTACGGCTGAGGATTTAGCGGGAGCTTCTTTTGCCGGGCAACAAGCGACTTATCTGAATATTCTTGGAGAAGATGCGCTTCTCGAAGCAGTCCTCAAATGTTGGGCGTCGCTTTTCGAGGCTAGGGCAATCTATTATCGCGCCGAAGAAGGCTTCGATCAGCTTGAAGTCGGCATTGCTGTCCCGGTTCAGAAAATGGTGAACTCAGAAGCCGCCGGTGTGATGTTTACAATCGATCCAACCAATAACGACCTTGGTCACATTTCGATAGAGGCTGCTTATGGTCTAGGCGAAGTTGTTGTTCTTGGTGCTGTAACTCCAGACAGATATCTCGTTGACAAGAAAACCATGGAAATTACAGCTAAAGATGTTTTCAAACAGACTTGGATGCTCACTCGTGAGTCTGGTTCTGGCGATACTGGAGATCTTTCAGTTCTCCAAAAGGAGAGTATTCCGGTTCCTAAAGACAAACAGAATGTGCAGAAGATTAGCGACGAACTGATATTAAGCCTTGCTAAAATCGCTCTCGAGATAGAAAAACACTATGGTAAACCACAAGACACAGAGTGGGCTCTCGAAAAAGGTAAAATCTATATGGTTCAAAGCCGTCCAGTGACCACACTCGAAAAAGGTAATGACAAAGTAGAAGATGCTAAAGAAGACAAAGCCAGCGAAAGTCATGAAGCTATCATTAAGGGTCAGGCCGCCAGTACGGGGATGGCCAGCGGTCCAGTTAAAATAATTCATAGTCCTTCTGAAATTGATCAGATTCTTGTGGGCGATGTATTGGTGACCGAGATGACCACACCGGATTTCGTGCCAGCCATGAAGAGGGCGGCAGCTATCATCACAGACGCTGGCGGACGTACTTGTCATGCCGCTATAGTCTCTCGTGAACTTGGAATTCCTTGTGTTGTTGGGACAGGTAACGCCACCACAGCTCTAAAAAACGGTCAGGTCGTAACAGTCGACGGCAAAAACGGCCTCGTTTATGATGGAGCTATGGCAGTACCAACTCCTGAAGCTACTACTGCGCAATCAGTCAGTGCGCCAACAGAAAGTGCGCCAGTCACAGCGACCAAAATATATGTGAATTTAGGTGAGCCCGAACTTGCTGAGAAGGTCGCCGCCATGAATGTGGACGGTGTTGGT
>Ga0265338_10004277_pt1 | contig 19394 bp, 18 predicted proteins | sample 42126metaG_FD_193579 | JGI IMG/M metagenome (GOLD analysis project Ga0265338, IMG submission 193579) | Rhizosphere microbial communities from Carex aquatilis grown in University of Washington, Seatle, WA, United States - 4-21-26 metaG | ecosystem: Host-associated > Plants > Roots > Rhizosphere...
AGGGGATCGAGGTCTACAAGGGAACGACGATCTTCCACGGCCTCGGGAACTTCGCTTACGACTCTCACTCGATGCGCGGCGAACGGCGCAAGAGTTCGAAGGAGTTCCACGACTTCTACAAGCGCAGGGTCGAGCCTGGCTGGGAGCTGTACCCGTACCAGCCCGACGCGCGCAAGACGATGATCGCGCATGTGGTGCTCGAGAAGAGCGGCGTCACGCGTGTCTCGTACTTCCCGGCAATGATCAACCAGCTCGGCCAGGCCGAGCCGCTGCCGCGCTCAGACCCGCGCAGCGAGGAGGTCTTCGCCTACGTCGAAAGGATCTCCAAGGGCCAGGGACTCGCAGTCGAGTTCAGCTGGGATGGCGACGAGGTTCTGATTTCGCCGCCTCAGGCCGCCTGAAGCACTTCGAGGTTGGCGATATCCGGTCCGACCTCGCCGCTCTCCACGCGCCCGATCAGCTCGACGAGCGCCTCGTTCACCGGCGTGGCCACGCCTGCTTCGCGTCCCGTCCGCGCCACGTAGCCGTTGAGTCCATCGGCTACTTCGGTCTTCCGGCCCCGAGCGAGATCCTGACTGACCGTGTCGCGATGCCCTTCCGCCGGCATCCGGGTCGCGTGAGGCTCGACGGCGAAGCCCAGCGCCGCTGCAACTGCGACCGTCTCCTCGCTCAGGCATGCCGCGACGGACTCGAACTGAGAATTGCCTGCAAGTGCCGCCAGTTCGAGGCCGGTCAGCCCGACGAGTGGATCGCGTGCCACCTCCGCTGCCAGGACCGACCATTTGGCGCTTCGGATGTCGGTCGTCGAGCTCGTGGCGCCGGCATCGCTCATCAGCTCGACAAGCTCCGCGAGGCGGGACGATTGGCTGCCGTCGAGCTCGCCGACGGTGTACGCCTCGGGAGCACTATGCGACTTGCTCTGCCAGACGATGTCGGGCTCGACCAGCCAGCTCGTCGTGTGCAGGGCGCAGCCGACCACGCGGCCTTCGCCCACGACTTCCGCCAGAGTGTCCTCCGTGACTCCGCCCTGTGCCGCGACGACGAACCCGTCCGGTGCGAGATACGGCGCGATTAGCCGTGCCATCCACGCGGTCTCGTACGACTTCGACGTGATGAAGGCGATGTCGAACTCCTGACGGAGCATGCAGGCCTGGAACACGTGGTACGCCCGCATCGGCACGCGGTGGTCGGCATCGAGATCGACGAATTCTCCATGCTCGAAGCGTCCGCCGATCGTGATCCTCAGACCGCGAGTCTTGAGCGCGTCGATGTGCTCGGCCCACGGGTCGAGCAGCCACACGCGGTGGCCGGCCTTTGACAAGAAACCGCCAAGAGCGCATCCGACGGCTCCCGGCCCAACTATCGCGATCTTCTTCGGCACGATGTCTCCCTCCCTACGGCTGTCATTGGTTCCTGTTCAGACCCACTCGCCTTTGTACGCCGAAGCGATCGAGCCGAGACCGTCGACGATCGGACGCATGCGGTCGTACCCGGGCCCCTCGAGCAACTCGAGGAAGGCTCGCGTCTGGCCGATCGCCCTTTCGAGAAGCCGGTTGATCGCGAACTCCTCGAACTCCGGCGTGCCGTGCGGAGGCACCGGCGTGTCCGGCTCGGCCGACTGAAAGCGCCCATTCACGAAAACGCCGCCCGACTCAGCGGTTCGATAGGCCGCCGGGCGACGGCTCTCGAGGAACGCGCAGTACTCGTTGCACGCGTCGACCAGAGTCTCGAAGCTCTCGACGATCGCCTCGACTTGCGGGTAGATGATCTTCGGCATCAGTTGCTTCTCACTGCGGCCGTCCGGCGCGCCACCGATACGGCCACTGCATGATCGTGCGCGGCTCCTCCGCGGTCTCGAGCAGTCGGAGCGCGCTCGTGATGATCTGCAGCTGCTGCTCGGCCTGGAACGGCACGCCGAAGACGTCTCCCTGTGGGAAGCGCATCGAAACGGCGCGCGGAACACCGACGCCGACCGTGACGAACGGATGCACGGTCATCGACACCGTCGCCATCCCTGCTGCCTCTATCGCGTTCTGTATCAATCCCACGGATCGATGGCAGACCGGTCACCCCGCACTCAGGAGAACGACCTCTGCACCCTCCTCGCTTAGCCGCTGGACGATTTGCGGGGCCGCGTCGTCCGACACGTGAGTCCCGTTGGGGATGAAACCCATCATCCCGAAGAAGACGTCGGTCAACGATCCGAGGAACCCTGCCGCGACGAGATCGTGCAAGCGTTCGATCGGGAAGATGCAGTTGATGTCTTCGTCGGCGTCGGTGTGGTTGTAGTGACTGTGAGTGATCGCGATCTCCGCTGCGGGGGTCGCAGTCGGGATCTCGCGAACCGTCCAGTCGCCGTCGGGATCGACGATGTCGAACGGTTGCTGCGAACGCAGGTGAATGCCTCCGGTGGACACGAGTCCGAGTCTGCACTCGGCGAGAGGTTTCGTCGGGTGGACGAAGGCGACGGGGTCGTTGCGAACGTCCGCTACGTCCTTGTGAACCATGCCCGAGATCCAGGCCTCGTAGCGTTGTCTGATCTCGTCCGTCTGCTCGAACGGAAACAGCTCGACGATTTGCATGCGCTCGATCTCGTCTCGTTTCGGACGCAGGCCTAGCCGGCTACCCGAGCCGTGGTCTTGGCCAGGTGCGCGGCATCCGTGCCGGCGATCCTCGCCGTGACGAGCCCCGCGCCGAGGTTTCCCATGTAGCCGATGTGCGCGATGTTCCCGACATCGCCTCCGGCGGCGTACAGGCCTGGAATCGCTGCGCGCTGTCGCGGACGCTGTCCTTCTCCGATCCCGTGATCGAGATGGCTGCTCGAGGCCGAGCGACGGAGGACTCGCATCCGCTCGTCCACTGCGAGCCCACCTGTCGTCTGCGTGATTCCCGCCTTGACTGCGACGGCGCGAAACGGCGGCCGGAGGATCGGGAAGTGCCAACGTCGCCGGGGCGGCGAGAGATCCTCGGGCCGTCCCGCAGCGATCGCTTCGTTGTACTCCCGGATCGTCTTCAGCACCCCGGCCGGCGGCAGGCCGTGCTCGCCGAGCCGCTCCGCGAGCTCTTCGATGGTGTCGGCGGTGATGACCGTCGCTCCGAAGCGCTCGGCTCGCTCGATGATCACGCGGGTCACGCGATCCTCGACGTACGAGTACCCCGCGATCTCCTCGTCGATGACGAAGAACCCGAGCCCGCCTTGCTGCCGGGCCAACTGCTGGTTCAGGACCTCCTCTCCGGTGCCTTCGCTCTCGTCGGCAAAGCGTTCCCCGGAGAGGTTGAGCGCGACGGAGAACTTCCCGTAGTACTGGGTCACCTCCCCGAATTGCTCGGGACCGAACTTCGCGGGCGGCGCCGCGAGCGCATGCCCGAAGAAGCCGTCGAGCCCTGGGCTCGCCGCCGCGCCGACGTTCGTCGCCGCGATGAAGGCATCGCCGGTACTGAACTCGTTCGAGCGTAGATAGAGGTTGTCCGGTGTGGGGACGATGTAGCGCCCGATGAGCTCCGCATTCCCCTGGAAGCCACCCGTGGCAAGCACAACGGCCGCGGCTCGGACGTCGACCGCGCTCTCACTCTCGACGAGGCGTGCACCGACCACCGCGCCGTCCTCGACGAGCAACTCGTCGAGGGCCGTGTTCGTCACGATCATGCCGTGGAGGGATTCCAGCCGTTCGGCAAGCGCCGCGATGGCCTGCGCCGGGCCGATCGAACGTCCCGGGCCGTGACTCTGATAGGTCTTGACGGCACTGAGCTGCACGCCCTGGCCCGCGAGCCAGTCGAGGCCGGCGCCGACGCCGTCGACGACCAGCTTCTGGAGAAGAGGATCGCCGCCTGGGATCGCGACACGCAGATCCTCGTAGCTCTCCCAGGTCCACACCGATCCGCCCGAGAGCAGGGTCGAGCCGCCGAGGTGCGGCGCCTTTTCCGCGAGCAAAACACGTGCTCCGCCCTCCGCGGCGGTGACCGCGGCACAAAGGCCGGCGAAGCCACCGCCGCAGACGACAGCGTCGAGTTGATCGAACGAGGCGGACATGGCTATGCCTTCGCCATGCTCGGCTCCCGGACGATCTCGGTTGGGAGCTCGATCAGGTCGAGGGTCTCGACGCCCTGCTTGACCTCGCCGGCCTCGAACCGTGCCCAGAGCTTGAGGATCGCATCGTTCATGGGCGTTGGGACGCCGATCTCGCGACCCTTCCGGGCAACGAGTCCGTTGAGGTAGCCCATCACCTCGGACGGTCGACCGCGCATGATGTCTTGCCGGACCATCGTCGGATAGCCGATGGCAACGCCGATGGTGCTTGCCCAAGCGATCTTCTTCGCGATCTCCGCGGGCGCCTCCAGGAAGTCCTCCGCTGTCAACTGGAAGATCGGCTCGATCTTGTAGCCGATCTTCCTCCCGACCGCGATGGCCTCCGTGCCGAGATGGCTCACGACAGGCTGGGTCTTCGGGTGCTCCCAGACCTCGGCCGTCCGCTTGTCGGTCAGGCCCGTGATCGGCCCCGTCATCGTGTTGTGCACGAGCTTCGCCCAGATCACGCCGATGATGTTGGTGTGCACCTTCGTCTTGCTCGCCGTGCTCATCAGCTCCGCGAGCCCTTCGAGCCGAGGCGTGATTTCGCCGTTGAGCTCTCCCACGTTGTAGACATCGGGGAAGTCCGGCGGCTTCGTCCGCCAGACCAGTCCCGGCTCCATCAGCCACCCGCCGGCGTTGAGGATGCAGCCGATCGTGCGCTCGGGACCGATGATCGGCGCGAGCCATTCGACGTTGAAGCTGTTCTGGACGGAGACGACGAATCCGTCGTCGGAGAGATACGGCAGGATGAGCTGCCCTAGCCACCGCGTGTCGTACGACTTGCTGGTCAGGAATACAACGTCGAACTTCTGTCGCATCGACGCGAGCTCGTGGATGTGGTGTGCCCGAACGTCGATCTGATAGTCGGCGTCGAGGTTCTGCAGCTCGTCGTCCTCGTAGAAGCCGCCCATCGCGACGCGGATGCCGCGCTCGCGCATCGCTTCGACGTGTGCGGGCCACTGGTCGATCAGGACGACGTCGTGGCCGGCCCTCGTCAACATGCCGCCGAGGACGCTCCCGACACCGCCGCTTGCGAGTACTGCGATCTTCTTGTCCATCTGAAATCCTCCTCGTGGTTAGGTCGGTCTCAAAGGTTGTCCATCAGCCAGTCGCCGATGTAGGTGGACCCCAAAGTCATGTTGTCCCGAGTGCAGTGCTGCGCTCCGCCCTCCTCCTCAGTGACGATGCGGAACGTCTTGTTCTTCGACGCGATCGCCGCGAACTGGAGGCGTGCGTCCTCGAGTGACGCCTGCTTGTCCTCGGTGCCGTGGACGAGGAGGAACGGGCACGTCACCTTCTCGGCAATGCCTTCCATTCGGAACTCTTCGAGCTTCGACAGTGCGTCCTCGTACGAGTCGACTTGCAGGACCCACTTGATGTACTCGCCGGGAACGGACTGCGCGATGGTGAACCCCGACTCGATGCGCTTCTTCCACGTTGCGTAGTAGTCCCAGATAGCGGCCCAGCAGACGCATACCTTGAAGCGCGAGTCGCGTGAAGCGACGCGGGGTGCGAAGTATCCGCCGAGGCTGATCCCCATCACGCCGATGCGATCCGGGTCGACGTCGTCTCGCGCAGCGAGATAGTCGAACGCCGCGCTCCCGGCGACCTCGGAGTCGCCGCGCAGAGGAAAGCCGCGAAAGCGGATCGACTCTCCGAGTCCGAACCCATCGATCAGCAGGACGCCGATACCGCGCCGGAGGATCTCCGGAACGCCGCGCGTGTAGATGAGTTCCTTCGTGTGGTCGAGCCCGTCGAAGAAGACGATGCACGGCCATTTCTTGTCGCGTGCGCCGCGCGGGAGGCAGAGGAGCCCAGCGAGAGTGCCGTCCTCGCAGGGCACGTCGACGATCTCGATCTCCGGCTCATCCGTGAGTTCGGCGAAGCGGTGGAAGCACTCGATGCTCGTGCGGAAGGTTTCCAGTGCGAGCTCGTCTTTGGGGATGCGGAACCGCTCTCCCCACTGGTAGTAGCTACACGCCCTGAGATACGCGCCCGCGGCCGTGAGCTGGTGGCCGGCGGCCTCCGCGTCCCGCGCCAGCTTGTGTGTGTCCTCTCCGAGCTGGCGCCACTCGCGGAACCACGCCTCGTCGTCGCCGAGGTGCGGGCGTAGGCGCCGGCCGACCCGATCGACCTCGCTCATCTCCGACCCAAGCCACGGCTGTGCCGAAAGGATTCCCATCATCGCCGACGACCAGCGGTAGTTGATGGACTCGGGTCCGGGGTAGTACATGAACCACTGCGGTTCCTTCGGCGTGTCGGTCATGGACTCTCTCACTCCTTCTGGGTAGGTGAAGCGCCACGAGGCGCTTCGAACTGCATCCGGTGACGGTGCCACGGCGTCCAGTGACCTCCGGCCACGACGGATTCGGCGCTCCAGGACGCGGTGCCTGAGCGGTGGCGGGGGTCGACGGCGAGGCGGAACCATGACCCAAGCGTGTTGGCCGCAAGGATCGTCAGGAAGAGCGCAATGCCGGGGAACGTGATCAGCCACCAACCCGTGATGAAGTACGTGTGGCCGTCGGCGATCAGCGTGCCCCACGAGATCATCGGGGGCTGGATGCCAAGTCCCAGAAAACTGACGCTCGCCTCGTTTAGCATGACCCGCCCCATCTCGAGCGGAATCAGCGACGCAATCTGCGGGACGACGAATGGGAGTAGATGGACGCGGACGATCCTCAGCTCCGACATGCCGACCGACCGCGCAGCCGCTATGTGATCCGACTCTCGGAGCGAGAGAACAAGCCCTCGTGCCATGCGCGCGTACGTGGTCCAGAACGTCACCGCGAGCGCGATGATGATCGTCCGGAGTCCGGCACCGAGAACCGTGGCGATGATCAGGATCATCAGCAGGCCGGGAAACGCCATGACCGAGTCGGTGACCCCCATGATCACGTAATCGACCTTGCCGCGCACGAAGCCTGCCAGGACACCGATGGCGGTTCCGGCCGTCATCGTGATCGCGACGACACTGAGCGCGACAACGACTGACACGCGCGATGCCTCCATGATTCGGCTGAGGTTGTCGCGACCCAGTTCGTCAGTCCCGAGTAGGTGCCCGTGCCACGAGGGTGGCATCAGGCGATGCGGAATGTCCTGGAGATTTGGGTCGTGCGGTGCGAGTTCGTGCGCGAAGATCGCGACCACACCGACGCCAACCAGGATCAAGAGTGCTGCGAGAGCGGGCTTGTCCTGCCAGAGCAGTCGAGCCGCGCGTAGTACGTTCGAGCGGCGCCTGGACGACGTGACAGCTGCCACGGCGGTCACGTGTACCGCACCCGCGGGTCGAGCCAGCCATAGATGACGTCGATCAGCAGGTTCATCCCGACGATCAGAATGGAGACCCAGAGCACGACTGCCTGAATGAGCGGGAAGTCGCCTGAGGAGAGCGCTTGCTCGGCGACCCAGCCGATTCCCGGCCAGCCGAAGATCGTCTCGATGATGATCACGCCGGACAAGAGATGCGCCAGCTCGATACCGCTGATGGTCACTACGCTGATGCCCGCGTTCTTCAGCACGTGTCGGGTGATCACCCGCCAGAGTCGCAAACCCTTTCCGTGAGCAGCCAGGATGTATGGCTGTCCCATTTGTTCAAGCATGGCGGCTCGCGTAACGAGCGCAATCCTGCCCATTGGTCTGGTCGAAAGCACTACCGCCGGAAGTACGATGTCCTGCCATTTGCCGTATCCCGCAACCGGAAGAATGTGGAAATGCACGGCGAACAGCAGGATCATCAGCAGCGCGAGCCAAAACTCGGGCATCGAGATCTCCGCCATATAAATGAGCCCGATCATGTTGTCGAGTAACGATCGGGGTCGCAAGGCCGCTAACACTCCCATTCCGATGCCAAGGATCACCGCAAGGAAGAACGCGATGCCGGCAAGTACGGCCGTCTTCGGTATTGCCTCGAGCACAATAGTGCGAGTAGGGCGCTGTTGGTAGAAAGAATTGCCGAACTCGCCACGTATTGCTTGACCGACATATGCCGTGAATTGGTGTGGGATGGATTTGTCAAGACCGAGTGCATGCTGGGTATACGAGTAGAGTCGCTGGTTAGCAATATCTGGGAGCATCATCCTGACAGGATCGATGAACACATGGAGCAGGAGAAAGACGATCGCAGATACCGCAAACAAGGTGATGAAGCCGCGCACGAGGCGTTTGGTGATGAACGCGGTCACCGACTGACGCTCCCGTCCCCGACGGCGGCGCGAATAGACTCCCCGATCGCGTTGACGTCGGTGAGTTCGTCCATGCGTGCGATCACGGCCGCAGTGTCTTTCGCGCCGGCTGTCGAGATCGCCCGGCCTGCCCAGTAGACGAACTTCTCCTCGAGCTCACCCGAGGGCATCGGATTCCGCGGGTGGCCTAACGGAAAGGTCATCTGGCCTTCGAGTACCCGGCCGTCGCGCGTGTGCAGCGTGACGGCGGCCGGGAACGCGCCGTGTGCGATGTCTTCCAGGTCAAGCGCCGGATCGGGCGCGGCCGAGGTCCGCGATCTCAGGTCCTGCAACACGGGATCTGCCTGCCGTGCCTCGGTGTACTGGCCCCACGTGACCTCTCCATCGAGCGCGGCCACCGCAATCACGTATTCGATGTTGATGTTGAGAGTATTCGAGGCGGAGAGAAGGCGATGCTTCATGGTCGGTAGGCGCACTTCGATCGCTTCGAGGTCGCCGGCGGTGAGCTGGTGTTCGGCCATGAGCCCGAACAACACCTCGAGCGCTGTGTGCATCGGCCGACCGCACGCGTATCGCTTGAAGGCGACCTCGACGATCGAGAAACGGTCGCCGAGGTCGGCGGTTGTCTCTTCCGGCCGGGCCTGTTCGCCGACGAACGCCTCGAAGAGGCTACGCGGTGGATCGAGGATGTCGGACACGCCGCCGTAACCGCTCTGTGCGAGATAGGCCGCGACCACGCCGTTCCGGGCTCCGACGCCGTAGTGCACCGACTTGTTCTCATGATTCGACTCACCGCGCATCGCCTGCAAGCCGCAGGCCTGCTCGCCCGCCAATCCGAGCGCCGCCTGCATCTGCTCTTGGTCGAGGTCGAGCAGCCGTCCGGCAATGGCAGCCGCGGCCAGCGAGCCTGCGGTCGACCCCTGCTGGAAGTTCCTCGGAGCGAGGACGTCGCTGGAGAAGCCGGCACGTGCGAGCCGTTGCGCGACGTCATATCCGACGGCGATGGCCGCGATGACGTCCTTGCCGCTGCACTTCTCCCGCTCTCCGACTGCAAGCGCGGTGGGCACGACGACCGCGCCTGCATGGCCAAACGGCGCGATCGTGTCGTCGATCTCGTCACCGTGCGCGAGTGTCCCGTTGACGAGAGCGGCATGCTCGGCACTCGTCCTGAGACGCGTGCCGAAGACAGTGGCGTCCGGTGGCCCATTTTGCCGGCGGGCGAAGTCGATCACCTTCCGACCGAGCGGAAGCTGCGAGCACGCGATCTGGCAGCCGAGGGAGTCGAGTACGACGTCCTTGCAGCGCTCGACGGCCACGCGCGTGAGCTGCTCGTATCGCAGCTCACGCGCGTACCGGGCGAGCCTCTCTGTCAGTTGGCCCGCGTGTGCATCCGAGGCTCTATCCGACGTCGTCGTCGATCCTCGCGACAATCGCTATGAGCCTGTGTAGTGCATGTCGATGAGCGGCAGCGCCTGTCCACGGTAGTCGTAGTGGAGATTCGAGGCCTTGCCGTCGATCAACGTTGGGCTGATGATTGGGATATAGGGGATGTAGCTGTCCTGGATGTCCTCGAACTGCTGCAGGAGAGGCGCGAGCTTCGCTCCGTTGGTCACCGCGGCGGCCTTCTTCGCAAGCGCGTCGACGGTCGGATCGCACCAGGTTGCGAAAGCGCCACCGCACTCCGCCAGCCTGACGAGGAAGTCGGCAGCCTGGTGGTCCTCGAAGCCGACCGAGTCCCAGACGAGCGGTGATGCTCCCTTTCCCGTCGTCCGCTGTACCACCTTGAACGAGTTGCGGTCGATGTCGTGCAACTGGACTTTGAGGCCTGTCGTGTCGATCTGCGCCGCGATCACCTGGGCGACTAGGCCGATGCCCGGCTTGTAGGCGCTGCTGACCCACATGTCGATCGTCTTACCGGTGTCGCCGGCCTGCTGGATCAGCGATTTCGCCTGCGCCGGGTCGTAGGGCGGAGCCTTGCGCTTGGTATAGCCGTTGACGAACGACGGCCAAGGCTGGGTCTCGGCTACCGCGTACCCTTCGTAGAGAGGGCGAAGATCCGACCTCTTGATGACCAGACTGATCGCCTTGCGAACGTTTGCATCCAGAGTGAGCGGGTCATTCAGCCCGAATCGAAGGTCATAGACCTCCGTGCCGAGGCGAACGTTCAGCTGGCTGCGCTTGAGCTGCGAGATTGCCGAGGGATCGAGATTCCACGCAATCTGGGCCTGACCCGACTGGATCTCGCTGAGGCGAACCGCGGGGTCAGTCACGAGCACGAGCCTGGCAGTCTTGATCTTCGGTGCGCCGTAGAGCTTCTTGCCCCACCACTTGGGGTTTGCGGTCATGTCGACCTCGATGCCCGGCTGGTTGTTCGAGATGACATACGGGCCGGTGCCGATCGGATCCGTCGCGATCGTGCCTGGGCTGTCCTGGATCTGCTTCGCAGACACCATCGGCGCGTACCACGCCAGGTTCGGGAGAAGCGTTGCATCGGGCGTATGAATGATCTCGGCGTTGTACGGCCCCGTTACCTTGACGCTCGACACGCTGGCGTAGAGCGGGGCAAGCGTCGTGGACTGCGGAGACAGGATGCGGTCCATGTTGACCTTGAATACCTGCGCGTTGAATGGAGTGCCGTCCGTAAACGTGATGCCCTTACGGAACTTCAACTCCAACGTATTCGCGTCGAGCACCTTGTAGGTCTGAGCCAGATAGCTCACGATCTGGCCCTTCGAGTTGAGCTGCAGTGGGGTCTCGAGGACGTTGTAGGTGATGTCCGGTCCGCTCGAGGTGATCTGCCGGTCCAGGGTCGGCGCCAGCTTGTCGATGGCCATCGTGACCGAGGTCGGCAACGCAGCTCTGTACTGCGGCGCGCGTCTGGTGCTGGTCGTCGCGGATGCGGTCTGAACAACCGCCGCGGTCAGTACGAGAACGACCGCGATTCCACCGCGACGCAATATGCCTGTACGGCGGCGACCAACCCTGCCGGCGGCGCCGGATGTGCTGACGCAGTTCTTAGCCATGCTTCCTCCGCTGTCGACTTGTGTGATACACCGGATCGCGCGCGGGACCTAAGCGCTCTCCGCGCGCTGTGAAGCCACACTGTTTCGCCTGCGCTCACACCTCCAGACCTTGGAGCCCTGCTGTAACCTCTAATAGTCACGCTGTATACCACAGTCTCCTCGGCATGTCCACGCAGAGATCCAGTCGTCAGCGCACAGCGTTCGGTCATCCGGCTCGACACGTAGTCTTCGCCGAGCGAGCCCTGAGTTGATGAGTATCCAACAACCTCTCGACGGCACCAGCGCGACGCGGACGGCGGAGATGCAGTTCGCGGCCGTTCGCGAGCAGCTCGTCGAACGCCGCCGTGCACTCGGCATGTCGATGTCGGCGCTGGCCCGGCGCGTCGGAGTCTCTCCGAGCATGATCAGCCAGATCGAGCGCGGACAAAGCCTGCCTTCGGTTGAGACTCTGTTCGCCCTTGCGGCAGCGCTCGGCGCGACGGTGGACACGTTCTTTTCCACGTCGCAGTCCGAGCCTCTCGAGGAGGCGGGCCGCACCCGCCCGCCTGCCCAGGGTGAGACGCGCGATCCCGCAACGGGAGCCGCGGGCGAGCATTCGTACGTCGTGCGGCGCGATCGTCGAGCGGCGATCAACATCCAAGGCGGCGTACGCTGGGAGCGCCTGACCCCGCAAACGCTCGAAGACGTGGAGTTCCTCGAGTTGATCTATGAGCCTGGAGCGGAGTCGAACGAGGATCTCTACCGCCACTCGGGCTTTGAGATGGTCATGGTCCTCGAAGGACGATTCGAGATACAGATCGGCTTCGAGAAACATGTCCTCGAGCCGGGTGACAGCATCGCGTTCGCGTCGTCGCTGCCGCACCGCTACCGGAATCTCCTCTCGGAGCCGTCGCGCGCGATAACGACGATCCTCCGCGATCCCGCACTACTCATCCAGCCGATCAGCGCGGATCTCGGCACCTAAACCTGCCCGGGCGGTCCCCGCGGCCAGTTGCCAAGGCCGGCGCGTCGGCGGGGAGTACGACTTCACTCTTGAACTTGAAGTATCACTGTCAGGTGCGTAAGCTGCGTATATTCACACACCCCCCTGACGAGAGGCACGGACCCGTGGCAACAATCCAGCAGCCCCGTCACGAGTTGACGGAGACCGGAAAAGGCGCCGATCTGTCGTTCATCGGCAAGCCGCATGAACACGACCCTCGGCGCGTCTTCAGCACCACGGCCACAGACTGGCAGGTGCGTGTCGACTTCGACAGGCTCCGCCGCGACCGGTTAGAGCGGGCCCGCCAGCAGATGGAGAAACACGACCTCGGCGCGCTGGTGTGCTTCGTCGGAGAGAACGTGCGTTACATCACGAGTGTCTTCCAGGGCAACTGGAAGAACAACATCTTCATCCGCTACTGCGTCTTGCCTCGTGATGGCGATCCAGTGCTGTTCGAGACCGCCGGTTCAGACCTCGAATGCGCGAAGATTGACGCGCCTTGGCTCGAGGGCCGGATCCGGCCGGCGATCACCTGGAAGTGGTCTGAGACGGCCGAGTTGATGATGGTGGACAAGATGGTCGCGTCGATCGTCGACGTGCTTAGAGAGCATGGAGTCGAGAAGGAGGCGATCGGCGTCGACATGGCCGACCCGTCGGCGACCGCAGCTTTCCAGAGGGCCGGCCTCAACATCGTGAGTGCCTGGCCGACCATGTCTGGCGCGCGGGTGGTCAAAACGCCCGACGAGCTCGAATGCCTGAAGGTCTCCTCCGCGATCGGCGACACCGCTTTCTGGAAGATCGAGCACGAATGGCTCAAGCCGGGCGTGCGCGAGAACGAGATCACGGCGCTGGTGAACGAGTATCTCTACCGCGCCGGATTCGACTTCGTCTACGACATCATCGTCGCTTCGGGTGGAAACACGAGCCCGTACCGGCGTTGGCACACCGACAAGGTGATCCGAGAGGGCGACCTCGTGATCGTCGACCAGAACGCTGTCGGTCCGGGAGGGTATTTCGTCGACTTCGTCCGTTGCTTCAAGGTTGGCAAGCGTTGGACGCCGCAGGAGAAGGATCTCTACAAGGAGTGCTACGAGTCGATGTACGCCGCCATCGAAATGATGAAGGCGGGAAACACAACCGCGGATGTCGCCTCGAAGCTGCCCAAGTATGCCGACGACGAGTACGGCACAGTCACCTTGCAGCAGTTCGCGCACTCGATCGGTCTCTCGCTGTATGAGGGTATGTGGATTTCGCGGGCTTACTCGCTCGACTACCCGGTCCTGCTCGAGGAGAACATGTACTTCGCCGCCGAGACGTTCGCCGGGCACCAGGGTCTTGAGCAGACGGTCAGACTCGAGGAGAACCTGCTTGTTACAAAGGACGGGCCGGTGATCTTCACGAAGCATCCGTTCGACGATGACGCGCTCGCATAGTGAGGTGCGGGTAGTCGTCTGTGATCACGTCTTCGCCGACCTAGAGATCGAACGACGGGCGGTCGCCGGGCTCGGTGCTGAGCTCGTCGTCGCGGAATCCGCGGACGAGGATGCGCTCGTCGCCGCCGCTGAGCACGCCGACGCTCTCCTCGTCTGCTACGCGAAGATCGGTTCGCGGGTAGTCGAGGCAGCGGCTCGGGGCGGCTGCAAGGTCATCGCGCGCTACGGAATCGGCGTCGACAATGTCGACATCGCTGCGGCTACGAAAGCCGGGATTCGCGTCACAAACGTTCCTGACTACTGCATCGACGAAGTCGCAGACCACACCATGGCGCTACTTCTGGCCTCGGCTAGACAGCTCGTTCCGGCCGCGGAGAGCGTCCGCGCAGACGCTTGGGAGATGCCTCGGGACGGCGTCCACCGGATCGCGGGCCGCCAGCTCGCGCTACTGGGTGTCGGTCGCATTGGCTCTCGAGTCTCCTCGCGCGCGCGCGCCTTCGGTCTTCATGTCGTCGGCTACGACCCATTTCTCGCGACGGGCGCCGGAGACCTTGACGCTCGCGTGTCGACGCTTGACGAAGCCGTGGCGCACGCCGACTTCGTCTCGCTTCACATGCCACTCAACGACGAGACGAAGCACGTGGTCGACGATCGGCTGATCGGCGAGATGCGACGCTCGCCCGTCCTGATCAACACGTCCCGTGGGGGTCTCATCGACAGTGCCGCCGCACTTCGTGGTCTGGAGAGCGGGGCTCTCTCCGGGCTCGCGCTCGACGTGACCGAAGAAGAGCCTCTCCCGTTGCAGAGCCCGCTCCGGCGCCACCCGAAAGTGATCGTCACGCCACACATGGGGTTCTACTCCATCGAGTCCGAGCAGGAGCTCCAGCGCCGGGCCGTCGACGAGGTCGTTCGTGCGCTTCGGGGCGAACCAGCCGTCTCACGCGTCAATTGAGGAAGCGAAAGGACACGACATGAAGCCTGAGCCGTGGCACACCGACGACTACTTCGTCAGCTCCTGGAACTACCAACCTGAAGTCACCGAGGGCTCAACTTTCCCCGAACGGGTCGCGGTGCACGACGTGACGCTGCGCGACGGCGAGCAGCAAGCGGGAATCGAGTTCACGGCCGACGAGAAAGTGCGGATCGCAAATGCACTCGCGGAAGCCGGTGTCGACCGGATCGAAGCGGGGCTCCCCGCGGTGTCGCCGTCGGACGCGGAGGCCGTACGTCGAATCGCCTCGGCAGGGCTCCCGGCACGCGTGTTCGCCTTCTCCCGCTGCATGGTCTCGGACGTGGAGGCCGCGCTCGAGGCCGGCGTCGAAGGCATCGTCATGGAAGTCCCCTCAAGCCGGCACATCATCGAGCTGGCGTACAGATGGCCGTACGAGCGCGCGATCGAGGCGACCGTCGAATCGACGAGCTTCGCGCACGCCCACGGGCTCGAGGTGATCTTCTTCCCGATCGACTCGACTCGGGCGAGCATCACGGAGTTCCTCGACCTCATCCAGACGATCGAGCGGGACGGGCATATGGACGGTCTCGTGCTCGTCGATACCTTCGGCGTGCTCTCGCCTCCGGCGGCTGCATTCATGACCCGGAAGGTCCGAGAGCGGATCTCCAAGCCCCTCGAGACGCACTTCCACATGGACTTCGGCCTCGGCGTGGCCAACACCATGGCCGCGGTCTCGAGCGGTGTCGGCACTGTCCAAGTGTCCGTCAGCGGCATCGGCGAACGGTCCGGAAACGTCCCGCTGGAGGACACCGTGCTTGCTTTGCAGCTGCTCTACGGCGTCGAGACAGCCGTCGATACGACGAAGCTCTATGGGCTCTCGAAGCTAGTGCGCGAGCTCGCCGGTGTTCCGGTTCCGCCGAACCGAGCGATCGTCGGCGACCGCATCTTCCACGTCGAGTCGGGCATCATCGCGAGCTGGGTCCGCAACGTCGGCTCGGAGCACCTGCTCGAGGCGTTCCCGTTCCGCCCGGAGTTCGTCGGCCAGACCGGGCCGGAGATCGTCCTGGGGAAGGGAAGCGGGCTCGACTCCGTCGCTGTCTGGCTCGACAAGGTCGGTCTCGGCCCTGCCGACGAGGCGCGGATGACGGCGATTCTCGCCGAGGTGAAAGCGAAGTCGCTCGAGAAAAAAGGTCTGCTCACGCCCGACGAATTCCATGCAATTGCTAGCGACGTCCTTGCCGTTTCGCTCGTCGACTAAGGGAGTTTCAAGCGATGGTCATCGACCTCCATTCACACACGATGCCGGACTCCGTCGTCCGGATGCTCGAAGCCGCTCCGGATCGTTTCGGCGCCCGTGTCGAAGTCGAAGATGGTGTGAAGTGGCTCTCCTTCAACGGGAGGCGGCGCGGACACGTAAAGCCGCGGGGCGACTATCTCGATTACCGCCTCGAAGACATGGACACGCTCGGCATCGACGTCCAGGTGCTCGCTCCACGTCCATTTCTGATCGCGTCATGGCCTGATGCCGGTTGGGCTGCCGAGCTCGCGGCTGCCATGAACGAGGGCCTAGCAGGGATGGCCGCGAAGAGCGACCGCTTCTGGGCGGTCGGTCAACTTCCGCTTCAATCTCCTGAGCGGAGCCTCGAGGAGATCGAGCATCTCGAAGCGCTGGGGCTCAGAGGCGTGGAAGTCGGCGCCCACTTGGACGGGCTCGAACTCGATGACGAGTCGCTCGAGCCGGTGTGGGCGCGTCTGAGCGAACTGGAGATGGTCGTATTCGTCCATCCCCTCAACCTCGGCTACCTGCCCAGGATGGAGCCATACCATCTCTCGAACCTGATCGGGAATCCGCTGGACACGACCATCGCCTTGAGTCGCTTGATGTTGAGCGGCGTCCTCGTGCGGCATCCCGGAATCCGCTTCTATTTCGCGCACGCCGGTGGGTTCATGCCCTACCTTTTTGGCCGGATCGACCACTCGTACAGGAGCCGTGGGGACACGTCCGCGGTAATCGACGTCTTGCCGAGCTCGCTTCTTGCTCGCTGCTGCTTCGACACGATTACGCATTCGGAGCCGGCACTGCGCTACCTCATCGAGGCGATGGGGAGCGAACACGTCGTCGTCGGGACCGACTACCCAGCAGACATGAACGATCGCGGCGTCGTCGGGACACTTTCGGCACTGGGCCTTTCCGGTGAAGCGCTCGCGCGCGTCGAGCACGAGAACGCGGAGCGGTTGTTCGCTCGCAGCTAGCTCACGCAGCCCGAGGTTCGTCGGCGCGGATGCAGGCCACCCAGTGTCCGGGCCTGAGCTCCCGAAGCGTCGGCACGTCCGCGGCGCACGCCTCCACCGCAAGCGGGCAGCGGGGGTGAAAGACGCAGCCCTGCGGTACTGCGGTCGGACTCGGAACGTCGCCGGCGAGGATGAGCCGTTCGCCTTTGGCTTCTTCGACGGGATCAGGGATCGGTACCGCCGAGATCAGCGCCTGCGTGTACGGATGCAACGGGTTAGCGAATAGATCGTCGGTATCCGCAAGCTCGACGATCCGGCCGAGATACATCACGGCGATGCGCTGAGCCACATGACGGACGACCGCTAGGTCGTGCCCGATGAAGAGGTATGTCAGATCCTGCTCCTCCTGGAGCTGCACAAGGAGGTTGACGACCTGAGCCTGGATCGACGCATCGAGCGTCGAGACGGGTTCGTCGCAGACGACGAGTGCGGGGCTCGACGCGAGCGCCCGCGCGATTGCGACTCGTTGTCGCTGGCCGCCACTGAACTCGTGCGGGTATCGCTCACCCATCGAAGGATCGAGACCGACTGCCGAGAGCAGTTCGCCGACGCGCTCGCGCCGTTCGGCTTTGCTGCGCACGAGCTTGTGAACGAGCAGCGGCTCGGCGACGAGCTCCTCGGCGGTCATCCGTGGATTCAGCGATGTCCCGGGATCCTGGAAGACGATCTGCATCTCCCGGCGAGCCTCGCGCAGCTCACGTGCGCCGAGTGTTGTGAGGTCACGTCCACGAAACAGCACATGGCCGGCTGTTGGGCGATAGAGCTGAAGGATCCCGCGGCCTAGCGACGTCTTTCCGCAGCCCGACTCGCCGACGAGGCCCAGTGTCTCACCCTTGCGGATGGTGAAGGTCACGTCCTCGACGGCCCGGACCAGCCGCTTCCTCCCGAAGCCACGGTTCGACTTCACCGGGAAGTAGAGCTTTAGTCCCTGGACGTCAACGAGTGTCGCATCGCCGGGCGTTGGCGTGGCAGCCAGTTCGACGCTCATGGCAGGTTCTCCGCGACCCAGCACGCGGACAGGTGCCCGGTCGACCCTACTTGAAGGAGAGGTGGAGTTTCCTCGCGGCAGCGTTGGTACGCATAGGCGCAACGAGGATGGTAGGCGCACCCAGCCGGAACGTCGCGGAGGTCCGGCGGCTGACCTTCAATCTGCACGAGCCGGTCGCTACGCGGGGCGTCGAGTCGCGGTAGGGAGCTCAGCAGTCCACGCGTATAGGGGTGTCGTGGGTTAGCGAAGAGTTCGCCGACGTCTGCATGTTCGACGACCTTGCCTGCGTACATGACGTTGACGCGGTCTGCATAGCGTGCGACGACGCCGAGGTTGTGCGTGATCAGTACGACCGCGAGCCCGAAGTCAGCCGCCAGCTCTTTCAACAGCTCGAGAATCTGCGCTTGGATGGTGACGTCGAGCGCGGTGGTCGGCTCGTCGGCGAGGATGAGTTTCGGGTTGCAGGAGAGCGCCATGGCCAGCACGACGCGCTGGAGCATCCCGCCGCTGAACTGGTGTGGATAGCGGGACAGCTGGCTCTCTGGGTCAGGGATGCGAACCCTACGGAGGAGATCGATGGCCCGGCGACGTGCATCTCGGTGCGAGATGCCCAGGTGCAGCTGCATTCCCTCCGTGAGTTGCCGGCCGAGGTTAAGTACGGGGTTGAGTGAGGCCCTCGGCTCCTGGTACATCATCGCGATCGTCTGGCCCCGAACCCTGCGCATCTCTCGAGGCCCGATCGCGAGCAAGTCGATGCCCTCGAAGAGCACTCGCCCCCCGACCGTTCGAGCTTGAGAGCTCGGCATGAGGCGCATGATCGAGAGTGCGCTGACACTCTTCCCGCAGCCACTTTCCCCCACCAGCGCGACGGTCTCGCCAGCATTAACGTCGTAAGAAACGCCGTCGACAGCCTTCACAATGCCCGCATCGGTGAAGAAATAGGTGCGAAGGTCCGAGACCTCGAGCAAAACGCCCACAGCACGCTGATCGTATCGTCAAGACGCGTCGACGTGAAGTCCTACTGTGTAATCTTTGGCGCGCGCGAGGGTGTCGCCTTCTCGATGTAAGTCACACTTCTAACTGATCGGCGCGTGGTGTAGGCATCGCGCTGACCTAGCCCGGCTCACGCCGTCGCTTAAGAACTTCATGATCCGGAGTGGCCCGAGGAGTTGACTGACAAGGTCTGAAGTGCCCTCAACGCGCTCGACTTTTCGTGGTCGGACGATCTCATCGATCTCAGCCGGACTCGGTCGCGACGACGGCGATCCGGTCGCAGCGGCAGCGGATCGCACGTCCAGTTCTTCGCCGACGAGAAGTACCAAGGCACCGTAAGCGTGATGGTGAACGGCCACCTCGAAGGCGACCTCCCACGCGTCCTCGAGCCTCCCGTGCCGAGCTACTGCGGCGACAACCACCACATAAAATGCGACTCCGAGGCGGAGTCGCACGCCTGGGTGCGCCGCGGCCTGAGCCC
>Ga0265338_10004278_pt1 | contig 19391 bp, 19 predicted proteins | sample 42126metaG_FD_193579 | JGI IMG/M metagenome (GOLD analysis project Ga0265338, IMG submission 193579) | Rhizosphere microbial communities from Carex aquatilis grown in University of Washington, Seatle, WA, United States - 4-21-26 metaG | ecosystem: Host-associated > Plants > Roots > Rhizosphere...
ACCTGGCCAGGCTGACGTCCAGGACGGCCGAGAGAAGTAGCGCGGTCCCGCTCGCCTGGCTGCGCGGTCGGCTCCCGAGCGCCCTGCGCACCGGCTTCCTGGAGGACGAGGCGGTCGACCGTCTCTACGGAGCGCTGACCGTGGCAGAGGAGCTCGGATACCTCTACGCGGCTCTGGGCGAGGCCGCCGACGTGGTGCTTTCCCGGCTGATCGACCTGCGCGCGCTGAACGGCCGCCCGCTGCTGATGTACAGGCGGGTCGTGGCGCCCGAGCCCAGACCGGCACCGGCGGGTCAGAAGGCCACCTCGCAGCGGCCCGCGGCGGCCTCCCCCACGCCTCGCGCCCGCGCCAGCGGCGGGGTCTCTTCCCACAGCACGACCCAGCCGACCAAAACAGCGGCGACGCACCGCGCGACGGGCACGGCACCGTTGTCCTCTCCCACCCCTGGACGGACTCCCGCGGCTGCGGCGACGGCGGCGCGCAAATCGATGTCTCCCGAGCCGCGCACCCAGGCGGCAGCAGCGGCAGCAGGTCCCTTTGTCTCGTCCGCATCCGGCAGCGACACAAAGCGGACCAAGACGGGCGGGCGGGTTGCACCGCCGCTGTCTCTCGCTGCCCCCATGCGCGCACCCAACCTTCCGACCATGAGACGCGCCACACCATCGTCGACCAGGAGCATTCCATCGTCTGTCGCCTCCGCCAGCATCTCTGCGAGCGTGTCGGTGGCCCCTTCGCCCAAGGTCGGAGCACCGGTGGTGGCCATCGTCCCCGTACCTGGTGCCCTGTGGCACACCGCAGCCGCGGACCCGGCTCTGGCGGCGGCCGAGTCGCTCGCCCGGCGCGCCGCCCTCGCGGCGGAGATGCGCGCCGCGCTGCCCCTGCGCAGCGCGGCGCGCCTGCGGATGGATGCGGTTGTCGCCGACCTGGAGCGGCAGAGCGCCGCCGCGGCCGGTGCGCTGCAGCGGAGGAGGGTCCAGGGTCGGAATCTCGTCTCGGTCGTCGACCCGCGGTCCGGGAGAACGGTCACGTACGAGGAGATGGTCGTTTCCGCGTCGTCCGACTCGCAGGCATCCAAGAGGCCCGGGTTCTTCCGCGGCGTCGCGGAGGTTCTCTCGTCGTCGTGGGAGAAGAAACAAGCAGAGGCCGCCAAGGAGAACAAGGAGAACGAGTCGCAGCTCGAGCACTTGAAGACGGTCCACGAGCAGACGGCCCAGCACTGGCAGGTCCGCCTCCGACAGGCCATCCGTGAGTCCAAGGGTGAAGAAGCCGCTTTCGAGCCCACGAGGCGCCGGCTTCTCGCGGAAGACATTGCCCGGCGGACTCGGGAGCGGGAATACCTGGCCCGGGCTGAGATCGCAGCCGACGCCAGCGGCGCGGCGCTGGCCGCAGCCAACGTCGGGGTGGACGAACTGGCCGCGGTGGCCTCTCGTGTCGCCGCGGTGCTCAAAACGGTGCCGCTGCTAGCTCTCCAGACACGGTTGATCGGTCCCAGCGCGCTTCCCGACGCGCTTCGGATCGTCCGCGCGCACGTGCTCGCCCTCGCCGATGCGCCGCTGGAAATATAGGGCGTCCCGTCAGCGGCGAGCCACCGCTCGCTTTTTCTTTGGTTGTAACAATTCGTTTTGGGGCTCTCACAGCGTTGTGCCCTCTCTCGCTCTGTTCCTGCGACTGTTAGTGATACGATACCAGCGGGCGCAGGTCCAGACGCACTTGCGGGGAAGGAACAACCTCGGAATCTCCGGGGCCACGTGAACGCGGGCAGAGAAGGTGGCGGAAACTGGAGAGCCACCTCTGCAGGAAACCCAGGTTGGCGCCGATGCCCTCGCTGAGCCCCCTCGTCCAGTTGTGGAAACAGTGCCAGCCGGCGAGGTACTGCCGGCTTCCAGCGATCCACCTGTTCTTCAAATACGTCATTCGCGAACAGCCGGGGGTACTGTATATACATGTCGGCGATCAATTGCCCTTCGACTGACGAGCGCGTCCACGACGGCACGCGACGGTTGACCCCTCTCAGGAGCAGGTTCGTGGCGAAGAGCTGCACGCAAGCATCCAGGAGCTCGCTCCGTGTCGGTGGAAAGGTCACCCTGCCTCACGCTTTGCACTAGGCCCTCGCACTGTTCGTCCTGCCACGCCGCCGCACGCCTTCGCCATGGTGCATGTTCCTCTCGGGTTGTTTTGAGTTTGTCCGTTTTTGCGATGCACACAAATCGTGAGTGGCATCGCGTGGCGGTGGGCAGCAGGATGACGGACGTTGAGGAAATCTTCTCGAGGCTCAGTGAGCTCCTGGCAGCGTTTCGGAACAGCCGCGATGTCTCGCTACTGGGTGAGATGGAGGGGATCATCCGCATCCGCTTGGCGTCAGAGTCCCGTAAACTGCAATCCTGCTGGCAGGCTCTGCCGTCCTTCGTCTGGGGCGAGACGACGAGGTTCGGCACCTGCAAGGAGTTGGCCAAGGCAGAGGGCGTGTCGCGCGGCTGGCGCGACGCCTGCCTCCGGTGGGGGCTCCTGCCTGGCGTGCTCTGCCTGAACGGCCTTCCGCCAGACATCGTTCGGCGGCGTATCATTGTGGATCTCGGCCGGAACGGCCGCGTGGTCGAATCGCTGGTCTGCGACGCCAAGGTGCTCCAGGCCAAGGTCCGCTCGCAGTTGCTTCAGCGTCTCCCGGGCACCCTTACCTCTGTCCGGATCGCCAAGATGAGCCTCCACCTCGATGACTTCACGTGGCCCCGACGTCTCACGTCGATTGATCTGACGCTGGAAGACCCGAGGGCGTCGACAATCGAGGCGATGTCTCACAGACGCCTGCCGAACCTCCTATCGCTGCGGTTCATCGCGACGTTCTTTCGCGGCGTGTCCGACACGCTCAAGCTGTTCGAGTCACTCGACACGCTGCTGGCCTCGCACGGTGGAACCCTGAGGCATCTGGCCATCAATGTCCCCTTTGTGCGCGTTCGCGACGGCATGTGCCAGATGACCTCACTTGTGTCGGTAACACTGGAAGAAGCGTGCTCCAGCATCGCGCCCGAGTTCGCTGGCTGGGCAGACAGCCTCGCGGGATGCACGCGCAGCCTCTGTTCTCTGAGCTTTCTCGGCGCGTTCAGGGGAGGAACGGCCGAGATGATGCGGGGGATCGAGCTGTTCCCGTCACTGAGGCATCTGCGCAGCCCGCTCGACCTTCTCGTCAGCGGTCGCTCCTCTCTCCCGGGTCTCTCTGCGCTCGAGACGATCCACGTGGACTGCGGGGAAATGCCCGCAGACGACGACGACGGGCTGCAGGGGCTGCTGATGGAACGCGTACGCGTGTTGCTGCGCGACGGGGTAGCGCGGAGCGGCGAAAGCCAACTCTGCGAGGCCACGTTTCAACAGCTATCGTTTCCGTCGGTGATCGAGAGTATCGCGGCGATTCTCCGTCCCGCGTCAACATCTCGACCTGTGTTCGGCAAGTTCAGGACACTGTGCGTCATCCCTGACCGCTTCGCAGGATGCTGGAAGAAGTCAGTCGACAAGGCGCTCGCTGGGCGATTTGTTCGGACGCCGAAGAAAGTAGGCGATGGGTTGATGCGCCGGTGGAACGTCGTCCCCTCTCCGACACCGCTTTCTTAAAAGAATGCCAAAAGGAAGGAGCTCCCGTAGTACAGCGAGTAGTAGGATGAGAACCCACCCACAAAAACAAAGACACTAGTGACATGCAGGCTCGCCCCCTGTCACGGAAGCGGGACAGGTCGTGTGGACTCGATGGATATCGGGCCTCCGGCCAGCGCCAGTGGGAGGGGAAGGGCCAACTGCTCGCCCCGGCAGCCCGACTGACGAAGGAGCGACGCGGTTCTGGAGCAGCAGAGGCCAGAACCCACCGACGGGCGTCTAACTGATCTCGAGGCAGGGGCGCGGAGGGCGCCCTGCCCAGTCCGGAAACGCGAACAAGAGAAACCCAGATTTGTTTTTACGTGTGCCCCTAAATACCGCTGCTGTTCTTCATTCGCCGACGGAAATCACGTACTCGCGCACGGTGCGGTCGTGAGCCGCGACACGGACGCTGAAGGGGCCTCCCACGATGTCGCCGCGGCGGGTGACCAGCGCCGGTCCCGTGACCTGCTGAAACGCGCCGTCGTCGTCGCGCTTGACCACTTCGTTCTGCTGGCTGAAACGCTCGATCGTCGCCCTGCAGCCGTGAAACTCGGAGCGCAGAAAGGCCGGGAACAGGCACGACCCCGCCTTGCCCGCGAAACGCGCACCCTGGAGCACGAGGAGCAGCTGGCCGACCTGGGTGTGGCGGGATGGCGCCGCGTTATTGCTCTTCTCGTCTGCGCCGTCGCCGTCGCGGGGCCACTGGTCTGGAAACAGGCAGGCCGAGTGCACGGGAACCCAGTCGCCCGCGGCCACGGAGTACGTGCTCGGGCTGACCGGCTCTGGGAACGTGAACCAGCTGGCGAGGTTGCCCGGCGTGTGCCACTGCATCAGCGCGGGGGTGCCGGGGGCGCCGCAGATCAGGACGTAAAAGGTCACGCGGCGGGGCACCAGGTACCACACGTTGCGCGCGTCGGGCAGAACGTCCCTTACGAACTTGGCCAGCGAGATCTTGGAGGCGGGCATGGCAGCGGCCTGGTCCCCCATGCTCTTGTTCTCCTTCTGCTTCTTCTTCTGCTTGGTGTCCACGCCGGAAAAGACGCCGGGCGTGCGCTCGATGGACGGAGGATACCGCAAGGTCGAACATTTGAACCGGTACGCCGCCTCGGGGATCTCGGCCGGGCGCAGGTAGAAGCGCCTGAGAGCGGCCTGCTCGATCCCTGTGGCGGCAAACAGCCGGTTCGCGTGCTCGACGTTGCCCTCGGTGGGGAGCGCCGAGGGACGCAGGTACCGCGTCGGGTCGGTCACGGCCGACCACGCGCGGTCCAGCTCGTCGAACGGCTGGTCTGCCCGCACCGACTCGAGCAGCGTCGACAGGGCGCCCGTGCGCAGCGAGCTGACCCACCCGACCGCGGCCTCGCCGGCCACCATGTACCAGAGCAGGTTGTCCCTGCGGCGCGTCCTGCGCGCCTCCACGCTACTGTCCTTGCCGTCGCCGTCGTCGCGCGCAAGGCGTCCGAGCTCGGCGTGCACCCGGACGAGAAAGTCAATGGCGCCGCAGTGTCTCTGCGCGTCGTGGAGCCTGTCGCCCTCCAGCAGCTCCTTGGCCCTCTTGGCGTGGGCCACCGAGTTGTCCTGCAGCACGCGCCCCAGCATCTGCACCTGGGTGCCGGCGTCGGCGCTGCCCGGCCGCCCCGCGCGCGCAGCGCCGACGGAGAAGGACATGTGCTCGAAGCCCCCCTCGGAGGGCACGCCGACCAGGGAACCAGGGGCGGTCCAGACCCGCGCGATCGCGGCCTCCTCGACGGCGCGCGCCAAGGGAGACAGCGCGGCTCGACCGAGAGTCGGGTGCCCGACATCGGACCAGAGCAGAGGCACGAGCTTCTGCGCCTTGCTGTCAAAGACCGCCAGGTCGGCGTAGCGCGTGAGGAAGTCGGCGCAGCGTTTGCACCGGCCGAGCGCCGAGACGCGCTCGGGCGTCACGCCGGCGGCCAGGAGGCCGGCGGGGAGAGCCTCGGCGCAGGACCTCGGCGGCGAAGTGCAGAAGATGGGTAGGGTGGGTTCGAGCAGAAGGCACCTGGTCGCGCTGGCGGCGATCGAGGCGTACAGCTCGGGTAGCGATGGGACGGGAGACACCGCTGCCAGCTCCGACGCCCTCTGCGTCGGCGGCTCTGCGGGAGGCAGCACTTCAAAGTAATCCGAGGCGATGTCGTCGTCCATGCGCTGGAGAGACACAGGGATTCAAAGCAAACGCTGAATACCAGAACACAGAGGGCACTTGGTTGCGGGCTTTCCGCTGTGTCACTCGTTTGGCGGCTTTTGTCACTCACGATGCGGAGGTCAAGCAAATCGTGAGGCAGAGCACTCGCTCTGCGCCACTTTTCACGCCGGAGTGCTGCTGGAGCAAACATGTGGTCCCGCGTCAACCGCGCCCCCTCGTCCGTGCTGTTCTCCCGTGCCGTCAACCATGCGGCTGCGCAGGTGGCCGCAGCGCGGGGCCGCTACCGGATGCTCGCCACACCCGAGGCCGCGAGCTGCGCTGATCTGACCCGCTTCACCCGCGACCTCTGCGTCGGAGGAGCGCCCGGCGACGCTCCGGCGTGGAGTCCCCAGGTCGAGGATCTGGTGGCCGCGATGTGGCCCGGCATCAAGCGCAGGCTCAGCGGAGACACCGGCATCGGGGGCTTCTCGCGCTGCTTTGGCGGGACAGAGGCCACCGCCCGCGAGAGGACGACCGCGATGAAGATGGTCGCGCTGTCGGCCGCCGTGCTTTCGCCCAGCGTCGCCGTGGCCTACCACGACTGCCGCACCGACACCGTCGCTCGACCGTGCGATCTCCTCTTGACGGCCTGCACCGATCGCTTCGGTCCTCCTCCTCGCTGTTCTCCCAGCCAGTGGCCCGTCGAGATCTTGTTTGTGGACGGGGTGGACGCCTGGTTCACGGAGGAGGTGACGGAGGCCAAGGCTCTCGCCGCCGGCGACCTCTACGACCTCACAGCCTCGAGAAGCCTCGCGCTGGCCTTTGTTTCGGGTTCGGCTCCTTGGCTGGAAGACTGCCTGTACTCTGGAGATTATACCCCCGCAGTCGACGCCTGGATCCGTGCGCGCGGAAAGGCCGGTCTATGGACGGGCTACCCGGGTCTCGGGTTCGACAGGCAAAAGTTGGTCTTTCAGGCTCGAGTCGGATCGTTTCGTCGTTGACGCAGGTCGACAGAAGACCGAGCCAGCGTTATTGAACCGGAGCACAACCGACTCCTTCACATTTTTGTTGTTGGCACGCGTACGTACGAACAACATCGGGAAGGCCCCGGCCTCGTAGAATGTGGTTGTTCCGAATGCCGTATTTCGATGAAAAGCCAGGAAACGGCATTCCCCTACGCGGTAGCGCTCGCCAACCGGTGCGTTGTCGCGGTGCAGCTGGTTACCGCGATGGTGCTTCCTGTCTGTCGCCGTTGACGTGTTTGACCCGGGACCGCCGTCACCGTCGGCCGCAAGAAAACTGCGCGTGGCAATTGTGCTCTCGGATTCGCTAAACTCCACCGGTGTTATCGTCTTCCATCGCGCCGAAATCAAAGCTGATGGCGTCGCCTGGTGCTGCCGTGCGCCGCCGCGTGCGCTTGACGGATGTTTCGGGCGAAGCGAGGCCCCAATTGCGCAGGGCGTCGTAGAGGCCGCGCTCGGCCTGCTTGGGGTCTACTCTGTCGTCTTGGTCTTCGTCTTGGACACGATACGGCAAGCGGCGGACGGTGCGCGGATTCCGCAGCTGCTCGAGAGGCAGTACCGAACTCACGATCGCTGTGGCGCCCACGTCGTTGGCTGGGGCCGGCGCCAGCGTCCACAGACGAAAGACGCGCCCGATGCGCAACTCGTTGTCGCCGCGATATCCCCCCTTGCGCGCCAGCTTGGGTCTCGCCATCCAGTGGGCGCTCAATCCCTCCACGCGGCGCGGGACCACCGTGCCGCCGATCGGCCATTCGAAACGGACGTAGAACTCGAGCTTGAGCGACGTCGACTCCCTGAGGCACCTGCACAGCATCGCGCCTTGGTCCTTCCGGTCGGACTCGCCCAGCCAAAAAGCGACTCCCGGCTGCGATCCCTCGGCCCCGTCCTCGTCGGTGGTGCCATTGTTGCAGAGCACCCGTATCGCGATCACGGGTACCGTCGTCCCGCGCGTCACCACCTTGGAGCCGCGGAATTCCAGAGAGAGGGCATCGGTAGCCTGCAGGGCGTCGACAAAGCTGCCGATCCATTGGAAGCAGCTCCATATGCAGGCCCCGGGACACTGGCGGAATTCCTGAAAATTCGAGCAGTCCGGATGCATGCAGCTATCGTCGTGGAGCTCATCGGCGTTGCCGACCGTCCCAGATCTGACGCGTTTCGCGGTCGCCGATGGCTGAAACATCGGGGGGAAAAATCAGCGAGGTTGTTTGTTCCCTTCGACCTGCTGGGCGAAGTCTTTTCCTCTCCGTCTCTTTGGCTTTCTTGTGGCTCTCTCTCTCTCCCTCCGTGACAGTCGGAATCCACCGGCCACGAGGTCTTTCCGAAATATATTCCTCAGCGCTCTGTGCTCGGAATGCAGATGGTGACTTTCCACGTTGTCCGCGCGCTGTCTTGTTGCATCGTGACCTGCTGTGCGCGATTCACAGTCCGGCCCACACTGTCTTGGTCCAGAGGAGGCCCTCGAAAATCAAAGCGACCGGATATGCTTTCTGTGTCGTGCGCCGGGATACTGCGAGACCAGCGCACCTATGCGTTGGTGTGGACTACCGCCGCGATGTGGTTGTGTACACTCGCCGCTCTCGTGCTGTGGGGAGACATGCACTATCCCCTCGCGCTCGGTCTTGCATCGCCGGCGTGGGCATGCATCCTATTTGGCTTGGTCGGACCGTTGCTGCCGTGGCATCGCTGCGAGCGAGCGGCGACCGTGTGATTCCGCCAGAGGTGGCAATCGATTCGAGATCGGTGGCGGCAAAGGATTCAGAATGACGGGACTCGAGTCACTCGGCCGACCTCCAGCGGCAGTTGGCTCGCTGCCTGCGAACTGGAGCTGCTCGTGGTCAATCGTTTTGCACCTTGGGGATGAGCGAGATGCCGTGGCGAGACAGAGAGTGGGTGATCCGAGAGGCCGAACGCAACGGGTTTCAAGTCTTCTACGAACAACGACACGGATGTCCGGCGGGCTCGAATCTGTGGAATTCCACTTCGCGTCTTGACAACGCCGGGCGAGAACGCGTCGGGCCCTTCCCCCACCGAAGTCCAGCCGACGTGGCTTCAGTGCTCGGACGGCGCGTGCTCCAACATTGTTCTGTCGGTATGGAAGCGCCTATCATTCATTCATTCACGCGACGGTTCAGAGCAGCGCGAACGTGCGTTAAAGCGATAAAGGCCCTGGTCTCTGTGACCCGTCATGTCAGTCCTGTCGCGTGATGCGCTGTCGCTCGTTCTCGGGTACGTGGACAGCGACAGGGAGGCCGGGTTCCTGATCCTCTGGTGGACGCCCGAGGAGCTCCCAGAGGGGGTGTACCCGGATGTCTACCTGTGCTCCGTCGAGCAGGCCGCGGTGAACATGCGCCGGGTGAACGAGTCCTGCGCCCGGCTGGGCAGCGGCGGGTGGCTCGCCCAAACGGTCCAGCTCGTCGAGGCGGCTCTGGTCGCGCGGCGGGAGGAGAGCGTGTGCCTGCCCGCGCCCACCGGCCTGGACCGCCTGCACCTGCACGCCCTGGCCGCGAGGCTGGGTCTGTTCAGTCGCCGCGCCGGGTTCACGCGTCACTACGACAAGAGGTTCAAGTACTGGAAGTGGGGCTGCACGAAGGGGTGCCGGTGCACCGGATGCACTGTGTACGAGGGCTACGGGGAGGAGAGGCGCGAGGCCCCCATGACGTACATGGACAGAGTCGAGGTGTCCTTGTCGCCGCTGCCCTTGACCAAGCGTAACCTGTCGCAGCGTCGAAGAAGCGGACAGACGCCCAAGCAGCGTGCCACTGCTCTCTGTCGCCACCCGCCGGTCAGCGCCGCCCTCGGCGTCGAGCCAAACCCAGGCCCGTCCAAAGAGGCGACACCGCCGCCGGTCGGCTTGCCGTCACCGGTACCTCTGGCGCAGGGATAGGCGTGGAAATAGCAGGCAGCGACCGCCAGTCCCCGACAAGTGGCAGACGCCCACTCCCGCATCGTGAGATGGGTCGCCGTTCGGCAACGACAGCAAAAGCGAGGATGCATCCAAACCCTTGTTCTGGGACGTGTCCGCGCCGACCGCAGTTGCTGCTCTGCAGCTCGCGCACTTACGCGCCGAGTGGCAGATGACGATGCAACTGCCGCCGCTCGGTCGACATGGGTCACAGCCACTGGCTACGCGCGGCTCCCGGCGGGTTACTCGGGCGGCCTGTCGGGGCTTGTGAGCGCGAGGCACTGTTTCCCGGGCACCGTTTCGAGACACTGTGTTGTTCTGGCTGCTTGCACGGGGTTTTTTCCGAGCGGGGTAGAGACGAGCTCGCCGCAGTGATAGGCTGCTAATGCCGAGGAGGCTCCGGTCTCTCCTCGGCCAGGACAATGGCGCGAGTTCTGAAGAGCGTTGCTTCGTGGGCCATTCGAGCGCTCCGCGGTTGTCTCGTCGGACGCGCCGGGGAACGTCGGGCTGCCGGGAGTGACCAGTACAGACAGTCGACATCCTGCAGTCACAATTTCAAGAGGTAGGTCCTTTACGATAGCTGGAACACACAGTGCACCCTCTGTGTCATCACCCATCGACTGGCGCTGGTGGCGGCATGAGATTCATTGTCGCGCTCGTCGTCGAGATCGGGGGGTAAACCCCAACTCTACGGGGTCGATGCGCCGGAGGCAGCTCGACGACGGGAGCTGACTCGCCCGCGGCTCTCTCTCTCTACTTGAAGATTCGAACTCTGCGTTTGGCCCGACGAGGTGTATTGGTCATATTCTGCGTGCGGACGAAAATCAACATCGCGTCTCGTTGAAAAGCAAAGAAGCGGCATGCGCCCAGTCCCGTCTACTCCACGGCCTCCAGAACGTGCTCAGTGTGGTGCTGGCCGCTGTCCTTGCATGCCTGGCACAGGTCGTAGCTGGGCGGGCACACGGTGCACTTCCACCGGATGCCGACCACCGGAGCGACGCCGCAGCCGTCGCACATTACGTCCCCCTGGACGCGGAGCACCTTGCCGTCGCTGTCGAGGGGCGCCGGGTGGGTGCCGTCGAGGACGAGGCCCGTGCAGCCGCGCTTGTGCCACGCCTCGAAAAGCTCGTTCAGACGCGTGGGGACAGGCGCGAAGATCGGCAAGAAGCCCGATTTGAAACGAAAACCCGGCACGGAGGCCGTGAAGTCCGTGCATCCTCTCGGTCCGGCCCGGAAGAGCCAGCGACCGGAGCCGTCGACGGCAAAGACAAAGCTCCCGTCGCACAGATCCAGCGCGTGCGTCACGCAAGGGAGACTGCGCACCGCAGTGCCCACTTCAGCCTGGCCAAAGATCGAGCTGAAGCGAGTCTCCACCAGCGCCGTCCTGAGGCCGCCGAGCGAGATGCGCCGCAGGATGAGGGCGACCAGTTCCGCATTGACCGCTTTGCTCTCGGCGTCCGTGAGCCGGACAACCGGGGGCATCATGCGAACAAAGTCGGCGTCAGCCACGGACTGGACCTCCAGGGTGGTCTCGGTCGCGCCCGCCTGGACGGTCACGCCATCTTCGCCGTGGACGCGCTTGAGGAGACCCGGGAGCGCGGACAGCGAAGGGCTGGAGTTGGGCAAGGTGTACGAGTAGTTGTTGAAGCAAGCCATGGAGACGGGAAAAGGATCTCCGTTGCCCGACACAGCGGCCGATCACGATTGGAACACGGATAAGCGGGAGGGGACGGAGCGCGCCAGAGCCCTAGGGTTGTATCGTGATCAGAGTGGTTCCCATGGACCGGATGTCGTCCACGCAGGAGAACCAACCCGAGCAGAGCCCGGGGAGCCAGTTACCTTTGCTTCCGGACGTCTGCGACGACAAGTATTCGGACGCGGCCTTCTCGGCTCTTGCGTCCCTCGCCGGGAGCGCGCGCTGGGACGAGTACAAGCGGCTCCGCGCACGTGTCTGCGACGAGCTTGACTCCATCGAGGACGCCTATACAACCGGCCGCAGGCTGGAGAGGAGACTCCGCGCTCTCGACTGCCTGCTCGCCTCTGACTTGGCAGGTCACGCTGGAGCCGCTGCCCAATGACGTGCCGCACCCCCTCGGCAGTGTCTGTGGCGCCGCGCCTTTTTCCCCGGCCAATTTGTGTAAACTAAACCGATCGTAGGTGGGGGGGGGGGGGCACGCGGCGCCACCTCATTTCCACCTCATTTCCGGTCGTGTGGATGCGTGGAAGGGCCGGTGGTACTCACCGGCAGGAGGCTTGCCGAGTTTACACAGGAGGTCCATTCAGATGCGCAAAGTGCGCGCGGGCAGCAGTAAGGCTCAGCCTCAGCCTCAGCCTCAGCCTGAGTACATAAGCGTTTTCGTGTTTGTGCACCGCAGTGCAACGGTCCGCGACAAGACATGTCCGCAGACGCCATCGACTCGGGCGAGGGCTTGCAGAACGGCGTTGCGAACACCGATCAGTCCGTCGGGATGGCTCTTCCAGCGCCGAGCGGTGGCGAGAGTGAACTCGCGGGATCCTTGTGCGGCCCTGTACGCCGCCAGGTGCTGCTCGCGGACGTCGGCGGAAGAAGAGGCCGTGGATTCTACTAGTATCTTCGAACTCGCGGGACCCGGGACGTGCCTGCTGCAGACGCGCGAGTTCTGAGATCACGGACCTCGGGTTTTCACTCGGTTCGTCCGCGACGACGATGATGACCACGAACGCGGCCAGCACGGACCGCAGCAGCAGCAAATCCCCGTTCGGTGCAGTTACTAGTATCTACGGCAGCGAATGTCGCCTGGCGAGATTGCCGACATCGTCGAGCGCCTGATGTGTTCGATGCCGGAACGGGCACTGGCCGCCGCCGCCGCGTATGCCCCTCCCAAATATTCTTCTATGCACGTTAATGGTACTCCGAATCCTGAAAGGAGTACGGATTCTGACGCGTAGGTGGGCTATTACTTTTCGCCGGGAATATTTCGGAGGGGCCTATGGCCGCGCGAGCACGCAGGTTCCAGCGACCGGACTCCATGAAGCACCCAAACAGGTGCACGCACGACAGTAAACCGCCCAGTTATGAACAATGAAAAGTGGAAAAACCACACCCTTGCCCGACACAAAGCAACGATTCGCCGGCGGTCTCTGGCTTTATCAGACAGAGCCTTGGCGAGCGCCGCGAGTGTTAAAATGTTTATTTTTTTTAATTGTTTATAGGTAGCGACCGAGACGGTCGACAGGGGCCGCAAAAAAGTACCGAGACAGGCGCGGACCCAGCCGCCGCTCGCTGTACCACAGATGGGGAGCCCACATCCACGTCCGCCAGGCGAACTTCATCCACCTCTCGTATGAGAGGGGGTTGCGGTTCGACGGGACGAATTTGTACATGCCGAACGTCGAGCGATGCCGCCTGTGCACACGGCGCGGGAGCGGTTGTGGGTTGGTGTTCCGCTGCTCCTGCTGCCGCCGTCTGCGGTCGAGAATCGCGACACTCGTCGCAGCGCTGTTGACACGGCGACGCAGGTCGCAGACGTGCTCCTGGTCGGCCAGCTGCTGGATGGCGAAACGACGGCGCCATAAACGCTGCTCGAGGCGGGGAGGTCTTTCCCCCAGCATCGATCCGGCCGAGTTGCCGTGGATGCAGCTGCGCGATCGGTTCCGGCGGCCGAGCCTCTCTGAAGGGAATTTGCGGTCGTTGCGCGGATGGTCGCTCGGCCTCTTGTCATTGCCAAAGAGCGAACCACCGCCGTCGTCGTCGCTAGCGCGCTCCAGCGCCTCATTCCTCTCCAGGCGACGGTGGTGACGTAGGACGTCGACCCACGACCTCGACCCCAGTACGTGCGCCTCGCGAAAAGCTGTTCGGGTGTGATGGGGCATGGACAGACAGCCAAACGACACGCTTTGAACGGTGCCTTGCTCTTTTTTTCCTTAGGCAACCAACCCTCACGATCACGATGTGGCCATCGGGGCTATTTTTTGCCGCGGGTGGAGCGGAAAGGTCATCTCCTGTGACTGCGAGCTCGACGAGCCTGCGTTGTCTCGCACAGCTTCTATGGGGCAGCGGCAGCCCCCAGTATCCAGTCAGATGAGGGTCTGTATGAGCCACCAAAAGCGAGACGCCTCGCCCGTCAAGTCGTGCCTGACGATACCGAGCGGACATTCTTCTCCGTGGCGCTAGGCACGTCTGCTCCGTAGCGCTCTGGAACTGAGTCGGCGTATCTTTGAGAGTTTTAGTCGCTACGTATAGAGCGTACCCCACGCACTTACAGGGCACGCCCGAACGACGCAGGTGGTTTTTTAATTGTCGTCGTCAGCCGTTGCAACGTCTGAATCCCCCATTTTACAGTAGGCCTCGATGGCGTCCTGGCGAGTCTCGAAGCCCGCCCGCTTGATCAGGAAATTGAAGAAACCGTGTTCGGTGAGTCCCGGATTCGAAGAATCACACGCCCCGCAGCGAATGTAGCAGTGAAAGTTCTTGCCCTTGGGGACCACCTGGTCAGCGAGCTTTTCACCTTCTTCGTCGCGAAGCTCATAGTGCGAAGCGCAGTCCAGACAGTAGTAGTGAAAACACTCATGGCATTGACAATAGCGCGAATCCAGAACTCTTGTGCCGCATTGGAAGAACTGGCACTCGCCGAGGACCGACATTTGTGGGGGATGGAGCGTTGCAAATTCACGATCGGCGAGCAATAGCGTGGTGCAGCATTCGAGTCCGAGTGACCAAGATCGGACGCAGCGTCGGACAAGGCGCCAGGACTGCGTGGCCGCTGAAACCGCCGTCTGCGTTGCTCTTCGATGCGGGTCGCCAGCGCAGGCACCGAGACGGCACAAGGAACCCCGCTGGTGTCGCATTGTCTCGGTCTGCCGTCGCCGCGTCCCTGTAGTACCGCCACAGCAGCGCGTCGTCGCGCGCGTGGAAAATTGTTGCCACCCCGTTGCATCCACCGTGCCGCCAGAGCGATCGTCGGCGATCTGGCCTGCCGCAGATAAAAGGCTTCGGGCTCTGCTGGTGGACTCGATACTGTGCGGATCAATCAAGTGGTCACCCCCCAATTAATCTTCCCGGAACCCGGATTCCCGGAAACTTAAATCGCAACCTGGAACCCGAAACCCGAACCCCCAACCCCCAATCCGCAATCCGCAAACCCGAACCCGAACGCCGAACCCCGAAACTTAATAGTCGCATTCTGGGACCCGGTCAAAAACCAGAGATGCCGAACGCAAGTCTAGAAGTAATAGAGTACGTTTACGAGTAGAAAAAACCATCTGCGAGAGTATCGCAAATGTCATTCGGCAAACCCGTCAGCTGAAGAAGACGTGTTGAAATATAGCTTCGAAACAGCGCTTCCTCAGTTGGAGCAAGAGGACCCCCGACCGGGGTGCAAATAAAAAGGATGCATGCGGTACGTTTGCGTCTGATTCGTAAAGCGAATGCTGAACTGGAGACCATCAGATGAATAGAGAGCGTCGTGGGTCCACGGCGGAACACTTGCCGAGGCCTCGGCAGGCAACAGCGCCGCCACCTGAGGTCGTGCAACCTCAACAAGTCTCACGCTCAGCTTGTTAAGCCCATCTTCGTGATCGACGTATGCGCATGTGAGTAGCACCGAGGACAGCGAATGCAAACTCGAAGGGAGCGAATCACCGGAGACCCAATCTGAGAATGCCAACCAATGCTGGGCAGACAATGGAACAGGAATGGCCGACAATCCTACGAATGAAGTGACTCGCAACCTTCGAAGCCAACCGTCTTGATCACGCTCTAGTGCGTTTGTCAATTGCTCGCACTTTGCAAGAATCGCTGTAGATACGTCGAAAGTAATCCCGTCATTTGTCAGAATACGTGCCTTGGTATCGTCAATGTTCGTCATATTGTTCTGCAGGGCACTACTTCGTGTTGCTGTCACTTCCCAAGGGGCAAGGGTTTCACAGGTACCCAGCCACACGGTGTCGTTACACACAGAATAAATGAATCCTTCACCCCAGCATGATCGAAAGGTGTGCAGTGCACTGCACAAGTGTTTCTTACCACATGAATAGGTTCTAAAGACCGCCCAGAACATTGTCATTCAGAAAATTCCCGACATCAAAAAGAGTACAGGTATAGATGTCTTGTAGTTACTAGTATGTCTTCCGTTGAAGTTGTATCGCCATGGGATTACACCAAGGCATCGTGGTATAAACGAGCAAAACCACCACCTGCATCTAACACGTTGGGTAGGTAAACTTTTTTGGTGCCTCCTCTTGCATTTACAGGTGCTTACGTTCTCGATAAAACGACGTGGACGTGCATGCTTGCAATTCCAGTTCGTTTGTGGCCGCCGGAGCTGTCACATCGCTTACAAGCTGTGATGCTATCGAGCGCTGATGACGAGAAGTCTAGACACCACAAACATGACACATTGCAGGTACTGCACGGACGATCCGTTTATTGACAGTTGTGCAGGTGATCTTGTCTGAGACATACAACTGGTTGCCGGAAGAAACGCGTCCCTGGGTGCTCGTTGCGTCCGCCTGGGCCCTGGTTGGCAGGCCAGGAGCAGACGACTTCCGCCAGTTCTACGTGGTGCCTCACACACTCCCAGAGAATTTTCCAGCCTTACCCTGGCAACGCGACGCTTAGCGCTGAAGTGCCTCGGTTGCTATCCAGCTTTGTCGAACACAGTCCGGGAAGTGGCAGTGGCAGTGATGATCACGCGACCCGATGACGCGTTGTCTTGTTTTGCTTTTACCCTCGGCATCGGCTGCGAGAAACCAAATTAAACAAAACGGCGACCGCACAACACACCCCACAACTACTAGTACACACTCCGCATAGCGCACGTCCCAGAAGACATCGGTCTGGAGAGTTATTTTTCAAGCAATAGACCGCCAGCCGCGTCTGCCGACGAGAATGTACTGAGCCGTCGGCCCCGAGTGCCGCAGCCGCACACCCGCGACGGTGCACTCGACAGACGCCGAGCCGGCTTCCGCGGCTGCCGGTGCGTGCACAGTGGCACACATGCCAAAGGGTGGAGACCACGGCTGGCCCGGGAGACCCCTGCGGTCCGTCTCCTCGCGAGAGCCTGCACCAAAGCGGTCCAGCAGATCGTGGATCTTGGTGTTGTCTGCATCGGTGTGGCTGGTGGGCACCGGGCAGGTGATGTCGATCTCGCCGAGCGCCTGCGCCCACTGCGCTTCGCGCAACGCGACGTCCACGGGCGACTCCACCCTGCCGCCGTTCGAGGGCCCAGGCGCAGCGAGAAGAAGCAGCTCGACACGGGAACGCACGTAACCCGCCGCCGCCGTGTCGCCGCTCTTCTGGTCGTCTGCGGGCGCAATCCCGCCGTCGGCTCCGACCTTCTGTCCCATGACAGAGGGGTAGCTAAACGGGGTCAACAGGAGCTGCGCACCGCTGCCACCGAGTTCGGCGCGGCGCCAGGCGCACCGCTGCTCGACAGGGGTGAGCACCACGTGCTCGCGCCGCCGCGGCACCGTGCGCTCCGAAGGGTACGCCAGCCAGAGACCGAACAGGAAAGGAGAGCCGTCGAGCTCCTTGTCCTTGCCGCAGTCGTCGCCAGAGAGGCGGAAAAACTGCGCGAGCCTCTCTCGCACCATGTCGGGTGCCGCGATCACGCCGTGGTGCTCGTGCCGACACGAGAACTGACCGTGCTCCTCGAGGAGGTGAAGCGCCAGGGCGTCGAACTTGATGCTGTCTCCCGACTCGGCCTCGACGACCTTCCAGTGGCGGGTCACGACGCCCTCCCCGCACGACGGACAGCCTGCGTAGCACTCGCAGTCGTCCGCTTCCACCAGGTACCGAAGGCCGGACACTGGAAACTCGAGCGCGTCAAACTGTGACGCGAGATTTAGCAGCTGGAGTATCCGCCGTTTCTGCGACGTCTGCGCGGAGGAAGAGGTCAGACAGGACAGCATGGTTCCGACGGGCCGTGCGGAAAATCACGATCGCCTGACTCATAGGCTGATACCCCACCTTCGCATCAGAATCCACCGTCTTTGGACACCTCGAGCACGCTTAACGCGCATATACAAGAATATCCCGCGCGGACGTAGATCATCATCATCATCATCATCATCGCGGTTCTACCGGGTTGGTTCGGCACATGGTGCATCGGCGGTTTGGGCTGCGCGTTCATACGACGGCCTCGCACGACTCGCACCGACCCGCACGGTGGTACATGCAAGCAGTCTGTGGGACACCGACGTCGGCACCACCCCCTCGGGGCTGTGTCTCACCTCACGCCTCTGGAGCGACGCGTTCGCGCAATGCCCTGCACGACATCGTCCGCTGTTTGGTACCCCCAAAAGTGACCGCACTACTGTAACGAGTCGAGACGAATGCGCGACTCCACTTCCCCTGTCCATGCCGGAACACCGCTTGTTCGAACGAGGAAAGAGTCAGCGCAGATCACTTTGCTCGGCAGCGGCAGTGGTGCTGGCGGGGGCGGCGGAGTTGTCTGTGTCACCGCCGGGAGTTGGGGGGTCGGCTTTCTCCTCCTCATTCGACGGGTCCGACGGGTACCTCGCGGCCACGCACACGGCGTGCACGCCCTCGAGACAGACGGCGAGCCGGTCGATGTCCTCTGTCTGCGTGAAACAGAACCACGCGGTCGTGCCGAGCAGCGGTCTCGCCGTTCGCGTGCACACACCCAGCCACAGCGGTCGCTCAAAGAGGCATTCCACGAGATAGGCGACCAGCACCGCCGGGAGCGGCGCGAGCAGCGAGAGCAGTGCCGCGGTCCAGCGCTCCGCTTCCGTCTCCGGAGCGTCGGGATGGAGCGTGCAGGAAGACTCCGCGGCGTAGTAGTCGAAGATCTCGTCCGCCGGGGCCTCGTGATCCCAGAACCCGGGCAGCCCGCGCCGTGGAGTGGTCCGACGCGAAAAAGGACCCCCTCAAGACCAGGTGCGTATCACCGCCGTAGCCGTCCAGCGACACAGAGGCGGGCGGCGACCGCCGCCTGACCGCCTGCACGAAGAGGCCAACGTGCTCCAGAGAGGACTGGTCGCCCTTCCCGTGCGGCCACATGAACGATACCGTGGCACCGGCACCGTGCGGCCGCGCCTCCCGCAGACTCAGGACGACATGCTTCTGCCAGTCGTCGTCGCCGTTCACGCCGCGTACGCTGAACGCCGTCCGCATGTCGTTGATGTACTCACGATATGCTCTCACGACTGGGGGCTCACGAGCGAGCGAACCGAAAAGGATCGAGCGAACACACATCGACTTTGTTCAGGTCGCGATTGATTTTTACTCGGAGCGCGCACAAGATCATTCTTTTGTCTCGCGGGCGTCCTCCGCAGCATCAGCTTGCCAGGCGAGTCTCTCCTCGCCAGCCTCGTCGAGCAGTCTCCGCTGCAGCACTGAAGCCTCGGCGTCCGTGAGATGCCGGGAAAGCCAGCTGGCCGCCTCCCGGGTGAGCCAATTGTCGGCTCGCTCGAGCTCGCCCGCCGCCCAAGCGTCCAGTATCCGTTGCCCGCGATCGCACGCGCCCGCCTCCAGAACGCGGACGAGCTCGCGCCGCAGCGCCGCACGCGTTGGTGGCGACAAGTACCCGTGTTCGAGCAGTGCCAGCAGCGCGCTCCGTCGCTGCTGCTGCACCATCGCGCCTACTCCTTCGTACATCCGCAGGAGGTCGCGCCAAGTGGAGACGGCGATGAGGGCGCTTGCTCTTCCATACAGACACTCGGACTCTTCCAGTGACCACCGTTGGCCCCGCATGCCGAAAGG
>Ga0265338_10004279_pt1 | contig 19391 bp, 39 predicted proteins | sample 42126metaG_FD_193579 | JGI IMG/M metagenome (GOLD analysis project Ga0265338, IMG submission 193579) | Rhizosphere microbial communities from Carex aquatilis grown in University of Washington, Seatle, WA, United States - 4-21-26 metaG | ecosystem: Host-associated > Plants > Roots > Rhizosphere...
GATACAAAAGCTTTTCAATTGTCATTGTCGTATCCGGAATAAGAGAGGAGCCGAAGCTCCCCTCTGACTTAACGCTGAATGCCGTGCTTGTGCATGAACACCCGCATTGCGGTCATGGCTTTGGCCGTCATAAGCGTGGTGTGCTTAGGTTTGTCCCAGACTTCTGCGATCAGGGAGGCACCCATGTTCTGCTCGATGTGGTTGGCCACTTCGATCGCTATCAGGTCACACCGTTCTTCCTCGGTGATCTCAATCATGCTGCCATCATGGCGGTTCTTCAGATGATGCGAGTACACTGCATCGAAGAATGCTTTTGGTCGTTCAGCCACACAGAACAAAAACGCGAGCCGCTCTGCCTTCTTGCCAATCAGCATCTCCAGCACTTCCCGATCCTCAAAGGGCGCAGACTGCACCGTGAAGATGTTCGTGCCATAGATCGAGTGGTAGAGGCCTCCAATCTGAACGTGCTCAGGCATCCCCCAGTCTTTCAGGAGTTGACGTGTACCCTTCAGGTGTTCTAGAAAGGTACGGCCCGAGTGCCCGGTCGTATCAGCATGATAGTGCTTAAGCGTGTCCTCGTAAGGATCGTAGCCAAAGGGCACTACCGAAATGCCTAGGCCTTTCATGCTTCGGTCGGCATCACAACGCCGGGTGCGAGAGCGGGCGCCACAGCCGGCGTATGCTTCGCGCCGATGTGTGACTTGAACACGAGTGCCGAGCGGAAGTGCGGGCAGTCCCGCGCGGGCGCATTGGCCTTGTGCGGAATGTGACCCGGGAACGACACGATCCGGAACGGCAGTGCAGCGGCCGCCTTGATGATGTCTTTCTCGTCCAGCGTGTAGAACAGCGTCTCGCCGCCCCACGGTGCTTTCCAGTCCGGGTTCGTGTAGATGATCGTCGAGAAGTAGTTGTCCGTGTCGCGGTTATCGACGTGGATGTAGCCCTCACAGCCGAACGTGTGGCCATTGCCATACGCGCGTAGCGGTTCGTGACCCTTCAGGATCGTCTTGCTGAGCAGGTCCCACACTTGGAACACCGAAGCATGTTCCGGGTTCGTGCGCAGCTGCTCCAGACAGTTCACGCGACTGTTCAGGTCCCCGCCCGCAAAGTGACGATGCCAGAACGAATACTTGTCCTTCTCGGAATTGCTCTTCCACCCATAGGCCCAGCGCGGTTGACGCATGAGGGCAGCCACAGCCGTTTGCAGTTCGGCTGGGATCAATCCGTCATGGATCTCGATACGGGACTTGAGCAGTTCAATTACATTCGACATGATGCGAACTCTTTAGTTGTTGGTTAAGACTACATACGGAGGATCTGCTTGGAGCGGAACGACAGCAACGGGAGAAACTCCGGTGCTTCGCGGGTCGGTCCGTTCGGCTTGTGCGGCAGGAGCCCGGGGAAGGAGATCACCCGGAAAGGCTTAGGCGTTACCGCCATGATGATGTCGCTCTGGTCACGGTTGTAGAAGATCATTTCGCCACCCCACTCGGCCTTCCATTCATCGACTGCGAAGATGATGGTCGAGCGGTAGTTCGCCAGATTCAACCCGTTACCCATGACACCGTTGTCTTCAGGGTCCGTGTTGTCGCCATGCGCATACCCTTCACAACCGTGGTGAAACCCGATCGTGAATGCCCGCATGAGACTGTGGCCCTTCAAGAACGTATCTGTGAACTGCTTCCAGATTTCTGCCGAGTCGATCTGATGACCGTCTTTGAGCAACCGTTCTTCCGCATTCTGGTTACCCCGAATCGGATTGGTGACGCTGCGCCCCCACACCGGATACATATCGTCCGGGTGCGTGGTCCAGCTATATGTCCAGAGCTCCTTCTTGACAGTTGCAGTCAAGCGGGCTTGGATGTCCTTCGGAATGATGTCGTCATAAATCTGGACATCATCCATCAAGTTGCCCATTGCTTTCATGTTTCTCTTCTTAGTCTCGAACGAAAACCCAACACACCCCGCAATTGGTCCGTGTCCCGTGTGGGCGGACTGATGCGGTGCGGAATGTGACCTGGAGCAATCACAACGCGCAGTGGCTTTGGCACCACGGCCAAGGCAATGTCTTCCATCGCTTGATCGTAGTACAGCAGCTCACCACCCCAGCCCGCTTGCCAGACAGGATGGATATAGAGTAGCGTCGTGTAGTAGTCTTCCTCTTTGCCGTCGATATGGACGTGACCATCCATGCCGTGGGTGAAGCTGAGCGCCCAATACCTCAGCAACTCGTGACCCGGCAGGTAGTGCTCTTTGATGATGCGCCAGAACTTGCCAAGGGTGAATGTGCGGTGATCGGTAAACAACTCGTGCTCACAGTTCGTCAGCGCCGTTGCATCCGTGTCGCCCATAAAGAGCGCCCCCCAGTTCTTGTACTCGTAGTTCTCAGTGGTCCAGTTGTTCGCCCAAATCGGTTGGCGAGCAAGCAACGTAAGCTCTCGACGCACGTTAGCCGGTATGTTCACGTCGTCAATGACACGCACGAGCTTCGCAACATCCTCCTTTGCTAACATTCGTTTTTCCATTGGTTTTATGAGTTGACAAAATAAAAAAGGGGAAATACGCATCCCGCTGAGGATGGCCGTGGTATAGCGAATATCTATTTCATCCGGGGAGACGGCCGTTTCGATAGATTCTACTATACCCAGTCGCACACTAGCATCTGACGCTTACCCGTTGTAGCGGGTACCGAACGGATACCATCCTCAGCAGGCTGCGTTCTAGGAGCCAAAGCTCAACCAGAAGACAACTTCCCAGATACACTGGGCGTACCGATCACGCACTGTTGGAGCAGGCATGAGAGTCAGGGCAGCAGAACCCTGTTGAGCGCGCCGCAAATCGCGCCTGGTCTTTTAATCGATATCAGACCATAGACTGTTACGAAGACTAAAGTGTGAAAGATGTTCTTTGGACGCCCCGCGGCACCCTGTGGTTGCTCCGCTGTCTCACGACAGTGGTGGCCGCTTCCACTTCGTCAATCACTTCACCGAGTACAAAGGTGCACTCGTGCCAACGTTTCGCAGGCGTCTCACCTGAGCGAACCCGTCTTCCTCGTGGAGGTTGACCAGCGCACCGGGGACTTGCACCCCTCTTCAGACAGTATCTAACTTCTGTATTACCCCAGTAGGCATGGCCTACCTTTGCATAAAATAGCGCTAATGCAGTTTTTACTTATCCAACGCACCATTGACTGCGCCTTGGATAACCCGTCTCACCAACGACTTGGGTTTATGCGCGCCCAGTCCTTCCCCGTTGTTGCCTGCACTCGGCCCACCCGGGGGCATCGGAATCTCGGAGCTTTGCTTGATGCGCACGCCGGCGGCGGCCGCCACGAACTGTGTCGCAATAGCCACAGCACCTGCTGAGAAGGCCATGCTGTTGAAGTTGTGATGCCAGATGGTGTCGAGCCACGAGAGCCACAGAAAGACGATACCACAGAGAGCCGTGAACAGATACGGGAACAGGCGCGCCGGATCCACATCGCCATTCCAGTTCGTGAACATATCCCCACAGACCTTGGCAATGAAGCCCAAGATCATTGAGAGTTCCTCTTGCAGGAAAGTCACAAATACCTTCAACGTTACATACGGACCAATGCGGGCCCAAAGTTTCTGCCACATGTTGTTAGTTCTCCAATTGGTTTACAACACAACATGGAAATCTGCAAGAAAAAAAGAACGCAAAAAAAGAGGGAGCCGAAGCTCCCCCATAAACTGGGTGCTTAACGCACCCGGAGCAATTCGTTCAGATTTCCCAATCCCAACGACGTCCCGCTTGTTCATCAGCGAGCAGTTGGCGGGCTTCTTGAGAAATCTCAACGACCGTAGAGGAAGGGACAGCAGTGATTGCCATCGGTTGAATGACGACCTTGTTGTCCTCTTGCATCCACACAAATGCCGGGAAGCCCATCAGCTTAGCGATGGGCGAGACTGCGTTAACCATGATGGACCTCTCGGATTTGAAGCGGCTTGTTATTAAACCGGTTCGGGTTTCAGATGAATGCGGCTCGGTGAGCCATCGGCGGTGAGCTTGTTGACCAGGCCTTCAATACAGAAGTCCATGAAGCCCGGCTCAACGGTACGCACGTGACCCGTCTTCAGGTCAGTGAATGCGCACGAGCTATGGCACACAGGTGCGCGAGCAGGTTCGTGTGCCTTCACGTCGGCGCTGTGCGCCTTGAGGATGAGAGCGATGAAGCCAGCGAAGATCAGAACAGCGACGAGGATGTGAGCGTAGTGATGCATGTTGGTTCTCCAGGAGTTATTAGGCGAAGATGCTGAAGTCTTGAACGCTCTTGAGGATCTTGCGATCCTTAGAGACCTTGGCCATCAGATACATTTGACGCGCGAGCTGAGCGAGCGAGACGATCAGCGTGAGAATTGCGGCTACGTACCAACCCAGCAGCAGCGGGATGTAGCAGCTGATGAGCGTAATGCTCACCCCCATGAAGCCATGCAAGACGCGCCCGTACTTCAAGTACAGGTTGCCTGCCGTATAGACTTGCACGTCACGGACAATTTTGGCATACGCGCTCTTGGAGTACATCCCAAAGAGCGTAGCCGAAGTGAGAGTCAGTGCACCAAGGATGATGAAGCCGACGTAGATCGATTGAGCCAAAGACATGTTCAGTACTCCGAAGATTGTTGGTTGTGACTCCGGGAGCGTTAGCCCCCGGAGGTCCTGCAATGCCCCTTACCCTTTAGCGGGCTCGGGAGCGGTAGACTTTAATACCCGTCGCACAGACCTTGCTGATTGTGCCACGGTGCTTCGCAGCGGATGCCCATCGAGCTAAAGCTCAGGAATGCCAGGGCATCTTCGATGCGCTCCGAGATGTCGCGGAAGTTTTGCAAGGCGAACTCATATTCATGCGCCATGCCTTCATCCACAGCATTCAAACTGTCCTCTGCGATCCCGTCATGGATCAGTGCCAGACGAACAGCCTTCGGAAGATTCTTACTCATGCTAATTGCTCCTACTTGGTTTAGATTTATAACGGTGCCTTGTTGCGCTACCGTTTTGATACTGTACTGCTACTGCCGACTTCTGTCAACCTTTTTTATTGCGAAGACGCTCATGAGTATTCCTACCCCAGCCGTCACTACCGCTACACCAATCTTGACATGACGGCTATTCATGACTTGTCCCCTTACAGCGTCTCGATGATCTCTGCGCGACGGTAATACTCAGCCACCCGCTTCAGGCCACCTTCGTTATGTGCATCGATTGGCGCATAGGCGATATCCACAGCCTGTGCGTACTTGGCGGTTCCTGCATGCGCATTCACCATTACCGTAAGATAGGCGATGGCTTCTTCCGCACGATCCATTGCTGCGACTTCTTGATCTGCTCGTTGAGCGCGTGCCGGCAGGTCGTCCTCTTGAATCGGTGCTGCAAGTTGTTCCACATCCATCAACAGCGCTTTCGTGCTGAAGAAGATGGACAACTCATGAGTGCTGACGGACATGATGGCGCTCCTAATTAACGTGAATCGAGTTTGCGTTGCAGCTGCTCCATAGCAAGCTGGACTTTTTCATGATCGGTACGCGGCTTTATCTTCCACTTCGCCACGCACATGAGCATGAAGAAAACCAACAGTGCACCAAGAAAGAGGACTTCGCATTGATAGTAGAGTGCCTCTAGGCTCCACCAGGCTTTCAGCACTTTCATTAGTTGCGCTTCTTCTGCCACGTGCTGTAGCCTTTGTAGCAGGTCTTGCGAGCATTGCTGCCCACAAGACTGATGCTACCCACGCCGATGACGATAGAGCCGACTGCCCAAGCAGCCAAATGCAGGTAATGCATGATCATGATGCGATATCCGAGTTAAGGGGTTGCAGGGCAGCTTTCTTGTCGGCCTTGGTCATAAGCTGACCGAGACACGTCAACACGAAGAGTTCGGTGAGCGAAGGCGGAGGACCCTTCTTCGCACGTTCTTCGTGAGCTTCGTTAATGGCTTGACGCACCTTGCTGCGTGCGTGCAGGGAACCGATCAGACTCATACAGGCCTCCTAATACGTTTGATGGCTTCTTCCGTTTCCTTGAGCTCGCGCTCCTTGGGCATATGGAAGTAGGCCGTGGCAATGACAGAACCGAACAGCAAGACGATACAGAATTCGGCGGGCGACAGCAGGAGTCCGTTACCGACTGCATCGCCGCAAAACCAACTCAGCAACAAGATGACGCAGTCCATGGTGGACTCCTTAATTAGAGTGGGACTTCTTCAGGTTTTGGATCTTGAGGATCCGTTTACGCAGCTCGATGATGAGGGCTTCCACCGAGCTCGTCGGATCGAAACGCTCGTAAGCGATGTTGCGCATCCGGGTGTAAGTCTGCGCACGGCTGTCGTACGCTTTGTCGACCTCACGGTCAATGTACTGCAACAGCGCGCGCGTCACGCGGCTGCGGTAAATCAAGCGTTGCTCTTCGTCCGTCGGCTTCAGTTCACGTTGTTGAATCCGTGTGACTGCGTCGAACAGTTCTACGAGCGGGTTGCCCGAGACTTTGAACTTAGCTGGCATGACTGCACGATGCTGCACGGTATTCAGGTTCATGATGGTTCTCGATGAAGTGGGTGACTGGGGCTCTTTGTTAGAACCCCCGCCGAATCCCGCTTTACGATGCGGGGGTTGCTTCTGCGGCCGGCGTGACTTTGTCCTTCTTGTCAGCCCAGCGCTCAGCGCCGTCGATCAGGCGCGCGGCACCATAGGTACCAGCAACCAATGCGGCGGCCACTGCTGCGCCCGTAAGCAGGCTCTTGAGGATGTCTTTCATGGTGCTACTCCAGTACGTTAATTGAAGGGGTTGTGTTGCGGTACTTCTACTTCTCGTTGGGATAGGTGCGGCTTAGATCGGCTGGAAGTTCAGGTGACGGATCTTCGCGTTGATGGCTTCTTCCGACGTGTCTTCGAACACGTACTTGCTGCCATCAGCGAACGTGAAGGTGGCTTCCTTCGCGCCGCTTTCCTTCGCGACGATCGACAGCGTGCCGCGCTTCTTGAACAGCGTGAAGTCCGTGTCCAGCGGGTTGCCCTTCATCGGGTAACGCAGCTCGATGGCTTTGACGGCCTTGACTGCGCCGTAGGTGCCGAGCGCGAAGCCCGTGGCGTAAGCTGCGATGCAAGCGATTTGTTTCAACATGACGATACTCCAAGAGTTAAGGGATTGTGTTGCAGTTGACTTACGCGGCTGCCGCTTCAGTGGTGCGGCTGCGTTGACCTTCCAGACGTGCTTGCTCGAGTTTGTCCTCGAGTTCCTTCTCGCGATTCATCTCGCGTTTGGCTTGCGCATAACCAATTAACTCAATGCCCTTGAAGCCTGCATAGAGTCCAATGATCACACCGACTGTTGCGCCGAAAGCCATCGCAAAGCCTTTGATTCCGTCGCCCATGATGTTCTCCATTGAGTTAAGTGGCGGCATAGAAGCCCAGGCCGAAGCCTGGGCACCTGTACTACGGGGTACTACTTAGGCAGCGGCTGCGGCCGGCACGCCTTCCTTCGTCGATGCGTTCAGGCGGCTTTCTGCCGAGGTCAGCAGTTCGCGGGCCTTCAGAATCATCTGCTCGGTGGTCATCTCCGGTTCTGCGGGAGCGACCGGTGCCTTCGTGGCAGCCGGCGTGACTGCCTTCTTGTCGTCCTTCTTCAGCCAGCGGAAGACGCCGTAGGCAGCGCCCGCCACGACGATAGCTGCTGCGCCACCGACGACGAACTTGTTGGTGACGATGTCCATCACCTTGTCGCCGAACGAGCTGTCGTTGCCGTTGTCGACAACTGCGTCGTTCGTGGTGTCGATCACCGTGTCAGCGTTTTCGATTGCAACTTCAGCAGCACGGGTAGCGACGAGGCGAAGGTTGATTGCGTTCATGGTGTTGCTCCTTACTAGTGGTTTAGGGTTTGTTTGACGATCATCATTGGGATATTCGTCAGGCACGTCATATGTATCTGAAAAAATCTAGGATCGTGATTTAGGGGTTACTACGTAAGGCCAAACAAAAAGACGGCATAAAGCCGAGCCCGAGGGCCCGGCAATTTCAGTTCTGGTTGACCCAATTACGGATGCGATCCTGGTACTTCTGAAGCTTGTCCTGATAATCCGGATCCTTCTTATCGAACAAGATGTAGTATCCGTTCTGAGCGTCGCCCATGTCCTCATGAGTCGCTAGGTCGAGACAGTGGTGGTTACGACACAGCACCACACTGCCGCCTTCGGCCGTTGCGTCTTTCACGATGGCCTCGATGGTGTCTCGTGGTCCAAGATTGTTGTTTTGTGAAATGAAAGGACTATAGAAAGTCACGCTACTGCCGCTGGGCTGTAACCCGGCAAGGGCGAGACCGCTCAAACAGACTGCGATAAGTGCGCCGCAGACTGTACGGACAACCTTCATATTTACACCTCAGGATCGTTGGGCGGGTTCAGGGGAGCAGCTTCGGGGAAAGCCAGTTCGGTGATGAAGACTTCGCCGGCTTGAATCACTTCGCCTTGCGTATTCAGAATCAGCTCCATGCGCACATGTTGGGGCTGGGTCTGAGAGGTCACCGCCATGCCAGCAGGCCCGGCAATGATGAACTGCGAATTCGGTTGCACCGTCGAGCGATACGCGTAGAACGTCGGCGTCTGAAGACCTAAGTCATTCATTGCCTTGAACTTGAGCATCTCGAAGGTTTCGATGATGTGCTCCATGCCAGCGCCGTTGTTCACGCTGAGCTCAGTGCCACCAAAGGTTGCGATCGCAAACAGGATGGCTTGCTCCCGAGCGGGAATCAGGACATCCGGATAGGGATCAATTGACTGCATGCCAGGCGGCGTACTCATTACTACTCCTATTGGTTAATCTTCAACCCACGTGGAATCATGCTGAGGTCCAGCTCTACGTCGGCTAGCTTCACACCATGGGGACTGTTCCAAACCTTGGGCATGTTGATGAAAGCGGGAAAGCGTGCTTCCAGTGCCAGCGTCTCCTTCGCGAGGACACCGGCAATCATCCAGTAGTACTCGGACGCATCGCTGTAGCGAAAGAAGAGCTTGGAGGCTTCGAGCAGAATCGACAACTCTTCCAATGCGTCCCGGGTATCGGCTACGAAGAACCGTTGCGGCTTCTTCACCCGTGAGCGAGCCCAGGCGTCACCGTTCGCCCAGCGCTCTGGCGTATGGGGATAACGCGCCATCATCTTGATTCGATGCTCGGTCGGAACACCATCGGGGATCACCACATCCACCAGCCAGAACGTCTTACCTTGCCGGACGTCCCTGACACGGACTTCCTTGGGTTTTTGTGCCATTTCGTTATTCCTACAAAAAGAAGGGACCGTACCGGGTCGGGTATGTTCAGGTCCCCCGGAAACCGCTACTTGAAGATCGTTGCTAAAGCCAGTACCGTGCCGCAGACCACGAGCGCAATGATCACGAAAATCAGCACCTTGCCCTCATCGTCAAGACCCGGCGTCCCAGCGTCCGAACTATCAGATGCCGGTTGTGCGTGTGCTGCGTTGTAGATCAGTGCCGTATTGCGCTGCTGATCCTCTTCGGTTGAGGAGGTTGTGTGTCCTTCATTCTCTTCCCCCGTACTCACCGACTCGTGAGCACTCTCAGAACTATGCGCACTCTCGCCACCCGCGTGACCACCACCCCCACCGTGTCCGCCTCCACCTCCACCACCGCCCCGAGCAAACACAGATGCAGCCATCAGACCGACGGCCAAGACAATCAGGATTCTTATTAAGATCTTTTTCATGTTGTTAGTTAGAAAGGAAGTTTGCCGTCCAGCGCAGCTTGGATCAGCGCACGAGAGAAGACCACCTTACCGTCACGCTCTTCCAGCGGCGCAACCGGCGAGAAGTTGCGGCCCGTATGCTGCATACAGACGTCGATCGGCGCGTCCCGGAACATATAGCAATGACCACCATCTGGATTACGTTTGTAGTCGCACGTGTCACAGTTGTTGGGATTGATCGGCGCTTCTTCAGCGTTGTTATCCGTGACCGTGCCCAATTTTTCCGGGTAGACAGGTTCATTGGTCATGGCTTCTTCGGAGTAGTGACCCAACCGCTCGGCTTCTCCGACATATTTTTCATGCCACTTTGCCATAGCGCGTTCGTAATCACGAACGCTACGGTCCGCCCAACGCCGGCGACGCGCCTGGTTGATCATGATACGGACTCTGGTGCGCTTACTCAACGCCATTGTTATTCTCCCTGAAGTCGCTATATGAGTCGAGCGTGATGCTGGGGGTCGTGCCGGCATCCATCCCGCGTTTCACGTCACCGAAGTGGATGTCCGACATGGGGCTTAACACAACGTCAGGGTTGTGCGTAAGTATTTCCTGCACCCGTCGATCTGCTTCTTCCTGATGCTTCATGTCGACGATGTCGCCGCCGAGTAAGCCTGCCATGGCTACGGTAATGTCCCAGGGGCTTTCCAGATCGATCTTGAATTGCCCTCCTGGAGCACGGGCCTTACCCCGTACGAGCGTCATGAATTCCTTGGCCTCGCTCTCCACCGGGAAGACCACAATGGTCTCGTTCAACCTCTTGACGAGCGCGGGGTCCAGGCGACTCAGCATGCTACCAAAGATGTCCGACTTGTATTGATACGGTCGGTGCACTCGGATATCCAACAGGTCGCCGATTTTCAGGTCCTTGAGGTAATCCGTCGGAAAGCCCGTCGGAATGCTCTTACTGATGTCACCGGCTTCGGCAAGGAGCTCCTTGAGCCATGGCGCAAACAGGGAATCTCGCGCCGTGTCTTGCGGCAGAAACGCGCGCTTCCAGTTGTTCCATCCCGCGGCGGGTGTGATGCGATAGAACGCCCGGCCGTCCTTGGTGCGGCAGGAGATACGGCGCCGCTTGTTACGCGCAATGCGCGCCTTCACTGATTTGCTCAGCATGTTCTTTTCCTTGTGGGGTCAGAGGAATCGCGTAGGGTTGGCAGTACATCGACGTGTCAATCGAATGTTTGCGTTTGCGCAGGTCAAACTTGCGCCGCTCGACGAGATCGATCGAAAAGCCTCGTACGCTCATGCCTTGCAGTTTGTGCGTTTTCATGCTGATCACGAAGGTGCATCCCGACGGATCGCGCTGACTGCGGATGAACTGACCACTGATGAGATTGTGATCCCACGAGTACGCCGGGAAGTACGCAATCACGTAGCCGCTCAGGAAGAGCTGCTTGTCACTGATGCCCAGTTTCCTGAAGAGACCGGGCCGCAATCCGCCATTCATCGCAATCACCGGCATCGGGATCAAGAGCGAATTCACGAAGTACTTACGCAAATACCGCACCTGTCGTCGCTGAACGCGAGCTTGCTCATTCAGCTTGATTCGAATCTTTGCTTTCTTGCTCAGCATTGGGCCTCCTCAGAATGACATCGATGTAATCCACCGCGACCGACTCCGTCAGCCACACACCGTTCTCCGCTTGGAAGAACTTCTTACCCAAGCGATGCATGACACGTGCATGGACTGCGAGCACAATCGGCTTGCCGTGACGCTGGCCGACCTGCACTGCCGTGTCGTAGTCTTCCGAGAGATGGACGAGTTGTCGACCCATGGGTAAGAGCCCCGAGTCGAGAATCGCATCGAGTGTCTTGCGAGCGGTACCGTGAAACAGAATCTTCGGCGGCTGTTTCTCTTCGAAGACCCGTGCCACGTCATCCGTCGAGTGGCCCTGCACAGCGCGAATCTTCATGCCGTCTGCCGAGATCTCGAAGCGCTTCTTCGCGTTCGTCTCGACAACCTGCATAAGCGCTGCCTGGTCAAACGCCAGCCCGTCCGCTGACGTCTCCGCAAGCTTAATCATCCAGTCAATCCCGGCCCAGCCTTCCTTGTCCAGCTTCAGGCCGATGGCTTCCGGTTTGTGCCGCAGGATGAAGCTTAAGAACTTGCTGATTTTATCGAGTTGTTTTTGGTTTAGGGCGGTCATTTCAGTCCCAGTGTTCACGATCTGCGATCGATTGTGCTTGCGCAGCAATCGCAGCCTTTTGTTCATCCGTGAAGGTTCCCCACAGCTCCCGCATCGCATCTGAGAGATAGTTGATCCATTCGTGGATGTGCTTACTTTTCTTGTCGAAGGCATTGATGTCCGGTTCCCGATAATCGCTCGGAACAAGTTCACCGCCGATGTGTGTGAACTTACCGTCACTCGCTAGCGTGTGGGCGAACTTCATCTCGCGTTCTCCGATAGGTAAGCGGGTAGCGAATCAGGGCATGAATGCGATACGCTTCACCAGACTTCATGATGTAGTGGGCCTTAAGCTGCTCGTCCCACACTTTCTGCTCATGTTCCGGGTTCACTTCAAACCGCGTCGAGCACAGTTCGATAAAAACATTGCTGTGAAACGTCATCAGCGCTGCACTCGCCACACCCGTGTCGACCTGATAGACGGGGTTACACCGTTCTACTAACAGATCGAACTTCAGCTTCGAGATCGAGAAGTCTTCATCGAGGGGCGCCATCAACGGTGGCGGAACAATGAAGCCGACATCCTGCATCCGTGTCATCCGCTCCAGCGCTTCTGCGTAGTCCTCATACAACTCGAAGCTGCGCCACGGAATGTGTCCGTCACGCACTCCGTATCGAATAGTCAGCGGTGCCGCATTGATCACGCCCGGAGGACAGGGTTCGTGGATAATGGGTGCCGGGCAATGCTCTTCATCCATTTCAGACGGATGGAGTAGATCGGTGCCGATGTTCTCACGGGTGCCCAGATACCAGGGGCGGCCTTCGTGATCGACGACACGGATCAGGTAGCGCGTGGTGGTTTGTTGTTGGATTTCAGTTTCGGCCATTCGTTGTCTCTTAAGTAATCTGGGTTGACTACCGTTGTGATCATGCCGCACTCATCGTGCACCAAGTAACAGGTGTAGACGTGCGACTCCTTGTGCAGCCGTTTCTCGTTCTCAGGGGTGAGATCCGAGAGGGAACTTAATTCGAGCAAGGGGAGCACGACCATGACAAATCGGTACGCGCCGTACATGTGCTTGCCAACACGAATACGCTGCGACTTGAACAACTGGAATTCCTTGACCCAGTCGTTCTTGTGCAGCTCCCGCAAAGTGTGGTAATGGTTCCGCATCCAGCCCGCGAAGGTCAGACGAGGCGCACTACCTACCCATTTGTGATCTACTACATCGAGAGCCGTTTCACCCTGTGCAAGTACTTCCACAGTGATTGCGTCTACCGTAGAAACCGTTACTGGAGTAACCATTACGACACCTTCTGGAGGAAGAAAAAAGTGGGAACCGTGCCCTCCTCAGAACGCGGTTCCCTCAAACCATCTGTGAAACCCCTTCCACAAACGGTACTCCACTGGTCGTTTAGGTGACGGGCGCGAGGCTCTTGGCGAAGTAATGACTGAGGCCATCTTCGAACCGTACACCAACATGAAGCTGTACACCCGGATCGTAGCTCGTGGAAAAGCCAGCCACCGTTTTCTTCTTCTCCGCGACTTCCAGATTCCACTGGGCCAAGGCCTGCGCAGCTTCTGGGTCAATCTCTTCGAGTGCTTCCGTGAATGCCAACATCGTGGAGTCGAAAGCCTCCTGTGCGTTGCCCAGTGTAGGCATTGGCATGTTCGTCTCCTTAATGGACGGAGTGTTGTTCGGCTTTGCTCTTCGTGTTCCAGCGCGAATTCTTCACAGGCTTCGTGGCGGGCTTGCGGAACTGGTAGCCGTCCAACATCACCGTGTGATCACGCATGTAGACCACGTCCTTGTTGATGGTCGATGCGGAGACTCCCAACATCTCGGAGATACGCTTCTGCGTAAAGCCTTCGAAGAGCATCTTCGCGATGATCGGCGTGCGCTCCTCTTGCTTGAACCAGTACGAGAACACTTCCTGGTTGTCGCGAAAGAAACGAACCCGGCGCTTCACGTCGTCCGGATTCTTCACGTTGCCGATAATGATCTCCAGCATGGTCATGCCTTTGAACTGGTCCGTCTTGATTTGCACGCGGCGACGCGAGCTCTTGTTGGTTTGATACGCTGCCAGAATGGCGTCTTCTACGACGTCGAGTTGTTTCGTATTCATTGGTTTTTGCCTTTGTTCCAGTTGGTTTAAATTAATTGCCTGCAAGGTACAACACGGGGAGTGGAGCACTCCCCGCTACAACTTCGTTTTATGCCGCATCAATGGATAAGGCCACTTCATCAAGCAGCGCGCCAATCCCACTAGCAACATGTTCAAGCTCTGACCACCCTTCAGTCTTGCGCGCCAACACCGGACTGATGAGCGTATCCATAAAGCTCGGAACCACAAACTGCTTCTTGCTGCCGTCCAACTTCATGCGCACGGTAATCAGCGTGAGCCCATTCAGGTTGGAGTCGACTTCGAGGAACACCGGGATGGTGTAGTTCCCCGTGATCTGCGGAATCACCACGCTAAGCAGGTCGAGGAAGAACTCCTCCTTAGCCCGCACATCGTGAATGGATCCCACACCGGTCAGATCGATCATGTTAAACTGAAGACCCGACTCCATTTGGTTGCCGTTCGAGGCGTAGCACGCGAGCGTGAACTTCGCATGCGTGATACCAACCTTACCCAGCAGTGCCGGCACGGTCACACCCAGCGAGTAAGCGATGTGCGACTCGAGGCTCTCCTCATCCATGGACGTATAGAAACCCCCGTCAATGAGGTCCTTAGCCGGTTGATTGCCAACAACGACAATCGTGCGGTCTTTGACGGTGACATCCAAACGCTGTAAGTCGCTCATCTTGAAGCTCTTGCTCGGTCCCATTTCACGCTCGCCGACGAGTTCACGCAGAAGGGGATTCAAACCTGCTGGCGACTCTTCCACGTAACCGCGCGCCTCTTCAACCAGACCTTGTTGGTCGATGTCGGAATACGTGTTGGCCTTCGCGTTCAGATACCCGTTCAACACCTTGGACAGCAAGAACGCCGGATTGACATTCAGGCGATCCGAGGTACGCGGCATATGCGTAAGCACCGTACGCGTGTCGATGACCGACGCCATGTCCATGTCGGGCAAGCGAAGGTTCATCGCAATGCGTGAGAAGATATCGCACGGCCGCAGTGCTTCCATCCACTCGGCATGATTCAGCCCAGCGTGGGTCGGATCGTTATACAGATGCTGATTGGCCACCATCTGGTGATACGGCTGCTCGCCCGTCTCAGCCTGACCGATGAAGCTACGTGACGTGAGGATGGAGTTGATGTTGAACGTCACCTGGTCCAGCATCTCTTCAGCCGGCAGATGCTGCGATCCTTCTGGAATGTCATCCGTATAGCCGAGCACGATGAGAGTTTGTTTACCCGAGAAAGCAATCGGCTTGACGTCGACTTCGAGGATGAACGAGTAACGCGGCGCAGCCCAGCCGTTCGGCGGTTCGAAGGCGGGTTTCGCGTGACCCGAGTAACGCAGAAACGAGTTGATGTGCGGTGCGACTTTGCTTGCCGTCACCAGTTCTGCGTTTGCATCTTCAGGGGCCTTCTTGATGGCGTCAATCAGATCACCCAATTCAGCAGGGGTGCCAACAACATCAATGGGTCGACGAAACTGCGGACGAAGACCGGGCATCTCAATGAGGTGCAGATGACGGATTTGCATCGTGTTCAACGCGTGTTTCATTGGAGTTCCTTGCTTGGTTGGTTGTGTTGACTGTCAGCGCCAGTGGGGGAGTGCGCTTTTAGCCAGAGGTAATGACGGGGTGAACGTAGTAAAACTTGCCCGAGGGTTCGTCCAGATAGACGTTGAATTCCTTCGGGATCGTGCCCATGATCATGAGCTCGATGGTGCCAACGAGCGGACCACCGTGCACTTCATCACGATAGCCCTGCATGTCGGCACTGTACTGGAAGCTCACTGCTGCATCCGTCTGGTCCGCTAACGGACCGAGAATGATCTTGGCGGACTTCAATACGAATGACGCGCCGGGCGTTAAGAAGACTTGCTGATGGACGAGCGGCATTCTTACTGTCCCGGATAGAAGAAGGGTTTCAGAATACGGATCCACTGTTGGGCGTCCTTCTTGTCAGGCATTTCTTCGGACATGTACTGACTTAGACCGCCCCAGAGCGTCTCACGCATCTCGACTTTCTGCTCGTCGGTAAGCTTGACGGGCTTGTCGTTCTCGTCGATGTAGCCCCAGGGCTTCATGCTGAAGGCCAGTCGATACACAGCCTTGATGAAACCTTGATGGTCCTCTGCACTCTTGACGTAGCGCATGAAGAAGAGGTCGACTTCCTTGGCTGTCCAGTAGTCGCAGATAATCGACGCGGCACCGGAGGCTACGACCTTACGGCCTTCGATTTTATCTATCTCCGCGGGTTCCTGCCACTTTGCATAATTCGGCGCAAACTCGATGAGTGCTTCGTACGTGCCGAATTGACTATTGAAACCGCCCGCCAAGGAGTGGAAATCCTTCTTCAATTCCTTAGCCTTTTCCGGAGGCAGGAATGAGTAAGCGAGCTTCTCTTTCATCTTGAAGGGAAGAGGTAATCTGAATGCAGCATTGAAAAGCCGCATGTGAAGGGGAACGGGTTTATTCACGATGTGCTTTCCTTGTTTTAACTGTCAAAGCCAAAGACGAAACGAACCTCGCCGTACATGGCCATGATGATCTGGACTTCTTTGAAGAAGTAGTGGAGTTCCTTTTTCAGGTCTTGCTCCCACGTCACCTTCACTTCTGTCCATTCATATCTAGGGTCCCCGAAATCAATCTTGTCAACTTCGGCCTCAGTAATGCTGATAACGTGTTTGCCCCAGCTACCGCCCCAGTACGTACTCGGACGACTCACCTTATCCCAGGTAGCGTACTGCTGTCTCGAGATACATCCGATCTTGACCACCGTAGGGGCAGTGGCGTACCAATTCAACAGCTCTGATCCCAAGAGCCAGCTGAAGCTATGATCGCCCATCCACATCGCACACTCATGCAAAGTAATGGGTTCATCATCGAAGCGCGCGCCGGATAACATCTCCATCACGTCAGGGGACATGGACCTCACTTCCAATGGATGGTCCTGTTCCCACCAGCGTCGCCGATGCGGAGGCAGACACTCCATCGGCAACGGATGCTCGTAGCACTCGTAGAGGAAGTCGTCAGGAAGACCGCGGGGCGAGGAGATCGGTCTGACCCACTCGCCCGTGGGGACTCCTGCGAAGCCATACCCATTGCGTACTCCCGCTAAAACCGCGAAGAGCTGGTAGTGGCGTTCCTCATCCCAGAGAGTGGCTACATCCACCCACTCGTTCCCTTCGCGGCGCTGAAACACGCCGTGGATATCGCAACCCATGGTTAGTCCTTGTAGTAATAGAAGAGCTCGCTGTTGCGCTCCATGTACACCTGATGCACCTTTTCGACATCCACGTCATCGGTGAACTCACCGACCAGCGCGCCCATCACAATGCCGTCGACCACGTAGTCCGGATCCGTCTTGCCACCGGCCAGGTCAATTGCACTGCCCCAGTCGAAGACGGTATCGGCAGTGTTGGCCTGGAAACCCAGACGTACTGCGATACCGCCCACGACGGTGAAGCCCGACCCCTGAGGCAGGTAGATGCGGCGATGCGGGCTTGGCACGAACACACTCACGTGAGCAGCTGCCGGCTTATCGAGCTCGGTGCCGAGCACGCGATGTTCGACGACTTCCGACACGTTGGTGCCGTCGGTCTTGTGAGTGACTTCAAACGTTTCGCCGTTGGCAGACGGTTGATCGATGGCCAGGACCACATTAACCGGGTCCGCTTCGAAATGCTCGTTCAGGCAGGTACCATCACCCACTTTCTTTTCCAAGGCAGTCATAATCCGCGCTCCTTCAGTTTGCGCACTTCACGATCAAAATGATCTTCCATGGCCCAGCGGACTCGGCGCCTGTCAGGCATCATGAAGATCCACTCGAACAACCGTACAACGCACTTCATTCTGCTTCTTGCTCCGGCTCCGGTTCGTAGAAGTAGAACTTCTCCGTGTTGCGTTCGAAGTACACGTCCAGGTCCGTGCCCGTTTCCACATCGACGATGCTGCCGATCGCGATACCGAGCGACTTGCCGTCAACGATATTCTTCGTGTCGGGTTTGCTGCCTGCCGCTTCGATGGCGCTGTCGAAGTCAAACGAAGCGCCGCGCATGGAACCCGTGCCACCGAGCTTCATGATCCCGCCCACGTTCAACGTGAACACGGAGCCTGCGCCCAGATACCAGCGACCCCGGTGATGCTTGGAGCGTACGTTCTTCTCCGGGATGCCGACAGTGATGTCTTCATCGTAGAAGTACTTGCCGCTGCCTTGCTCGACGATCACCGGGTGAACCTTGCCCGGAGATGCTTCGAACTTGCCGACGACGATCTCGTGACCCACGGGCAGACCCGAGAGCACCTTGTCGTAAATCGCGCCCATGTTGAGTGCGAGGCTCTTGGTGTCTTCCGACTCACCGACAGTCACGACGGCGGGGATCAGTTGGAAGTTCTGGCCTTTGGTCAGGTACACTTTCTTCATTTGTTGCCTTTCTACTTGGTTGGATTTAAGGAGTGATTACCAGCGTTCGCTTTGGGCGAGTTGGGGGGCGCTGACAATCATTTTCTGGTGTGTCGTGCTCTTCAGGACTAAGTCCGCAGGCGTCACGTCAATGGCCTTCATTTGGCTAAACGGAGTGATGTGGCGAATACCCTGCAATTCCTTGATATCCAAGAGAATCGTGGAACTCGACACACCAATCAATTCTGCAATTTCTTTACTCGAACACCCGGAACGGAACAACTCTTCCACCAGCGGCTGCCGTGCACCCTTGGGTAGGTGATAGTAGGCAATGGGCGTTTCGTCATGGAACCAACGCCGTTCGAGCTTGCCAGAGATTTCGCTCTTGACAAGCACATAGGGCCCGAAATGCAGCAGCTCCACCCTACCGCGGTAAGGGGGCTTTGCATTCATGGCTTGTTGGGACACGTGCGCGAAGTACTCATAAACGGGGGAAAGCTTTGTCATTTTCTCATCCTGTCGTTGTGATTCCTCATCAACTAATAGCACGGCGCGGTGAGTTTTACCCAAGGCGTCAAAGAGATGATATATGCCTGTTTTTTCGACCAAACGGCATAAAACCGGAAGTGGCCGCCCTGCCTCCGAAGAAGCATGACGGACACCTCGCCGAGTCCTACACAGTATTGCCCGGTGTGTATTTTTACACCAAACCAGCCTGCGGTGCAGCTTCTTCAGACGGCTTGCGACCTTCCCAGTGCAGTGCATCTTCCACCGCCCAGGCTTTGCCGAGCGGATTGTGATAGCGACTCTGGTGCGACAGATCGTACCAGTGGGTGTAGTCTTCAAGCTTACCCCCAAAGCGGCGATGTGCATTCATGATGCGCCGCGTCCACTCAGGGATCTGTGGGTTCTTGCCTTGCTGGCCCACGTTACAGACGATCACACCACCGGGCAGTAGTAAGTCCCAG
>Ga0265338_10004281_pt1 | contig 19383 bp, 12 predicted proteins | sample 42126metaG_FD_193579 | JGI IMG/M metagenome (GOLD analysis project Ga0265338, IMG submission 193579) | Rhizosphere microbial communities from Carex aquatilis grown in University of Washington, Seatle, WA, United States - 4-21-26 metaG | ecosystem: Host-associated > Plants > Roots > Rhizosphere...
CCAGTTACAGTTGCTTGCGGTAAATTCATCACGGTCGAGCGCGGATTCATCGCCGACCACCACGCGGTTATTCTCCACATCCAGTTCGACGACATAAACCGGCCTGGGAGTGGTAATGCCCAGTCCCTTGCGCTGGCCTATGGTGTAAAACTCGATGCCGTCATGATGCCCGAGGACGTGTCCGTGAACGTCCGTGATTTCGCCACGATGCTTTTGAACCAGATTCGCCGATTGGAGGAAGCCGCCGTAATTGTTGTCCGGCACGAAGCAGATTTCCATGCTCTCCTCCTTGTCGGCGGTCTTGAGCTGGCAATGCCGCGCCACTTCGCGGGTGTCGCTCTTGGTCTTTTCCCCGAGCGGAAACAGCGCGCGCGCGAGCTGGTCCTGCCGGAGTGAAAACAGGAAGTAGCTCTGGTCCTTCTTCAAATCGCGTCCGCGCTTCAATAGATAACGTGTAGGAGCCGTCGTGAGGAGGCACTGATTTTCTGCGTCGGAATTAAAATGAGACTCCTCACGTCGTCTCCTGCTCAATTCATCGGGCGGAACACTGGCGCGTTCAATTCTGGCAAAATGTCCCGTGGCAATATAGTCCGCGCCGAGCTGTGTGGCGCGATCGATGAGCCGGCCGAACTTCAGATTCTGATTGCACATCACGCACGGGTTCGGCGTGCGACCGGCCTTGTATTCGTCGGCGAAGTATTGGATGACGTGTTTCTGAAATTCCGCCGCCTCGTCAATCAGGTAATACGGAATGCCGAGCGTATGGCAGACGGAGCGCGCGTCGGTGACAGCCTGCGGACCACAGCACTTGTCCTCGGCGCGGTTCACGCAATCCTGCGGCCAGAGTTTGAGCGTGATGCCGACGACATCGTAGCCCTGCTCGAGCAAAAGCGCTGCCGTGGCGGAGGAGTCCACTCCGCCGCTCATGCCGCAGACGACGCGCGTGCGCTTTTGCGAATTCACAGTGGAACATTATACAATGCGCGGGCGGCGTGTAAAATGGTTTGCGAAGGGCGTTAAAGGAAAATACTAGTCCAAGTCGGCGACACCATTCCGCGAAAAACAAAGCCGCCGCGCCGATCTACTTCCTTCCAGCGGCGTTGGATTTTGTTCTCGTTACCGCTTGTAGTAGCAGAGATACGCCACATCCCCGGCGGCTTCGACTTCAAATTTCACCTTCGGCGGCACAATAAAGAACTGGCCCTGGGAGTGGCTCTTCCAGTCGCCGCCGGGCAGTTTCGCCTTCAACGTTCCGGCCACGATGTGCATGTGTTCCTCGCAATCCGTGCCGAAGCTGTATTTGCCGGGTTCGATCACGCCCACGGTGGCCGGGCCGTCGGGCGTGTTGACCACCAGGCTTTGCACTTTTCCTTCAAAATATGAATTGTGTTTCATTCGCCTTGTAAATGCCGTTTTCCGGCGCAGTTGACAATAAGAATGACCTTGGGCCTGTGTACTGTCCCAATAGTTTGGTATATACCTAATTATGGCCATCCACAAAACCAACCATGTTTTTTGCATTATTAAATCGGTTGGGACCGCGATCAATTAATTCAGACTGGTTGATCCGCCGCCAGCGCGTCGTGCGGCTTCCGCTTCTCGCTTCACATGACGAATGGAACTAGAGATAAACCGTGGTTTGCTCCGTGCGCGGATGCTCCGCGAAAACTGGCAAATGCTAATGTAATCTGAAAAATAATTGGTTCCAGTCTGAAACATTCCAGTTATTGGTATAAATCATAAAAGAATTTGTCGCGGTGAAAGCCGCGCCGAAATTTGTCCATGAATTTAAGTCAGTTGAAACTTGTAATTGGTAATCCGTGCCAACAACGAGATTGGCAAAACTGACAGTCACGGCGTTCGTCAAATTAATTAAATTAACTTTTGGCGCGCCTTCAATTTGATAAAGCTGCTGAACTTCCGCACTGGACAAAGCGTGATTGTAGATGCGAATATCATTCATAGCTCCGTAATAAAAATCATTCAATGTGCCATCCGATTGTAGTTCAACGCCTAGTAGCAGTGGCCAGGTCGTCGGTTGCAGGTTAAATGTTCGGTTCCCTTACGAATCGAGTTTTCCGTTCAGATAAAATGCCCAATCGCCGGAAGAATTATCGCAAGTAAAGACACACTGCGTCCATTCATTGGTGGACGGAAGTGATGATGATGAGGTGATCTCGTCGAAGTGAGGGGTTGCTTGAAACGACAGGTGAGCATCATGAATCCCAAGCCACCAGGAGCCGTCGTCATTATCGTACGCTTTATGTTTTTGAAGAAAGTAACAGGGAACCGTAAACCCGGGCGCGGGCTTGACCCACAGGCTTATGGTGACGTTCGTCAATGACAGACTAGGACTATTGGAGACCAAAATGTAACTTGATACGCCATCGAAAAAGTAAGCAGAATTGGCTACGCCATATCTGTCGTTCGTTAAGGTCGCGCCATAAACTGTGCCGCCGTTCCCATTTCCGCTTGCGTCATTCGCATCTCCGTTGAATGGGAAATAGGCAACAAGTCCGTCAGTTGGCATTTGAGCGTGGACAACGCTACCAAAAGCCAGTCCAAAGATGAGGGCGAATTTGATTTTCATATGTTGCAGGGTTATTGGTTCGGGATTTATGGGCGTTCATGGAGTTCAATGGAATGTCACGTCGGAAAAAGTTGCGTCGCAAGGCGCGTCCGGCTGCCCGTAAAGGCGCAGGCCGATGTGACCCGCGGCAAAGGTGGCGTCCGTTGTCTGTAGCACTTGGGATCCATTAACGAAAACTGTGATTAATGGCCCCTTGGCCACGACTTTGATTTCTGCCGACTCGCGGTTAGCCAGCAACTTTGGTCTGTCTTTTGAATTGGCAATGATGAGGATGTCGTTTCCAGCCACTCGTTTGACCAGCCGGATGAAACCGGCGGGATCCCTTGGCACATTGGATGGCACAAAGACGACGAGATAGCCATTGTCAGCGTCCTGCATGCGAAAGGCCAGACTCGCCTCCCGATTGGCGGTGCCGGCAATAGCCGAGAAGGTGACATCCCCGTATTCTCTATCTGAAACAAGAATACTGTCTCCATTATTGCTGTGTGCTTTAATTGTGCCGCCGGACAAATTCCACTGTTCCTTATCACCCCGTAGCACCGACCACCCGGATCGAATGTCCCGCATCGGCTTCCCTGCATTGTAGATAGGGACGATGGCTGTTCCGGTCGCCAACAACAGGGACGCGCTGACCACGATTGCCGTTTTTGCTTTGGTCCAGGCAATAATTTTCAACGCTCCTTCCACGAGGGTTAAGGCGGAAGCGGAGGCAGTGGCCCCTTTTATAACCGCCACGGTCGTCACGGTTTTAGCCAGCGCCACCGGCGCAGCTTGAACCGAGTTGGCGGAAATCACTCCGGACAGGATGGCGGTGGTAGAGGAAATTCCATGCCGGTTGAAAAAACGGTGCAGCTTATCCAGTGCGCGGCCCACTCGCATTTTCGCCGCGTCCTCGCTCGCGCCCAGCGCCGCGCCAACGTCCTTGAAATTCCGACCTTCAAAAAATCGCAGCACCACGGCGTCGTGGTCCTTCCGGCCCAGTTTTTCCAGTGCCGTGTCGAGCAGCGGCGCGATTTGTTTCCATGTTTCGTCCATCGCCGGTTCGTTCACAGTGGATTGCATGTGCGCCTCCTGTTCGCGGCGTTGCCGCCGCCGTTGAATTTTCATCGCATTGGCGCTCGCGTAACGCGCGGTGCGGCAGAGCCAGCCGGGCAAAATCGTCTTCGGGCCGAGCGTCCCCGCTTTGCGCGCCAGAATGATGAAAACTGCCTGGGTGATTTCCTCGGCCAGATGCGGGTCTCGAACCTGCCGCAGCGTCACGGAATAGACGAGATTGACGTGCCGCGAGACCAACGCCGCGAAGGCTTCCTCGGAATTCTTCCAGGCATATTCTGCCAGCAACGTCTGGTCGTCGTTCATGGTTTCACTTACACATCTACGCTACCGTGAAAAGGTAACGGATTATTTTGCGGCAGGCGCCTTTAACCGGAATTGACAGGGTTCAACGGCTTCTGGTGGTGATATACAATATAAGCATCTGGTGTAAAATGGGATTGATGGTGCGATTTTGAAAACATTTATTGCGAAACGGTGAAATTCGGGTAAAAACTATCGGGATTTGAGGCGAATAACAGCCCTGAGATGAAAAGCAGAGCAGAGCAACAAACAAGTCATGGCCCGCCGGCGCGAACAATGCCACCGGCGAAGCAAGGGCTTTACGATCCGCAGTTTGAACACGATGCCTGCGGCGTCGGCTTCGTCGTCAACATCAAGGGCAGGAAATCGCACACCATCGTCGAACAATCGCTCCAGGTGCTTTTGAACCTGAACCACCGCGGCGCCTGCGGCAGCGAGGTCAACACCGGCGACGGCGCGGGCATTCTGCTGCAAACACCGCACAGCTTTCTCAAGGAAGCAACCAAATCTGCCGGTTTCGCCCTGCCATCCCCGGGCGAATACGGCGTGGGTATGGTGTACCTGCCGCCCCATGCAGCGCAACGGGCGGAATGCGAAAAGATTTTCACGGCTATCGTCACCGAGGAAGGCCAGCGTGTGCTGGGCTGGCGCGATGTTCCGACAAACAACGCCTCGCTCGGCGCGACCGCGAAGGCATCCGAGCCGTTCATGCGGCAGGTGTTCATCGCCCGCGCCGGAAAATTGGCCGACGACCTTGGCTTCGAGCGGAAGCTTTATGTCATCCGCAAGCGGGCGGAGAACGCCATCCGCTACTCCGGCAAGGTCAAGGGCGGCGAATACTTTTACTTTTCGAGCCTGTCGTACAAAACCGTTGTTTACAAAGGCATGTTGCTGACGACCCAGCTCGGCCAATATTACCCCGACCTGTCGCATCCGGCGATGGAGAGCGCGCTGGCTTTGGTCCATTCACGTTTCAGCACGAACACGTTTCCCAGCTGGAACCGCGCGCATCCGTATCGCTATCTGGCGCACAACGGCGAGATCAACACGCTCCGCGGCAACATCAACTGGATGTACGCCGGCCAGTCGAATTTCCGGTCCGAACTGTTCGGCGACGACATCAAAAAAATTCTGCCCATCATCAACACCGACGGCAGCGACTCGGCGATGTTCGACAATTGCCTGGAAATGCTGGTCATGACGGGCCGCGAATTGCCGCATGCGATGATGATGATGATTCCCGAGCCGTGGGAAAATCACGAGAGTATGAGCGCGGAAAAACGCGCGTTTTACGAATATCATTCCTGCCTGATGGAACCGTGGGACGGGCCGGCGTCTATTGCGTTTACGGACGGCAAAGTGATTGGCGCATGCCTCGACCGCAACGGCCTGCGTCCCTCGCGTTATTACGTCACCAAAGACGACCTTGTCATCATGGCGTCGGAAGCCGGCGTCCTGGAAGTTCCGCCGGAACGCATCGCCGTCAAAGGCCGATTGCAGCCGGGCAAGATGTTCCTGGTGGACACCGAGCAGGGCCGCATCGTGGCCGACGAGGAATTGAAGAACAAATATGCCCGGGCGCATCCGTATCAAAAGTGGCTGGAGGAATACCACGTGTTGCTCGAAAACCTGCCGGAACCGGGGTTCCAGACCGAGCCGATGCACCAAACCGTGCTCGAGCGGCAGCAGGCGTTCGGTTACACGTTCGAGGATTTGCGGTTCATCATCGGGCCGATGGCCAACGATGGCGTGCAGCCGCTGGGTTCCATGGGCACGGACACGCCGCTGGCAGTCCTCTCGAACAAACCGCAGTTGCTCTACAATTATTTCAAGCAGCTCTTTGCGCAGGTCACCAACCCGCCGATTGATCCCATCCGCGAGGAAATCATTACTTCCACGGAGACGATGGTCGGTTCGCGCGGCAGCCTGCTCAATCCGCGGCCTGAAAGCTGCGCGTTGATCAAGCTGGAATATCCCATCCTGACCAACGAGGAGTTGGAAAAACTCCGTCACGTCAGCCGCAAGGGATTCGACGCGACGACCCTGCCCATTCTGTTCAAGGCGGCGGATGGCGCCAAAGGCATGGAAAACGCGCTGACCGAACTTTTTAACACCGCCGACAAGGCCATTGCGGGAGGGTCGAACATCCTGATCCTTTCGGACCGCGGCGTTCGCCGGGAGCTTGCGCCGATACCCGCGTTGCTGGCGGTGGCCGGCCTGCATCATCATCTGATCCGGCACGGCACGCGCGGCAAGGTCGGCCTCGTCCTCGAATCCGGCGAACCTCGCGAGGTGCATCACTTTGCGCTGCTCATCGGCTACGGTTGCAGCGCCATCAATCCTTACGTGGCGTTCGAAACGCTCGATGACCTCATCCGCGAAGGGTTGCTGGTCAAGCTCGACCACCACACCGCCGTCAAGAAATACATCAAGGCCGCCGTCAAAGGCGTGGTCAAGACGATGGCCAAGATGGGCATCTCCACCATCCAAAGTTATCGCGGCGCGCAAATTTTCGAAGCCGTCGGACTGAACCGCAGCGTGGTGGACCGATATTTTACCTGGACGCCGTCACGCATCGAAGGCGTGGGTCTGGACGTCCTGGCCGAAGAAGTTTTGCAGCGGCATCGGCATGCGTTTCCCGACCGGCCGGTCAATGGCGTGGCGCTCGACCCGGGCGGACAATATCAATGGCGCGATGGCGGGGAATATCACCTGTTCAATCCGCAGACGATTCACAAATTGCAGATGGCCTGCCGCCTGGGCAGCGAAAAAATTTACCGCGAATACGCCGAGTTGATCAACAACCAGGCCAGACATCTGTGCACGCTGCGCGGCCTGTTCGAATTCAAATCCGCGGAGAAGCCGTTGCCGATTGACGAAGTCGAGCCGGTGGATGAAATCGTGAAACGCTTCAAGACCGGCGCCATGAGCTATGGCTCCATCAGCAAGGAAGCGCACGAAGCGCTCGCCATCGCCATGAACCGCATCGGCGGCAAAAGCAACACCGGCGAAGGCGGCGAGGATGAGGAACGCTACCTCCCGATGCCGAACGGCGATTCGAAGAACAGCGCCATCAAACAGGTGGCGTCCGGCCGGTTTGGCGTGACGAGCCATTACCTCGTCAACGCGCAGGAACTGCAAATCAAAATGGCCCAGGGCGCCAAGCCCGGTGAAGGCGGCGAGTTGCCCGGCAAGAAAGTTTATCCGTGGATCGCCAAGACGCGTTTCACCACGCCGGGCGTCGGCCTCATTTCACCGCCGCCGCACCATGACATTTATTCCATCGAGGACCTGGCGGAGTTGATTCACGATCTGAAAAATTCAAATCGCAACGCCCGCGTGAGCGTGAAGCTCGTCGCCGAAGTCGGCGTCGGCACGATCGCCGCCGGCGTCGCGAAGGCGCACGCGGACGTGGTGCTCATCAGCGGTCATGATGGCGGCACCGGGGCATCGCCGCTCTCGTCCATCAAACACGCCGGCGCGCCGTGGGAACTCGGCGTGGCCGAGACGCACCAGACGCTGGTGCTGAATAATCTCCGGAGCCGCATTTACGTCGAGACCGACGGCCAGATGAAGACCGGGCGCGACGTGGCCGTGGCCGCGTTGCTCGGTGCGGAGGAATTTGGTTTTGCCACCGCGCCGCTCGTCGTGCTTGGCTGCATCATGATGCGCGTCTGTCACATGAACACCTGTCCCGTCGGCGTGGCCACGCAGGACCCGCGCTTGCGCGCGCGGTTCACCGGCGACCCGGCGCACGTGGTGAATTTCATGCGCTTCATCGCGCAGGAGCTTCGCGAAATCATGGCGCAGCTCGGATTTCGCACGCTCAACGAAATGATCGGCCGCACCGACAAGCTCGTGCCGTGGAAAGCCATCGAGCATTGGAAGGCGAAGGGCATCGACCTGACGCCGATTCTCCATCAACCCGAAGCCGGGCCGGAAGTCGGGCGCTATCGCCAGATTGACCAGGATCACGGGCTGGAAGAATCGCTCGACGTGCAGCGGCTGCTGGAAATTTGCGAACCGGCCATCGAGCGCGGCGAACGCGTTCACGCCGATCTGCCCATCCGCAATGTTCATCGCGTCGTCGGCACCATCACCGGCAGCGAAGTGACGAAGAAACACGGTCCCAACGGCCTGCCCGACGACACGATTCATTTGAAATTCAACGGCAGTGCCGGCCAGAGTTTTGGCGCGTTCGTGCCCAGGGGCATGACGCTCGAACTCGAAGGCGACGCGAACGATTACTTCGGCAAGGGCCTCAGCGGCGGACGAATCATTGTTTATCCGCCCAAAACCTCGACGTTTGTGCCGAGGGAAAACATCATCATCGGCAACGTGGCGCTTTACGGTGCGACCAGCGGCGAATTGTTCGTGCGCGGTATGGCCGGCGAACGTTTCGGCGTCCGCAACAGCGGCGTCAACGCGGTGGTGGAAGCCGTCGGCGACCACGGCTGTGAATACATGACCGGGGGGCGGGTCGTGGTGCTGGGCCGGACCGGCCGCAATTTCGCGGCGGGCATGTCGGGCGGCATCGCTTACGTGCTGGACGAAGCCGGCGATTTCGCCACACGCGTCAACAAACAGATGGTCGAACTGGAAAAACTCGCGGACCCCGACGAAATTGAGGAAGTCTGGAAACTGCTTCAGCGTCATCAGACTTATACGAAAAGCGAGTGCGCGGCGCGCATGCTGGCGGATTGGAAAGGCATAGTCCCCAAATTCGTCAAAGTCATTCCCAAGGATTACCAGCGCGTGTTGCAGTCCATGAAAAAAGTCCAGTCGCAGGGCTTGAGCGGCGAGGAAGCCATCATGGCCGCGTTTGAAGAAAACGTCCGCGATGTCGCGCGCGTCGGCGGCGGGTGATCTAAAATCGTCCTCGTCGTCGTTCTCGTCCTCGTAACTGAAATCGAAATCGAGGACGAGGACGATGGTAAGGCCTTGGAAGATTTGTTGCAGATGGGAACCGACAGAGTGCAGTGAATTGAACGAAGTGAACCAATAGTCATGGGCAAACCCACAGGATTCATCGAATATTTGCGTGAATTGCCGCTGGATCGTTCGGCCACCGAACGCATCCGCGACTGGAACGAATTCCATTTTCACATGGAGGACGACAAGCTCCGCCAGCAGGGGGCGCGGTGCATGGATTGCGGCATTCCGTTCTGCCACACCGGAACGCTCCTCAGCGGCATGGCCAGCGGTTGCCCCATCCACAATCTCATTCCGGAATGGAACGACTTGGTTTATCGCGGGCTTTGGAAGGAAGCGCTGGAACGGTTGCACAAGACGAATAATTTTCCCGAATTCACCGGCCGCGTCTGCCCCGCGCCCTGCGAAGGCTCGTGTGTTCTCGGTATCAACGCCCCGCCCGTTACCATCAAGAACATCGAGTGCACCATCATCGATCACGCCTGGGAAAAAGGCTGGGTCGTTGCCGAACCACCGAGGAAGCGGACCGGGAAGAAAGTGGCCGTCATCGGCTCCGGCCCGGCGGGCTTGTGCGCCGCCGCGCAATTGAACAAGGCCGGCCACGCCGTCACGGTGTTCGAGCGCGAAGACCGGCCCGGCGGCCTGCTCATGTACGGCATCCCGAACATGAAGCTCGATAAGGAACAGGTCGTGCTGCGCCGCATCAAACAGATGGAAGCCGAAGGCATCAAATTTGTGTGCAAAACCGAAGTCGGCAAAAATTATCCCGCGGAGAAAATGTTGAAGGAATTTGACGCCGTGGTTCTGGCGACCGGCGCGACCAAACCGCGCGATTTGCCCGTCGAAGGGCGGAACCTCAAGGGCATTCATTTTGCAATGGATTTTCTGACCGCCAACACGCGGTCGCTGCTCGACCGGCACAAGAACGGCAATTTCATTTCCGCCGAAGGCAAGGACGTCATCGTTATCGGCGGCGGCGACACCGGCACGGACTGCGTGGGCACGTCGTTGCGTCAGGGCTGCAAGAGCCTGGTGCAGGTGGAAATTCTGCCCAAACCGCCGACGGAGCGCGCCAAGGACAATCCGTGGCCGGAATGGCCGAAGGTTTACCTGATGGATTACGGCCAGCAGGAAGCGGCGGCGAAATTCGGCGCCGACCCGCGCGTTTATTTGACCACCGTCAAAAAATTCAACGCAGACAATCAGGGACAGGTGAAGGAAGTGCTGACGGTTAAGATTCAGTGGGAACGGAATGAAAAGGGCCAGTTCGTGCCGAAGGAAGTTCCCGGCAGCAAAAAAGTGCTGCCCGCGCAACTGGTTTTGCTGGCGATGGGTTTTCTTGGACCGGAACAGCCGTTGCTGGAAGCGCTCAAGCTGGATCGCGACCCGCGGACGAACGTGAAGGCTGATTTTGAGAAATACACGACAAACCTCAAAGGCGTGTTCGCCGCCGGCGATTGCCGCCGCGGCCAGAGCTTGGTCGTGTGGGCCTTCAACGAGGGCAGGGGTGCTGCCAGAGAATGTGATAGATATCTCATGGGTGCCACAGACTTGCCCTAATTCCACATTCCGCAATATCACTGCGGCTTCCGCCTTTGCCTCTGTTACCGCGCGACAGGCTGCGCTAAACGGAATCTTTATCGGTTCCGGTTGATTTTTTGTTCGATTCCCATAGCGTTACCATCGCCTTGCGACGCGGCCGCCAGTCGCCTTCACCCAGGAACGTGGACATCACGTCTCCCAGATCAGCTCCCAGACAATCAATCGCGGCGGTCTGTCCCGCGTCGCCCCATTGCGCCTGATTCAAAAACGCACCCCAATCGCCGCGTTTTTCCAGCAGCAGGGTCAGCACAATTTCAGCCAGACTATAACTCAGTTCATTGGAATCACCGGGCTTTTGAAACGAGATTCCGGACCAGAATTCCTGGATGTTCTCCGGGTTCCAGAAAGCCAGATGCCGTTCTTTTAATTCGTAATCCAAAAGGGGGCGGCGCACCGTGGCCAGCGACCGCTGAAACAGCATAGCCAAACCTTCATTCAGCCAGACAGGCAATTTAAGGTGAACCACGCAGTTATGGGTCAGTTCGTGCGCCAGGGTTTGCCGAATCTCGAAGGGTTCATACGGTGCAGCAATGTGCACGTAGCCTTTGCGGATCAGACAGCCGCCGCTCGTAGGATGATTTCCTTCCTGGTAAAAATAAGAAACGTACTGGTAATAATCATCTTCCTCCTGAAACAAGAGGATCACGTGTTTGCCGTGACCGGTGTTCCAAGCCGCGTCCTTCAGCCGATCGCGGATTTGATCCAGGGTGTTCTCCGCAAAGGCGAGAATTTCCCCGCTGAGCTTTGCCTCCAGCGCGGTGAGCAGGATGAATTGCGTGGAGTCTTTTACCTGATAATCGCCTCCCAGGTCCGATTGAAGACGCATGACCCATTGCCGGGCGGCTTCGTTCCAAGCGGCATCCAGTTCGTCCGACCCGTCCGCCCGCTGCTGGATGGCTCTGGCAATAATCTTCCAATCAGGCCGTGAGTAGCCTTCTTCAAAACTGAACGCGCCCTCGACCTGACTGAGGTCAATCAGCTCTGGCTGCCATTTTGAGTCTTGTTCCGCCGGAACTTCAGCGCTGGCCAAGGCATTGCCATCCGTCGGGCAAAATTGTTGGCCGTCCGGATATTCCTTCCCGCACCAGGAGCATTTCAGCATATCAGGCCAGTCAGAATTATGGATGCAGCGCCGGGAAATCAATCGGAATCAGACCCGACGGGGAGACAAGAGTCGGGAGCTGATTGGTCGGAACGGTTCGCGGACAGCCGGGCCCGCTGTCCCTACCTTTTCCATTCTCCGTTCCCTCGGTTTCCTTCTGTGAAAGCGTTTCGTGGCTTTTTGCGGCCAACGAATATGACGGCGCGCACGGAGTGACGCGCCCTACCTTTGCGTTTGCCGTGGTTAAAAATGGCGCGAAACATTTTGCATTTTTGCCGGCCAGACTCCACGCTATAAGGGCATGACGCAACCGCTGGCGCTCGTTTTTTACGACAAGTTGATGCCCGGCAGCCAATTGGTAAACCGGCTGCAGGATTTGAATTACCGCGTCCAGGCCGTGAACGATCTGGCGGCCTTCCAGCACTGCGCACAGAACGAAGGGCCGATGATTGTGTTCGTGGATTTGGAAACGAAGGTGGATGACGTTTGCCTTGCCATTTCCGCGCTAAAATCAGATGCGGCTACACAACATATTCCGGTTGTGGCATTTGCGACAGAACAGGCCGCGGAATTGCAGGCGGCCGCCCAAAAGGCCGGTGCGAAATTGGTCGTCAGTGAAACCGCGTTGCTGGGGCATCTGCCTGAATTGTTAAATCAGGCGCTTCAGGTTGAGTGATCCAAAAACTTGTGCTTGACGGAAATGTCATCAAGCTTTAGTCTCGGCCTGAATTGAGGCATGAACTGTTTTTGAAAGTAGTTTTGCGGACATTAGCTGGCTCCAGCAGTGTCCGTTTTTACTTTAACGGCAACCTCAATAAAAAGTCAGGAGTTGGATATGGCAAGTGGCAAAGTAAAGTGGTTCGATAACAAAAAAGGGTTCGGCTTTATCGCCCAAGGTACCGGCCAGGACGTCTTTGTGCATCACTCGTCCATTATCGGCGCTGGATTCAAAACTCTGAACGAAGGCGAAGAAGTTTCCTTTGAAATCGTGTCCAGCGATAAAGGTTTAAAAGCCCAAAACGTGCAGCGCGTCCAGGCCCCGTAGGGACTGGCAGCGTGTACGGTGGTACTATTTCGCGGTGGCGGTTTTCGTTCGCCTGCCCCGGGAAATGCCGCTAACCTGTGTCCATGCCCGACACGTCCGCGGCCCGCGTCGCGAACCTTTACATCCACGTTCCCTTCTGCGCGCAAAAATGCGCGTATTGTGCCTTTTATTCCGAACCTTCGGGTGGCGATCTCATCAACCGCTACGTCGCCGCCCTGATTGGTGAACTGGAGATGGTGGCGGATGATCTTCGGCCCAAAACCATTTTCTTCGGCGGCGGCACTCCTTCACTGCTCAATCTGCGCCAATGGGAACAAATTCTCCGGGCCATGGAACGGCTCAATTTGCTCGGCGCGAAGGAGTTCACCGTCGAGTGCAATCCCGCCACGGTCTCATCCGACAAGGCGAAATTGCTTCGGGATTTCGGGGTAAACCGGATTTCGATGGGCGTCCAGTCGCTGGATGAGCAACTGCTCGACCGGCTTGGCCGCATCCATTCCCGCGAAATGGTTTTCAAGTCATTCGACGTCCTGCGCCACGCCGGTTTCGACAACCTGAACCTAGACCTCATGTTCGCGATTCCCGGTCAGACGATGGACATCTGGCGCGCGACCCTGAACGAAGCCGTCGCCATGCAGAGCGAACATTTGTCCAGCTACGAAGTGATTTACGAGGACGACACGCCGCTGTTCGCGCAAATGAAGGCGGGAGAATTCGACGTGGACGAAGACCTGGCCTGCGCGATGTACGATGAATTGGTAAAACGCGCTATCGCCGCTGGATTTCATCAATACGAAGTCGCCAACTTTGCGCGGGAACAATCCATCAATCCAATAATCCAATCATCCATCCCCGCCTTCGCTTGCCGCCACAACGTGAATTACTGGCGCGGCGGCTCGTTTTACGGCCTGGGTCCCAGCGCCACCGGCTATGTGCGCGGCGTGCGGACAAAAAACTGGTCCAACACACAACTCTATTGCGAGCAGCTTGAAAAAGGCAAACGCGCCATCGAATCGCGCGAGGAATTGGCGCCGTTGAAACGCGCCGGCGAAACCGCCGCGTTCGGTTTGCGCATGGTGGCCGGCTGGCCGTTTGAGGAATTTCAACGCGCGACGCAATTTGATTTGCGTGCTGAATGGCCGGCGGAAATGAGCCGGCTCACCGACCGCGGCTGGGGGGCGATTTCCTCCGACGGTTTTCGGCTCACGCCGCAGGGATTGCGTTTTGCCGATGCCGCGGCGGAGATGTTTTTGCGGTGAAGTCGGGAGGGACGGCGTGCCGCCGTCCCTGAATTCAGGGTCGCCGGCACGGCGACCCTCCCGGCCTACCAGACTCAATGGGTGGGGCGAGAGTCTCTCGAGCCCTGACTGAAAAATATTTGGGCTCGACGGAGTCTGGCCCCACCAAGAGTTAAATCATCTGCAATCGCACGGTAAAAGTTGTTCCGACATCCGGCTTGCTAGCGGCTTCAATAATTCCTCCATGCGCTTCGACGATGGCTTTGGAAATGGCCAGGCCCAGTCCTGCGTTGCCGTTCGAGCCGGTCCGTGATTTGTCTCCGCGATAAAACCGTTCAAACACGTGCGGCAGGTCCTGAGGCGAAATGCCCGACCCGGCATCGGCGACCGTCAGCACCGCCAAACCGTTTTGCGATTCCAATTTCACGCGCACCTCGCCATCCGGCCGGTTGTACTGGATGGCATTGGCCAGCAGGTTGGTGATGACCTGTGCCAGCCGTTCGGAATCGCCGGAGATATCCAGCGGCGCCAATTCGGAAATAATTTTCACGCCGTGTTCGTAGGCCAGCGGCCGGACGAGCTCCAGACTGTCGTTGACCAGCTTGGACAGATTGAAATGCTGCCGCTTCAACGTTTCCTGTCCGGCATCGAGCCGGGCCAGTTCGAGCAACGATTCAATCAACCGCCGCATCCGCTGGGACGCCCGCTGACAGGCTTCGAGTGTTTCGCGGTATTCCTGCCCGCTGCGCTCGCGGTTCAAGGCGGTCTGGGTTTGCGTGAGCATCACCGAAACCGGCGTGCGCAGTTCATGCGCGGCATCGGCGGTGAATTGCTGCTGCTGGGCAAACGAGGTTTCGAGCCGGGCGAAGGTGGAATTGAGAACGGCGGCGAGCTTCCCGAGTTCGCTTTCGGTTTCGGCAACGTTGATGCGTTGGGACAAATCGCCGGCGGAAATTTTCACCGCGGTCGTGCTGATGCTTTCAATCGGGCGGATGGCGCGTCCGACCAGCCACCAGCCGCCCGCGAAACCGAGCAGTAAAATCGCTGCGCCGACTCCCGTAAGCATGAAAGCCGCAAACCGAAGTTCGTTCAATTCCGACCCAATGGAACAACCGACTTCGATGGTTTCGCCGGACGGGAGGAAGCCCATGGCTTCACGGTAATCGTGGAAGTTAAATGGCCTGGGTGGGGTTTCCGGCAGACGGGGAGTTTGGTTTATCTGTGAGGAAAAGTGCGTAATAGTAACAGTATCCCTGAAGCGTTGTGGGTAGTTGTCCGAGCGCGCGATTTCTTTGACGTCGCTGCGGTCGGCAGTCCCCGTCGTGATCCTATAATAGAAATCGTTTGAGGTGTTGGTTCCAAACAATGCGGCGGTCGGGGGCGGAAGATTGAACCGGATTGGCCGGTTTTGTCCCGGGAACCCTTCAGGTGGCGGTTCATCGAGGGGCGGCCGGTCCATCCCCGGCCCGCGCGGGGGAGGGCGATGCAGCGCGCTGCCCAGGGCACCAATCCGGCGATGCAATTCATCATCTACGCGACCGAACAATCGCCCGCGCTCAAGTTGATACGCCGTGATGCCAAATCCGGCGAGCACCAGTACCAGGATGAGACCATACCAGAGCTGCAAACGCCATTTGATGGATTTGAAAATCATATAATCCGGAGGGACGAGCTCCGTGAGTCCCTGCTTAAAATATATTGGGGACTCGTATAACTCGCCCCTCCGATGTTCGGTATTTTCATTTCACTCAATGCAATAGCCGTGGCCGCGGCGGGTGGTGATGAACTCCGCGCCCAGTTTCTTGCGGATGTTGGAGACGTGCACGTCCAGCAGGTTGGAAAGCGTGCTGTCATTTTCGTCAAACAAATGTTCGTAAAGCTGCGTCCGCGTGACGACTTCGCCGCGGTGCAGCGCGAGAAATTCCAACAACGCGTATTCGCGCGCCGTCAGCTCGACGGCTTTTTCGGCCCGAAAAACGTTGCGCGCAGCCGTGTCAATTTTCACGGCACCGATTTCGATGACGTTCGTGGTCTTGTTCGCGCTGCGGCGGATGAGCGCGCGCAGGCGGGCGAACAGTTCCGACAGATCGAACGGTTTGACGACGTAATCGTCCGCGCCGGTGTCGAGGCCTTTCACGCGGTCGCGGGACTGGTCGCGCGCAGTGAGCATCAGCACGGGCGTTTTTTTGGTTTTGCGAAGGCGCCGGAGAATTTCCCAGCCGTCCAGCTTGGGCAGCATGATGTCGAGCACGATGGCGTCATAATCGTAGCTTTCGGCGTTGAACAATCCGTCCTCGCCATTGTTGGCGGTGTCCACGGCGTAACCCTCCTCGCGCAACGCCTGGGCGAGGCTGCGGAGCAGGTCGGGTTCGTCTTCAACAATCAGGATTCTCATGTTGGCCGCGGCTGCGGCTGATTTAACACAACCAAGTTCTGGCGTCACTCTCGCAGTAGCAACCTTAAGGGAAGATGAAGGCGCCGGGGAATGTCCTCATTTCGGTAGGGCGCGTCACTCCGTGCGCGCCGTTCACCTTATTTGCGGCGGGCAGAGGACTGCCCGCCCTACCCCGAATTTTTAAAACAGGACATTATCAGGACGCCGGGGAAAATTTCGAGCGGACTAATTTTAAACTTCATGTTTTCTTAAGGTTCGTCCGGATAAAATGGCGGCATGAAAATTCAAATCACCCGTTCCTCGAACAGCCACCGGGCAAATTCCGTTGCCGCGCTGGCGGCGATTTTTTTCACGTTGACTGTAACCGCCCGCGCCGGCGACCCGCGCACGAATTCCTGGTTCACCACCTATGTCGGACAATACGCGCGCATTTACACCAATGACGCCGCCAAAGCCGCGGGCAATGCCGTCACGACCTGGAGCAACGGGACGCTGACGCAATCGGCGCCGGCGTATTGCGGCGTGCAGGAAATTTATTTCGCAACGAACTGGGTTTACGTCCGCAGCACCGGCCTGGCCGGTTACAACATGGGACCCTGGTATTTGAATGCGCCACACACCAACATTTTTCCCAACCTGCCCGTGAATCAGAAATTGCTCTTTCGATTCCCCCGAACGAACGGCGTGCCGGCGACGAAAACGCTCAGCGGCGGCGGGCAGATCGGCATTTTTGTGGATGGCGTCGAAATGTTCAACAGTTGGGACGCCTATTACTGGAACGGCTCGGCGGACGTCAATGGCAGCGGCACGGGTTATTGGAACCGCGACGCCTACGTGAATGAGGGCGTCACATTCGACGCCGGTTACGCGCACCAGCAAAACACCGGCACCTATCATTATCACGCCGACCCGATCGCGCTGCGGTATTTGCTCGGCGACCATGTGGATTTCAATCCGGCGACGAAAACTTACAGTGAATCGACCACCATGCCGGTGAAACATTCCCCGATCCTGGCCTGGACAGCCGACGGGTATCCGCTCTACGGCCCTTACGGTTACTCCACCGCGACGAATGCCAGTAGCGGCATCCGCCGGATGATTTCCGGTTACGTCATTCGCAATGGCCAGTACGGCACGAGCAATCTCACGGCGAACGGCCGCGCGACCATTCCCCAATGGGCGGTGAGAATTTCCAACGTAAGTTCAAACCAAACCGGCCCGAACGTCAGCACAAATTATCCGCTGGGCCGTTACATGGAGGACAACGATTATCTCGGCGACCATGGCTACACGCCGGGCGTGGATTTTGATCTGGACGAATACAATGGCCGCTGGTGCGTCACTCCGGAATTTCCAAACGGCACTTACGCCTACTTCGTCGCCATTTCATCCGATGGTACGCCGGTGTTTCCCTACAACATCGGGCGCGCGTTTTACGGTGACCCCGTCGGCGGCGGCGTTTCGGCCATTGCGGAACCGGTCGTGACCAATTTCCTCGGCAACACAAATCTCGTCCCAACCCTCAACTCGCCGCGGGTGAACAGCGGAACGGTCACCTTGACCTGGAGCGCGGTAGAAGGTGGCAGCTATCAGGTCGAGGCGACGACGAATCTTTCGAACTCTTCGAGCTGGAGCGTTCTGGCATACGGCGTTGCGCCAAACCAGACGGCCGCCGGTTATACGAACGCCAGTTCGTCCGACCAGCGGTTTTATCGCGTCGCGCGCACATCGGTCGCTGCGTTTGACAGCGCCGGCACAACTGTTTTTGCCAGCAGTGTCGTCGCTCCCGGCGGCAACGCGAGTCGCGGACAGACGGTCATCATGACCATCACGTTGCCCACGAATCCGCCCCAGCCGCCAGCGAACAACGTGCCGGTGAGCGTGGCGATTTCCGGCGTGATCACTAATACTGCCAATCTCTCGCGTCCGAGCGCAGGCACAGCCCAGGCCCTGTTCACCATCCCTGCCGGCGCGTCCACGGGTACGAACAATGTCGTCATCACGTTCAGCCCTGCGCCGGTTTACACGCTGACGAACGGATTCACCATCAACTGAAACAGGTGGGGCAAGACTCCGTCGAGCCCAAAAATTGAAATGAATTTCGCGCGGACAAATTTAATCGTGCTCTTCACAATGGTGGTCCCGCTTGCCGCTGACGCAGTGGACTTGCGCGTGAATTTTGTCCCGCAATTCAACGGCGCACCGCTGGTTTTTGATGCGCTAAAACATCAAACGGCCGGTGGACAAACCATCTCCGTCGCCCGGCTGGATTTTCTCCTCTCCGGCATCGCGCTGCGCCGCGTGGACGGAACATGGACGGGGCAAAAGGATTGGTTCGCTTATGTCGGAATGCGGGATGGCAGGACGAACTTCACGCTAAAAAACATCCTCGCGGGGAAATATGACCGTATCCGTTTCAATATCGGCCTGGAACCGCGAATCAATCACGGCGAGTCCGCGCAATGGCCGGCGGGTCATCCGCTGAATCCCGGCGTAAACCATTTGTACTGGGGCTGGTCGCGCGAATATGTCTTCCTCGCACTGGAAGGCGGCTGGCAATCGGAACGCCGGGCACCGTCCCGGCACAATTCCAACCCGAACTCGGATTCACAGTACGCCGGGGCGGTGCCCGGCGCTCCAGCTTTGAGCGGTTTTTCGTATCACCTCGCCACCGACCGCGAATTGATGACGGTTGAATTGCCGGTTGCGCTCGACTTGAATTCCGACCGCGAACTTCAAGTTGCATTGGATGTCGGGAAGATCTTTTCCGCGCCAAACCGGATTGATTTGAGCGACACGACGGACACGACCCATTCGCGCACAAATGATTTACTGGCGGCCCAACTGCGGGAAAACATTGAAAGCGCATTCGCAATTGAGGCACCCGGTAGAGACGTGCTGCCGCGCGTCCTGGCTGACCGGCAGGTCAGCCCTGCCAGGATTGAAATCGCGCCCGGGGCCACGCCGTATCGGTTGACGATTTCGGCCTTTGCCCCACAACCGGATTTGCCGCGCGACAACCCGCTCACCGGTGAGGGAGTCGAGCTGGGGAGCAAATTATTCTTTGACCGGCGGCTTTCGGCGGGCAACCGGCAATCCTGCGCCGCGTGCCATCGTCCGCGC
>Ga0265338_10004284_pt1 | contig 19372 bp, 12 predicted proteins | sample 42126metaG_FD_193579 | JGI IMG/M metagenome (GOLD analysis project Ga0265338, IMG submission 193579) | Rhizosphere microbial communities from Carex aquatilis grown in University of Washington, Seatle, WA, United States - 4-21-26 metaG | ecosystem: Host-associated > Plants > Roots > Rhizosphere...
CGCCCTGGTCGTCAACCACCTGGCGCACCACCACGGGGGCGCCGCCTTCTCGGATTCCCAGGTCAGGCGCCTCGCGCGCAAGCTCTCGCCCGCGACAATCGACGACCTCGCCCTCGTCATGGCGGCCGACGCCATGGGGCGCCCGCCGCTCGCCGCCGGCGACATCCTCGAGCGGATCGGGCTCCTCAGGGGCCACGCGGCCTCGCTCGCCCTGGAGGCCCGGGCCCCCCGGCCGATCATCCAGGGCCGGCACCTGGTCGCCATGGGGCGCAGCCCGGGGCCCGGATTCAAGCCGGTCCTGGATGCGGCCTTCGAGGCCCAGTTGGACGGGGTATTCGCGGACGAGGCGGGAGGCCTCGCCTGGCTAAGGGAGCACGCGCCGTGATACGGGCCTTCCAGTGGGACCTCGCCCGCCAGGTCGAGCGGCTCGACTGGCTCCTTAGCCAGCTCCCGCGCTACGCCGACTGGGGGTACCAGGAGCTCTACCTCCACCTCGAGGACGCGGTCGAGTACCCCAGCCTGCCGGGCGTCGCCCGGAGGGACGCCTACAGCCGGTCCCAGTTCGGCCGGCTCGTGGCCGAGGCCTCCCGGGTCGGTATCGGCGTCGTTCCGATCGTGAACCTCCTGGGCCACACCCAATACCTGGTAAAGGTGCCGGGCCTAAGGGACCTGAACGAGCTGCGCGCCCCCGACGGCTCGCCCCTTGGGCAGGGCCAGATCTGCCCCGTGCACCCGCGGACGCTCGAGGTGGCCGACGCCCTCATCCGCGACATGGCGCCCTTCTGCACGGCGGGGAAGGTCCACGTGGGCCTCGACGAGTCCTTCAGCCTGGGCCGCCACCCCCTGAGCCGGGCCGAGATCGCCGAGATCGGGCTCGCCGCGCACTTCGGCCGCTACGTGCAGCGGCTAAGTGGCGTCGCGGGCTCCCACGGGCTACGGCTCGGGCTCTGGGCTGACATGCTGGCCTTGATTCCCGGCGCGATCGCCCACCTACCCCCGGGCGCCATCGCCTACGACTGGTACTACTACCCCTTCGGTCGGCGGCCCCGGATGGAGCTGCGCAATTTCGCCGAGTACGACCTCGCGCCCGCCCTGAGGGCGCGCGGGATCGAGTACTGGGGCTGCCCCATGAACGGGTCGTTCCGCCACGAGCCCCTTCCCGTCTTCGGCGAGCGCCTCGCGAACATCCGCGACTGGTGGCGGCGGTGCCGCGCGGTGGGAGCGGGGGGCATGCTGGTCACCTCCTGGGAGCCGAGCCGCCTTGCGATCGAGATGACGACCGCGGTCGACGCCGCGGCCGCATGCCTCTGGCTGGACCCCGAGGTCGGCGACCTTCCCGGGATGCTCGCCCGGGGCCTGGGGCGGGTCTTTGGGAGCCGGGGGACCGGCGACCTGGCGCGGCTCGCGCTGGCGTGCGACGAGGCCGCCTTCGCCGGGTACGCCCGGTGGGAGATCAACGAACGGTGGGACACCTGCGCGACCCGCCGCGGCGTCGGCCGCCACGAGGCCGAGCTCGCCTTCATCGCCCGCCTGTCGCGCCGCGGCGCCGCGCTCCCCGGGCCCTTCCGCTGGAGCGTCAGGTTCCGCCACTACCTGGCCGAGCGCGACGTGTACGTGAGGTCGACGGCGGCCATGATCTTCGCCCTTAGGCGGCGGATGGCCCGCGACGGCAAGAGCCCCCGCATCGCACGGGGAATATCAGCTCTCCTCGGCCATGCGGACCAGTTTGCGGCGTCGGTGCGCGCCGGTCGAAGGGCCGCCCGGGAGCTCTGGCGTCTGACCCGCGACCGCCGCATCGCCGGCCCGAACGAGAGGGTCGTCCGGCAGGACGCCGTCCGCCTGAAGGCGCTTCGCCGGTGGATCCTCGGCTGCGCCGCCGATCCCCGGCGCCTTGCGGGCTCGTCCCCCGTCTGCGGTGCCTGGCAGCTTCGCTTCGACGTCCTGGTCGAGCGCCCCGCGCTCCAGAGGGTCGCGGTCGAGCTGCGGGGCAAGGACGGGGCCTGGCGCACCCTCCACGCGCGGACCACGATCGAGTTCCGCGCCCTGGCCGCGAGACCCAGGACGTCCATCCGGAGGGAGTTCGCCGTCCCCGTGCCCGGGCCGGGCTCGGCGCTGCGGATCGCGGTTCGGGGGATCGGGCGGGTCGCGATCGCCCAGGTCGAGCTTACGGACGGGGTCACCCTCCTGCGCCCCAGGGGCTGGAGCGCCGCCCGCCGCAGGGCCATCGGCGCCGCGGCGCCACGCGCGGGTTTCCCCACGGTCGACTGGGGGACGAACACCGGCGCCGTCGCCCTCGATTTCGGTAAATAAAATGGCCCGGCTTTTCAGCCGGGCCATTGAAGGGTAACGAGACCTTAGGTACGGCTTAGAAGCTGTACTTGCAGTCGACGTAGAACATGCGGCCGATGGCGCCGTCGTAGGTGCCAACGTCAGCCGTCGTCTGACCGCCGAACGCGTTCGGGGCGATCGGGGGCTGCTTGTCGGCGATGTTGTTGCAGCCGACCGTGACCTTCAGGCCATCGAGCCACTTGTTCAAGTGGAGGTGGCTGAAGTTGTAGCCGAGGCCGACGTCGAACGAGGTGAAGGACGAGACGCTCTCGAACCCGTACTGGTTGTCGCCGCCGACGCCGATGTCCTGGACGCTCGAGACATAGGTGACACCAAGGAAGGCATTGAGCCCCTTGTTGTTCCAGCCGAACGTCGTGTGGGTGCGCCACTTCGGGACGGTGCTCAGGTTCGTGGAGGCGTATCCGGCGTACTGGTAGTACGGCTCGGTCGGGATCAGCTCTTCCTCATAGCTGTTGTACCAGGTCCAGACCGAGGAGATGTCGAACGTGCCGACGCCGGCGACCTTCTTCGTGTACTCGATGTCGAAGTCGGTGCTGCTCACCTTGATTCCGGCCAGGTTCACGTTGTTGGCGATGACGTAGATCGACTGCGGCGAGCGGCTGCTGATGCCGCCCGGGCCGGCGACCTCGGGGCCCGACGGGGTGTTGTAGTGCACCTGGGCGAAGTACGGCGACGCGGTGCCGAGGAGCTCGACGCTCTGGATGATGGAGTTCGCCGGGACGGTCCCAACGATCTGCTTCATCTGGATGTCCGAGTAGTCGACCGTGATCGACAGGCCATCGACCATCTTGGGCGTCCAGACGAACCCGGCCGTCCAGGACTTGGCGGTCGTGGGCTTGAGGTCCGGATTCGAGCCGCCCGTCTGGTTGAACTGGGCCGACTTCGTGCCGCCGGCCGCGGTCGTGTAGGTGATGTCGTCGGTCGATCCCGAGCTCTGCGGGCCGTAGAGGGCGTAGAGCTGCGGGGCGATGAACGACTTGCCCGCGGAGGCGCGGATCTTGAACTGGTCGTCCACGGGAGCCCAGCTCACGCTGACCTGCGGGTCGGTGCTGGCACCGACCTGGCCGCTGTAGTCGTCATAGCGGATGGCGCCATCGATGTTGATCGAGTGGGCGAAGGGGATGTTCTGCTTCGGGCCCGTGACCGGAATGCTCACCTCGCCGAAGTAGGAGAGGAAGTTGCGGGTCGAGTTGAAGGACTGGAACGTCGTCGCGTTGTCCCAACCAACGGTCGTGCCCGTGGAGTTGGGCAAGCTGTTGATGTCGGGGACCGCCGAGAGGCCCTCGCGCACGTACTGGACACCCACCGCGATGCCGAGCTTGCCGCCGGGAAGGTCGAACGGCGTGCCGTCGATCTTGGCGTCAAACGAGTCGAGCGTGCTGATCATGTTCACGAAGGCGGTTCCGACCACCCCGACGAATGCGCTCGAGGGGTTGGCGATCGAGAACGGGTTGATCTGGCCGTCGGCCCACGCCGCGATCAGGTTGGCGGTATCCCAGAGGCCGGGGTTTGTGTAGTGGTCGTCATACCGGTCGAGGTTCGCCGCCACTTCCCAATGCATGTCGTTCGGGAGGTCGCCGCGGAAGCCGCCCACCGCGCGGAAGAGCGTGGAGTCGTTGATGTACTGGCGCGGGTACTGGGTGTAGCGCTGGCGGACCAGAATTTCCTCGCCGCTGCCGTCGCCGTAGCCCGGGTGGGACTCAGGCGCCGACTGGTTCTGGTTGATGAACGCCGTCGAGAACGGATTGCCCGGGTTCGTCGAGGGGACGAACGAGACGCCCGCCGGCGGGGGCGAGCTCGAGAAGCCGAGCACGTTGACGTCGACCCACGGGGTGCTCAGGTACGGCACCAGGGGCTGGGCGTTCAACTGGGACAGGGTCTTCGTGTTCGCGAAGAGGGCGTTGCCGAAGGCCTCGAACGAGTTGCCCGCGATCTTGTGGTCGAGGTTGATCATCGCGCTGTAGCGCTTCAGGCTGCCGATCAGCGTCTGGTACTGGGCCAGGTTGAAGTGGTCCAGGGCCTGGGTGGAGGTCAGCGGGACGTAGGTCCCGTTGGCGACCAGCTGCTGGATCGAGCTGTTGCCACCGGTCGGGGGCGCCGTGAGGCCGGGGGCCAGGACGTAGAAGTTGTCCGAACCGGACAGGTTGTCATAGACCTCGAGGGAGCCCGGGTAGGTGTACGTGTTGTAGTACGGGTTCGTGTACGAGCGGCTCGCGAACATGACGGTGTCATGCTGCGCGTAGTCCGCCGAGACCGTGATGCTCGTCTTGTCGTTGGCGACGCCGCCGACGATGTAGGCCGAGCGCTCGGCGTAGTGGCCGGCGTCGCGGTTGAAGCCGTAGTGGCTTCCGACTTCCCAGCCGTTGTAATCCTTCTTGAGGATGATGTTGATCACGCCGCCGACGGCATCGGATCCGTAGATGGCCGAGGCGCCGTCCTGCAGGACCTCGATGTGATCGATGGCCGCAGGCGGGATCATGTTCAGGTCGACGAACTCGTAGCCGCCCTGGCTTTCCGCCGGGTCGTTGGCAACGCGCCTTCCGTCAAGGAGGACCAGCGTCGGCAGGCCCTTGAGGAAGACGGACGCGCCACCCTGGGTGGAGCCCGACAGCGTCGTCGCGTTTTCCTGGCCGATGCCGCTGATGTTTGGCGCAACCTTGCGCAGGAGGTCCAGCGTGTCGGCGGCGATACCGCTGTCCTGCATCACCTGGAAGTCCAGGTTAGCAACCGGGATCGCGAGTGCGTCAGCTGCCTGGGGGATGTTCGAACCGGTAACCACGACCTTTTCGAGGGTCGTGACATCCGATGAACCCGTGGACGATGTGGCTGTCTGCGAGTAACCCGTGTGGGTAAGGATGCCGACGGTCGCAAAAAGCGACAATGCGGCAACTAACTTCCGAATTCGGAAATAATTCATAGCTCGTTGTAGTTTGTGTTGTTGTGTTAAGCCAACGCGGCCCATGCCGCTGTATGCTTGGGGCGAAGGAAGGCGTCGGTCGCGGCGAATTGCAACCCCATTTTAACCCCTCCGTAACGCAACTAATCCTCAATATTAGGGGCCCCAACGCGAAGTTTCCCCGGTCGAACACTCCCTGTTTCCCAATCCTAGGCTCCCGGCGCATCCAGCCTTGTGCCCGGCGCAAACCGCCCTACCCTAGACCTTCCGTTCATTGATTGCGCACGTTTTCACTTTCGGGGGTGTTCTGGATTCTACCCTTGGTTGGCGTGCGTCGCTGCCTGTCGAGAGCCGAAGGACTCTCGTAAATCTCCCTTCGAAAAAACAAACGGCACACACGAAGAAATGCCTCTGGCAGCCTAATTAGGCAGCCACGTAGTACCGGCGACTCCTGCTAGCCGAATACTACGACGACAGCAGGAATAGCGCGCGGAGCGACCCGCGGTTTGCGCGCCGTATCTTCATCCGGGGGTTGGCTGGGGCTTAAGCGCGCGTTTACGCATAACCTCGGCGAGACCAATGTGACGCTACACAGGTAGACGCGGCGCGCAAAGGCCTGGGGCACCCGGGTTCAAATCCCGGCACCTCCACCATTTTGCCTTGAAGGCCTTGCATGGGGCCATCCAAGGGCTAGGCTATTGCTCGATGACGCCTGTGGCCACCAAGCGACGCCTTCACGACACCGATTCGCGATCAAAGGATTGGCTGTCGCGGTCCCACCAAGAGAGGCTGGCCGCGGTGGAGGCGATTCGCCTCACCACTCCCGACTCACCCCATGCTCAACAAGCATTTCCAAGATTTTCTCGGATTACTCGAAAAGCACGAGGTTGAATACGTGGTTGTGGGTGGATATGCTGTGGGAGTCCACGGGTTTCCCCGATATACGGGAGACATGGACGTCTTTGTTGGCATCAGCGGCGAAAATGCAGGTCGGATTGTCGACGTCTTTAACGATTTCGGATTCGCATCTCTCAATCTAAAGGCGAGCGATTTTCTCGAGCCTGACACGGTGGTCGAGGTCGGAAGGGAGCCCATGAAAATCCAGGTCCTAACAGGGATCGACGGAGTTACCTTTGACCGGTGTCGTTCCGACCGGATGTTGGTGAATGTATCTGGATTACAGGTCCCTTTCATCGGAATTGAATCTCTATTGGCCAATAAAGCAGCTTCTCCCCGGAACAAAGACCGGATCGATCTGGAGGAGCTCACCCGATTGCGGGATTTGCAAAGGAAACGGGAGATAGAACGTGAGATCGAATAGATGTCTTCATTCGAAGGTGTAGGACGCGGGCCCGACAGGGTGCCCCGCCCGATCTCAATACCCAAAGCAAGGAGACCCTTCTCGTAGAAACGAGTATTGGGATGACCGCGGACAAAGTGCGGACAATTCCGAGGGAGAACAGGCCTGCCGTCTCAATAAGAGCCCTCGGCCACCGGGCTAATCTCAGCCGATAGCGGATTCAAATCCCGGCACCTCCACCATTTTTCATGAGCTATTATTGCGCCTTAAGATACAGGATTCCTTATTTTAATAATTTAATTAAATTAAAATAAGAGTTGGCTTCATTGGGGTGCCCTATAATAAGGAATTCATGCGTGGCCCTTCAGGCTATTTCCTTCCCACCACATGTGCAGGAGAAACGGTACGGACCTTTGTCCCCAATACCCTACCTCCCAACCCGCCGATTATCTGGGACTCGTCACTTCAAGCCCTCTCCCAGAAAGCCATGCTTGCAGTGGGACGCTTAGACGGGCTCACCGGGCAACTACCTGACGTCAGCCAGTTCCTCTATACCTATATCAGGAAGGAGGCCTTACTTTCTTCCCAGATCGAAGGCACAGAATCGTCCCTTTGCGAATTGCTCCTCTTTGAGAATGCGGAGTCACCCGGGGTCCCGACAGAAAGCGTACTAGAAGTCTCCAACTACGTCGCGGCAATGGAGCACGGTCTAAAGCGCCTGCGCGACGGATTCCCCCTGTCCCTCAGGCTTATTCGCGAGATTCACGGTCAGCTGTTGGCCAAGGGCCGGGGAAGCAGGAAGCAGCCGGGAGAATTCCGTACTACCCAGAATTGGATTGGCGGCTCGCGTCCCGGGAACGCGAGCTATGTGCCGCCTCCCCAGGATCTGGTGTTGGATTCCATGGGATCCCTCGAAAAATTCCTTCACGCCGACCCCAATGAGGTGCCTCCCCTTATCAAGGCGGCACTGGCCCACGTCCAATTCGAAACGATCCATCCTTTCCTCGACGGAAATGGTAGAGTGGGCCGATTGCTGGTCACATTCCTCCTCTGCCACGAAGGCGTTCTACAGCAGCCATTGCTTTATCTCAGCCTTTACCTGAAACAACATCGCAAAGAGTATTATGAGCTCCTGCAACGCGTACGAACCGATGGCGCCTGGGAAGAGTGGCTCGCGTTTTTCTTCGAGGGCGTGGCCGCGACGGCTGACCAAGCCGCAGGCAGTTCAAGCCGGGTATTGCGTCTTTTTCAAGACAACCAACGCAAGATCTCAAAGCTCGGCGGCTCGGCGGGATCAGTCACCCGGGTTCACGAACTGCTGCAACGCAATCCGATGCTTTCGGTAAACCGGGCCATCAGCCTTATGGAAGAGGCCCCGACCTTTGCAACGGTTAGCACGGCATTCTCGCGCCTGGCAGAACTTGCCATCGTTGAGGAAAAGACCGGCGGACAACGCAACCGTGTATTCGCGTACAAGGACTACCTCGATATTCTCAACGAAGGGACCGAGTCCATCTGACCATCCGTTTGCCGAGTACCGACCGAAACGCAGCCATGGCAAGTAGGTCCGAGAACCTTTAGGACAATTTAGGACGCGCCGAGGGTAAAATCTGCCATAACGATGGCGCTTAGCCCGGAGGGAACCCGGGTTCAGATCCCGGCACCTCCACCATCTTTCATGGTGGGCCTTGCACGGGGCCTTCCAAGGGCGAGGCTATCTCTGGATGACTCCTGTGGACACCAAAAGACGCCTTCATGACACCGTTTCGCAGTCGCGGGATCGGACGGATAAAAAAACATCCCGGCGCCATCTCCAGGACGCCCGGCGTCAGATGAGGGGAGTGGCGCCTAGCCGGCGTCGCCGGACGGGCGGGCGTCAGGCCTCCGCGGTGGTCGGATCAATCATCCGCCGCACCTCGGATACCCGGTTTGCGGGAAACCCGCCCTGCTTCGCGTGCTCCCGCACCAGCGCCTCGCTCGGCGCGATGTAGACACAGTAGATCTTGTCGTCGGTCACGTAGCTTTCAACCCATTGGATCTGCGGGCCGAGGTTCTTCAGGACGGCGCATGACTTCTGGGAGATGCCCTGCAGCTGTTCAGGGGTGAGTTTTCCCGCCCCGGGGATTTCGCGTTCAATGACGAATTTTGGCATATGGGTTGGGGTTGGTTGGTTAAACGCGGGCACCCGGACCAACACAAGCTTTCCGCTTGTCTTTCTTGAGGGATGCCCGCGCCTTTTCGGCGCCGCCGAGCCGGTGTTCCGGCTATTTCGCCGTTTCGGGGCTGATGATCGCAGTCACCTGGCTCACGGAATTTGCGGGAAACCCGCCCAGCTTCGCGTGTTCGCGCACCATTTCCTCGTTCGAGGCGACGTAGATGCAATAGACCTTGTCGCCCGTCACGTAGCTGTGGACCCACTGGATCTTGGGCCCCATCTTGCTCAGCACGCCGCATGACGTCTGGGAGATCGATTTCAGCTTCTCGGCGGTGAACGCCCCCGCGCCGGGGATCACTCGCTCGATGACATACATGTGCTGGCCGTCCGGCAGCGCATCGGGTCTCACCGGCTCATCGGCCAGGGCTGCGCAGCAAAGGACAAGGGTCCAGCCGGGAATCAGGAGGAGTCTGGAGATTTTCATAATCTGGGGAACAAGTGCCGTTGTGTGTGGAGACGTCGTTTGCCGACGAATCCGCTTGGTCAAACCGACGCCAAGACGGACCAGTCTGCGCGGTCAGTATAGAGGACGTCCCGAAACAACCCTAGGCCATCACTGGGTAATTTCGGGCCAATTTGTCTGGAGACCGAGGAGGGATCATCCGGGCCCCTGTCGGGCGCCTCCCCCGGCAGGCGCCTCGCAGGATCAGACGCCCGCCGCCACCCTCTTCTCCCTCGGCGAATGACCAAACCGGCCGTGATACAGGTTGCGCAGCTGCCGGCTCCCGCTTAAGCCGCAGGCCTTCGCCACGTCGTCGACCTTCGAGCCGGCCTCCCGAAGCATTGAGCGGGCCCGCTCCAGGCGCAGCTCCCTTAGGTACTCCCCAACTGAAAGGCCCAGGATATTGCGGAACCGTCGGGACAGATTGCGCGGGCTCGCGCCGACCTGTATCGCCAGGCGACCGAGCGTCGGCGGTGAGTCGAGATTCTCGATGAGCATGCTCTGGGCCCGGTGCACGATGTCATCCATGTGGTTGCGGTACTGCAGGTAGATGCTCTCCTGCTCGAAGTCGCCGCTGCGCCGCAGGTAGATCACGAGGAAACGGGCCACCTCAAACGCCTCCTTCTGGCCGTGCCTGAGCCCGATGAGGTGAATCGCCATGTCGATGCCGGAGGCGACGCCGGCACTGGTGAGGACATTGCCTGATTCCACGAAGAGGACCCCTCTTCTCACCGTGGTCTTCGGATAGCGCCGCTGCAGAAGGTCGACATCCGTGTAGTGGGTGGCGCATTCCAGGCCATCAAGGATGCCCGCCTCCGCCAGGAGGAAGGAACCGGTGCAGACCGAGCAGACGGTCGCCCCGGAGAGCCACGCCTTTCGGATCCACTCGAAAAGCGCCCGGTGGGCCTTCAGGAACCGGGGTGTGAACAGGTCCGCGTCGGAGCCCGCCACAAACAAAATATCACCCTTTCGGAACTCGATCTTCCCATAGGGCACGAGGTTGGAGAAATGGAGATTTCCCGCCACGGGAACGGTCCGGGTCAGCGCGCAGACCTCTATGTCATAGGGGTCGCGAGTCACCCCTCCCACCGCCTTGAATGCCTGGAGGGGGCCGACGAGGTCGAGCGGCGTCACCCTAGGGGGGGCGAAGAAGACAACCCGGGGAGGCATCGGACTTCACTACCTCGCGGCTCACGGCCAAGCAAAGGCCAATTTCCCCAATACGAATGAAACGCACATCGCGCACCGGGGAACAAGGCCTTCCCGGGCTCCCGTTCGACTCCCGCGGTGAATCCCGCAGGGCTGCGACGGGCCTTCGAATCCGGCGGCCTTGACCGGCGCCGCGGGACTTCCAGTCTGCGATTCGTCCGCCGCAAGGGCCGCCCTGCCTCCCGCCGCAGGTCGCCCGTCGCAGGACAGGTGCAAACGGGGCGGACCTCACCACAATCCCCCGAATGAATTCCAGTCCCGCCAAGAGGGACGGCCGTCGGCGCAAGGTTCTTTCGCTTTCCGCGGGCCTCCTCATTGCCAGCCTCGGGGCCGGGCCGGCCGGTGCCGCGGAAGGACCGCCCGCCGCGGGAGGCGCGGACCCGGTGGAGGGCGTCTGGCTCGGGACCGTGGAGGCGCCGCAGGGAACGGTCGCCGACATCGGCCTTGCGTTCGCCCGGGACCGGCAGGGCGCGCTCGTTTTCAGGATGAGCTTCCCGGAAATGTTCACCTACGACGCGGACTTCGGGATCCCGGTCGAGGCGGACGGCCGCGGCCGGTACGCCATAACCCCGGCCCTCGACCTCGACCTGCGGCTTACCGGCGACCGGCTCGCGGGCACGTTCGGGAAGGCCAGGCTTCCCGTTGAGCTAAAACGCGGCGGGACGTTCCCCCCGAAACCCGCGGACGAAATCCTGCCCGCCGCCCCCGGCCTGCTCTGGCAGTACGACATGGGGGGCGGCACCTGGGCGCCGCCCGTCGTTGCCGGCGACGTCATCTATGTGGGCACGAGCGGCGGGCTCTTCCATGCGGTGAAGGCGGCCGACGGCGCCCCCCTGTGGACGTGGAGGGGAGCAAACGGCATCGACGCAGGGGCCGTCGTCGGGGCCGACACGGTCTTTGTCCTCGACACCGGCCTGAACCTCATCGCGCTCGACCGCGCGAGCGGGTCGCTTCGCTGGCTCGCGCCGCTTCGCGACGCCATGGCCGCGGGGGCCGCGCCGCCCTCGAACCCGACCTTCAACCACCGGGCGGCCACTCCCCTCCTGGCCGGCGCCGTGATCTACTGCGGCTCCGGAGACGGGGGCCTCTATGCGATCGACGCAAAGACCGGCGCGAAGCTCTGGCGCCATGACGCAAAGGCGCCGGTCTTCTCGGGCGTCGGCCTTATGGGGGACGACACCCTAATGTTCGGGACGATGGATGGCTCCGTCGTCCTCCTCGACCGGCACACGCGCACCGAGAGCCTGCGGCTAAGGACCGGCGGGGGCGTCGTGACGACGCCCGTCGCGGCCAAGGGCACGCTGATCGTGGGAAGCCGGGACTACATGCTCTACGGCTTCAGCCTCCCGGGCGGCGCGCCGGCCTGGAAGTTCTCCTACTGGTTCTCGTGGGTCGAGTCGACGCCCGCGATCGCCGATGGGATCGCCTACGTGGGCGCCTCCGACTTCAGCCGGGTGACCGCCCTCGACCCGCAGACGGGAAGGGCGAGGTGGTCGACCCCGGTGCACGGCATGAACTGGGGCACGCCGCTCGTGACGGCGGACAGCGTCTACACCGGCACGGTCGCGCAGAACATCGAGGGGACGGTCATCGCGCACGTCGGGGGGATCGTCGCGCTCGATAGGTCGACCGGAAAGCTGCGATGGCGGATGCCGGCCGCAGCCGCTCCCAAGAACGGCTTCGGGGGCTATGCGGGCTCGCTCGCCCTCGCCGGCGACAAGGTGATCGCCGCCGGGTTTGACGGGAGGCTTATCGCGCTCCCCGCAAGATAGCCGTCCCGTCGCGCCTGCCGCGGCTAATCCGCTCCATGAAGCGCGGTGACTAACCGCCGCCCTGGTCCCGGCGCCCCTATTTGTTTTGCTAGCCCCGGCCCCCGCCGGTACAAGGACGCAGCGATGCGGGAGAAGTATTTTTTCGCCATTGTGGCAGGGGTGTCTGCGCTGGTTGCAGCCGTCGTGTGCGTCACCGTCGTGATCGCCCTTGCCTGGCACCCGCCCCGTTCCTCGCCCGCGGCCGCTCCCCAGACGCTCCTCGAGACGCGCCCCGACCTGAACTACGTCCCGGAGCCGATCGGCCTGCCGGTGGAGGGGCACGCGATGATCACGCACGTGGCCATCGTCGACCTCGAGAAGAGCGGGCTGCCGGGGATCCTCGTGTGCGATGCGGCGGCAAACCGGATCGGGTGGATCCGGCAGTCCCCGCGCGGGGTCTTCACCGAGCAGTTCATCGGGGACCCGGTCGAGGGCCCGGCCCACGTGGCCGTCTGCGACATGAACGGCAGCGGCAGGCTCGACCTGCTCGTCTCCAGCATGGGGCAGATCCTCCCCAACAACGACCGGATCGGGAAGGTGGTCGTGATGGAGAACCTGGGCGGCGGCCGCTTCGTCAACCACGTCATCCTCGAGAACACCTTCCGCGTGACGGACGTCAGGGCCGGCGACTTCGCGGGCCACGGCCGCAACGACCTCGTCGTCGGCCAGTACGGGTACGACCAGGGCCAGCTCCAGTGGCTCGAGAACCTAGGCGGCTGGAGGTTCCGAAGCCACGTGCTCCTGGACATCCCGGGCACGATCATGACACCGGTCGGCGACTTCGAGCATAGCGGGAGGGCTGACATCGCCGCCCTCGTCTCTCAGGACTCGTCCCAGGTGTACGGCCAGGTGCATCTCTTCCGCAACCAGGGGGGCGGGGAGTTCCAGGACACGATCCTTTGGCAGACGAACAACCTTGAGTACGGGTGCAGCGGCCTCGACTCGGGCGACGTCAACGGGGACGGCCTGGCCGACCTGGTCTGCAGCAACGGCGATGGGTTCAACAGCGCCTTCGCGGCGCCGGCCCCCTGGCACGGACTGCAGTGGCTCGAGAACAAGGGGGGCGGCAACTTCGCCTACCACCGCCTGGGGAACAGCCCGGGGTGCTACAGCCCGGTGTGCGTCGACCTGCGGGGCCGCGGCCGCGGGCACCTGGACATCGTCACGGTCTCGGCCTTCAACAACAGCCTCGACACCTCGGCCGTCACGATGACGGCCTGGGTCAACGACGGGCACGAGAACTTCACGCCGGTGGCGCTCGCGCACTCGCCGACCCAGCTCCTGACGGTGGCGGCGGGCGACCTGGACGGCAACGGCGCGCCCGTCCTCGTGACGGGCGCCTTCTACGCCTACCCGCCCTACTCCCACATGAGCCGCGTCCTGATCTGGCGGCGCAAGTAGGGGCTCCCCGTGCAACGCCGGCGCACCATCATCCTTGTCGGCCTCGCGGCCGCGCTCGCGGCGGGCGCCCTCTCGGCGCGGTACATCCTGCGGTGGCGCGAGCGCGCCGCGGTCGCCGCCTCCGGCGTGGCGGCCATCCCCGACCTGAGCCGATGGCCCGCCGAGCTGCGCCAGCGGATCGAGGCCGAGAGCTCCGCCGCCGCCAAGGCGGGCCCTTCGCCCGGCCCCCTTGCGAGGCTGGCCGACCTCTACAGCGCCAACAGCCTTGTGCCCCAGGCGCAGCAGGCCCTGGCCGCGCTGCGCCAGCTCGAGCCGGAAAACCCGCGCTGGCCCTACCTCTCTGCGGACCTCCTCCTTCGGGTCGGCGACCAGGCGGGAGCCGAGCAGGCCTTCCGCGCGGCGGTGGGGCTTGACGCGCGCTACGCGCCCGCATGGATCCGCCTCGGGGAACTCCAGGCCGGCCTCGGGGAACTCGACCTGGCGCGCGACAGCTTTGGTAAGGCGGTCGCCGCCGACCCCAGGAACGTGTGGGCGCAGTACGACTTCCTCTTCCACGAGGCGCAGCACGGCGGCTCGGTGGAGAAGGCGCGCCTGGGGCTCGCGGACGTGGAGCGGGACCACCCCGACATCAAGGAGGTCCACGGGCTCCTGGCCGACCTGCTTGAGGCGGCGCACGATTCCGCGGGTTCGGCACGGGAGCGGCAGCTCGCCGCGGCGAGCGAGAACAACATGGGCACGGCGGACCCGTGGGTCGACAGCCTCGCCCCGCTCTGCTTCGACACGAACCGGCTCATGATACGCGCGATCGAGATGCGGCGCGAGGCGCGCTTCGGCGAGGCCGAGATGCTCCTGAAGAGGGCGGTCGAGCTGGCGGAGCGGGAGCCGGCCAACCCGCTGCCGTGGGACCTTCTGTCGAACTTCTACGTCAAGATGAACCGCCCGGCCGAGGCGCGCGCGACGCTGGAGAAGGCGGTGGCGGAATTCCCGGACGACCCGCCGATGCACGTCCTGCTGGCGAGGATGCTGAGCGCGCAGCACGAGCCGGCGGCGGCGATCGCCGCCATCCAGGCCGCGGTGCGGCGCTGGCCGGCGCGGGGCGACCTGCGCGCGACCCTGGGCCTCGCCCTTTGCGATGCCGGGGACTACGCCGGCGCCGAGGCGCCCCTCCGCGAGGCGCTCCGGCTTGATTCGACGCAGACCGAGGCGCGCTACCTCCTCGGGTCGTGCCTCCTCGAGCTCGGCCGGCGCGACGCGGCAAGGCAGGAACTCGGGAAGGCGCTGGCCATCCGCCCGGAATACCCCGAGGCGCTCTACGCGATGGCGAGGGCCGGGCTCGAGTCGGGCGATCTGGCGGGCTCCCAGCCGTACGTGGATAAGCTCTACGCGCTCGGCCCCGACGACCCGAATGCCCGGTACCTGCTGGCAACGTGGCACCTCGCCAAGGGAAAGGAGGCCGCCCAGTCCGGCGACCTGGATGAGGCCGCCCGCCAGTACGGCGCCGGCCTCGCGCTCTCCCCGGAGCACGGGGCGCTCCTTCGCGAGAAGGGCGCGCTCGACGCGCAGGCCGGCCGGCTCGCGCAGGCCACGCAGGCGCTGGAGCACTACCTGCGCGTCGAGCCGGCGGATCCGCAGGGTTACCTGCTCCTGGGGCTCACCTTGCAGAGGGCCGGCAGGCCGGCGGATTCAAGCGCCGTCTTCCAGCGGGGCCTGGACGCCGCGCGCAAGGCGAACGACAGCGAGGCCGCCGAGCGATTCAAGGGCCTGCTCGGGGGACCGGGCGCCCCGTAGGCGCTGCGGGTTTCGCCCCCGGGGACCCTTTGCTCCAGTCGTTATTGCATTAACGCGCTGAATGCCGGCATAAGTGTGCGTGATGCGGGTCGCCCCGGAAAGTCGCGGCCCTCCAACCGCAACCCGCCAGCCAGGACGCCCCATCGGCCTTCAAAACCATGGTCAAGACCCGTTCCCGCCTCGCAACACACCTTTTGGGTGCAATGGCATGGACCGCCGCCGCAGGCGTGCCGGCCGCCCTTTTCGCCGCTGAACCCGCGGGCGCCCCCGCCGCCGAGCCCGCCCTCGTCCAGGCAGTTCGGGCGGGCGACACCGCCAGGTGGCAGGCGCTTCTCGACAGGGGCGCCGACCTCTCGGCGCACGACGCGCACGGGGACACCGCCCTCCATGTGGCGGCGTACCGCGGCGACGCCGGGGCCGTGCGGGCCCTCCTCGAGCGCGGAGCGAAGCCCGACCTGGCGGACGCGGACGGGGCGACGCCTCTCATCCTCGGCGCCGGATCCGAGGAGATCGTCCGCGCCCTGCTGGCCCACGGGGCCAACCCCAACCTCGCCTCGAAGCTCGGGATCACGCCCGTCATGGCCGCCGCCGCCCACCGGCAGTCGCACGAGACCGTCGGCCTCCTCGTAAGGGCCGGCGCGGACCTGCACGTGAGGAAGGACGGCCAGGAATACATCGCGCTCAAGGCGGTCTACGGGGCCGACCCGAAAACGCTCGAGCTGCTCCTGGACCGGGGGGCCAGCCCCCAGCAGGTCAAGGGCCAGGCACCGTCCCCGCTCGCGATGGCGGCCTATTTCGACGACGGGACCGCCATGAAGATCCTGCTCGATCACGGGGCCGATCCGAATTTCGACTCGGACTTCGCGGGCCACGCGCTCAACTGGGCGCTCTACTCCGGCCACCCCGAGCAGGCGGCGGTCCTGATCGGCAAGGGCGCGGACCTCCACTTCAAGTCGCCGTGGGGCCACGGGACGCCGCCCATGGCGTTCGCCGGCTACGGCGAGCGCGGCGATCCCGCCGTCGCCCGGATGCTCATCGAGCGGGGCGCCAACGTGAACGAGGCGAACGACTCGGGGGCCACCGCGCTCACGTTCGCATTGAGGTCGAACCCTCATTCGGAGCTGGTCGCGTACCTCGAGAAGATGGGGGCGAAGGCGCCGCCTGCGGTCCAGGGGGCGAAGATGCTTGCGGCCCGGCGCATGCCCGAGGCTGTCGCGGTGGGCGAGCGGGCGCAGAGGGCGATCGATCTCCTGCAGCGGGCCTCGACGGGGTTCGTCGACAACCGCTTCGTCAGGGACCAGGCGAAATGCGTCTCGTGCCACCACCAGTATCTCCCGGCGGTCGCGTTCGCCTGGGGTGCCCAGCGCGGCCTTCGAATCGACGAGGAGGCCCTGGGCCACCAGCTCTCCGCCCAGCTCCAGATGTGGCGCCCCATGGAGGAGTCCGCGCGCGAGATGGAGGATCCGATCCCCGACTCACCGGTGCAGATCGGCTACGGCCTCATGGGTCTGCACGCGCTCGGCTACGCTCCCGACGGGCTGACCGAGGCCTTCGTGCGCTACCTGGTCAATGGCCAGAACCCGGACGGCTCATGGCACTGGACCGACCTGCGCCCGCCCCTGGAGGGGGGCCGGTTCGCCGCGACCGCGTGGGCCGCGCGGTCCCTGCAGCTCTACCCGCTGCCCCACTCCGACGATGAGACCCGCGCCTGCCTCTCCCGCGCGCGCCGGTGGCTGCGGGATTCCGAGCCCGTGACGTTTAGCGACAGGGCGATGCAGCTCATGGGCCTTGCCTGGTCCGGCGAGCGGCCCTGGAGGCTGCGCAAGCTCGTGGACTCTATAATAGAGAAGCAGGCGCCCGACGGGGGCTGGGCCCAGGTCGCCGGCATCGACAGCGACGCCTGGGCGACGGGCGAGGCCCTGTTCGCCCTCCGGGAGTCGGGCCGGGTCGCCGTCACCGACGCGGCCTACACCCGCGGCGTGCAGTTCCTCCTGCGAACGCAGTACGAGGACGGATCGTGGTGGGTGCACAGCCGCACCTGGCCCTTCCAGCCCCATTTCGACAGCGGATTCCCCCACGGCAACGACCAGTGGATCTCCGCGGGAGGCACGGCATGGGCGGCGATGGCGCTCCTGCAGACGATGCCGAAGGCGGCCGGGGCGCGCCCGCTCCCGTCGGTCGACGCCCTGGCCGCATCATATGAGAAGACCGCCGCCGCGCGCAACGCGCAGGCCGCGGCAAGGCCGGCCGGTGCGCCCGGGAAGACCGTGGCGGCCGGCGGTCCCTCGGTTGATTTCGCGCGGGACGTGTACCCGGTCCTCGAGCGCTCCTGCGTCAAGTGCCACAGCGGCGAGAAACCCAAAGCCCGGTTCAGCATCAACTCGAGGGAGGGCCTCCTTAAGGGGGGCCAGAGCGGCGAACCCGCGGTCGTCCCCGGCCAGGGGGGCGAGAGCCCGCTCGTCGTCTACACCTCGGACGAGATTGAGGACCTCGAGATGCCCCCGCTCAAGCACCGCGACGAATTCCCGAGCCTTAGCCCCTCGGAGATAAAACTGATCAAGGCTTGGATCGACCAGGGTGCCGACTGGAACAAGGGTGCATCCACCTCGGGCCAGTAGGCTTCAACCGGCATCGGGACTACCTCTTCCGCAGACCTTGCCCGCCAACGAATCGGAATGCGTAGTTCTACCCTTTGACGCGGGGCGCCAGGCGATCCATGTTCGCGTCACCACTTTAGGTTTGGGGGAGGCATCAAAGGGATCCACCCTGCACGACAAACTTCTGGGGAGAACGAATTCGTGCAGGGTGGCCTGCGGTGCCCACCAATAGAACCTCCGGTTGTCGGGAGGCGGTTTCAATGAGACCCGCGACTCCTGTTTCTGGGCCTCGTTATAAAGGGGTCAATGTCCGTCGGGCCCGAGGCCCTAGGTTGACGAACTTTTAGCAGCGTTTTCGCGTTCGCATCACAATTCGGCGGCTTGAGGCGCGCCGACCCGCTTTACCGCGCCGCGGGCCCCGACGGGTCGAATCCAATCGGGATGTTGACCTTCACCTCGACCGGGCTCCCCTCCCTCACGCACGGAACGAAGCGCCACTCCTGCACAGCGGCAAGGGCCGCCTCGCCGAAGGCGGGGTCGGTGGCGCTCACCAGGGAGGGATCCAGAACCGCGCCCTTCACCGTGATGCGGACCGCGACGACCGCGCGGCCCTTGACGCCCGACTTCCTGAGGGCGTCGGGGTAGCCCGGGGCGGGCCCCATGAGCAGGCTCGGCCCGGCCTGCTTCACGGCGGCAATCCGGGTCGCGATCATCCGGCCGATCATCTCCTCGCGCAACGCGGCCGGCTGCTCGGACGTGAAGACCTCCGAGCCCTTGGCAAAGAGGTGGACCCTGCACTGGCGCATGGCCGAATCCCGCATGAGGTCCGACTCCATCGAGTACTGGCGCGGAATCCTGGGCTCCAGCCTGCCGACCCCGTGCACGACGAGGCTCGACGCCCCGTCCGCGAAATCGAGCTCGAGGACGATGAAGACGTCGTCCAGCCCGTAGGGCGAATTGAGCTCCGCCGTGAAGTGGATCTTCTTGCTCACGTCGACGGAGGCCGCCTCCCCCATGATGTTCCCTCCCGACACCTCCACCTCCTTGTGGCCGATGGCGATGAAGCAGGGCAGGAACTCATCGGCCTTTCGCAGGACGCAGAGCCGGTCGCTCGCCGGCGCGAGGCCCGCCTTGAGCATGATGTAGGGCGTGTCCTCCGTGACCGCCAGCACCCGGTGGAACTGCCCGTCCGAGGCGTCGCGGACGTAGAGCCTGCTCTGCGCGCAGAGCGGGGATGCCACCATCAGGGCCGCGGCTGCGGCAACGAAGGGAAACAGGGGGCCACGCCGATTCATGGCCCATTCCTACAAGGGCGGGCCCTGCTGCGCAAGAGCACCGGCACTGTTAGGGGGGCCAAGCCGCCG
>Ga0265338_10004285_pt1 | contig 19365 bp, 14 predicted proteins | sample 42126metaG_FD_193579 | JGI IMG/M metagenome (GOLD analysis project Ga0265338, IMG submission 193579) | Rhizosphere microbial communities from Carex aquatilis grown in University of Washington, Seatle, WA, United States - 4-21-26 metaG | ecosystem: Host-associated > Plants > Roots > Rhizosphere...
GACCAATCCGCCATTGACGTACAGCCTGACGGGCTTCGTGAACGGCCAAACGACGAATGTTGTGGCCGGAGCGCCGTTGCTCAATACAACGGCGACGAACCTAAGTCCAGCGGGGAGTTATCCAATTACGGTGAGCCTGGGAACGCTGGTGGCGACGAACTACAGCTTCAACTTCACCAACGGCACGCTGACCGTGACCAATGGAATTGTGGTGCAGGCGGACATCGCTGTTTTCAAAACCGGTCCAGCCACTGGCGTCGCCGGTTCCAATCTCACTTATACCATCACCGTGACCAACCTCAGCCCGGGGGCAGCCACCAACGTCCTGGTGGCCGATCAAATGCCTGCCGGCTTCAAGTTTGTCAGCGCCCTGCAGCCGGTAACGGTTTCAAACAACGTGGTGAGCTGGCTGATATCAAGCTTGAGCAACAACGTCAGCACCAATTTCACCATTACGATGGTCTGCCCTGAAGGTGGCGCTTACACCAATGTCGCCTTTGCCACTTCAGACACGCCCGACCCGAATCCGGCGAACAATGATGGCTCTTCGTCAAATTCGCAGATGCGCACGGCGCTAACGCCGGTCGCCGACGTGGCGGTGTTTAAAGTCGCCTCCACGAACACTTACGCCGGAGCCAGCGTAACCTACACCATTACGGCCACCAACCAGGGGCCTTCGACAGCGACAAATGTTGTAGTGACCGACAAGTTGCCGGTCAACGTCGTCTTCCAAAGTGCGTCCGGCGGTTATGTTCTGACCAACAACACAGTGACCTGGCCGTCCATGACCTTGAGCAATGGCATGTCAACCAACTTCGCCGTGGTGTTGACTGCGCCCGCCAGCGGTGGCATCACCAATATTGCCTTAAGCACATCGGGAACGTTTGATCCGAACACCGCCAACAACAACGGTTCGGCATCCAGCTCCAAAGCCCTGACTTCGGTCACGCCGGTGGCGGATTTGATCGTGTTGTTGTCCGGCCCGACCAACGTTAATGTGGGCGACAGCTTCACCTACTCCGTCCTGCTGACCAATGGCGGGCCTTCAACCGCTGTCAGCGTGATCTTGAAGGACAACCTGCCCACCAACCTGGTCTTTGTCAGCACTTCGGGAGGCGGCACCATATCGAACAACGTCATCACCTGGCCAACCATTGCTTCGCTGGCCAATGGTGCGCAGACGAACCTCACCATCACCGTGAGCGCGCCTGGTGGTGGCCAGTTTACGAACGTCGCGTTTGCCACCTCGGCCACGCTCGATCTGAACCCGACCAACAACAACGGCACCGCGCTGGCGTCGCAAGTCCAGACGACCGTGGCTCCGTCACAACTGGCGGTGCTGGCCGGAACGCCTGCATTCAACCCGCAGACCGGGTTGTTTGAAGAGCAGGCGGTCGTGACCAACACCGGTATCACCACCGTTGCAGGTGTGCGGCTGTATGTCGGCGGACTGCGCAGCGGCGTGACCCTGTACAACGCCACTGGCACAACCAACGGCCTGCCCTATGTTCAGTACAATTCACCAGTGAATCCGAGCAATACGGTCACATTCACCCTGGAATTTTACGACCCCAGCCGGCTGCCCTTCACGAATACTTTGACCGCGGTGGCGATCCTGCCGCCCAACACAGCAACCAACGGCACCAATGGTATTGCGATCACCAGTTGGTTTTATGACACGCGTATCGTGGGCGACACGCGCTTTGTGATCGAGTTCAATTCAACCCCCGGCAAAACCTACACGATCATCTACAGCGACAACCTGGTCACCTGGAAGGTGGCCACGCCCTCCGTGACCGCCAACGCCAGTGTCACGCAGTGGTATGACGATGGCCCGCCCAAAACTGACAGCAAACCGACTTCAATCGCCCCACGGTTTTACCGGGTGATTCAGAATTAATTTCAACTTGACCAGAAATGAAAAACGATCTTTATCACTGGGCCATCAAGTCGGCGAGCCTGCTGCTGTTCACCACCGCGGTCTCGGCGGAACAGAATAACGACATCTACCAGGATTCCACCAACCGGTTGTCGCTGTCACTGCAGTTCGGCCTGAACATCAGCGCCAAATTCAAAGGCATCGGCGGCAGTTTGAATCCATCGTATCACAACCCGAACCCGCGCCGCACGCCGCAGGGCGACGCCTATAATTACGACGACGGCTATGTGCTGACCGATATCAGCGGCAACGCCGGTGGGCAGTCCTGGTATTGGGGCTATGACAATGCCAGCCAGGTTTCCGGCAATACCATTTCCTTCGACCACTCGACGGCGGCCGCGAACGCAAGTTCATCCTCCGGCAGGGCGGATTCCTCGACCAACCCGGGCTTCGAGCTGGATTACGAGCGTCAATTGGGCACCAAGGACAACTGGCACAACCTGCGTTACGGCCTCGACTCCGCCGTCAACTTTGTACCCATTTCGATTAATAACAGCAGCGCGTTCGGTGCAACCGTCACGAAGCAGACCGATGTTTATTCCTTCACCCCCGGAACCACGCCGCCAACGGCCCCATATCAAGGCAGTTTTCAAGGACCGGGCTTTGTCATCAACGTCCCCCGCACCAGCACGACCACCACCCTGTATCCGAACGCCACGGTTTCGTCGCAGGACCATTTCAGCGCCAACCTCTGGGGCTTCCACCTCGGGCCGTACGTGGAAATTCCGTTCGGTGAAAAGGAACAGTTTACGCTGTCGCTGGTCGGTGGCTTCGCGTTCGGCCTGCTCAGCGCCAATGACTCCTGGAAACAAACCGTTGCGGTTCCTGGAAACAACAATATTTCTTCCCAAGGCGGCGGTGATGATGTTGGTTTTCTCTGGGGCGGTTACGTTGGGTTGGGGGCCGATTACCAAATCAGCGACCACTGGGGCATCGTGGGTGGTGTGCAATTTCAAGACCTCGGCACCTACGACCGCAACTTTGGCGGACGTGAAGTGAACCTGGATTTAAGCAAGTCGCTTCTGGTGCAGGTGGGCATCAGCTATAATTTTTAATTTTGGAGCGGTCGCTGGCCTGCGAATTTCAAGTGACCAATCCCAGTCGGTTGGGTTTTTCGAATATTCTCACCGAACGTCCACTTCATCAGTTTGCCACTTCCGCCGTGCGACAACCGACATTGACAAAAAACAAGTCACCGGGGGAAAGTATCAGGCCAGGGTTGGAGCAGACGAAAAGCGGTACGGGTGAAAATTGTTTATGGAAAAACGAACGTGCCAAACCAATGGCCACGATCACTTCACTCCGCCGCCAGCTGCGGAGTCATGGTGAGATCCATGCCGCCAAAATTCACTTCAAACTCCTGGTCGGGTTTGGTGACGACATTCATGATGTTCAGCCCTTGAATCTTGCCGTCAGCGGTCTTGGTTTCCATCGTGAGGGTCAATTGCAGGTCTCTGCGGTCCAGCTGGCAGGGTTTGATGGTGCAACTTTTACCCCCGCCAAGCTCGATGCGGGTTTCACAACGATTGGTAAGTTGCAGCACCCCCAAATCCTTTGCTTTTGAAGCTGAAGAAGCTTTGCTCACCACCGGCACGGCTTTTGCCGCAGTGGAACTCTTTGAACAGCTCGCAGGAATCAATCCCGCCAGGCTAATTGTTCCAATGGTTATGAAATGTAAAATGCCCACGCGCCCAAAACAGCAGTTTTCAGGCCGTTTTCAGGCACTGGGGATATTCAACCAGCCGGTAGCAACCCAGATTTACGATAATCCAACGGCGAAATGCCTCAAAAACGGGACGATTGTCTGCAATTACTCCTGATGGTCGAACACCAGCATGGTTTTGTCGTCCTTGATCGTCAGGCGCGTGCCGTCCATTTGAGCGGGCATGGATTGTTTCTTGCCGCCGCTGCTGAGCGATAGATCATAGATGGCCCCGTTGTTGTTCCAGGTGCCCTGCCACGAGGCCGTTTCGGTGGTGGGCGGCTGCCCAGGCTGTGTTTTCACATGCGGCAGGCTGTCCAGGAATGCCTGGCCGTCGGCGCCGGCAATGAACGCGGTTTTGGTGTATGCCTGCGTCACCCAGGTGCGCAGGGCCCGCATTTCACGCGAGGAAATAACCGGCCGCGCATCCAGTATCCGGGCGGTGGTCGCACCGGCGTTGAAATCCCAGTAGCCGATGATTTTTTCCGAATCATATTTGGCCGACTTGCCGGTTTGCAGGTAAGCGCACAGATCGTCATAATTGTCATGGACGATCCCCAACACCAGATTATCAGCATCCTGGTTTTCCCAGATGGATTTGAACTGTCCATTGTTGAGCATTTGCTGGATGGGCGCGCGCTGTTTCCAGCTGTTTTGAAAGTCCGAATCCTGGCCCAGTTGTTTGAAATCATCCCGTTGAGACAACGAGATAAACATCGGATAATCCGCGAGCCGGCCTTGCAACTGCGGGTTCTGGCACAACAACCCGGCGAGATCGGCATACTTGAAATAGGTGTCCGGCATCGGGTCCACGGCGCGCGCAATCTGGGCGAACCCGGTGGATTCCGAATCGCGCCCCATTTGATTCAGCAGTCTGATGATCTTGCCCTCGTCGTCGGAGGTGGCCACCTGCACGGTCCAGTAACTCAGATCGAAAATGATGAACGAGATCAACACGAGATAGGCGAGGGCGTTCATCAGGCCGAGACCGAGGCCAAGCCGCGAGTTCAAACGGTTCCAGCGGATCAGTTGCATGCCGTCGGTCTTGTATTTGAAATAAAGCTCCACCTTCCGGTGTACAAAAAATCCCAAGGACTTGAAAGGAATCAGCAAAATCCAGAAAACGATGACCGGCGCCACCAGCCAGATGACGGTCGGGTCATGAACGCCCACGTGCGGCAGGATCGGTTTGACGTACTTGGCGAGCGGCGCGGCGAGCAGCGCGGAAATAATAATGCCAACCAGCGAGAACGACACGCGGATCGCGCCCTGCCGAAAGCCGAGGGCGGACAGCGAGATCAACAGACCCAATGCCAGAATCCAAATGGTCACACCCATAAATAAAAACCATTTGGCGAAAAAAGCACGCTAAAATTTGTGGCGGTCCATGGGATTCTGCGTTGAAACCGGGCGGGGGATGAAACAAACTGCCCGGCCTTGAAAATTTCCATAGTAATTCCAGCCTTTAACGAGGAACGGCTGCTCGGCGAATCGCTGGCGCAGATCAAAGCGGCGGCCCGGGTGTTCGCACCCCGCGGCTGGGACTTTGAACTGATCGTGTGCGACAATAATTCCACCGACCGCACCTCCGAAATCGCCCGCGCCGCCGGCGCGACTGTCGTATTCGAGCCGGTCAACCAGATTGCCCGCGCCCGCAACTGCGGTGCGGTGGCCGCCACCGGTGACTGGCTGATTTTTGTGGACGCCGATTCACATCCGAGCGCCGGGCTGTTTGACGAGGTTGCCGGACAGATCAGTGCCGGTCATTGTCTGGCCGGCGGAACCACGGTGCGGATGGACGAGCGGCATCTGGTGGCCGGATTCATCACGTGGCTTTGGAATTGTTCCAGCCGGTCGTTCCAGCTGCTCGCCGGCGCGTTTATTTTTGTCGAGACGGCGGCGTTCCGCAAGGTCGGCGGCTTCAGTGACGAACTGTTCGTCGCGGAAGAATTGGAATTAAAGCAGCGCCTGAAACGGCTGGCGCGCGCAACCGTGAAAAAAATCGTCATTCTGCACCGCCATCCGATCGTGACCTCCGCGCGCAAGATGCGGCTTTACACCCTGCGGGAGCACTTTCGTTTTCTGGCCAAAGTGGTTTTCAGCAACGGCCGCGCTTTGAGCAGCCGCGAGCAGGCGCATTTGTGGTACGACGGACGGCGGTAAAACCTGTCCTTAGGCTGCGGCTACCGCGGCGTTTTTCCGGACGGTAAGAAAACTCAGATAATCAATCAGCTGCTGTTTCATTTCGGTGCGCGGGACAATGGCGTCAATCAGGCCGCGATCAAGCAGAAATTCCGCCGTCTGGAACCCCGGCGGCAGTTCGGCCTGGGTGGTGTCCTTGATGACGCGCGGACCGGCGAATCCGACCATCGCACCCGGCTCGGCCAGGATCAGGTCGCCCAGGCTTGCGTAGCTGGCCATGACACCCGCCGTGGTCGGATGGGTGAGCACGCTGATGTAAGGCAGGCGCTGTTGCGCGTGGTAGGCGAGCGCGGCAGAAGTCTTGGCCATTTGCATGAGGCTGAACATGCCTTCGTACATGCGCGCGCCGCCGCTGCTGGAAATGATGATGACGGGCAGTCCCTTTTCCGTTGCGCGTTCAATGAGGCGCGTCAGTTTTTCGCCGACGACCGCGCCCATCGAACCGCCGAGGAAGCTGAAATCCATCACACCGAGCGCCGCGCGGTGCTCGCCGATTTTGCACAGTCCGGTGACGACCGCGTCCTTCAGCGCCGTCCGCTTTTGGTGGGACTCAAGTTTGGAGGTATAGGTGGCCACGCCGGTGAAATTGAGCATGTCTTTGCTCGTCATCTTGGCGTCCATTTCCTCGAAGGTGCAGGTTTCGACCAGCGAATGGATGCGTTCCCGTGAGCCGATGGCGAAATGGTTGCCGCACTTCGGACAGACCTTGAGGTTTTCGTCCAGTTCCTTGTCGAAGACCATCGTCTGGCATTTGGGACACTTCGTCCAAAGCCCCTCGGGAATGTCGCGTTTTTTGGATTTGCTGCCGCCCCCCAGCTTGGGCTTTTTGGGCAATGTCGCCGGCTTTTCGGTCGGCGTTGTTGTCAGCGTCGGCTCGACCGTTTCGATACCGAACGATTTCTTGGTAAAAGAAGTCGTAGCCATGTATGCTCAAATAATACTATAGTCCCCGCGCAATTGTCCAGACGCAAACTTCGCCCGCTCCCGCGGTTAAAAGCGCTCGGGCGCAGGAACTTGTCGTTGCTCCGGTGGTGAAAACATCGTCCACCAATATCACCCGCTCACCATTCAAACTTGTTCCGGGACGGACGGCAAATGCGCCGCGCGTGTTGGCCGTCCGCTGCTGCCGCGTCAGCAGGGTCTGGGTCGCCGTAGGTGTGACCCGCCGGAGCAGTTTGGGGTTCAAAGGAATTTTCAAGGCCGTGCCGAGGCGCTGGGCAAGCCGTTCAGCCTGGTTGAATTCACGTTCCCGCTGTTTCACGGGATGCAACGGGACGGGCACAATCAAATCCCATTGCTGATCACGCAAAGCCGGCACGGCTTCGCGCAAAAACAGGCCGGCGAGAAAATCCTCAAACCACAGATGGCGCTGGTATTTGAACCGGTGGATCGCTTCCAGGACGACGCCGCGGGCAACGGCCGCCGACCGCGCGGAACTGAAGTGCAACTCCATTTCCCGGCAGTTCGTACATTCAAATGGCGTTGTCAGGTCACCGGCGAACGGCAGGCCGCAACGCTCGCAAAACGGCGGCTTGATGAAGCGGACCTGCAGCCAGCAGCGCGCGCAGACGAAGCCGTCCCGGGCGGTGGCGCGTTCGTTGCCGCAAAGCTGGCAGGCTTCCGGGTAGAAAAAGCCCAGACCGGTGTCCAACCACTTTTGAATTGGTTCAACAAGCGCGATCATCCCGAAATGGCATACGGCTCGCGTGCCGGTTGAAGGGGCAGATGCTTGAAAATCGCCAGCGTCACGGCGAGCACGATCAGGGTGGACCAGCCGTCAATCAGGTTGCCCGTGCCCCAAAACCAGGTTGCGCCCGATGCGGTGCCGGTGGTGAAGGTGCTGTAGGTTCGCAACCAGAAAATCCAGCCCGCATGCAGGCCGATGGAAAAATAGAGGTTGCCGGTGCGCTGATAGGCAAGCCCGAGCAGGGCGCCCATCAACAGGAGGGTGAAAAAACCGGGAACCAGCGCATGAAAATCCGCGAACCCTCCCAGCATCCGCGGAAGCAGCGCCAGGCCCGAATTCCAGGTCACCGGGCCGGAGAACTCTGCGGGTTGCAAGAAATGGACCAGGGCGTAAACCGCACTGCTGGCCATCAGGGCAATCGGCCAGTACAACAACCTCCGCAGCCCGCCAAAAATGCCGCCACGAAACAAAATCTCCTCCACAATGGCGATGACGATTGCCAGGGCGGTGGCGCTGAAAATGGTGCCGACGACGGTGTGAGCGGCCAGGTCCGGGATCCAGGCCCGGTGGCTACTTTTCAGGGCGCCGCCAGCAACAATGGCCAGGGTGAGGCCGCCCAGCAACAACCCGCCAAAGAATTTTTTCCACTGGCCGTGCAGGTCAACCACCCCGGTTTCACGCCACGAGGTGGCGCCGAGGCCGCGCAATAACGGCCAAAGTCCGGCCAGGGCGACCAGCGTCAGGGAACGGTCCGCGAAACGCTGGAACGGCGAACCGGCAACATGGGGAAAAGCAGCGGAGAACATTTGCGCGAGGCGATAAAGCCACGGCGCGAGCAAGGCGCCGCCGATGAACACCGCGCCAAGATAAATCACCAGCGTCCGAAGAGGCCGCATGTCCGAGGGTAGGACGAAACGCAGTTTCAAGCCAAGCGTGAATTCATGTTACCCGGTGATGTCATCGCGCGTCTGAATTATTGCAGTTGTGAACAGGTTTTGTTCGCGCTGAAGAGGAAAATATGTTATGCAGACAGTAGATATGGCGAGCAGTTTGCAAAACACAACGGAGGCGGGAGTCGTCCAGGAACAATTTGGGAGGTTTTACACCCAGGAACTCCTGAACAGCGGTGGCATGGCCGAAATCTGGCTGGTGACCGACAGCCGCGGCAAGGCCTACGCGCTGCGAAAGCTGAAGAGCGGATTGCGGTTCAATCTCCTGGCGCGCCGGCGGTTTCTGCGAGGGTGCGAGGTCCTGTCCAAGATCAATGAAAGCGATTACGTCGTCGGGTATGTTGAACACGGCCGGCAGAACGGCACGCTTTATCTGGTCATGGACTACGTCGAGGCGTCGAATTTAAAGGAATTGTTTGCGCAGCATGATCCGGTGTTGACGGAAAATGTCGCGCAAATCCTCATTGATATGGCGATCGGCCTGAGTGACGTGCACGAGAGCGGGTACATGCATCTCGATTTCAAGCCGGAGAACGTCCTGGTCTCGCGCAACGGCAGCGTACGGTTGATTGATTTTGACCTGGCGCAGCCGATTCCCGAGAAACCGAAGAAAATGTCCAGGAATCCGGGCACACCCGGTTACATGGCCCCCGAGCAGTTGCAACAAAAGGCCATTGATGCACGCGCGGACATTTTTGCGTACGGCGTCGCCGCCTACGAGTTGCTGACCAACCAGAAACCGTTTCCCGGCGAGACGCCCACGGAAATATTGGCCGCGCAACTGGACACCACCGGGCCGGTGCCGCCGCGCGAACACAACCCGGATATTCCGGCCGCGCTCGAAAAAGCCATTCTGAAGTGCCTCGCGCGCGACCCGGAAAAACGGTACCCTTTCATGAGTGTCCTGTTGCGCGACGTGCAGAGCGCGTTGTACGTTTGAGTTTCAGCAAAATCCAACCACGCCGGTTGTTTCAATCGAAGTTGATCATCCCAGCAGCCGCTTGAGCTGCTCCGCGACTTCCTCGATCCAGTCATTGCCGGGCAGTGCGTACGGACGGAACGTCTCGGTGTAGCCTTCCCGGTCGTTGTAATAGAGCGCCCGGTGCAGGCCGAGCGTGCTGGCATCCGGCGCGTCAATCAGGCTGGCGGAGTCGCCGGCGCTCATCTGGAAGAGCACGCGCATCTCGAATTCCGTCAGCGTCTTCCGGCCCAGGAACCGGTTCACGTTATTGTAGGTGTCACAGGTGACGATAATGTGAATGCCGTGACTGGAGCCTTCGCTGATCAGACTCAGCAGCACTGCGGCGGGATTGACGGCCGTTCCGGCATCGCTGCCCGAAAAACTGAAGTCATCCTCCTGCCGGAGCTTTTTGTAATTTTGCAGGCCATGAATCAAAACAAAGGTCTCCGGCGCCTGGGTTGGTTCGTTGCCGGAGCGGCGTTTCAAATCCTCCGCCAGACCGCTCATGACCTCCACCAGGTTGCTGTTGTTGGCCTGGATGATTTCGTGCGGAACCGCCGCGATGACGCGTTGCAGGAATTCGCGCTGGGGAAATCCGGGCGGTGAACTGTCGAACAGGATGAACCGCGCGGATATTTTCGGATGCTGGGCGGCGAGGGACACGAGCGCCACGGACAGCAGGGTGAGGGCGCGTTCCTCGCTTTGCCCCACAATCAGGAGATTGCTGCCGCTCTGCCTTTGGAAGATGGCTTCGGTCGGTCCCTTGATGGAATTGGGTGCGCCCAACCAGACGCGTGACTGGGCTGCGAGATTTACCGATTCCGCTTTCAGCAACGCACTCAACACACCATTTTCCGTCACTTCCGCCGGTGCGTTCCCTTCAAACACGAACGGACCGGGATATTGCTTTTGGCTTTGATCGGCCCGCGCGCGGACTTTGGCCAGATAACTGTCACGCACTGCTTCGGGCAGCCACACAGTTTGAAAAGGACTGTTGCCCTCGATGGAACCTGCGGTGTCGTTGTAAATGCCTTCACCGGGGCGCGTGAGCAGGCGCGGCGCGGGGTTGTCCTGGTCCATGATCAGGTAGGCGTCCGCCTCGTTGCACATGAGCGCAATGCGGATGACCATCTGGCCGATGGTGGCCCGGGCCAGCGTGTAGGCGCCGCCCAAGGTTTGTGAACCCAGAAAAACGTGAATGCCAAAGGCGCGGCCCTGCCGGACAATGCGGTCGAGCAGGACGGCGGCGGACTGGGAAACGCGGTCTTCCTCCACAAAAAATTCCTGGAATTCGTCAATGATCAGCAACGAACGGGGCATCGGCTCGGCGCCGCCGGCGCGTTTGTAACCGGCAACGTCCTGCACGCCCAGTTTGCGGAAGAGGTCGCCGCGCCGGCGCAGTTCCTCGTCCACGCGCTGCAGAACGCTCAGCCCAAATTCCCGGTCGCTTTCGATGGCCACCACCTTGGCGTGCGGGAGCCGCCGGGTGCCGTAGCATTTGAATTCCACGCCCTTCTTGAAGTCCACCAGATAAAATTCAACCTGCTCCGGACTGCACCACAGCGCGAGGTTGGTGATGACGACGTGGAACAGGGTGGATTTGCCCGAGCCGGTCTTGCCCGCAATCAACGCGTGCTGGCGTGTGCCTTTGCCGATGGCAAGTTCTTGCAGCTTGGTCGCGCCGGAACGGCCGATGGGCACGGTGAGTTCTTCGGTCGTTTCCTCCGACCAAAGCTGGCCGTCTGGCGGCGCCACCTGCTCGAAGGGCACCTCGACGCGATTCGAATTTTTGCTGCTCTGGCCGACATCGTGAAGAAATTGCGTTGCGAATTCCGGCGGCGGCGGCCCGTCGAGGACCAGCCGGGTTCCGGGTTTGCGCCAGCCGGACAGTTCCAACCCCCGTTCCGTGCGGACGAGGCCGAGGCTGTTTTTCCGGAGTTCGTCGGGAACAAAATCCGCGGGCAGGGCGTGCCGCTGGTCCCAATGAATGAGCGTGTACACCCCGCAACGGGCGCCGCTGGCGGCAATGTTCCGGAGCCGGCGCGCTGCCGTGTCGCTGAAATTCACCGGGAACGAGGCGATCACCAGAAAATGATATTTTTCGGCGATGCTGCCCGCCTGCGCGTTGTATTCCGTGATGGTCGCGTATTCGTTCCGGAGATACATCTGGATGACCTTTTCCATGTGGTCGTTCAGTTCCGCGAGTTTTTCCTCGATCTGGCCGGTCTGCGTCCAGATGCGGCTGTTGATGTAGCTTTCCTCGTAATCGGCGAGGTGCATGAGCGCGGCAAAATTCTGTCCGAGGCCGACCGGGTCAAAGATCGTAAAGCTCAATTTTCCGGGCGGCGTGGTGGAAAGCAGCCGGAAAATAATGTTGTTGATCGTCTCGACCGGTTCGTCGGTTCCGGCCTTGGCCGTTTCAAAAAGAATCGAGCCTTCGAGCGGGTAGGTAAGCGCCAGCGGAACGGAAAAGGTGGCCGGTCCGGGAAGTGCCAGGTGTTTGTCCTTCGGCATCGTCTCGGCAAAGGCGGCCGCGTCCACCTCCAGATGTGCAAATTTGGCCGCATTTATAAAATCCTGCGGCGGCGTCCACTGTTTCCAGGCCGGCGACCGCCATTCAGGAAACAAGGTTTCCGCGGCGGCGTCCACGGCGCGGATGGATTCATAAATCGGCGAGAGCGAGCCTTTCCATTCCTGCTCCAACGCCTGCCAGCGGGTCTCAATGTCCGCGTTCAGTTTTACCATTTTTGCCGTATGCGTTTCGTTCCGCTGCGCCGCCTGCGCTTCCGCCTCCTGTTGCAGACGTGCGGTGTTGTCCGCATGATCGCCTTCCAACTGCTTAAGCCTGGCGGCGTGGATCTGCTTGTTCGTTTGCAGGGCACGGAAACCTTTGGCATCAACCTTCTCCGCCCGGACGCCCCGGGTGTCCAAACCCTCCTTGACGGTCTGCTTCCATTGTTGATTCAGGGTGCGGTTGGTGTTCTCAAACTCCAATTTGATCCGCTCCTGCTCCTGCTGATACCGCAATTCGGACCGGTCCTGTGCGGCGTCGTGAAACCGGCGCGCCTTCGCCAGGTCGCCGGCGATTATGCTGGCAGACGGCCCGGCCTGACGTTTTCCGAATTGATGAATGGCCAGTAAAATCAACCAGAGAACCCCCAATACGATGCCTGATTCGGTATAAGAGGCGGAGTTTACACCCAACCGATGTAGCAGGGGAATTGAGCTGGCGAATCCCAACAGCAGTAAAATTGTCAGCAGCCACATCGGCAGGTATTTGAAAATTCGCGGCAGCAGAATGCTCCCGAACCGGTCCAACTCCTCGCGTGTCCGGGATTCGAGCTGCTTGAGTTCGTCAAACAATTGAGCGTCATCGGGCGGGAGCGGCGATTCCGGCCATTGTCGTTGTGGAGACAGCAACCGGCGGAATTTGCCAAACCCGCGAAACGCGCTGCGAGCCGATTTTTCCAGCCGCCCGAAGACTTCCTGGTTTTCGGCCATCATGATGCGGAAATTCTCCAGATCGGTGCCGGTGCCCGCCAGGTCGGCATCCCGTTTGTGTTCCGCCTCCAGGGCGCTGGCCTGCAATCCGTGTCTTTGCCGGCCTTCCCGGTCGGTGCCTTCCGTGACCTGCCGGGTGCTGGCCAAGTGGGCCTGGGTGATGCGGGCTTTGCGTCGTTCGAACCGGGCCTGGTTCTTCTCCCTGGCTGCGATTAGGGTCGTTTCCGAGTCGGCGAAGCGTTGGGCCACCAACGAGGCATGTTGCTGGGTGGCCGTTTCAAAGGCCTTGAGTTCCGCGGCGGTCCGGGCGCGAAACTCGCTGTTTAATTTTTCCTCGTGCGCGGCAAAATCCTGAATGACGCTGCGGAACCGGTCCAGCAGCGCCAGCGTCTCATTGACTCCCAGATGCCTATTCACAGTCGTTTTTTACCTTGGTTAAAAGCTCGTTCAATTTTTCCATCACCGTCACGGTCCGGTCAACGTTGGCATAAAGCTCGGCCAGGTAACGCTGTTCAAATTCCTGGCTTTTGGCGTCCCGCCAGGAATTCTTGGTTTCGTCCCAGCGGGTCCGGAGTTCCTTCGTGATGGCGATCAGCCGGTTTCTGCTGGCGCTCAGGCTCATGGTGATTTTCCGGTTTCGCCGCCCGGTTGGGCCGTTTCTCCTGACGTGGAATCCGGCCGGCCGGGAGTGTTTTCATGGTTTCCCGTCGCCGTCAAGCCGGTTGCACCGCCCGGCGCGGCCACATCCGCATAAGCCTCCAGTGACCGCACCACCTGGCCCAGATAGGCAACCGCCTGGCCCATGTCGGTGGTCAAAAAACTGTGAAGCTGGTTCACCATCCTGATCAGCGGGTCGGTCCGGTTTTCCAGGTCCCGGTCCCACTTTTTCAACAGCGCCAGTTTTGCCTCGGCTTCCCGGGCGGCGCGTTCCGCCCGCTGCACGGTCATCAAGTGCAGGGCGGTTGATTCATTGAATTGGGACAGTTGGGCGCTGAACAATTCCGATCGCGCCTCCTCCAGCTTCCGGCCCCGGACGCGCGTTTCGCCTTCCCAGACCCGCCGTTGATCGTTTTGCACCCAGAGCCGCGTGCGCATCACATCGTCGCTCGCCTCCTCCAGCACGGCGCGCGCCCGGGTCAGGAAGACAATCAGGTCGGCCCGGAACGATTCCACGGCCTCCACGGAGGTGACTTGGGCGCGATCGGCCATGAAAATCAGTGTTGGTTCAGATACTCCTCGATGCGCTGGGCTTTTCTCAGCAGGAACGGCGTGTGGTCCTTGGACAGTTCGACGAATTTTTTCAGCGCCTTCATCGCCAGCCGGAATTCATCCGCGAACTTCTCATGCTCCTGGTCCTGCCAGGTGTCTCCCAGCGACGCGAAACGGGCCTGCAGCAATACCAGCCGGTTCTCCAGGTCGGTGTTGAACCGTTGCAGTTCGTCGGCAAACCGCCGCACCTTTTCGGGATCCATGATTGCCTGTGCCATATTATTTCCCTTTCGTTGGGCTTTGGGCGGCCCGCTGGTTGGGCGGGTCGCTGAAAAGAACTTAACATAGTTGCCTTCCGCCGCGAGTCCATTTGTAAGCCGGCAGGCCACCCTTCCAGCATTATCTTCCGCGCCGCCGCCTTCGGGATGGCTGGGCCGAAGTACCGCGAGGAGGGGCATTCCAGCGTCCAGCCGGAGGTCGCGCGGCTGGTTTGCGTTCTTCGACCAGCCGGAAATCCACCTGCTTTTTGAAGCTGTCCACCTTGGCCACCGACACGGTCAATTTGTCGCCCAGCCGGATCGTGCGACGGGTGCGGCGGCCCACGAGATTGTTCCGCGCGGCGTCGAACACATAAAAGTCATCCTCAACCGTGGACAGCGGCACCAGCCCGCTCATCGCCAGTCCGGGCACATCCACAAAGAAGCCGAAATTGCGCACATCGGTCACCAGCGCCGGATAGGGCGCCGGCGCACCGGATTGCAACTGCGCCTTCAGGAAGGCGAACAGCTTCACGTCCTTGCTGTCGCGTTCGGCGTCGGCGGAATTGCGTTCCGTCACGGAAATGTGTTCGGCGGTTTCCTTGAGCGCGGACGTCGTGCCCGGGGTCTTGTCAAACAAAGCGCGATGTACCACGAGGTCGGCGTAGCGCCGGATGGGGGAGGTGAAGTGCGTGTATTTTTTCTTGGCCAGGCCGTAATGGCCGAGCGGTTCGACCGCGTAACGCGCACGCATGAGCGATTTGAGAAAACCGATCTTCAGCGCCGGGCCGATGGGCAGCGTGCCGAGCCGGCTCAAAAGTTTTTGCACCTCGGCCGGATGGTTCAGGTTGCCGCACGGCACATTCTGGCTCAACACATCCTGGCGATATTCCTGCAAACGCCGCTCGTCCGGCACCTCGTGGACGCGGTAAACCGCCGGCGTGCGCTGGCTCATCAATCGTCCCGCCACCGCCTCGTTCGCCAGCAACATGCACTCCTCGATCAACTGGTGCGACACGTCGTTGACGGTTTTCTCGATGCGCAGGATGTTCCCGCGTTCGTCCAGCCGGATTTTGGTTTCCGGAAAATCGAGGTCGAGCGAGCCGGCCTTGAAACGCAGCCGCCGGATGCGCTGGGCGAGTTCGTTCACCTGATGCAGCATCTGTTCGATGGGATCGGACGTGGGTTTGCGTTGCAGAATTTCCAGCACCTCGCCGTAGGTGAAGCGCCGTTGCGAATGGATCACGGCGGAATAAAATTTCGCGTTCAACACCCGCCCGTCATTCGAGATAATAAACTCAACACACTTGGTCAGGCGGTCCACGTTTGGCTTGAGCGAGCACAACTCGTTGCTCAAGGCTTCCGGCAACATCGGGATGACGCGGTCCACCAGGTAGGTGGAGTTGCCGCGTTTGCGCGCCTCGACGTCGAGCGCCGAGCCGGGCTTCACGTAATGCGACACGTCCGCGATGTGGACCCACAACCGCCATTGCTCGGCCGAAACGCGTTCCAGGCAGATGGCGTCGTCAAAGTCCTTCGCATCATCGGGATCAATCGTGATGACCCGGTGCCGGCGGCAATCCACACGGCCGGCCTCGTCGCGGGGATGGACCGTGGTGCCGATGGCGTGTGCCTCCTGCAGGATGGCCTTGGGAAAATGCAGCGGCAGTTCGTACTGGCGCAGCACCGAAAGCATGTCCACGCCTTCCTCGCCGGGCGCCCCGAGGACTTCGATGATCTCGCCTTCCGGGTTCGTGTGGCGCGATTCCCATTCACGTAATTCGACGACCACCTTGTCGCCGATGCGCGCGGGCCGGCCCAGGTCGCGAGGTTCCGGCACATAAATATCGTGCGGCACACGCGGATCATCGGGAATGACGTAGAGAAACTGCCGTCCCCGTTGCAGAGTGCCGACCATCTGCGTGCGTTTCCGTTCCAGGATGCGGACGACCTTGCCCGTGGCTGCCTCGGCAACGTCGGAGCGCAAGCCCCGGGGGCGGACATCGCGCCTGACCAGCACGCGGTCCTCGTGGAGGGCCGTACCGGTGGCGTCCTCCGGGATGGCAATTTCCTTGATGCCGGCATCGTCCGGCTGGAGAAACCCTTTGCCCTGGCGGTTCATCCGGATCCGGCCCGGTATCAAATCCGCCTCGCTGGGCTGGATGTAACGGTTGCCCTTGATGCGGGCGATCTGGCCCGACTGTTCCAGTTCGCGAAGCGCGCCCTGCAACGCTTGCTGACGGTTGGGCGGCAGCCGCAACAATCGAAGCAGCTCCGGCACATTGGCCGGGACATAATCTTTTTGGTCCAACAGACGGACGATTTGATCTTTCATTAAAATTTAATTTTTACCAATGCACGGCACAATGGATTCGTTTCCTCATCGTGTTCGGTGCGTTCTCTGCGGTAAAGCCAATGGCCTGTGCCGAAGTCCATGCAGTATGACCGATTGCGGCGAGTTGGCCAGCCCTACCTTTGGCGCAATTCTTCGCCCTCGTCCTCGAAAGGTCTAAAATAGGTTGAAGACTAGGAGGAGGACGATGCTCTGGCTCGGTGGGGATGACTGCCAAGAGTTAACAACTATTGGATTAACCGGTAAAACTTCTTCGTGCCGGCGATGGGATTGGTGACGGTGTTCTGCCCATTGATGACGACCGGCGGCGGCGGATTGGTGATCCAGATCGCCGGCGAAACCAAGTTCGTGGTGGATAGCAAGGTGAACCCGGTGGCTGTGTTCGTCCACGTCACAATGACATTGGTTCCGGAACGGATGATGTTCAGCCGCGGCGATAATACCAGGGCAAAGCTGAACACATTGCCATTGGCTGACGAGACAGCGCCGCCTTCCGCCGTCCCATACAGGGTGTTGCCCGATAAAACCAGACTGCCCTCCGGAAAAGCCCCGTCGCTGCCGCCGGAAAAGTTATAAAAATTCGTAAAACCCGTGCCGTTGGTGTTCACCGCGAACATGGTGCCATACGTAAAACTGCCGCGAAACGCCGCCGCCCCATAAAGGATTTTTCCCGATAAAATCAATCCAGCAAACGGACTTGCTCCGTCGGCGTAGACCAAACTATGGAGGTTCGTGAAGCTGGTGCCATTGGTGTTGATGGCGAACACCGTGCCACTGCCAAAATCCGAATTGCCGCCCGTGCTCGCCGTCCCGTACAGGGTGGCGCCCGATAAAATCAAATCGGCAGCCGGATTGGCCCCGTCGCTGTTGGTCAGGCCGCCGGTGACACCGTTGTTATTTTTGGCCGTAAAACTATACAGCTTCATAAAACCCGTGCCATTGGTGCTGATGGCGAACACCGTGCCATTGCCATTGGTGCCGCCATTGAACGTCGTTCCATACAGGGTGCTGCCCGATAAAACCAATCCGCCTTCCGGGTTGGCCCCATCATTGCCGCCGGTGAAGTTGTAAAGATTCGTAAAACCCGTGCCATTGGTGCTGACGGCGAACACGGAGCCTACGCCCGAACTGCCGCCGGTATTCGCCGTCCCATACAGGGTTTTGCCCGATAAAATCAAACCGGCATACGGATTGGCTCCATCGCTGTTGGTAAAAGTAGGGCCGGTGAGTGCCGTAAAACTATGCAGGTTCGTAAAACCCGAACTATCGGTGTTGATGGCGAACACGGAGCCTACGCCCGAGCTGCCGCCGGCATTTGCCGCCCCATACAGGATGCTGCCGGATAAAATCAATCCGCCGCGCGGATTTGCCCCGTCACTGTTGGTTGGCGGAAAAGGACCGGAGAGTGCCGTGAAGCTGTGCAAGTTCGTAAAGTCCGAACTGTCGGTGTTGACGGCGAACAGCGCGCCCTTGCCCGCGTTGCCGCCAATAAATGCCGTCCCATACAGGGTATTGCCCGATAAAATCAATCCGGCCAATGGCTTGGCTCCGTCGCTGTTAACGCCTGCAACCGAAACCGGGAAAACATGCAGGGTCGTGAAGGCCTGCGCCGTCGCGCGGCCAGCCGGGAGCAATCCGAGAGCGGCAATCAGGGCGGGCAGGACGAATCGATTTTTAATGTGAGTATTGATGAGAATTTTTAGGATTCAGTCTGCCCCCCTTGACCGGCACTACGATTTTTCCCGTGGCTTCATCTTGTACGTCGAGCCACTTTAGATTGCAAGTCAAATGCTAGGATTAATGCGCCCGTCGGTGGCCGGCCCATTCTTCATTCTGGCTTCTGACTGCTGGATTCCGGATTCTGAATCAATGAGTGCAGGACAACCACGAGGTTATGACGTCGCCGTGATTGGCGCCGGACCGGCCGGATCTTCGGCCGCCCTGGCCCTGGCTCACCAGGGATTCGCCGTCATTCTCCTGGAAAAGGAAAAACTTCCGCGTTACAAAACGTGCGGCGGCGGTGTGCTCAGCCGTGCCTTCAAACTCCTGCCGCCGAGTGCGAAACAGGTCGTCGAGCGCAGGTTCAATTCGGTTCAATTGAATTTCCTGGGGACAAAATTAAATTTCGTTGCGACCCGGACCGAACCCATCGTTTACATGACCATGCGGGCGGACCTGGACTGCCTGCTGGCCCGCGAAGCCGGCAACGCCGGGGCTGACCTTGTCGAATCCTGCACGGCAAGCAACCTGACGGTGCGGGACCAGTTCGTTGAAATTGCCACGACTGGCGGCGATTTTCGGGCGAAGTTTGTGATCGCCGCCGACGGTGTGCACAGCGCCACGGCCAAGGCCGCCGGCTGGCCCGAACTCCCGGCTTTGGCTCCGGCTTTGGAATATGAAATTTACTTGTCGGCGGAAGATTTTGAGCGCTTCGGCAAAATTCCGCGGTTCGACTTCAACACAATTGAAGCCGGTTATGCCTGGGTTTTTCCCAAGCGGTCGCATCTGTCCGTGGGCATTTTGAGCACACGCCGGGTGAGCACGGACCTTCAGTTAAAGTTGCGGGATTACCTGGAACAAATCGGGATCACCCGGATTGAAAGA
>Ga0265338_10004286_pt1 | contig 19364 bp, 11 predicted proteins | sample 42126metaG_FD_193579 | JGI IMG/M metagenome (GOLD analysis project Ga0265338, IMG submission 193579) | Rhizosphere microbial communities from Carex aquatilis grown in University of Washington, Seatle, WA, United States - 4-21-26 metaG | ecosystem: Host-associated > Plants > Roots > Rhizosphere...
GAACAGGCGAAGCGGCCTTCTGAATCGTCTCGATGTTGCCCAGCAATACCTGATCTCCGTTCGCGGTTGTGACGACGATGTTCTTCAAGTCGTCGACGTTCGAGCGAAAATCTTCACTGAGGCGGACCAGGATGTTGTACACGTTCCCCGTCACCGGATCCGTGTAGAGCGATGCGACAGACCCGTTAATACACGTTGTAATGGTGTTGGAGATTTGAGCCACGTTGATGCCAAGCGCTCCCGCCTTGTCCCGGTCGATCCTCACCCGCAATTCGGGGAGGTTCTCTTCGCGCGATACCTGCACGTCGGTCGCTCCTGGAGTCGCGCGAACAATCCCAGCAATTTCTTTAGCAAGTTTCGAACCGGTCTCGAGATCGTAGCCGCGGATCTCAACGTCGATCGGCGCGGACGAACCGAAATTCAACAGGAAGCGCAGGAACCCGCCGGGGGTGATAAAGACTGTCGTGCCCGGGATGTTGTTGAGTTTCGGCCGCACCGCTTTGATGATTTCGAAAACCGAGCGTTTTCGTTTTTCGGGTGGAACGAGAGCGATTTGAATACCTGCTGCGTGGCTTCCCGAATTTCTCCCTATCGTGTTGCCGCTTCGCGATGGCGGCACGCCGACATCGGCAATCATCGCCTGAATTTCCGGTATGTTGGATTGCAGAATGAGTTCCAGCTGCCGTACGACCGCGCTGGTCTGCTCCACACGAGTGCCGACCGGGAGCTTGATCGACAGCGAGAACTGCCCCTCGTCCTGATCCGGGAAGAACTCCGTTCCGATAAATTTTACCAGGATCATCGAGAGAGCCGACACGACGACAATGCCGATGATAATGGGCTTTCGGTTGCCGAGGGCCCAACGCAGCCTCTTCTCGTACCAGTCATCCAGCACATTGATCATGTCGTGAGCCCTGACGCGCATCCGATCGGAGAATTTCTGTGAAGCGCGGTCGAGATGCTTTTCGGGCGGAAGAAAGTTCAGGCACATCAGCGGCGTGACGGTCCTCGACACAAAGAACGAACCGAACAACGCGACGGCAATCGTAATTGTCAGGGGGATAAACATCAGTTTCGCAACGCCGCTCAGGAAAACGATGGGCAGGAAGACGATGACGGTCGTTAAGGTAGAGACAAAAATCGGCGAGGCAACTTCGCTGGCGGCTGCGAGGGTTGCCTGGATCTTCGTCTGTCCTTCTTTTCGTTCGTTGTAATGTCTCGAGATTGCCTCCAACTCCACAATCGAGTCATCGACGAGTCTTCCCACCGCGAGAGCCAGTCCTCCGAACGTCATGATGTTCAGCGAGATGTTCCCAAAACGGAACATGATGAAGGTGATCAGAATTGAGAGAGGGATCGCCACGATAATGATCAGGGTTCCCCTGATGTTTCGCAGAAAGATCATGATGACAAGCATCGCGAGGAGAGCGCCGAGCATCGCCTCTTGCTCCAATCCGGCGATCGTCTGTCGAATGTACAGAGATTGATCGAACGAAACGGATGTTTGTACGTTGTTGGGAACACCCGTCAGTTTCGGAAGGATCTTTAGGACGTTATCGACAACGCTGACGGTGTTGGCATTGGCGAGTTTCTGAACGCGCAGCGTCACGCCAGGCTTTCCGTTGACGCGGATGATCTCGGTTTCTTCCTGATAACTGTCCTCCACCGAGCCGACGTCGCGTATGCGAATTGCAACCCCTCCGACATTCTTTACGACAATGTCTTCCATCGGCCTCACGACGTTGAACTGGCTTTCAGTTTTCAACGAGTAGTCCAGTTGTCCGGATTTCAAATCGCCGGACGGAATGATAAGATTGGCATTCGCAACAGCCGTGAGTACATTCTGAACGGGAAGTTGAAGCGCCTGCAGCCGGTTCCGGTCGAGGGTCACATGAATCTCGCGGATGCGGCCGCCGAGGACCTGCGCCGAAGCAACGCCCTCGACGTGTTCGATCTGCGGTTCGATGATATTGTACGCCAGGTCGTACAAATCGCGCCCATCGAGATCGCCGAAAACGACAATGTTGCAGACGGGGAGGTTGGTGATATCAAACCGGAGCGCAATCGGCTGGGATACGCCGGTCGGCAAAAGGGTGAGGATGCGGTTCACCCTCTGGATCACGTCGACGAGCCCCACGTCCGTATTGGCATCCCACGTGAAATTAATGCGAACCTGCGAAATGCCTTCACGCGTCGACGACTGCACGTAGTCGACGTCGTTGACCGAACTAACACCCCGCTCGATGATCGAGGTGACGGCCTGCTCCATGTCGAGCGGTCCCGCGCCGTTGTAGTAGGTAATCGCGGTGACAACCGGGATAGTAATGTTCGGCAGCAAATCGATCGGAAGCTGCTGGACTGAAACCAGTCCCAGCACCATGATCGTCAGCGCGAAGAGAAATGTTGAGATCGGATATTTGAGTGCGAGTCGTGTGAGCCACATAGACCAAAATGCTTTCTCATTGATGAGTGTGGAGCAACGAAAATCTTGAACAAGAATATATCAGGAAACGTTGAGCCGGGAAAACCCGTTCAGCCCGCTGCGGGCGGCCGGGGTTCATCGAAAGCGTTCCTAAACGTATATATATAGGGAAGGAAGCCGTTCACCGCTGGAGCACGACCGGTGATCCGTCTCGCACAAGCTGTTGTCCGACGGTGATAACGGTTTCGTCGCCGGTGAGCCCGGCAATGATTTCAGTGCGCGATTTGCGCTCTATGCCGATCTGAACAGGAGTTCTTTTGGCAAGGTTGTTCTGTAACGTATAGACATACGTACCGTTGTTGTCGGTGAGAATTGTCTCTGTCGGCACGGTAATGGCGTTGGGATGCTCGGAGATCGTGAGGGTGACCGTCGCATACATCCCCGGTTTCAAGTTGTGGTCTTTGTTCGGGACTCCGACTTCGATCGCCATGGTGCGCGTTGAAAGGTCTATTGCCTGGCTGAGCCGGGTAATAATGCCCTCGTACTCTTTTCCCGGAAAAGCATCAACCACGATTTTTGCGGTTTTCCCCTTGGTGATCTGAGGAACGTCCTTTTCGAGAACATTGACAATCACTTTGACGCTGTCGAGGTCCATCAAAGTGTAAAGGGTGGCATTGCTCGTTGCGACAAGGGCGCCCGCATCGAGGAACCGCTTTGTAATTACGCCGGCAAAAGGAGCGGTGATACGTGCGTAACCCAGCCGCGTTTTCGCCGTCTCGAAGTTTGCCTGCGCTACCTTCATCAGCGCTTCGGCGTTGTCGAGATCTTGTTTCGCGATCAGTTTCTGTTCGTAGAGTTTCTTGTTCCGCGTATACGCAATGCGGGAGTTATAATAGGTGGCCCCCGTTTGCTGAACCTGCTGGTAGAGTTCGGTCGAATCGATCACGGCAAGCACCTGATCGCGCTTCACGGCGGCGCCCATGTCGGCGTAGATGCGCTCTAAGTTGCCGGTCACCTTCGAAAAGATATCCGCTTGCTGGATAGCGACAATATCTCCGTTGAAATCGAGCTGATATGCGATTGGTTGACGGAGGGGTTGTGCGACTGTCACCAACGGAATATTTTGACGCCTGGTGTCCGTCGCCGCATTACCGAAGAGGATCTTGATGGTCACAACCGCGCCAAGAAGCACGACGATACTCGCAATGATAAGATACGTTTTATATTTCTTCATCGAACACTCTTTCTTTTCTGGTTTTGTCGATCGGGTCGGTCGTTGTGATTGTGAATTCCTGATCCGGGGAGGCACTGGGAAGTCAACATCAATCGAGCGGCATCACACAAGAAGCAACAGCCGACCGAGGTATCTTATAAAAATACGCAATGTCCTCATTTGAAGCAATCCCATCCGGAGCGGAGTCTTGGCGTTGAAACTCTTCAGAGAAATCTCTACTTTGCTGAATCGTAAGAATATTTAGACACCGAACCCGGTCCTTTAGTTTGATGCGAAAAACTTACTTGTCGGCCACTCTTTTTTTCAGCATTTGGGCGCTTTCGTGCAGTTCGAATGAAAGAACGGTGGAGCCAAAGCTAAGCTCCATTCAACGGGAGATCTTTGACAAGAACTGCAATGCCGGTTCGTGTCATGGAAGCGGGATGAAGGGAGGATTGAGCCTTGTCGCCGGAAACTCCTACCGGCAGCTGCTGGACATCGCCGGTTCAATCGACAAAAAAAATGTACCCGCGTTCGTCCGGGTCTTCCCGGGGAATCCCGACTCAAGCTTTCTCTATATTAAGATCACATCGCCCGATACAAATCAAGGCGAAATCATGCCGAGGGGGAACGACAGACTCTCGCCGGAGAAGATTAAGTCCATTCGTCAATGGATTCTCGATGGGGCCCGGGACAACTAATTTGACCGCCGAAGTAGCATCCCCCATCAGAGGGACGGTACCTAAAAAGTATTCTTGTGATTTGTATGAGGATAAACCTCCGCTGTTCGTTCAGTGCGGTGGAGGCCTCGCGTGCGTTTCGATTCCGCAGGCTTTTCCCGCTTTTCCAAATTATGAAAGGCGGGATCCCGTACACCGGGACGTTTGGTTCCTTCTTTGGCCTCAAAGTAAGAACGGACGTGTCTCCTAGCTCTTTGGATTACAAGGTTATTTTTTGGACCCGGGACCAGCTTAACTAATTTTATTTTTGGACAGATGGCTTCCCGTTAACAATGTTCGGGCATAACGCACCACTGGTCGTGTCATGCCCGCATGCATCTGTCGGGCATCCAAAGCGTATCACTGCCCGTCGGCCTCCCATATTGGATTCAATCTAAATTCTTCGTATATTGACAAATAGATCAAACGCTTCAACCACCCCCAGGGGCGACCGTAACGTCGCCCCTACCGTTTTTAATCGGCAGATTGATTACCAATGAATCGAAGAGAAGACATCCGCAACATCGCCATCATCGCACACGTCGACCATGGCAAGACAACGCTGGTCGACCAGCTTCTGCGTCAAACCGGAACGTTCCGCGACAACCAGGTGATGGTCACCCGCGTGATGGATTCGAACGACCTTGAGAAGGAACGCGGCATCACGATTCTCGCGAAGAACACGTCGGTCTTCTACCAGCCGAAGAATTCAAAAACAAAAATCAAGATCAATATTGTCGACACACCGGGACACTCCGACTTCAGCGGTGAGGTGGAGCGGACACTCAGGATGGTCGACGGGGTTCTTTTGCTCGTCGATGCCGCCGAAGGCCCTCTCCCGGGAACAAAATTTGTTCTGAAAAAATCTCTGGACCTGCATCTGCAGCCGATCGTCGTCATCAACAAGATCGACCGCAAGGATGCTCGCCCCCATGAAGTGCTCGACGAAGTTTTTGAACTCTTCCTCTCGCTGGGCGCAACCGACAAGCAGCTCGACTTCCCGACAATCTATTCGATTTCGAAGCAGGGAATCGCGAAGAAGGAACTCGATCAGGAGAGCGACAGCCTCGAGCCCCTTTTTGAGGCGATCGTCAGCAAAGTTCCTCCCCCGGAAGGGAATGCCGATGAACCATTCCACATGCTCGTCACAACCATCGACTACAACGACTATCTTGGAAGGCTCGGCATTGGAAGAATATCGCGGGGAACGATCAGCTTCGGCTCCCCGATGAAGGTCATCCATCGCGACGGCTCGATCGAAGACGCCAGGGTCACAAAAATTTACACGTTCGAAGGACTGAAACGGGTCGAAGTCCAGAAGGCGAGCGTCGGGGATATTATCGCTCTGGCCGGAATGGAAGATGTAGACATCGGCGAGACGATTGCCGATGCCGCCGACCCGGCGCCGCTGCCATTCGTCGCCATCGAAGAGCCGACTATCTCCATGAACTTTGTCGTTAACAATTCACCCTTTGCCGGACAAGAGGGAAAATACGTCACGACCCGAAATCTCGGCGAACGGCTGGCACGCGAGTTACGGTCGAACGTCAGCCTCCGGGTTGAACTTACGGATTCGCCGGATATTTTCCGTGTCAGCGGCCGCGGCGAGCTTCACCTGTCGGTATTGATTGAGAATATGCGGCGCGAGGGGTTCGAATTGCAGGTCTCCCGTCCGGAAGTGATCTATAAAAAAATCGCCGACGTCCTGAGCGAGCCGATGGAACACGTGATCATCGACGTCCCCGACGAATTTGTCGGAACGGTCATCGAAAATCTTGGCCGGCGCAAAGGGGAAATGAAGAACATGATCGCCTCGAACGGGAACACGCGGCTCGAGTTCTTTGTCCCATCGCGCGGGCTGATCGGTTTCAGGAATGAGTTCATGACTCAGACGAAGGGAACCGGAATTCTCCATCACAATTTCCACGGTTATGAACCGTTTAAAGGCGAGCTGGACCATCGAACAAAAGGAGCTCTGGTTGCAATGGAGGGGGGCGAAGCGGTTGCCTATGGAATGTGGAAACTGCAGGAGCGGTCGACATTTTTTGTGGAACCGGGCACGCGCGTGTACCCGGGCATGATCGTAGGCGAGAATGCCCGCGAACACGACATGACGGTAAACGTCTGCAAATCAAAACAGCTCAGCAATATGCGCGCTTCGGGCTCCGACGAAGCCGTTCGCCTCGAACCCCCCCATCTTCTCACGCTGGAACAGGCGATCGAATGGATAGGCGACGATGAGTATGTCGAAGTAACACCCAAGTCGATTCGACTCCGGAAAAAGATCCTCGACGCCAACGACCGGAACAGGGCGTCAAAAAAGAAAGTTGAAACGGTTTGACCGCAGCTCGTTCGCAGTGATGCCGTCACTTTGCCGATTGACTCTAACGGAGTCATGCGAAGGACGGGTTGCCGCCTGAGGGAGTGATAGCATCGCTCCGCAAGCTCCCAGTTGCGATTCGTTCTTCGTTCAGCTATATTCCCCTCAATAACGCCTTTCTCGCTCCCCCACATCCCGCAGGCAAACCTAACGGAGGGACATCATCATGCCGCAGAAAACGAGTCCAATGAATTTCTGGAGGACGATTGAGCCGAAAGATCTTCGCCGGCTCGCGTTGGCGGTCTTCTTTCTGTTTGCGACGATCGGGCCGCTGACAATGCTGATGAACCCCGGCGTGTTGCCCGGTTCCTGGTTTATGTTCTGCTATCTCACCGTACTGTGCGGCGCGCTTTCCGCCTGTATTATCTTGTTCATGCGAAAGCCGGTATTCTTTGTTCTCTCGTTGCTGCTTATTACCGGCGCAATGATTGCAGAGTATCGGGTGGAACAATTTCTCTTCGGCCAGGTCGAGGAGACAAGGATTTTAACAGCCGGTCATCTCTTTACTTTCACGCAGCAGGAGCTCGACCGGATCGAAACCCGCCGACCGATGTTCGGGGTCATTGCAATTTTTCTACTCTCGGCGGGATATTCTCTATTCGTGAGAGTTGTCGGCGAGGAGATTAAAAAACGCTCGCGCCTCGAGACCGAAGTTGCGGTCGCTCGCACGATTCAAAAATCATTGCAGCCGGCGGGGGCTTACAAAAACGACTGGTGCGAGGCGGCAGGCATTACCGTTCCGGCCACCGAGGTTGGGGGCGACTACTATGATATGATTCCACTCTCCGACAACGAAACCGCAATTGCCATTGCCGACGTGTCGGGTCATGGAGTGGGTGCGGGCATTCTCTCCGCAATGACAAAGAGCGCGCTGCACGCGGAGCTTTTCCATACGTCGGCGCCCCCGGAGTTGATGTTCAATCTTAACAACGCCGTGTTTCAGGTTACCGACAAGAAGATGTTCGTTTCGTTTGCATACCTTCTTCTTGACAAACGAACGCTTACAGCACGGATCTCTACCGCGGGACATCCGCCCATCCTCAAAATTCGGAAGTCGGATGGCGTGATCGAAGACATCCGCACACCCAACCTCGCTCTCGGGGTCCAGGCGTCGACGAGCTATGAAGAGAAAACGATAAAGCTTGAACGAGGCGATGTTCTGATTCTCTATACGGACGGAATCACCGAGGCCGCGAACGACAAAGGCGAGCAGTTTGGCATCGACAGGCTCAAAGAACTGCTCAGCGACACGGAGAGACCATCGGCGGAAGCCCTCAGCAATTCAATTCTCGCATCGGTTCGGGCCTTCACCATTAACAAGGAATTTCACGACGACGCTACTATCGTAGTTGTGAAGATAAAAGCATAAGCGCTTTGCCGCGTCAAATGTTTCCGCATTCTTACGCTCTCACCCATGCAGCGAGATCGTAAGCCCGCCAGCCAATAAATTCCTCCGATTTTCCCGGCTCTTGGGTGCTTTGTTGTGCGCGATTTTCAGCCCGGCGAGACATCAAAAAAACTCTGAAACGGGATTCTCCGATCAAACGCAGTTCAATTGCTCGCACCGGCAAGTGCGTTTGGATTGAGCCGGGGGCGCGGCTCACAATCACAAGACCCTGTTTCGACTGTCAGCCCTGTGCAAAACACCGGGTCCTGGTAATCCATAAAACAATCGGATCCACTCCGGCGGCGAACGTCGCTGTCAACGGACTGACGCGTGCCGCGTCGTCTTGATGGCCAACGGTATTCGTTGTTGGTACTGTTCCTCGCGACAAGAACTACGGCGAACACAACGGCGATGATGATGACGGCGACGGCCGTTGGGACCGGTAAGATCTCATTGCGTTATGGATCAAAGAGGCGAGACGGCACATGTCTCACCTCTTGCGTTTTATCCCCCGCGGCTTGAATGTTAAAACCGGAAAGTGGATATTCCTTATCACGTCTCGGACGGAGCGATCTCTCAAAAATACCGCGGCGAATTCTTGACGATATCCGGAGGAAGGAATGAAGCGCCTAGCATGTGCCGTTCTTTTTCTTGCATTACAGACCAACGGTTTGTTTTCGCAGACACAGAGAGAATGGGAGGAAAAATTTCGTTCGACCCCAAACCCCGACAGCCTGCGCGAAGACATGAAGAGGCTCTCAGCGCGGCCCCACCATCTCGGATCGCCGTACGATAAAGAGAACGCAGAATGGATACTCTCCAAGTTCAAGGCGTGGGGGCTCGATGCGCATATCGAAGTTTTCGACGTGCTATTCCCTACTCCCCGGGAGCGCGAACTTGAACTCACCGAGCCGGCAAAGTACGTCGCGAAGCTGAAAGAACCTGCCGTGTCCCAGGATCCCACCTCCAACCAGGTCAAAGAGGAGCTGCCTCCATACAACGCCTATTCCATCGATGGCGATGTTACGGCCCCCCTTGTTTATGTGAACTACGGCATCCAGGACGATTACGAAAAGCTCGACCGAATGGGGGTTTCGGTGAAGGGATGCGTCGTTATCGCACGATACGGGGGAGCATGGCGCGGCATCAAACCGAAAGTTGCAGCACAACACGGAGCTGTCGGCTGCATCATCTATTCCGATCCAAGCGGAGACGGCTATACGCAGGGAGATGTTTTTCCGAAAGGGGCATTCAGGCCTGCGGACGGCGTCCAGCGCGGAAGCGTCATGGATATGCCGTTGTATCCCGGTGATCCGCTGACACCCGGGATCGGCGCGACGCCCGATGCGAAACGGCTGGCGCTGAAAGATGTTCAGGTGCTCACGAAAATTCCTGTGCTTCCTATCTCATACGGAGATGCACAGCCGCTGCTCTCCGCGCTTGATGGCCCGGTTGCTCCAGATGATTGGCGCGGCACACTTCCCATCACCTACCATATCGGACCGGGTCCTGCAAAAGTACATCTGCGGGCGAAATTCAATTGGGATCGGGTAAAACTGTACGATGTCATCGCGAAGATTCCTGGTTCAACATTCCCCGACGAGTGGATCATTCGCGGCAATCACCACGATGCGTGGGTCAACGGCGCGGAGGATCCGATCTCGGGACAGATCGCACTGTTGGAAGAAGCACGATCGTTCGGACGGCTCGTGAAGGAGGGATGGAAGCCGAAACGGACTATTCTCTATTGCGCTTGGGATGGCGAGGAGGAGGGACTTCTCGGTTCCACCGAATGGGTTGAAACACACGGCGATGAGCTCAGCCGGAAAGGAGTCGTCTACATCAACTCGGACGGCAACGACAGGGGTTATCTGTACGTAGGCGGATCCCACTCCCTGGAAAAATTCATCAGCGGAGTTGCGCAAGACGTCGTCGATCCGGAAACAAAGTTGTCTGTGTGGCAGCGTTCCAGGCTTCAGGGAATATTGAGGGCTGGATCCGCCGACGATCGGCGCGACGTCCGACAGCGCACCGACCTGAAAATTGGCGCGCTCGGTTCCGGGTCTGACTACACCGCTTTCATCGATCATGTCGGCATTGCATCTCTTAATCTCGGGTACGGCGGAGAAGACGGAGGTGGAGTGTACCACTCGACGTACGATGATTTCTACTGGTACACGCATTTTTCTGATACCGGTTTTCTCTACGGCCGCGCACTGGCTCAGACCGCAGGGACGGCCGTGCTTCGCCTGGCAGATGCAGACCTGCTCCCATTCTATTTTACCAACATGTCCGAGACGGTGAAGAAATATGTCGACGAATTGCAGAAGCTTCTCAAGAGCAGGCAAGACGATGCGCGTGAACGGGATAAGGAACTTGATGAAGGCGTCTTTACGGCGACAGCCGATCCGCACTTGAAATCGGTTCCGCCTCCGCGCGAAGAAATTCCGCCTTTCCTTAATTTTGCGCCGCTGCTGAATGCCGTTGATTCACTCGCCCGGGCCGCGGAACGTTATGACAAAGCGGCTGTCAATGTGAAGGGAAAAGAATCCGCGGTGCCCTCGTCGGTCAACGCTAAACTTATTCAATCAGAACGGCGCCTTCTCAGCCCGGAGGGTTTGCCGGGTCGCCCATGGTTCAAACATCAAATCTACGCTCCGGGATTCTACACTGGGTATGGCGTGAAAACAATTCCGGCGGTCCGGGAGGCCATCGAACAAAAACAATGGACGCTGGCGGAGGATGAGATCGCAAAGGTCGCCGCGGTGATCGAGGGCGAAGCATCGGTCATCGATTCGGCTGCCGCCGGCCTTGAAACCATCTCCCGATAAGGATCTTGTCAATTTGTTCCAAGGAGAAATGCCATGAGATCATTTCTGATGTTCCTCTTGATCGTCGCCGGATCGGCCGGAGCGTTCTCCCAGCAGATCACCGCGGTTAAGTGCGGGAAGTTGATAGATGGAAAATCCGACAAACCGATTGAAAACGCCGTCATTCTTGTTGAGGGAAACAAGATCAAAAATGTCGGGAGGGATCTCACGATCCCGCCAACAGCAACGATTATTGACCTTTCTCAGGCGACGGTTCTCCCCGGCCTCATCGACGCTCACACACATGTGTTGCTGCAGGGCGACATCACTGAAGAAGACTATGCCGGCCAGATCCTCAAAGAATCTATTCCCTACCGTACGCTCCGTGCAACCGTCTCGTGCAAAACCGCGTTGATGCACGGGTTCACGACCCTGCGCGACCTCGAGACCGAAGGGGCAATGTACGCGGACGTCGATCTCAAGAAGGCGATCAACAACGGCATCATCGAAGGGCCGAGGCTTTTTGTTTCGACGCGCTCGATCAATACGACGGGACATTATCCGCTGCGCAACAGCGCCTACGCATGGGAGCTTCAGGTGCCCAAGGGTGTGCAGGAAATTACCGGAGCGGACGAAGCGCGCCGCGCCGTGCGCGAACAGATATCCTACGGGGCGGACTGGATCAAGATTTACGCCGACCGCGGGTACTATCAATCGCCGGACGGAAAATTCCGGAGTCTCCCGAATTTTTCTAACGAGGAACTCAGCGCTATCGGCGACGAGGTGCGACTGGAACACAAGAAATTTGCCGCCCACGCTGTCGCGAGAGACGGGATCATTCCCGCGATTAACGCGGGGGCGAGTTCGATCGAGCACGGCTTCGGCATGGACGATGAGTGCATCGCTCTGATGGCCGCAAAAGGAATCTACTGGTGTCCGACGATCTATGTGAACTTCTACGTCGCCGAGGGACGGGCCGCCGCCGGGAATCCCATCAACAAGGCGTTCAACGATGAGCTGCCGATTGTCTTCGCCAAGGCGCTGAAAGCCGGCGTGAAAATCGCCTTCGGAACCGACGTCGGCGGGTTTGCATGGACGGAAAACGAAGCGAAGGAATTTTCTTACATGGTCAAATTCGGGATGACGCCGATGCAGGCAATCAAATCGGCGACAACGGTTGCCTCATCTCTTCTCGACATGTCGGGCAAGATCGGCGAAATCTCGCCGGGAGCTTTTGCGGACATCGTTGCCACCAACAGCGATCCGCTCAAAGACATTTCTTCACTCGAAGACATTTCCTTCGTTATGAAGGATGGAATAGTGTATAAGAGGCAGCCCTAGCTCTCTTTTGAACAGACCATATTCGCGCGGCGTCAATCGGCGCGAAAAAACAGACCGTCCAGGTTTCTTGAAATGGAATCAAAGAATCAAGCGGACCAAGGCGAATACCTGCTCGGCATCAACCGCGGGGAGCTGGAACGCCTCCGTTTCCAACATGGTGTCTGGAAGTCCGTCACGGACGGTTTTCTTGACCGGCTGAAAGTTCAACGGGGATGGAACTGCCTCGATGTCGGTGCAGGACCGGGATTTGTCTCGATGGATTTGTTGGAGCGGGTAGCAGAGGAGGGGACCGTCACCGCGTTGGAACCGTCGAAGTTCTATGCTGATTGGTTCGAAGAGTACGCGCGGCAGAGAGGCTGGAAGAACGTTACGGTCGTGAACGCCTCGGCGGAATCTGCCTCGCTCCCTGCGCGCAAGTACGATTTGATTTTTGCGCGCTGGGTGATCGCCTTCGTTCCCGACCCCGAAAAATTTTTGGCAAAATTGCTCCCCGCGCTGGCGCCAAACGGCATCATCGCCTTCCAGGATTATTATTACGAAGGTTTATCTCTCTATCCGCGGGGCGGAGCCTTCGACAAGATGGCCGATGTCGTGCGTGCTCATTACAGCACAGGCGGCGGGGATTCGTACGTGACCGGAAAACTTCCGGCGCTATTCCGCAAATACGGCCTACGAATGAAAGAGTTCTCTCCCCATTCGCTCGCCGGAGGACCGGAAAGCGCCATTATGGAGTGGGGCCATCGTTTTTTCACGGTACATGCCCAGCATATGATCGACAAGAAGCTCATGACCCAGGAAGAAGGGGATGCGATGATTTCCGACTGGCTCGCCCACAGAGCTAACCCGGATGCCATTTTCTTCTCTCCCATCGTCGTGGATGCGGCAGGGGTATTGGCAGGGCCGGGGGAGTGATGGCGCCTTAGGGCGAAAAGAAATCTCGACGAATAAGAATGCAACTGCGAAGAACGCGCAGAAAAATTGCCGCATTGGAGAGGAATCGATAGCTCAATTCTGCGCTTCGCCTCCTTTGCGTAGTTCTTTTTCAAAAGCCCCCTAGTGTTTTTCAATCTCAATTTTCGTATTCTCTAGCACCTCACACGATCCTCTCGTAACACTACTCTGGAGTTTTATCATGGCACCTCCACAAAAAAAAATATTCGTTGCGGTAGCCGGCAACATCGGTTCCGGCAAATCCTCGCTCACAACCATGCTCGGAAACCGCTTCGGGTGGAAACCATATTTTGAATCGGTTGAAGACAACCCGTACCTTGCCGATTTCTACGGCGACATGAAACGATGGTCATTTCACCTTCAAATCTATTTCCTTTCACACCGGTTCACCAATCACAAACAGATTGTCGAATCTCCGGAGCCGGTGATTCAGGACCGCTCTATCTATGAAGACGCCGAGATCTTCGCGCGCAATCTGCATGACATAGGCAACATGGACGACCGCGACTACACCAATTACACCGCCCTTTACCATGTGATGATGGAGTATCTCCGTGCCCCCGACCTGATGATCTATCTCCGCGCATCGGTCGACACCCTGAAAAAGCAAATCTCAAAAAGGGGAAGGTCGTATGAGCAAAGCATCAAACCGGAGTATCTCGGTCAACTCAATCACCATTACGAATCATGGATTGCCAACTACAAGCTCGGTCCGCTTCTGGTAATTGAAAGCGACGGACTCGACTTTGTCCATAACGAAGGCGACTTCCAACGCGTTGAAAAATTAGTAGAAGAAAAAATCGGCGGGTAAATCCCGAACCTGGCCGACACAGTATTGCAGTGAACGACCAAAACCAGACAAAGAATTCACGAGTGGATCAGATCAGCGACACCATAGCTCAGATACGGCAGGCTCTTTCGGATGAAGTGAAGGCGAGAGCCGCGTATCCGAAAAAAACCATCCTGACAAACGGCGTCAGAGCGGCGCTTCCCGGCGGGGGCGCCGTCTACCGGTTTGAAATTCCGGAGAATTTTCTCTTTGAGCCGTCGCTGAAAGTACAATGCACTCTCGGGGGAAAGCTCCATTTTACTTTTCCTGCCGTCGTCGCCGACGTGCATCATCAATTCGCCTTCTTCCTTTTCCCCTTCGACATGGGCGACCTGATTTCCGAAGTGACGTGCGACTGGAATCCATCGGAGGGAGTTGAACTCCTTTCTGCCCGGTGCGAAGCAGTTTCCCCAAACGAGATCGTCTCGGCATTATTCGGCCGCGACTTTTCCGTCAACGTCCGCCAGACAACAAAGGAACCGATTTTCCCTTCGAGCTTCACGCCGTCGCAGCGGGATGCCGTCAAGAAATCGGCAGCACGCAGAATATCGATCATTATCGGAGAGCGGAAACGAGGCAAGACCGGTGTCGCGGCGTCGTTGATGTTCAGCGCGATTCGGGAAGGAAAAAGGGTGCTCTATCTTACTCCGTCGTCGGGAGGCTTGCACGATTGCATGCAGGAAGTTGTCGCGCTGAACTCGGTCGTTGCCGAAGAATCGATCGCCGTCGTCGATCTTGGAATGTGTCTTCTTCCCCCCTTGCCGATACCGGCCTACTCGCTGCGTGGCAAGGAAAGTGCGTCTAACGCTGAGGGAATGAAGAAACTAACGAAAATCATCGCTGCGGAATATGAGTACGACCGCGTTTCGGCTCTGGTGCAGAGGTTGAGTGAAAAACAGCACCAGGTGGAAGAAGCGGCGGCCGAGGCGGAAGAAATCAGAATTGAGCTTTCGCGCCTGCAAAGCGCGAGCATGATCGAGCGGATGAAGCAAAGGATCAACAAGGCCGATATCGACAACGTGCAGGCGCAGCTTCAGAACAAGCTCGCGCTCGTCGAACGGCTGAAAGAGAACGCCGCAACGCTGTTGAAGGAGCAGTTCAAAAAAGAATCACAGCTCCCGATTCAGTTGAAAGAGAAGAAAGAGATCGAGAAGCTGGCCTCCCAGCAGTTCGAATTGGAGCCGGTATTTCCGCAAACGCTCGGCGCCGCTCGCTGCGTTGCCGCGACGGTCCACCAGGCGTTGAGCGTCGACCGGCAGGTCCTCGGGGAGTTCGATATTGTATGCATCGACGACGCTCATGCCCTGAACCTTGCGGAATTATTCTGGTGCGCTTCCAATGCAAAAGAACAATGCCTGATCCTTGCCGATATCACGGAACAGCCGCCGCAGTCGGTATCCCAGGTCGAAAGCGCCCGTCTGTGGCTGCAGAAGAATTACTTCAATTTCTTCCAGCAGGAGAAGGGAGACCAGGTGCGCTTCACGATAAGCCAGCTTCCCGAGAACACGGCAAGCGAGCTTGTCAATCCCGACCTGCCCGTATCGTTGTTTGAATCTTGTCTCGACGCGGCTCTGGAGCAAACGCCGCTGCCTCAAGGCGCGGCGGGAAAAGTCTATTTTCTAAATACCGAGGACCAGCGGGCTGTCTCCGAACAATATCTCGGCAAGAAAAAAATATTGCCGTTCAACGAAGCGAATGCACGCCGGGTCGTCGAGTGCGTCAAACATGCTCTGTTGAGCGGGACCACAAACCAGTCGGACATTCTTATTGTGACGCCGCCGAGCGGCCAGACGACGTATCTCCGCGAACTGTTGAAGGCGCATCAGATGGATCGCGTAGAGATTGCTACGCTCGGCTCCATTCGCTTATGCTCTAAGCGATCCGTTATCTTCGACACGACCGTGGCCGGAATCGATTTCACGCTGCGCCTGCTCGACGACAAGAAGCTGGGACTTGTTCGCGTTGCAGACACTTTTAACACTCTCCTCTCGACGGTGAGAGAAGAGCTCTATATCGTTGCCGACCTTGCCTACTTTAGTCTGCGCTACAAAGACCGATTGATCACCCGGCTTCTCGGTCTCCTGAAAGGCCGATCGGAAGCCGCGGGAAATATTCTCAACGCCGCCCGCCGGTTTGATGATTTCACTCCCGATCTCCGCAAGAAAGTATTGTTCGCCTCTCCCGCTGAAAAAAAATCTGCCGAGTACGTCGCAAAAATCGAACTAGCGAAGGCAACATCGTCCGATCCGGCGAAATCGCCCGCGCAGCAATCCATTGCAGCGTCTGAACGGAAACTCAAAAGCGACGTCTACTCAGCCGTGCTCAGGGTCCTGGCGAAGCATGAAGTGATCAATCTCGTGGCTCAGTATCTTGAGGCGTTTCCGTTGTACAAGACGACGCTGGAGACGATCAAGGCTTCGGTTTCTCTCCCAGACCTTGAATGCGACAACGAGAACGAATTCAAGAACGTTATGAACATGTGGAACATCCTGATCTATGAGGCTTCCGATGCGGAGAAAGCCGATCACCCCCTGGCGACTAAGGCCCGGGTGAGTTCTAAGATTGCGATGGATATGCAGCAAATTCATGCGTACTACCATTCCGACCTCGAGTTCGTTGTCGAAATCGGAAAACATAAACTTGCGCAAAGCGTTCAGCAGATTTTCAATGATTGCATCGGGAAGAAGCCAGTCACCCCAACCGATTGGATGAAAGCCTACCTCGTATTCTTAGGAAGGATGGAAAAGTATCTCGACACGGTGATCAACCAGATAAGGAAGTGAGGTAATGGAAGTGGGAAGATGGGAAATGGAAGATGGATGATGGAAGAGGGACGATGGATGAGGGAAGAATTTGGCGTATAGTCGCACGCGCAATTTTGCCTACCGCACGAACGCCGGAGGCTCATTTGACAAGACGCGATTCTTGACCTTTGCGGAAGACAAAAATCCCCGCAGATCCTTTTTGTCTTTAGATTTGCGGGGACGCGATTCCTTCTGCGAACGAAAAACCAGCCCGTGAAGTCTATTCAGTCGGCTTAAGCAAGGCTACATACGTTCTCTTCGATGTCAGAAGTTTTGACGCCGCTTGAACCTGCGTATCGGATAGAAGGGAAGCCTTAATACGTCCCTTTTCGCCTCCGTATCGTCCGACTATTTCTTCCCGAAGCTCCTCACGCAGCTCTTCCGTATGACGGGCAAAGGAGGTTGATTTTTCGGCATCCAGTTGTTTTTCCAGTTCTTCTAACGATGTTATGGCCGCACTGCTGTATTTTTCTTTCTGGAGAATATCCCTGATGTCCGACAGTTTCCGCTGGGCTTCATCTTTGAATTCGAACTTCTCCTGATTCAAATACTCCTGAAATTCTTTCATGATTGCGTCCGTCACCGCAAAATTTGCGTCCCCGACGGCATGCTGGGATACATAGTGGGTTGCGAAATTGAAGAACATCGCTTTGCGGAGCAATTCCATGAAGAGCTCGCTGTGTTCGGATTCGGGTACCGTCGAATCGGGCGCGATGCCGCCGGCGTCCAGAAACTTCCTTCCATGCTCAGTCGTGAATTCGTGCTTCAGACTGTCGGGAGTCACGGCAAAAACGCCGTCTTTGTTCTTATGCATGTAGTCGATTTCCTGAATACTCCGTCCGCTCGGAGTGTAGTAGCGCGCCGTGGTGATCTTCAGCGACGCGTTGTATCCTAACTGCGTGATTGTCTGCACCAGACCCTTCCCGAAAGAACGCGTGCCCACAATAACGCCGCGGTCGAGATCCTGAATTGCGCCGGCGACAATTTCACTCGCACTTGCACTGTTCTTGTTTACCAGGACGGCAAGAGGAATGTTTCCCGCGAGGGGTTCCTCCCGGACCGTATAAATTTTTTCATCGTCGCTTCTACGTCCGCGGGTCGTGACGATCGTACTTCCCTTCGGATCGAACTGGCTCACGATGTCGACAGCCGCCTCTAGCAAACCGCCGGGATTGTTCCGAAGGTCGAGGATAATGCCGCGCAGCTCGCCCTTTGCCTTTAACTCCTTGATCGCCTCCCTCACCTCTTCTCCCGCTCTCCGTGCGAACCGGTCGAGGCGGATATATCCGATGCCGTTACTCAGGTAACCGGAGTACGATACATTGTTGACCTGGATCTCTTCGCGCACCAGGGCAAACTCGAGGGGCTGCGTCTCTCCCTCCCGCTCAATCTTCATTTTCACAACGGTTCCCGGTTCGCCCCGCACCCTGCTTCGAACAGAGTCCGGGTTCATGTTGAAGATCTTTTCCCCGTCAATTTCTATGATCCGATCTCCCGCGCGAATTCCCTGTTTCTGCGCCGAGTATCCCTCCATCGGCGCGATGACGGTAATGTAGCCGTCCCGTGCGCCGATCGAAACGCCCACGCCGCCGTATTCTCCGTGCGTAATAAGATCGATCTCCTCGCCTTCATGATCTCCGTAGAAAACCGTGTAAGGATCGAGTGTCTCCAGCATGCCGTCGATACCCGCGTGCATGAATTTTTCAGGGTCGACTTCATCGACATAGCTGGTGCTCACTTCTTTGTACACTTGTCCAAAGAGATCGATGTTTCTGTTGATGCTGAGATAGAGATCGTCGTTGACGACAAATCCCAATCCCACCCCTACAACCACTCCTACAATCAACCAGAGGAGAACATTCTTTTTCATTCGGCCTTTCCTGGAGCTATTCGTGATTAAACCCGTGTCTTAAAAATGTAGACTTTATTTCGGTCGAAGTCTATATTCCTGAACACAAAGTCGGACTGTAAAGTTTGGCAAACGGCAAATATAGGGAGGAATTCGCCGGAAGTCGTCGGAACCACTAATACATAGACACCGTTCGGGCGCATTTTGTTTCACGACAGCCGCCGGTTCTTCGGCAAGAGGCGACATTATCCTTCCAAGCCAAAGGTCTATGCGCCACCAGGATAGGATCCCCGCGTCGTCGCAGTCTGTTTTGGTCGTTCAATTGATCCCCCTCTCTGCAGGTTGATTCTCTCTCGAAGGATTCATACTTTTGGGCAATGATCGATTTGCTGCTAGCCTCTTGCGCGATTGGCGGCCTTGCCATCGCAGCCTATTTCTCCCTGGTGTATTTTCGCGTCGTAGAGCCGGACAATCGGTGGATTCCATCGTTTTGCCGGATGGAAAGGGGGAGTTGCATGCGCATTCTGGACACCCCGGAATCAAAAGTTCTCGGCCTTCCCAACAGTGTCCTTGGAGTTCTCTATTACTGTGCAATTCTCTTTGCCCCTATTGACATGTTCGAAATGTACTTTCTTGTGGCCTCAATCTTCTCCGTTGGT
>Ga0265338_10004287_pt1 | contig 19361 bp, 16 predicted proteins | sample 42126metaG_FD_193579 | JGI IMG/M metagenome (GOLD analysis project Ga0265338, IMG submission 193579) | Rhizosphere microbial communities from Carex aquatilis grown in University of Washington, Seatle, WA, United States - 4-21-26 metaG | ecosystem: Host-associated > Plants > Roots > Rhizosphere...
CGTCGGCGGCCTTCTCCGGCAGGTAGAACGGCGGCTGCCAGCCCTCAGCGAGCTCGGCGGTGAGCGCCACGTTCTTCGGCCCGATGGCGGCGACGGTGATGGGAATGCGGTCCCTGACCGGATGGTCCCGATCCGCATGCCCATCAGCCACCTCCGGGACGCTAATTCTAGAGTCGCATTCTAGCGGTGGGCCGGGGAGGGCACCAGGCCGGTAACGTGGGCATGCGGTGCCGCCCGCCGGGGGCGGCTAGCAGGCGGGAGGCGGCGTGGGCATCCGGGTCATTGTCACCGGCGGTGCCGGGTTCATCGGGACGCTGCTCGTCCGGCGGCTGCTCGCCGGGCCGGCCGCGGCCGGCGGTGCCGGGCCGGCCGAGGTGGACGAGGTCGTCGTCGCGGACCTGGCCGCCCCGCGGCCGGACGTGGCGGCGGACCCGCGGGTGCGCGCGGTGACCGGCGACCTGGCCGACGTCGCCGGCGGCCTCGGGACGGCGGACGTCATCTTCCACCTGGCCGGCGTGGTGAGCGGCGCGGCCGAGGCCGACTTCGACCTGGGGATGCGGGGGAACGTCGACGGGACGCGGGCCGTGCTCGAGCACGCGAGGCGGCACCCGGTACCGCCCGTCCTCGTCTTCTCGAGCTCGCTCGCGGTCTTCGGCGCGGACCCGGCGGTGGTCTCGGCGGGCCCGGACTGGACGGTCGGCGACGACACCCTGCCGCGCCCCCAAACGAGCTACGGCATCCAGAAGTTCATCGGCGAGCAGCTGGTCGCCGACTACACCCGCAAAGGGTTCGTCCGGGGCCGTTCGGTGCGGCTGATGACCGTGTCCGTGCGGCCGGGCAAGCCGAACGCCGCGGCGTCCAGCTTCATGTCGGGGATCATCCGCGAGCCGCTCGCCGGGCTGCGGGCGCCCTGCCCGGTGCCGCCGGACACCCCGGTCGCGCTGTCCTCGCCACGCCGCACCCTGCAGGGGATCTTGCGCGCGGCGGAGGCCAGCGACGCGGCCTGGGGCAGCCGGACCGCGCTGAACCTGCCCGCGCTGACCACCACGCCGCGGTCCATGGCGGCCGCTCTGGACCGGGTGGCCGGCTACCCGGCCAGCGAGCTCATCGACTGGACCGACGACCCGGTGATCGGCCCCATGGTCCGCGGCTGGCCCGCCCGGGTCGAGGCGCGGCGGGCGGCCGCGCTGTCGCTGCTTCCCGAAGAGTCGTTCGACGCCATCGTTCGCCAGTACCTCAACCGCGACGCCGAGCCGGGCATCAAGCCGGGCGTTGCGGGGGAAGAAGCGGGTGGGGGAGAGAACAGGAGGCAAGCGCCGTGAGCTCCACCGTCAGGGACGTGATGAGCACCCACGTGATCGCCGCGCACGCTTCCGCTACCTACAAAGAGCTGGCGGCCATGCTGCACTACCAGCGGGTCAGCGCGTTCCCTGTCGTGGACGAGGGCAACAAGGTGATCGGGATCGTCTCGGAGACCGACCTGCTCGCCAAGGCGGCGCTGGAGGGCACGGTGCCCGAGACGCTGCAGAGCCTGCCCCAGCAACGTGAGCGGTCACGGGTGAGCGGGCTCACCGCGGCCGAGCTGATGACCAGCCCGGCGGTGACCATCGGCCCCGACGCGCCGGTCCGCCACGCGGCCCGGCTGATGTACAACAAGCGGGTCAAGCGGCTCCCGGTGGTCGGCGATGACGGGGTGCTTATCGGCATCGTGTCCCGCGCCGACGTGCTGAGCGTGTACAGCAAGCCGGATGAAGCGATACGGGACGAGGTCACCAGTGAGCTGATCCGCGGACACCACCTGCCTGACCCGGGCCTGGTCAGCGTCACCGTCAAGGACGGCATCGTCACCATCGCCGGGAAGCCGGAGACCACCGAAGACGGCCTGGACATGGTCGTGGCCGTCCGGCACATGGAGGGCGTCGTCGGCGTCCGCGACCGGCTCAGCTACCCGCAGGGCGAGTAGCCCCACTTGTCCTCACTTGTCCGCTCGTGCATGCGGCTGCGAAGCTGAGAGGCAACGCACCCGCGGCAGAGAGGCAAGCATGCCAAGCGACGTCACCCTGGCCTACGGCACGGACTCGCCGAATCAGGTCATTGACCTTTACACGCCCGGTGCGGGCGGGCCGTGGCCGCTAGTCGTGGCGATTCACGGCGGCGCCTTCATGATGGGTGACCGCCGCCGGGAGCTCACCCACCTGCCCGCGCTGCTCGCGGCCGGGTACGCGGTCGCTTCCGTCGAGTACCGGTTCTCCGGTGAGGCATTGTTCCCCGCGGCGGTCCTCGACGTGAAGCAGGCGACGGTGTACCTGCGCGCGCACGCCGCCGAGCTGAACCTGGACCCCGCGTTCTTCGCCGCCTGGGGACGCTCGGCCGGCGGGCACCTGTCCGCGATGCTCGGCGTGACCGGCGCGCAGGCGACTGAGTTCGACGGCGCGGGCGGCGACTCGTCCGTGCAGGCCGTCGTCGACTGGTACGGGCCGTCGGACTTCCTGGTGATGGACGCCCAGTTCGTCGCCGGCCCTCCGGACGGCGACGTGCCGCCGGTGCAGAACCACGACGATCCCGGCTCACCGGAGTCGCGGTGGGTCGGCGGCCCCATCCAGGAACTGCCCGAGGTCGCCGCCCGCGCCAACCCGATCACCTACATAACGGGGGCGGGTGCTCCATTCCCCCCGTTCTTCCTCGCCGCGGGCACCAGCGACCACCTAGTGCCGTACCAGCAGACCCTGATACTCGCCGACGCGCTGCGCGCGCACGGGACGCCAGTCGAACTGCACATCCTGCCGCAGGCACGGCACGGCGACCAGCGATTCGAGTCCGAGCTGACCGGGCCGGCGATCGACTGGCTTGAGCAGCTGCGCAAGGCGCGGTGAGCGTCCGCCAGTCACTCTCGGGCGGTGCGGGCGCGGGGCGTCGCGGCGACGCTGCGGGCGTGAGGCGCCGGCGTCCTCCGCGTCAGGCTCCTTCGGCCGCCTTAAGCTCGCGTGAGCCGGACAGCTCGGCGGCGCGCTCGACCAGCTGGTCGTACTCGGTCATGATCCGGGTCGGCGAGATGCTGAGCGGGAAGGCGAGCACCCGTCCGGTGACCCGCTCCACGACGCAGAACGACCCGCCCCTGACCGGCCGGTCGCTCGTCCACTCCTCCCGGACGAGCCATCCCGCATTGAACTCCTCCAGGTGCCAGCCCTGGCCGCCGCCGGCCGTGGCCGGGCCGATGACCTCGGTCGCGATCCGGTGCGCGTCGTCGCTGGTGATCATTCCGCACGACCTTCCGTACGACGAGCCCGCTCGAGCCGTATACCCGGATAACGGCGCACGGGCGGCCCTGGTTCAGTGGTCAGGGCCGCCCGGTCAGGGCCGTGAGTCGCGGGCCTCGACCGGAAGGGAATGGTCCCAGTCGGAGAGCAGGGTGCGGAGCGCGGCGGCCAGGGCGATGGGCTGGTCGAGCATGACGTGGTGGCCGGCCACGGGGATCTCGATGACCGGCGCCACCCGGCCGAGCCGGTCGTAGATGATGTCGCTCATCTCCGCGGACAGGATGCCGTGCTCCGCGCGGAACAGGGCCGCCCGGCAGTCCAGCCGGGACAACGGCACCACGGGCTCCTCCCGGTTGCGGAAGACGGCCGGGTCCCACTTCCATGTCCACCCGCCGTCCACCGGGCGGATCGACGTGGCGGCGACGTGCTCCGCGACATAGCCGAGCACCGGCTGGTCGGGGATCGGCCGGAAGCGGGCCATGATCGCCTCGCGCGTCGGGTAGACGAGCAGCTGGGCGAAGGTCCGCTGACGCCGCGCCGCCTGTTCCTCGGGGGTCCGGTCGCGCAGCGGCGAGTCGATGACCACCGCGCCCTCGATCTGTGAGCCGAACGTCGACGCGAGCCGGAGCGCGGCGATGCCGCCCATGCTGTGGCCGATCACCACCGGCGGCTCGGTGAGGCCGGCGTCGGCCGCGACGGCGAGGATCTCGCGCGCCCACGCGTCGAAGGTGTAGGACTCTCGGCGCCCGCTGTCACCGTGCCCGGACAGGTCGATCGCGATGACCCGGCGGTCGGCCGCGAGCAGCGGGGCGATGTGGTCCCACCAGCGGGAATGGGCGCCGCCGCCGTGCACGAGCACGATGCCGCGCCCGCCCGGAGCGCCCCACATCCGGTAGGCGACCGCCACGCCGTCCTGCGACGTCATCCGCTCGGTCACCGGGGCGGCGAGCGCCTGCGTGAACCAGGCCGGCGGTACCGCCCCATCCGCTTGATCCTTCAAGGTCATTGCAGCAGTCAACCAGATGCGGCCTCGGCCAGCGTGGTCAGACGGTGTAGCGCCAGGGTTCCCGGAATGCCCTGGCTTATCCGAAACGGGCGGCGGGTATCCACATCCGGCGACGATGTGCCTGGCACGGTTGAGGCGCCGGGTGAGATAACAAACTAAACTGGTCGTAATTATTGAAAATGTGCGACAAGGAAACGGAGCCCCGCCGTGGCCGCCCCGACGAACCCACTGCACCTGGCCGTCGCGCTGGACGGCGCCGGCTGGCACCCGGCCGCCTGGCGCGAACCGGACGCCGAACCTGGCCGCCTGTTCACCCCGGGCTACTGGACCGGCCTGGTCGCGCGGGCCGAGCGCGGCCTGCTCGACTTCGTCACCATCGAGGACGGTCTCGACCTGCAGTCCGACGACCGGGCCGTCCGGGACCAGCGCACCGACCGGGTGCGCGGCCGGCTCGACGCGGTGCTGATCGCGGCCCGGGTCGCGCCGGTCACCCGGCACATCGGGCTCGTCCCGACGGCCATCACCACCCACACCGAGCCGTTTCACCTGTCCAAGGCGATTGCCACGCTGGACTACGTCAGCGGCGGCCGGGCGGGCGTGCGCGTGCAGATCGCCGGGCGGGCGGACACGGCGGCGCACTTCGGCCGCCGGGAGATCCCTCCGCGACGCGTCGAGCCCGGCATGCGGCGGCTGAGTGCCGAGCCCGACATGCAGCGGCTGGCCGCCGACCACTTCGACGAGGCCGCCGACTACGTGGAGGTGCTGCGCCGGCTGTGGGACAGCTGGGAGGACGACGCGGAGATCCGCGACGTGGCTACCGGGCGCTTCATCGACCGTGACAAGCTGCACTACATCGAGTTCGAGGGCCGCTGGTTCGCGGTGCAGGGCCCCTCGATCACGCCGCGCCCGCCGCAGGGGCAGCCGGTGGTGGCCGCGCTTGGCCACGCAGAAGTTCCGTACCGGCTGATCGCCCGCGCCGCGGACGTCGGCTTCGTCACCCCGCGCGACCGCGCGCACGCCGCGCAGATCGTGGCGGAGGTCCGGGGTGAAGAAGCAGCCGCCAAACGGACGGTGGCGCACCTGTTCGCCGACGTCGTCGTGTTCCTCGATGACAACGCGGGCGCCGCCCGCGCCCGCAGGCAACGGCTCGACGAGCGGGCGGGGGCCGCGTACGCCAGCGACGCGCACATCTTCACTGGCACCCCGGCCGAGCTGGCTGACCTGCTGCTCGACTGGCGGGAAGCGGGACTGACCGGGTTCCGGCTGCGGCCGGCCACGCTACCGCACGACCTGGCGCAGGTCACGATGAGACTGGTGCCGCAGCTGCAGCGGCGCGGCGCGTTCCGTGCCGCCTATCCCGAGGCCGGCTGGCCGGCCTCGCTGCGCGGGCTGCTCGGCCTGTCCCGTCCGGCCAACCGTTACGGCCCCGAAGCACAGGAGCACAGTCTCGCCGCAGGCCACGGAAGGAAGCGATCCCCCCGATGAGCAAGCCGGCCAAGCAGATCCACCTCGCGGCGCACTTCCCTGGCGTGAACAACACGACCGTGTGGAGCGATCCCGCCGCGGGCAGCCACATCGAGTTCGACTCGTTCCGCCACTTCGCGCAGACCGCCGAGCGCGGCAAGTTCGACTTCCTGTTCCTCGCCGAGGGACTGCGGCTGCGCGAGCAGAACGGGCAGATCTACGACCTGGACGTGGTCGGGCGCCCGGACACGTTCACCGTCCTCGCCGCGCTCGCCGCGGTGACCGAGCACCTCGGCCTGACCGGGACCATCAACTCGACCTTCAACGAGCCGTACGAGGTGGCCCGTCAGTTCGCGTCGCTTGATCACCTGTCCGGCGGGCGCGCCGCCTGGAACGTCGTCACCAGCTGGGACGCCTTCACCGGGGAGAACTTCCGGCGCGGCGGCTTCCTCGCGCAGGGCGACCGCTACGAGCGGGCCAGGACGTTCCTGCGCACGGCGACCGAGCTGTGGGACTCCTGGCAGGGCGATGAGGTGCTCGCCGACGCCGCCCGCGGGCAGTTCCTGAGCACGCCGAAGGCGGGCGCCTTCGCGCACCACGACCGGTTCTTCGACATCGAGGGCCAGTTCAACGTCCCGCGCTCGCCGCAGGGCCGGCCGGTGATCTTCCAGGCGGGCGACTCCGACGAGGGGCGCGACTTCGCCGCCGCGTCCGCCGACGCGATCTTCTCCCGGCACTCCACCCTGAGCGACGGGCAGGCCTTCTACAAGGACGTCAAGGGCCGGCTGGGCCGGTTCGGCCGTACGCACGACCAGCTGCTGATCCTGCCCGCCGCCACCTTCGTGCTCGGCGACACCGACGCCGAGGCCGCCGACCTCGCCCGCCAGGTGCGCCGCGCCCAGGTGTCGCCGCAGACCGCGCTGCGCTTCATCGAGCAGCTGTGGAACCGCGAGCTGCCGGACTTCGACGTGGACGGCCCGCTCCCCGCCTTCGACCCGGTGGTCAGCGACAACCTGGTCTCGAAGGGCCGGGCCAGCGTGCGGCAGTTCGCGAAGGACCCGGTCGCGCTGGCCGGCGAGTGGCGGGAGCGGGCGCAGGCCGGCCATCTGTCGGCTCGCGAGGTCGTCATCGAGGTGACCGGCCGTCAGTCGTTCATCGGCTCGCCGCAGACCATCGCGCGGACGATCAACGACCTCGTCCAGGCCGACGCCGCCGACGGCTACATCCTGGTCCCGCACATCACCCCGGGCGGCCTTGACCCGTTCGTCGACCGGGTGGTGCCGCTGCTGCAGGAACTCGGCACGTTCCGCGCCGACTACACCGGGACGACGCTGCGTGACCATCTCGGACTCGTACCGCTCGGGCGTCCCGGCGCGACCGGCGCGACTGGCGCAGGAGGAAGCCTCGCATGACAAGCACCCCGCTGACCGTCTTGGACCTCATCCCGATCTCGTCGGGGTCAAACGCGGCGCAGGCGCTGCGCAACAGCATGGACCTGGCGCGGCAGGCCGAGTCGCTCGGCTACGCCCGCTACTGGGTCGCCGAGCACCACCTCAACCCGGGCGTCGCGGGCACGTCCCCGGCCGTGGTGCTCGCCCTGACCGCGGCCGCCACGTCGACGATACGGCTCGGTTCCGGCGCGGTGCAGATGGGGCACCGCACCGCGCTGTCGGTCGTCGAGGAGTTCGGCCTGCTCGACACGGCCTACCCTGGGCGCTTCGACCTCGGCCTTGGCCGCTCCATGGGCGGCCCGCGCGGGCCGAAGGCACCGTCGGGTTCCGGCGGCGCTGGCTCCGGCGGCGCTGGTTCCGGCGGTGGCGGCGCCGCGATGAACGGCCGCACCGCGAACGGGCTGCTGATCCCGCCCCGGTTCTCCACCGCGGCCCTGCTGAAGTCGCCCCGGTTCGCGCTGCAGAGGCACCTGCTCCAGCTGCCGCACGCGCAGCCGCAGGACTACGCCGAGCAGGTCGGTGACGTGCTCGCGCTGATCGCGGGCAGCTACCGCTCCGCGGACGGCGAGGAGGCGCACGTGGTGCCGGGCGAGGGCGCGGCGCTGCAGGTGTGGATCCTTGGCAGCAGCGGCGGGGAAAGCGCCGAGGTGGCCGGCCAGCGCGGCCTGCGGTTCGCCGCGAACTACCACGTCAGCCCGGCCACCGTGATTGAGGCGGTGGAGGGCTACCGCGCCGCGTTCAAGGACACGGGCGAACTCACCCGCCCCTACGTCAGCGTATCGGCCGACGTGGTGGTCGCCGATACCGAGGCGCGGGCCCGCGAGCTCGCCGCCGGCTACGGGCCGTGGGTGCGCAGCATCCGCACCGCCGAGGGCGCCATCCAGTTCCCCACGCCCGCGGAGGCCCGCCGCTACCCGTGGACTGACGCCGACCGCGCCCTGGTCGCCGACCGCGTCGACACCCAGTTCACCGGCACGGCAGCGCAGGTCGCCGACCAGCTGGAGCGGCTGCGGGACGCCACCGAGGCGGACGAGCTGATCATCACCACCATCACCCACGACCACGCCGACCGGGTCCGCTCCTGCCAGCTGCTCGCGCAGGAGTGGTCGCGCCGGTAACGCGCGCGCGTGGCTGAGGGCGGCGGCGATGACGGAGCGGGTGTCCGCGGGGTCGATTACGTCGTCGATCTCGAAGAGTGACGCCGCGTTGAGCGCCTTGCCGCGCTCGTAGAGCTGGGCGACCCGGTCGGCGAAGCGGCGCTCCCGTTCCACCGAGTCGGGAAGAGCGTCGAGTTCCTTCCGGTGGCCGAGGCGCACCATCCCCTCCAGGCCCATGGGGCCGAACTCCCCGGTGGGCCAGGCCACGGTCAGCACGGAGGCGCGCAGGTAGCCGCCTGCCACGGCCATCGCGCCGAGCCCGTAGGCCTTGCGCAGCACCACGGTAACCTGCGGCACGGACAGCGCGGCCGCCGCGGCGAACATGGCGCCGAAGCGGCGCACGGTCCCCTGCCGTTCCGCCTGCGGCCCGACCATGAACCCGGGCGTGTCGCACAGCGACACCACGGGCAGCCCCCGGGCCTCGCACAGCCGCAGGAACCGGGTGGCCTTGTCCGCGCCCTCGGCGTCGATCGCCCCGCCGAGGTGCAGCGGGTTGCTGGCGAGCACGCCGACTGGCCGGCCGTCGAGGCGGCCGAGGACGGTGAGCATCGCCCGGCCGTAGTCCCGCAGGAGTTCCAGGCCGCTGCCTTCGTCGAGCAGGGTGTCGATCACCGGGCGGACGTCGTAGGCGCGCAGCCGGTTCTCCGGGACGAGATGACGCTGGACCCGCTGGTCGGCGGCCGTGCCGGGGACCCGCTGCCCCGCCAGCAGGGACAGCGCGGCCTGTGCGGCGGCGACGGCCGCGCGCTCGTCGGGGACGAGGATGTCGACCATCCCGTTGGCCGTCTGCACGTCCATCGGCCCGACCTCCTCCGGCGCGTACACGCCGAGGCCGCCGCCCTCGATCATCGCCGGGCCGCCCATGCCGAGGCTGGACCCGCTGGTGGCGATGATGACGTCGCAGGCACCGATCAGCGCGGCGTTGCCGGCGAAGCAGAACCCGGACACCACGCCGATCAGCGGCACCTGGCCGACGAGCCGGGATATGTGCCAGAACGTCTGGCAGTCGAGCCCGCTCGTCGCGGGCCCGTCGGTGTCGACACCACGGCCGCCGCCGCCCTCGCCGAAGACGATGACCGGCAGGCGGCTGCGCTCGGCGAGCCGCAGGAAGCGGTCGGTCTTGGCGTGCCCCATCCTGCCCTGGGTGCCGGCCAGCACCGTGTAGTCGTAGGACATCACGGCGACGGGCACACCGCCGGCCGTAGCGGTGCCGAGCACGACGCCGTCGGCGGGAGTCCGCTCGATCAGGTCCTGAACCGGGCGGGTCGACCGCTGCGCGGCGACGGTCAGCCCGCCGTACTCGACGAACGAACCCTGATCGACCAGGTCGGCGATATTCTCCCTGGCGGTGCGCCGGCCGTGGGCGTGCCGGCGTTCGACCACCTGCGGGCGTCCCTCGTCGAGCGTGTAGCGGTGCCGGCGAAGCGCCTCGCGCAGGTCGTCGCGGATATGGTCCGGGTCGGCGCTCGCGGCGCCTTGCGCCGCGCCGCCCGCGGCGCCCGACGGCTCGGCGTAGGCGACGGGCTGGCCCGCGTCGACGAGGTCGCCGACCGCCACGCTCACCTCGCGGATAACGCACGGCCGGTCCGCGACCACGACGTGGTGCATCTTCATCGCCTCGAACACGATCACTTCGGCCCCGGCGGCGAGCTCGGCGCCCGCTTCGGCCAGCACTTGCACAACGACGCCCGGCATCGAGGCGCGCAGCGCGACGGACTGGCCGGGCCCGTCCCCGAGAGTCCCGGCTTCAGGAGCACCGGCTTCTGGAGCACTGGACGAGGCGTGCGCGACGCCCGCCAGGGCAGAGCTGACCAGGGCAGAGCTGACCAGGATGGGGAGGTGCGCGTCGAGGTAGCCGGTGTCGATCAGGCCCGCGCGCAGCGCCGGGTCGGCGGTCAGGGCGAGCAGCAGGTCCCGGTTGACCGGGACGCCGTGGACGTCGAACTCGCCGAGCGCGCGGCGCAGCCGCGCGAGCGCCTCGTCCAGCGTGGCGCCGGAGGCGATGACCTTGGCGAGCAGCGAGTCGTAGCGCGGGCTGACCTGGTAGCCCGGATAGCCGTGCGTGTCGACCCGGACGCCCCGGCCGCCCGGCGGCAGGAAGCGGTCCAGGCGGCCGGCGCCCGCCAGGACGGAGCCGTCGGGTGCGACGGTCTCGGCGTTGACCCGGGCCTGGACGGCGAAGCCGCGGCTTGACGGTTCCCCCGCCAGCCCGGCTGCGCCCCCGTCCCCGACCCCGGCCAGCGGCCCGCCGTCGGCGAGGCGCAGCGCGAGCGCGACCAGGTCAAGCCCCGTGACCTCCTCCGTGACCGTGTGCTCGACCTGAATGCGCGGGTTCACCTCGAGGAACGTGATGTCGCGGCCGCGCACGAGAAATTCCACGGTCGCCAGGCCGCGGTACGGTACGGCCGCGATCAGGGCGGTCGCCGCGGCGTGCAGCGCGGCGCGCACGTCGTCGTCGAGCCAGGGCGCCGGGGCGATCTCGATGAGCTTCTGGCGGCGGCGCTGCACCGAGCAGTCGCGGTCGCCCAGGGCGAGCACCGTGCCCGCGGCGTCCGCGGCGACCTGCACCTCCACGTGCCTGGCGCCCTCGAGGAGCTCCTCGGCGTACAGGGCGGCGGAGCCGAAGGCGGCGCGGGCCTCGGCCGCGCACCGCTTGTACGCCGCGGCCAGGCCGCCGGCGCTACGGACTGGGGCCATGCCCCGGCCGCCGCCGCCGGCGACCGCCTTGACCATGACGGCGCCGCCCGGCCCCAGGCCGTCGAGGAAGCGCCGGACCTCATCGAGCGTGGCCGGCCCGCCGGTGCCGCGCGGCACCGGGATGCCCAGGCTCGCCGCGATGGCGCGGGCCCGGCTCTTGTCGCCGAACGCCTCCAGAGCCTGCGGCGGGGGGCCGACGAAGACCACCTCCCGTTCGGCACATCGGCGAGCGAAGTCCGCGTTCTCGGCGAGAAAGCCGTAGCCGGGATGGATCGCGTCCGCGCCCGCCGTCACCGCCGCGGCGATCACGGCGTCGATGTCGAGGTAGCCCGCCGCGCCGGTCCCGGGCAGCGGAAAAGCCTCGTCGGCCCGGTCGACGTGCGCGCAGGCGCGGTCATCGGCGGTGTAGACGGCGACGGTGGACAGGTCTTGCAGGGCGGCGGAGGCGATGACCCGGACCGCGATCTCGCCGCGGTTGGCGACGAGGAGCTTACGCACGGGGCATGCGCTCAATGGGGAACTCGGACTGCTGCACGGGGCGATCTTGCCTGCTGCGGTGAAGCTTGCCAAGGGGGGCGTTAGCGGGCGGACTTCTCCAGGATGTGGATGGCGCAGGCGGAGCCGAGGCCGATGACGTGGGTCATGCCGACGCTGGCGCCCCCGATCTGCCTGGGGCCCGCCTCGCCGCGCAGGTGGGTGGCGACCTCATAGACGTTGGCGATGCCCGTGGCCCCGATGGGGTGCCCCTTGGACTGGAGGCCGCCGGACACGTTCACCGGGAGGCGGCCGTCTCGCCAGGGGGCGCCCGACTCGAAGAAGTCGACGGCGCCGCCCGGCGGGCAGAGCATCAGGTTGTCGTAGTGCACCAGTTCAGCGGTGGCGAAGCAGTCGTGCAGTTCCACCAGGTCCAGGTCGGCGGGCGAGACGCCCGCCTGGTCGTAGGCGGTCTTAGCCGCGTTGCGGGTCAGCGTGTTCACGTTCGGCAGGATCTGGCAGCCCTCCTCGTACGGGTCGCTCGTCAGCACCGAGGCGGAGACCTTCACCGCGCGGCGCCGCTGCTCCGGGTCGAGGGCGGCCAGCTTCGCACCGCTGACGAGCACAGCCGCGGCCGCGCCGTCGGTGTTCGCCGAGCACATCGGGCGGGTGTTCGGATAGGAGATCATCAGGTCGCCGAGGATCTCCTCCACGGTGAACCGCTTCTGGTAGGCGGCGAGCGGGTTCAGTGTCGAGTGGGCGTGGTTCTTCTCCGAGATCCGGGCGAACAGTTCCGCGCTCGTGCCGCCGTAGGCGTGCTCGTATTCCAGGCCGACCTGTGCGAACACGCCCGGCATGGTTTCCGTGCCGACCAGGCCGTCCAGCGGTGCTATCGCGCCGAAGCGGCCCTCGGGCCGCCAGGCGCCGACGGCCTCCCTGCGGCTCCCGCCGGCCAGCAAGCCCGCGCCTGACAGTTTCTCCACGCCGACGGCGAGGCCGAGGTCGGCCTCGCCCGCCTTGATGGCCATCATGACCGTGCGCAGCGCGGTGGCGCCGGTGGCGCAGGCGTTGGTGACGTTGTAGACGGGGATGCCGTACTGGCCGATCTGCTTTTGCACCCGCTGGCCGAGGGCGGTGTTGGCCTGCATCAGGTTGCCGCAGGCCATCACCTGCATCTGCGCCATGGTCAGGCCCGCGTCGGCGAGCGCGCCGAGGCAGGCCTCGGCGGCGAGGTCGGTCAGGTCCTTGTCCTTGTGCTTACCGAACTTGGTCATGTGGATGCCGAGCACCCAGAGAGAATCCGCGGACATGTCAGTCCTCCTGGGTGACTGGCTGGTGAGCCGGCTCGAAGCCGAACCCGATGGCCTCGGTGCCCTGCTCGTCGGGGCCGAGCGAGTAGACCGCGAGCCGGACGGGCAGGCCGACCCGGACGTGGTCCGGGTCGGCGGGCACGTTGATGAGGTTGGCGCGCACCTGGGTGCCGCCGCAGTCGACCACCGCCGCGACGAACGGCACCTGCACGCCGGGCGCCGCCAGGTGGACGATGGTGAACGTGCGGACTGTCCCCTCGGTCGCCAGCACAGCGGGGCGGAAGTCCGTCCCCGGGCAGGCGGCGCAGGCGTTGCGCCGGTCGAAGTAGCGCGCGCCGCAGCCGGCGCACTCCTGGGCGACCAGGTGCGGGGCCGGGGTGAGCGCGAGGTAGGAGACGAGCGGGATCATTCCTCTTCTATACCGACGAACTTCATCGATATCAATGCTTCTACATCGCCGTGACGAGGCCCGCGTTCTGGCGTTCCATCGCCTTCACCGCGCCGCCGTTCCAGTCCAGTTCCAGAGACGCCGACATGGGATCAGGGAAGATCTCCTCCGCGCCGCGCCACACGCCGTCGAAGATGGCCCGGGCGACGGACTCCGGTGAGGCCTTCGGTATCTCCAGCCCGCGGGACATGTCCGTGTCGGTGGGGCCGGTCATGACGGCGTGCACCCGGACGCCGCGAGCCGCCAGCAGGGCGCGCAGCGACTGCGACATGGAGAACGCGGCGGCCTTGGAAATTGAGTAAGCCGGGATGACCGGGATCGCGGCGAGCGCCGCCGTCGACAGCACGTTGACGATGGCCCCGCGCGAACGGGTCAGCAACGGCAGGAAGGCCTGCGTCACCGCGAGGGGGCCGAACAGGTTGACGGCGAGGTGCTGCTGGATCGCGGCCGGGTCGCCGAGGTCGTCGTACAGCGCCAGCCCGGCGTTGTTGACGAGGACGTCGAGCGACTCCACCGTCCCGGCGGCCGCCCGGATCTGCGCGTCGTCGGTGAGGTCGAAGACGAGCGGCGTGACCCGCCGGTCGGGGTGGGACATCGGCTGCCGGGCGGCGGCGTAGACGCGCTTGGCCCCCAGGGCCAGGGCCTCCTCGACCAGTGCTCGCCCGATGCCGCGGTTGGCGCCGGTTACCAGGACGGTGCGGTCCGCGATGCCGGTCGCTGATGAGATGGACATGATGCTTCGTTCTCCGTTCTGCCGCTCATCGCGGCGGGTGGATGCGGTCATCTGGGCAGACACCGGCCCGCGCCAGGAACTGGTCGGGCCGGCGGCGCCCAGTTTCGGCATCTGCCGGTGTCCGTAGGAGACGCCGGGAACGATGAAGGCGGAGGAGGCCATATGTCGGCGGAACTGCTCGGGCGGGCGCGCGCCGGGGACCGGGAGGCATTCGCGGCCCTGGTCGAGCCGCATCGCGGTGAGCTGCAGGTGCACTGTTACCGCATGCTCGGATCGCTGCAGGACGCCGAGGACGCGGTGCAGGAGGCGCTGCTTTCCGCATGGCTCGGCCTCGACGGCTTCGAGGGACGCTCGTCCGTCCGCACCTGGCTGTACCGCATCGCCACCAACCGGTGCCTCAACGTGCTGCGGTCCGCCGGGCGTCGGCCGGTGACCGCGGCACCGCTGCCCGTCCAGGCGCCGGAGCCGACCCGCATGGGCGAGGTGCTGTGGCTACAGCCCTATCCTGACGTGCTGCTTGACGGGCTGCCCGACCAGGCGCCGGGCCCGGAGGCCCGGTACGAGTCCCGCGAGGCGATCTCGCTCGCGTTCGTCACCGCCGTCCAGCTGCTGCCGCCGAACCAGCGGGCCGTGCTGCTGCTGCGTGACGTGCTCGGCTACCGGGCGAGTGAGACCGCCCGGCTGCTCGGGCTCACCGAAGACGCCGTCACCAGCGCGCTTAAGCGGGCCCGGGCGACGATGGACGCGGCCCGCCCGGCGGGCCCGCCGCCGCCACCGCCGGGCGGGCCGGAGGAACGGGCGCTGGTTGACCGTTTCGTCGCGGCCTTCACCGACCTGGACGTCGATGCGCTCGTCGGCCTGATGACCGATGACGCCTGGGTGCGCATGCCGCCCCTGCCCTTCGAGTACCGGGGAACCGCGGCGGTGCACCGTTTCTTCACCGCCACCGCCGCGCACCGCATCCAGGTCGCCCGGGTGGTGCCCGTCCGGGCGAACGGGCAGCCAGCGTGGGGCGAGTACCGCCGCGACGCGGCCACCGGGGCCGTGCGCCTGGGCGGCATCGAGGTGCTCACCCTCGCCGGTGACCGGGTCAGCGAGATCATCCGGTTCGAGACAACCCTCGGGCCGCAGTTCGGCCTGCCCCGCATCCTCGGCTAGCGGGGGCGGCGGCCGGGAGCCGTGACCGTCGAGCCGGTCGCCGGGCCGGTTGACGGGAGGCCGAGCTTGCGGTGATCCCAGGAGCGGACGCGTTCCGCGCGGACCCGGACGGCCACCCGCTTGCGCATCATCGCCTCGACGAACGGGCGCATTTCCTCGGTGTAGGGGCCGTTGTAGCGTTCCCAGACGGCGACGCCGACCCGCCACAGCAGCTCCGGGTCTTCGCTCACCTCGGCGCGGCCCTCGACGGCCACGCCGCGCAGCTCGTCATAGACGTCGCCGTCCTCCGCCAGGCAGGTGATCCGCGGGTCGCGGCGGAGGTTCACCGCCTTCTGCGACTTGGCCTTGGTCTCGAAGCAGATGTCGCCGTCGAGCACCGCGAACCACATCGCCACCAGGTGCGGCTGGCCGCCCGGACCGATGGAGGCCATCGTCATCGAGCGGACGCCGGCGAGCAGCCCGGCGATCTCGTCTTCCGTGAGGGTGATCCGCGCCCGCTGGTTGACTCCCGGGCTGCGGCCGGACTGCGGGCCGGGTGCGGCGGGCTCCGTTGCCGCGTCCGTGCTTGCTGACGCCGTCGCGTGGTCACTGGAAGTCATGCGGCACCTCTCACCGGTCGTGCGTTACCAGGGCAGCGTATGGATACCTGATACCACGCCGCCATTACCTGGCCTTGATGGCAGGAAAGGTGGGTTATTCGTCATTGCTGCCATGAGCGCTCTCCGGGCAGGCTAGGGCCATGCGCACGGTGCTGATCGTCTTGTTCGACGGAGTGCAGAGCCTGGACGTGACCGGGCCGCTTGAAGCCTTCGCCGGTGCCCGGACCGAGACGGGCGACCCGGGCTACGAGGTTCGTACCGCGAGCCTCGACGGAGGAACGGTGCGCACCTCAAGCGGCCTGCGCCTGACGCCCGATGGCGCCCTGCGCGGGCGGCCGGGCCCGCAACGCCTCGACCTCCTGCTGCTGCCCGGGGGCCACGGGGCACGGCACGCCGACCCGGACCTGATCGCCTGGGTCCGCGACCACGCCGGCCAGGCCGGGCAACTCGCGTCGGTCTGCACGGGAGCGTTCGTCCTGGCCGAGGCGGGCCTCCTGGCCGGCAAGCGGGTCACCAGCCACTGGGCGTACTGCGACACGCTCGCGGCCAAGTACCCGGACGTCACGGTTGACCCCGACCCCATCTTCATCAGGGACGGGAACCTCATCACCTCCGCCGGCGTGACCTCTGGCATCGACCTCGCGCTCGCGCTGATCGAGGAGGACCTCGGCCGCGCGGTGGCCCTCAACGTCGCCAGGCACCTCGTCGTCTTCCTGCGCCGCCCCGGGAGCCAGTCCCAGTTCAGCGCTCAGCTCCAGGCGCAGACCGCCACCCGCAAGCCGATCCGGCAGGTCCAGCAGTGGGTCACCGAGCACCCGGCCGAGGACCTGACCGTGGAGGCCCTCGCGCTGCGGGCGAACCTGTCACCGCGGCAGTTCGCCCGCGCGTTCGCCGCCGAGGTCGGCCTGAGCCCGGGCCGCTACGTGGACAAGGTCAGGATCGAAGCCGCGCGCCGCTGCCTGGAGGACAGCGCGGACGGGATCGAGGAGGCCGCCCGCGCCTGCGGTTACGGCACCCCCGAGGCGATGCGCCGCGCCTTCATCAAGACCCTCGGCGTCAGCCCCGCCGAGTACCGCCGCCGATTCACCACGAAGGAGAACCATGCAGATCGTCATCCCGCTCTTCGACCGCTTCGCACCCCTTGATGCCGTCGGCCCTTACCAGGTGCTCGTCCACCTGCCCGGGGCGACGATCGTCTTCGCCGCGGAGCATCCCGGTGGCTTCAGCGATGAGCAGGGGACCTTCACCCTGCAGGCGCAGGCGTCGTTCGCCGACGTGCCGCACCCGGACGTCATCGTCGTGCCCGGCGGTTCGGGCGAGGCGCGTCAGCTAAGGCCGGGCCCGCTGCAGGACTGGCTGCTCGAGGCCGACAAGACGAGCACGTGGACGACGTCGGTGTGCACGGGCTCCCTCATCCTTGCGCGCGCGGGCCTCCTGGCCGGCCGCGAGGCGACGAGCAACTGGCAGGCCCTGGAGGAACTTGAGCGGCTCGGGGCCAGGGCGCTCCGCGAGCGGTACGTCTTCGACGGCAAGTACGTCACCGCGGCGGGAGTTTCCGCCGGCATCGACATGGCCCTCGCCCTCGCGGCGAGGATCGCCGGCGATGACGTCGCGATGGCGATACAGCTCGGCATCGAGTACGACCCGCGGCCGCCCTTCAACGCAGGCTCGCCCGAGACGGCGCCCGCGCATCTTGTCGCCGCGGCGCGCGCCGCGAGCCGTTTCGCGGGAGCCAAGGCCTAGCTGTCGCCGGACCGCACGGCCCGGTACGCTGGCACTGACTCAGCGGGCGGGCCGGCGGTCCGGAGCTGGAGGGCCACGCTATGCGCGAGGATGACCGGCAGCGGGCTACCGAGTTCGTCAAGGAGCTCTACGCGGCGGGCGAGATCGATGCAGACCGGCTCGACACCGGCGTCTCCGGGGTGCTGGCGGCCAGGTCCGAGGCTGAGCTGGCCGAGGTGGTCCGGTCACTGCCGGCGCCCGTGGCACTGACCAGCCGGGAGCGGCGGCTGGCCGAGCCACTGGAGATCCATTCCGGTATCGGGCGGTTGCGACTGGCGGGCAAGTGGCAGGTGGCCAGGGAGACGCACGTCAGCGCGGACATAGGCAGCATCCGGCTTGACCTCACCGAGGCCGAATTCGACGACCACGTTGTCGACCTGCACGTTTATACCGGGTGCGGCAGCATCACGATCATCGTGCCACCGGGCGTGGGCGTGCAGGTCATCCGCCACCGGGGCGGGGTCGACTCACGGCTCGACCCGCCGGTGCCCGGGCTGCCACTGGTCCGGCTCGACGTGACCACCAACATCGGCAGAGTTCACCTGCGCCACCCGGGAACTCAAGTTCGCGCCAGGCGCTGGTCCAACGGCAGAAAGCGCCGGTAACATACGCTGAACTCAGCGGACCTGAACCGGGTCCGTCAGCAGCACAGGCTCGGTCGATGACCTCGGTGATCAGCTCGGCGCAAACACCCATTTTGACGCAAACCGCACGTACTGAGGCTATGACGTCCCGATTTTTGGGGATGTTGTTGTTATCGGTATCCCTTGTCGCGATGGTCTGGGGAGGCGATGGGGATGAGCAGGCGTAATACCAGAGAAGCCAAGGCCCGGCGCCGCGCGGAACGTGAGCGCCGACAGCACTCAAGGACCCCTGACCAGGGCACTCGGGCCGTCGAGGTTCAGGCGGACCCGCGGTCCGACCGTGCCGGTCGCCGGAACTCGGACGACCGCGGGTCTGGGCTGCCCGCCGACACCAGCGGCGGCCTGATCGCGATGGAACCCGACGAGGCTGAGCTGGAAAAGGTCGCCGGTCTGGCGGACGCGGATCCTGGTGACTTCCGGGATCTCGACCCCGACGATGCCGACCTGCAGGCCGCGCTCACCGTCCTCGCGGTTCTGGCCGACGACATCAGCGATGACGCTGAGCTGGGCGACCTGGCCGGTGACGATCTGGCCGGCGACGTCAGCGAGCCGGAAGCACTGGACGGAGCCGAGGACCTCGAAGACCTTGAAAACCTCGAGGACCTCCAAGACCTCGAAGACGTCCAAGACCTCGAAGACGTCCAAGACCTCGAAGACGTCCAAGACCTCGAAGACGTCCAAGACCTGGGGGCAGGCCCGCCGTCCGCCGGGCCGGGCATTGAGGCCGGGGAGCCCGGCGCGGACGGCGCGCGCCCGGGCGAGCCGTCACCGGAGGCCGAGGACGACGATGCGATCGTCGTCTTCGGCGACGACGACGATGCCCTGCCCGCCGCTCGGGTCACGGTGGCGGGTGCGACCGCGGACCCGGTCAAGGACTACCTGAAGCAGATCGGCAAGGTCGCGCTGCTCAACGCCGACCAAGAGGTCGACCTCGCCAAGCGGATCGAGGCCGGCCTGTTCGCCGAAGACAAGCTCGCCGGGGCCGACGAAAGCCTGCCCCATGACGTACGCAATGACCTGGAGTGGATCGCTGAGGACGGCCGCCGGGCCAAAGACCACCTGCTTGAGGCGAACTTGCGGCTGGTGGTGTCGCTGGCTAAGCGGTACACCGGGCGCGGCATGCTGTTCCTTGACCTGATCCAGGAGGGGAACCTCGGCCTGATCCGGGCCGTCGAGAAGTT